>Ga0210003_1000107_pt1 | contig 70322 bp, 103 predicted proteins | sample LantaG_FD_182804 | JGI IMG/M metagenome (GOLD analysis project Ga0210003, IMG submission 182804) | Deep subsurface microbial communities from Baltic Sea to uncover new lineages of life (NeLLi) - Landsort_02402 metaG (SPAdes) (version 2) | ecosystem: Environmental > Aquatic > Marine > Oceanic >... | reverse complement strand
TAGTAAAATAGATGTTGATAAACTAACATTAAATAACCATATCAATATGGTAAAAACCGATAAAATAGTAACCCTAATTTTAAGAGTATTTAATTTGTGTGTGACTTCTGATAATTTATTATGATATGACATATTAAAAATTTTATAATAATGTCACAAAAGTAATAAAAAAATACAAATAAAAAAACCAATCAAAAATGATTGGTTTTTTTATTTGTATTTAGAATTTCATTTAGTATGATGAACTACCCGAACTAACACCCATCATATTATCAATAGAACCCGAACCAACACCAAATCTATCTGTGTATGGTGCGAATTTTTTAATATCTTCAATTGTTCTAATTCCACCTGATGCTTTAATTAACATATCTGAACCTTTTTCTTTAATTGTATCATAGAAAATTTTAATTTTATCTAATTCCGCACCAATATCTACCATACCAGTTGATGTTTTAATAAAATCTGCTCCTGCTTCTATACATATCTCTGTAACAAATTTTGTTTGTTCAGAATTTAATTTACCAGATTCAACAATAACTTTTAAAATTTTACTAGCATTATGACACATATCCACTAATGCTTTAACTTCATCAACCAATTCATAATAGATAACATCAAACATTTCCTCTTCACGTTCATCTTCATCAGCGGAACCAATTTTATTCCATACTTCTTTAAGTTTTTGATAATTTAAAACCATATCAATATCATCAGCACCATCAGAAATCGCTTTCTTACATTCAAATAATTTTGCTTCTTTAGAATTTGTACCTTCAGGGAACGATATAACTGTTGTAACTCCAACATCTGAACCATCGAGTTCTCTTTTTGCTAAAGATACCATATTAGGTCTAACGCAAACAGTTGCGACTCCATATTCTTTTGCTCTTTTACACAAACCTAGTATATCTCCTTCCGTGGCATCTAAACCTAACATAGTATAATCTACTAAACCTATATAATCTTGGATTCCTTGACTATATTCATATACTTTTTTTAGAAATTTTTCTCTACTTGTAATATTTTTCATGTGACTAATGATTAATTTTCTTTTATATATAAAAATTCATAATTTATTTTTCATTAAACTATTTCAAGGGTATAACATATAATAATTAGATTTATTCTAAATAAAAAATAAGAAGTTGAATGAAGATAGCACATTTAGCAGATGTACACATTAGAAATGTAGAGAGACATGATGAGTATAGAGAAGTATTTGAAAAAATATATAACGAATTAAAAATAAGACAACCAGAAAAAATTGTAATTGTTGGTGATTTATTTGAAAATTTTATTGAAATTTCCAATGAAGCAAAAATACTCGGTGGTGAATTTTTAAACAAACTTTCACATATAGCCAAAGTTATTATAACAAGAGGTAATCACGATTTGCGTAAGAAAAATTTAAATAGAACTGATAGTATAAAGGTTGTAGTTAAATTGATTGATAATCCTAATGTGACATATTATGACACAACAGGTATTTATGATGAAGGTAATATATCTTGGGTTGTATATGATCACCCTGACAAATTAAATGATCCTTGGGTTGGACAAACAAAGAAAAAAGAACAAATTTATATAGGTTTGTTTCATGACCCTATACAAAATAGTTCTACCGATAGAGGTAAATTTTTTACTGATAGTATGTACAAGAGTATTAATGATTTTAAAAAGAATGATTTTCTTTTTCTTGGTGATATACATAAAAGGCAGTTTTTCAAATATAAAGAAGTAGAAATGGAGATAGATGATAAAGACTTAGATGAATATTTAAAAAATGGTTGGATATTATCAGAATAGTAGTATTATATTTTTATATATACTATAAAACAACAAAAAATCTATGAAAAAATGTATAGTTTGTGGTGAGAAACATAATAATAAGAAATATTGTTCAAGGAAATGTCAATATAAAGATTATAAGAAATCTAAGGTTGAAAGAAAAATTATTTATTGTATAAATTGTGGAGTTGATATTGAAGTATTAGTATCTGATGATAAAAAATATTGCTCAAGGAAATGTTGTGATGAGCATAAAAAAATTATATATGTTGGTGAAAAAAATCCAATGTTTGGTAAGGTAAAAACACAAGAAAGTAAAGATTTACATTCAAAAATAACTAAAAAATTGTGGAGTGATGAAAATTATAAAAATAAAGTTAGGAAATCTAAATTAGAATATAATCAAAATAATGAATTTCCATTTGGATGGAAACCTGAATCAAAAATAAAAAGAAAAAATACGTTCTTAGAACGATATGGTACAACACATAATTGGAAAGACGATGAATGTAGAAAAAAAATTAATAATACTTGCATTGAAAGATATGGTTTAAGTATGACGGAAATCGCACATAAAGGGTTATTTAAAAAAAGTAAAACTAAAATAGAAAAAATTATAGGTGATTTTTTAGATGAAAAATCAATAAAATATAAACCACAATTTAGAATATACTATAAACTTGATGGTAAATTAAGATATAAAATATATGATTTTATGTTAATAGATAAAAATATAATTATTGAGGCAGATGGTGATTATTGGCATGCTAACCCCAACATATTTAATATAAATGAATTAAATAAGACTCAGATGTTAAATATTGAAAATGATATTTTTAAAGATGAACTTTCAAAATCTAATAATTTTAATATTTTAAGGTTCTGGGAAACCAATATTCTAAATGGTGAATTTAAAATAAAATTAAATAAATGTCTAAAATAAAAATAAAGAAAAAAATACCAACTATTGGTTACCCTGGTAGTCCAGTTCAACAATCATTTGGTGAAGATGTTGATAAACATGGATTTTTGGTTTGGGATATAAAAAGTAAAACTGACTTTAGAGTTGAAGAAATAGATATTCTTAATGAATATACATTTATCAATTTATATATCAATGAAGGTGAAGATTATGATAATTTGACATTACACACAAATGAAAGAATTGGAAATTTTCCTGAATTTAAAGTGCATTGGAAAGATTTAAGTTCCAACATCAATACTGAAAATGAAAGAAAAATACGAAACTTTATTAAAAATAAATATGATTCAACCAAAGTAAAATTTGATAAAACATACATTTATACAGATATGGTTTCATCTAAAATGTTATCTGAAACATTAGATTTAACAAATGTTGAAACTCAACGTAAAATATTTAAAGAATATCTTGAAGAACAAGGATATAAAAAAAATGATATTGATGAAATTTTAAAAATTGATGATTTAATTAATGATAGATTAGAGATTAAAGAACAAAAAACTAACATTGAGTGGAAAATTGAAAAATTTTGGTTTGATAATTTTAGAGTTTTTGGTGATAAAAATAAAATTGATTGGAAAGATTTAAATGGTATCATACAAATTCATGGTGAAAACCAACAAGGAAAAACTACTATTTTAGATGTTATAACATATATTCTTTATGGTACAACCACAACTACCGTAAAAAGAGAAAAACACGGTGATAATAGATATATTAACAATAAACGAAAATTAAATAAATGTTCAGGTGGCGCTGTTTTAGATATTGATGGTGAAAAAATTACAATTTTGAGAAAAACTGAACGAGATGAAAATAGAAGTGGAGAAATAAAATCTTGTTCTACCAATGTGGACTATTATGATACTGAAGAAATAAAAGAAAAGAATAAACAAACTGGTGAAAGAAAAACTCAAACTCAAAAGAAATTAGATCTTATTCTTGGTGATTTTAAAGATTTTGTTAGAATATCATTAACTAATGCAGATAATTTGAATGAACTTTTATCTGCTGATAGAAGTGTGTTTATGGATAGCATCATTAGAGATGCTGGTTATGATATTTTTGAAAAGAAACAAAATGAATATAAAGATTATAAAAAAGATCTCAACATTGAAAAAATTATAGTTGATGTTAGTCAATCAGAGCAAGAGATTTCTGAAATCGTAAATGTAATAGAAGAGAAGAAAAATACGATAAAAGAACAAAAGAAATTGATTATAGATTTTAAATTAGAATTGGATAGTGAAAATTCTTTAAGAGATAATTTAATTAAAAAATTAAATAAAATTGATGAATCGATGATCAATTTTGATCTGAATATTTCAAATAATACATTATCAAATTATAATCAAAAGATTGATGATAATAAAGTACAAATAAGTATCTATGATAGAGATATAAATGAATTACCTTCTAAATTTGAGCCAGATAAACTTAACAATTTAAAAGATAAATTAAAATTAACTAATGATAAAATTTCAAAAATAAAAGAAGAAATATCATCAGTTAAAACAAATAATAATGAAATTGATACGAAGGTTGATAAAGTAAAACAAAAACTTAGAGAGTTTAGAGATAAAGAAATTAATAATTTAAAAGACAAAATTAACATTAAAGAAAAAGAAATTTCTAATGTTGAAAGTGAAAAATTGAGTATAATAAACTCAAAAATAATATCAATTAAAGATGAGATAAAGAAGAATGAACTTGAAAAAATTAATCTCGAAAATAAAATTAGAAATCTGAAAAAAGATGGTTCAAATTTAAAATCACGAAATGATGAGAAACTTCAAGAAATTGAAGAATTTAAAAATTCAAGTTTTTGTCCTGCATGTGGTAGAGATTATGACGAATCTACACCCGATCATTTAGAACACATTCAAGAAAAGATTAAAACATTAGAACATGATATAGAAATTAATACTATTAAAATAAAGGATTTAATTGAGGAATATAAAGATTTAACACCTATTATACCCGAATTAGAGGAAAAAATTCAGACTCTCAGATTAAAACGAGATAAATTAACAAGTGGTGAATATGACGAAGAAATATTATCAGAATTAAACGTTCTTCAAGATACTAAATATCTTGAGAATGAAATATTAATGATTGAATCGTTAATTGAAAGATTAAAAAATAATGATTTATCAATTAATGAAGAATTAAAAAATAAATTTGATAAAGGTAAAATGTTATTGAAAAAATTAGATAAAGATAAAAATGACAATTTATCGGTAATTAAAAATCTTGAAAACGAGTTAAAATCATTAAATATTGAATCTATTGAAGATGATATTCAACATGAAGAAAAAATTAAAGAAAATTACGAACTAAGAAAAGATAAAGTCAATTTAAAAGAAAAACTAACATTAAATATTGATAATTATCTTTTGAAGATTAAAGAAATAGAACAAACTATTAATAATTTTAAAATGTATGAATCACAAATTGAGGAAAATAAACAAACTCAATTAGACATTGATGATAAAGATGTGTATATTTTAGAATTGAAAAGTAATATTGATGAAAAATATATAGTAATATCTGAAATTAAAAAAGAAATAGCATTATTAGAAAAATCAATAGAAGATATTCAATCACGAATTGAGAAATTTATTCAACAAAAAAAGCAAGAAGAACTAATGAAAGAGTACCAGAGATGTATATCCAGAGACGGTATTCCTACTTATCTTCTAAAAAAATCTATACATCTAATAAATAAAGAATTGAACGACTTATTGACTAATGTTGATTTTACATTATTCTTTAATGATGATTTAATTTTAAAATTAAGTATGGATGATAGATTAGATGTTTCACAAAATGCAATCGAATCATCAGGTAAAGAAAGAACATTTTGTGCATTAACATTAAAAATTGCATTAAGACAAATTAATGTAAAATCAAGACCTAATTTTATTATTCTTGATGAGATTATGGGCAAATTATATGAAAAATCTGTTATGGAATTTATTGAACTATTAGACGAAATAAAAAATAAAATTGATAAAATTATTATAATTGAGCATGTTCATCCAATAAATTATGATGGATTAATAACTGTTAAGAAAAATGATAATTTGATATCATCTTTGATAACAGATTTTTAAAAATAATAGAATATATGTTAAAAACAATGCGTGGGGATGATGGGAAACCTTATATTAGTTTAGAAGATTTAATGGAAGAAGTAAAAAAGACTAGAGATGAACTTGATGAAAAAATAACAGATGGTTCAGATGAAGAAATAGATAATCTTGAAGATAGAATAGATTTTTTAGATAAATTATATGGCTCATTAAAAAATATTCAATCAGAATATTATAAAAAAATATTAGGTATGTGATAGGATTAACTCCAGGAGTAGTATTCACAATTAATGGAATAGATAAACCATTACTCGAATTTAGAAATAATGGGGATGTGTATTATAATCATCATGGTGACATTAAAAAGGTTGAAAATGGTGAAGAAATATTAGAAGCCTTTAAACATTGTGTTTTAGGATATACAGGTAAAGAACCTGATGAAGCACTATTTGATGTATATTTAAGTAAGATAGATAAAGGTGAAATATCAGATAAACAATTAAGAGAAATAGAAAAAAGAATTCGTAAAATAAAATTAAAAAGAATATTATGATAAAAAACATTAAAAGTGAAATAGAATTATCCTCATTTTATATAATATTTGATGGATCTACAATGGTAGAAAAAGTTGGAACATTTGGAGCCTCCCATATCTGTGAGCATTTAATTTGTAAGTCATTTGAACATTTACAAGATGATTTTCAAAGATATGGTGTCGCTTGGAACGCATATACATCTAATACAGAAGTAGTTTTTTATATGAATGGATTGGATGAATATGTTAATAAATATAAATATGAATTTCTAGAATTGATTCTATCTTATGATCCAACAGAAGAAGAATTAGAAAATGAGAAAAAAATTGTTTTGGAAGAATATAAAGATTCATTTAATGAACAGATGAATAACCATTTTCTAAATTTAAATAGAAAAATGTTTGGTTATTATCACCCAATAGGATTAAGGTGTGATATAGAAAATTTCACTTTAGATGATTGTAAAGAATATTTAAATCTTTTCTATAAGAAACCTACAATGATAATTAATGTATCTAAAAACAATGATTTTGATTTTAATGTTGATTTTAGAGATAGTATTATAAATACCCCATTCAAATTTATCGAAACGGAAACATTTGGAATTAGAACTAATGATGATATCATTATACCCGAAGGTTTAGTGCCGTTAGAGTTAATTAACGAATATAAAAATAAACAATCAATTATAAATATTTCAAATGTTGCAACTGAAGATTTTCCATTAATTAGTTATACTTGTAGTATGTTAGGTTCTGGATTAAATTCTCCACTATATCAAGAAATTAGAGAAAAATCAGGATTAGCATATTATGTTCAATGTATTAACCAAAAATTAAATAATACATCTTCAGTTGTTACAATCTTAACTGAGACTTCAAATAAGAATGTAGAGCATTTGCAAGAAGAAATAGGTAAAGTATTAAGTAATAAAGAAATTTATTTGACACAAGATAGATTTGATATTATTAAAGATAATTTTTTAGTTAAACTAAAAAAGAACGACATATTAAGACACGCAAATGTCAATAAATATATTGAACCTGAATGTTGGAGTATGGAACACCTTATTCATAAGATAACTCTTGATGATATATTTCAAACAATGGATAAGTATTTTAATTGGGGTAAATTTTACAAATCCATTTATAATTCTGAATTTTAATATATAGAATAAAAATCACATTCTATGAATGAAAATCAATTAAAATCAAGATTAGGTAGATTTATAAAACCTGATGATAGGGATCATCAATTCCTAATTAGTTCAATGCTACCTAAAAAATTACCAGGTATAGATTATAAATATTGGTGGACAAATGGATGGTGGGGAAATCAAGGTTATAAACCTCATTGTGTTGCATTTAGTTGGATACATTGGTTAGCCTCTGGTCCAATAACACAAAAAGCAAGTAGAAAAGGTGGAGTAGCACCTTATGATACAGAATATTTATATAATGAAGCACAAAAGATAGATCGTTGGCCTGGTGAAGATTATGATGGAACTAGTGTTAGAGCTGGTGCTAAAGTTTTACAATCTGCAGGGTATATTAATGGATATAATTGGGCTTGGGATATTGACACAACAGTAAACGCATTATTAACATTAGGTCCTGTTGTTGTTGGTACTTGGTGGTACTATGATATGTTTTTTCCAAATAGTGAAGGTATTATAACTCCAACAGGAAATAAAATGGGCGGACACGCATATTTATTAGATGGTGTTAATGTTAAAAAGAAACTAATAAGAATTAAAAATTCTTGGGGTAGAGAATGGGGTAAAAAAGGATTTGCATATATCTCATTTGATGATATGGACAAACTTATCAAAGATTATGGTGAAGTTTGTATGGCTAATGAAATAAACGTAATATAATGGAACATTTAAAATATTTTGAAGGATATAGTGAAGAAGATTTAAAAGTATTTCAAGAACTATTTGATATGAATCCAAATAGTAAAGAACATGACTTATTTGCTTTTGTGGCAAGACCTGAATTTATTGAAGAAAAAGATGGTAGATTTAAAAAAGTTCTAGGTATTGAAAAGATGATAAAAATTAATAAAGACCGTCAAGGAATGTCTAATATACAAGGATTGCAAGCAAGAGGAAATTTTGATAGTGAACTTAAATATTATCAAATTTGGTTACCAAAAGATATTAGTGATATGGTAGAAAATAAAGGATATCAAGATATAGAACCTTTTATATTGGATGCAATATCTGATAGACTGAAAATTCGTCATCCAAGACAACAACTCACAAATTTGGATGATTTGAGAAAGAATGTGAAAGATCAAATGGATCAAATGGATAAATATAATTTATAACTGAAAGGTGATCAAAAACCCTTATGGGGTATAAAAGTTTAGTGATTTTAATTAAAATTTCTAAACTTTTTATTTTTCGATTACTAAGAAATACAGATAAATAATTAAGTTTAATCTCTAAATTAACACAAATGACACTTTTAACAGTATTTTACATCATCGCAATCGTATTCGGTGCGATTTTTTTATTTTTGAATGGTTCTGCCTTTTTCGGAATGGATTCAGATATGGATGCTGATGGTATAGGTGACGTAGATGGTGATTTTGATGTTGATGGTGCAAGTGGTATAATGGGTGAAGCATTTACTCTAAGAAGTTTGATTAATTTTTTAGCATTCTTTGGTTGGGTAGGTGTTTTTTGCATTGAACAAGGTTATAATACTTGGCTATCAATTATAATTTCGGTTGGTTCTGGTTTAGTTCTAACTATCATCTTCGCATCTATTATGTTCGGTTTCAAAAAACTTCAAGCAACACCAAATGACATCGATAAAAATGATGTATTGAAACAACCTGCAACCGTGTATCTGGTTATACCAGGAAAAGATAAGAGAGGAAAAATTCAAATGTCCATTCGTGGCGCATTGAGAACTATTGACGCTCTTTCAGAAACTGGTGAAAAAATTGATACAAATTCACAAGTAATTGTAACTGAATTTATCACAGATAATTTAGTTAAAGTAAGTAAATCAAATTAATAATTATTAACATTTAAATTTTAAAATTATGGTATCATTTTCGATTGCTATTATCATTGGATTAGCAGCGATTGCCTTTTTCGCATTCTTCTTTACTTTTAAAGCAAGATATAAAAGGTGCCCTTCTGATCAACTTTTAGTTGTATATGGGCGTGTGAAGGGAAAAGCCGACTCACAAGGACGGTCAGGACACGCCAGCGCCAGAGTATATCACGGAGGTGGTGTATTTGTTTGGCCTATCATTCAGGAATACAAGTTCTTATCTCTGAAACCTATGTCTTTTGAAGTTGATTTGAAATCTGCACTTTCGAATCAGAATATTCGTGTAAATGTTCCTTCAACGTACACCGTTGCGATTTCATCAGAAGATGAATTCAAAATTAATGCCGCTGAAAGAATGTTGGGATTTCAAGATACACAAATCGTAGCGTTGGCTCAGGATATTATTTTTGGTCAAATGAGGGCGATTATCGCAACTCTTACTATTGAAGAAATCAACGCTAACCGTGACGCTTTCTTGAGTAAGATTCAAGATAATGTTGAAAACGAACTTAAGAAAGTTGGTTTGAAACTTATCAACGTTAATATTAAAGATATTGATGATGAATCTGGTTATATTGAGGCTCTTGGTAAAGAAGCTGCGGCTCAGGCTATTAACGAAGCAAAGAAATCAGTTGCTGAGAAAGATAGAGATGGGGATATTGGTGTCGCTGAGGCTCAAAGAGAGCAAAGAATTAAAGTCGCATCTGCTAATTCAAGAGCCGTTATTGGTGAAAAAGAAGCAGATAAGAATATGAGAATTGATACTGCAGCCTTTAACTCAACTGCTGTTGATGGTGAAAATAAAGCGGCTATTGAAATCGCAAATTCTATTGCTGGTAGGAGAGAAGCCGAAGCTGAGGCTGATCGTAAAATTGTCGTTGCTCAAAAAACAAAATCAGCAAACGCTCTTGAAGAGTCATACAAAGCTGAGAAAATCGCTGAAGATGCGAGAGCAGAAAGAGAACGTTCTCAAAAATTCGCTGATATTGTTGTACCTGCACAGATTCAAAAAGAAAAAATTGAAGTAGATGCTGAGGCTGAAGCTGAAAGAATTCGTAGAGTTGAAAAAGGTAAGGCTGATGGAGTATTCTTTATGATGGATGCTCAGGCTCGTGGTACGTTTGAACAAATGACAAAACAAGCCGAAGGTTTTGCCGCTTATGTAAGTGCAGCGGGTGGTGATCCTGATAAGGCTGTCCAAATGATGATTGCAGACAAACTTCCAGAAATTATTAGAACTCAAGTTGAAGCTATCAAAGAAATTAAATTTGATAACATCACAGTTTGGGATACTGGTAATGGTGGTGAAGGTGCTGGATCATCTACTTCTAATTGGTTGACAAACCTTTTAAAATCTGTTCCTCCAATGGATGACGCTTTTAAAATGGTTGGTCAGAATATGCCTGGATTCTTAGAAGGTAATGCAGATATGGTTAAATTGCTTGAAGAAAAAGCAAAAACCAAAAAAACTGAAAAACCTGATAAGAAGTAAACTTTAATGTTTAATCTTAAAAAACCTCTCAATTTTTTGGGAGGTTTTTTTTATATATAGTGATTATGATAACAAAAATAGATGAATATAATATGTATAACCAAAGAGGACGACATATACGTATTGAACTGGAAAATCTAAATAAGGTTTTTAAAAATGAACCATGCAAATTTGTTATTAAAACTAGATTTAGTAGAACGTGGAGAGATTTTCAATATAATGAAGTTATTCATAATATTGAGTATGATAATAGAAACTACCAATTTAAGATAAATTTCAAAAAAGACGACACATATATTACAGTAAAAAATCGTGATGTCTTTTTCCACGAAAGATATGAGAGTTTACACAAAAGAATTCTCAATTACGATGAAACATTAACCGAAATAATAACTATGTTACAGAAACTGTAATTTTTTATTCCAATTTTTTTTATTAATTTAGCACACTTAAAAGGTAAAATTATGTACAATTTGTTTTTAGATGATGAAAGAGTTCCATATTCCCCTCATGGAAATTATGAGGACGCATATTACTATACACAAAATATGGACTATATAAATCTCGATTGGGTTATTGTTAGGTCTTACGATCAATTTATTAAATGTATTGAGTTAAATGGTTTACCTCAAATGATTAGTTTTGATCACGATTTAGCAGATGAACATTATCAATATTTATTAAATCAAGATGATGTTGATTACTCAAAATACACCGAAAAAACAGGTATGGAGTGTGTCAAATGGTTGTGTGATTACTGTATTGATAATAATGAAAAATTACCAATATGTATAATTCACACTCAAAATATTATAGGCTCCGTAAATATGTCTAAATATATTGAAAACTTTAAAAGAATTCACGAATAAAAATTGTATTGTTATTCTTTAACAATACAATTTTTTTATTATTAAAAAAAGTATTACTTTTGTAACATAAAAATAAATAAAATATTATGAATATAAGTTTTGAAAATACGAATAAGATTAGAGTGATTAGCGAAAGAACAGCAAGTCACAACGTTGACCCTCAAAAGGGATTTACTCCACTCTGTCCTAATGAACTACCTGTACCTGATGGACACCTAATTGGTAAAGAATTAGCAAAACAAAATTTAATAGGAATTGTTAAAACCATATCAAGAGATATGCACTCAAAAAATGCGTTATGGGTAGCAACTGAAGAAAATCCTCAATTCACACCTATAGTTGGACACAAAAATGTTGATATGTTTTGGAATTTGCATTGTGAATCAGGAACATTTGGTTCGGAAATTCTTGATGAACTTGGTAAAATTGAAGATTTTAACTTTATTGTAAATAAGGGAGTCGATCCACACCTACACCCTTACACAAGTGTTTATCACGATCAAGAAGGTAAAATTTCGACTGGGTTGATTGAATTTTATAATTATCACAATATAACAACAATTATTGTTGGTGGATTAGCACTTAATTACTGTGTAGGTGAAACTTTAAAGGATTTGTCCAATGCTGGATTTCAAGTTATCTTAAATCTTGCCGCAACAAAAGGGTTAGGAACAGAAGAAGAATTAGATAAATATATTGAAATGTTAGTAATCGATTATAATATACTTGTTATTAATTCAGTAAAAGATATTGAAATTGAATCAGAAACAATAGGAAAATTTTTATAATATGAGATTTAAACCAATAATTACCGAATTTGATGATCAGGACGCCTATAAGTATTTCATGCAATTTGCCATACTAAAACACTATCCTAACGCTAAGGTTAAGTATAAGTTCATACTCAGAGATAAAACCCGTAAATTTCCAAAAGGTTTTGCTACCGAGTTAAAAGAACAGATTGCTCATTTCAAAAATTTAAAATTTACCAAAGAAATTGAAGAACATTTGAAAAGTAAACTTCCATTCTTTGATATTTCCTATTATATGTATCTTAGGAGTTATCAATATGATCCTAATGAAGTTAAAGTTACTCAAAAAAATGGTGTATTAGAAATAGAAATTGAAGGTTTTTGGCACAAAACTATATTTTGGGAAGTTCAATTAATGGCTTTAATATCAGAATTATTCTTCCTTTTCTCAGGTGAAGAAGTTGACTTAGAAAAGTCAATGGAAATTTGGGATGAAAAATTTAAACAATTATCTGAACTTGGAATTTCATTATCTGAATTTGGAACCCGCAGAAGATTTTCAAAATTTATCCAAGGTAGAGTTATTGAAGAATTTTTGAAAGTTGCACCAAAAACAATCGTTGGTACATCCAATGTGATGTTTGCTCGTAAATATGGTATTAAAGCAATTGGAACTCAGGCACACGAATGGTTTATGTTTCACGCTGCTAAATACGGTGTGATGATGGCTAATCGTGTAGGAATGGGTCGTTGGGTAGATGCTTATAAAGGAGCATTAGGAATTGCACTTTCTGATACATATACAACAGATATTTTCTTTGAAGGTTTTGATTTATTTTATTCAAAATTATTTGACGGTGTTCGTCAAGATTCTGGTGAACCTGTTGAATTCGCAGAAAAAACTATCAAACATTACATAAATAAAGGTATTAAAATGCCTAATGGTATGATTCCAAAAACAATTGTATTTTCTGACTCTATAAATAGTATAGAAAAAATTAAAACAATTGAAAATTGTGTGAGAAATAAAATATTATCTTCCTATGGTATAGGTACTTGGCTATCAAACGATGTTGTTTTGGTTTCACAAAATGGTATCTATGATGAAGATTATCATAACCAATTTAATTGGGAATCGATACCAAATCCAAATGGTGGTTATTTTATGGAAACTTTAAAAAAGGCAAAACCTTTAAATATGGTAATTAAGATGTCTGAAGCCTTACCTGAAGGAATGAAAGTTTGGAGAGATTGTGTAAAGTTGTCTGATAGTGAAGGAAAATATACTGGAAACTTTAATACTGTTAAACTATATAAAGAGGAATTAGGAATATGAGCGACACAAAAGAAATAACAAAAACATTAGAAGAAATACTCAGTAAAGCGGGTATTGAACCATCGGATGATAAAGTCTATAAATTGATTTTATGGAATGATGAAGTCAATTCTTTTGATCATGTAATTTTATGTCTGATATCAATTATGAGTTTTAGTCCAGAAAAAGCTGAAAACACAGCTTGGACAGTTCATATGAAAGGTGCGAGTATCTTAAAAACTGGTTCAAAAGATAAATTAAAACCTTTTAAATCCGCACTTGAAGAACAAGGATTAACACTCACGATTGAGAAAGATTAAAAAATAATAAAAAACGAATGAAAATATTTATAGCAAAATATATGTTATATATTTATCTAAATTTTGTGAAAGAAGATTGGGACTTATATAAAAATTGGGCGATACCATTTATCAAACCAGCTTGGTTTGTACGAGGAATATATATTTGGGTAGCATCTATTATCTTTTTTCCATTATTTTATCTTGGTATGATATTTGAGAGAGAAACAAAAAACATTGATATTTTCAATTTATTTTAATAAACAAAAGAGGAAAACTCCTATAAAGAAAATTAAATATATAAATTATAACTAAAAAAATTAATTATGAACTTTAACAAAGACGTAGATAATGTGATTAAGAATAGTAAGACGATTGCGTTGCAATATAAATCATCTGAAATTGAACCAGAACACTTGTTTTTGGCTCTAATTGAGGATGAAAATTATCGTGCTTATCAAGTTCTTCAAGAAATTGATATTCGTATTCCAACAATCAAAAAAACTATTCAAGATGCTTTGGTAATGAGAAACCAAATGGAGCATATTCAATTGGCAGAGAGAAAAGATAAAGTACAATTATCACAAGAAGTTACGGACATACTTGAAAATTGTGTTGGAATAATTGATGAAATGGATGTCAAATATGTTGATACTGATGTAGTATTACTTTCACTCTTAAATACTAAAAATAATATTTTAAATGATATGTTTTCAAAAATTGATGAAGGTGAGATAATTAAAAAATTACACGAAAAAGTTACTGGAATAAGTAATAGTGCAGATTGGGATGATCCAGAAATGCATCATAGTGATACAACAGCATCAAATAAAAATAAGAAACCTAAACTTATTGAACAATTTGGTGAAGATATTACCAAAAAAGCAAAAGAAGGTTCTCTCGATCCAGTTGTTGGTAGAAAAATTGAGATTAAAAGAATAAGTCAAATTCTTTCACGTAGAAAGAAAAATAATCCTATTCTTATAGGTGAGCCTGGAGTTGGCAAATCTGCAATTGTTGAAGGTTTAGCACAACGAATTGTTGATGGTAAAGTGCCAAACAACATTAAAGATAAAAGAATTTTCACCCTTAATATGGGTGCCCTTGTTGCAGGAACAAAATATCGTGGCGAATTTGAATCTCGTTTAAGAGGAATTATCAAAGAAATTGAAGAAACATCAAACATTATACTTTTTATTGATGAAATTCATACAATTATTGGTGCTGGTAGCGCACAAGGTTCACTTGATGCATCTAATATGTTAAAACCAGCATTAGCAAGAGGAACATTCCAATGTATTGGTGCAACTACTCTCGAAGAATATAGAAAACATATTGAAAAAGATGGTGCATTAGAAAGAAGATTTCAAAAAGTTGTGGTAGAACCTACTACCATTGAAGAAACTATTGAAATCCTTAAACAACTCAAAGTTAGATATGAGGATTATCACAAAGTCGTGTACACAGATGAAGCAATTGAAGCTTGTGTAAAATTGACTGATAAATATATGAATGATAGATTTATGCCAGATAAAGCAATTGACGCTTTGGATGAAGCTGGTGCCAAAGTTCATGTAGATTCAAATTCAAATCAACCTAAAGCTATTTCTATTCTTGAAAGTAAAATTTCAGAAGCCGAGAAAAAGAAAACTGAATGTGTTGACGAACAGAAATTTGAAAAAGCTGCTTCTTGGAGAGATAAAGAAAGAAACCTTACAGAACAATTGAAAAAATTGAAAGAGGAATGGAACGAAAAATTGGACGAAAATCGTGAAATCGTTGGAAAAGAAGATATTGCTGAAGTTGTTTCAATGATGACCAAAATCCCACTTGATGCTGTTGATGATGATGAATCAAACAAATTGAGAAATCTTGGAACTAAAATGAAAAATATTGTTATTGGACAAGATGATGCTGTTGATAAAATTGTTCGTTCAATCAAACGTAGTAGAATTGGTATCAAAGATCCTAAAAAACCTGTCGGAACATTTATGTTCTTAGGTGCTACAGGTGTCGGTAAAACTTACTTAGCAAAGGTTCTAGCAAAAGAACTCTTTGGTTCAGAAGAAAACCTCATTAGAATTGATATGTCTGAATATATGGAAAAACATTCAGTTTCAAAATTGATTGGAGCGCCTCCAGGATATGTTGGTTATGATGATGGTGGTGAATTAACTGAAGCCATCAGAAGAAAACCATATTCAATTGTTCTTCTTGATGAAATGGAAAAAGCGCATCCAGACGTATTTAATATACTTCTACAAGTTCTTGATGATGGAATTCTTACTGATAGTTATGGTAGAAGAGTTAATTTTAAAAACGCAATTATCATAATGACATCGAATACAGGTTCAAGACAACTTAAAGATTTTGGTACAGGTATGGGATTTCAAACAAATGCCACCAACAAAAACATTCAAGATAAGAAGAACGCTGTTATTGATAAAGAATTGAAAAAGAAATTTGCACCAGAATTTCTTAATAGAGTTGATGAACTTATAATGTTCAACGCTCTTTCAAAAGACAACATTTTCAGAATTATTGACCTTGAAATTAAAACAACTCTCGATAGACTTAAAGATATTGGTTATGTTGTAAATATCACAAAGTCACTTAAAGACTTCTTATTTGAAGAAGGATGGGATGCTGAATATGGTGCAAGACCATTGAAAAGAGCAATTCAACGACACATTGAAGATACTCTAACAGATGCTATTCTCAATGGTGAAATTAAAATTGGTGATAAAGTTTCACTTAGAAGTAAAGATGGTGAGATTACTATTGTTAATTTGAATAGTAAAGAATTACCACCAAAAGATGAAACTCCACTTTTAGAAGCCTAAAAATTAACCCGCCAATAAGCATAAAAAAACCTTGTAATTTCTTACAAGGTTTTTTTTATGTGTGTTAGAAATTCTTCGGCTCGTATTTTTAATTCTTCTTCTGAACCATTATTATCTACAATATAATCATAATCAAAATTTTCAACATTTTTATCTGAATCATTATCAGGAATAAAATCTACATCTTTTTTTATTAAAAGTGTAACACAGAAAATATCGTAATATTTTTTAACTTTTTTTATTTCTTCTGGTTCTCGTATATGTATAAAATAGATATTTTTACTTACATCTTTATTATTATTTTTTGAATATATTATATCAACATCTATTTGATTTTTAATAACCTCAAACGGACCATCATTAAAATCAGTCCAAATTCTTTTAATTTCTGATAAAAATCTTCTAGATTTATCATTCTTTTTAGTGTCCCAACCAAAACATATTTCGGCTATTTGTTTAACTCTATCAATTGATGAATAATTCTTTACTCTTAGTTCGGTTGCGACTTCATTAAAAAAAGAGACAAACTTATCCTTTCCAGTTTGTGCTGTACCATTAATTACTATTACTTTCATTGTGTTTATTTTATTTTTCGGTATATTCTTCCATTAAGAATTGTCCACATGATGCCCCAACATCTAATCCTGGTGGTATATAATACTCATGTTCAATATTATATTTATTGAAATATCTTTTAAATGTTCTCAATTTTTGTTTGTCTGATGGTTCAATATCCAATATCTCTCTTTTATTATAAAATAAAAATTTTACATTAAAGTCTCTATCTTTTATTAAATTAGTTAAAAGTATTGCATCTTGTTCAGTATCATTAACACCATCAAGTAAAGCGTAATGTATTTCAACTGAATTATTAGTTTTCTTTTTGAAAAAATCAACAGCAGCTAAAGATTCAATAATATTCATAGATTTTGGCATCCATTGCGATCTAATTTGATCCATAGTATAGTGTAACGATAAGTGTAATTTTACTGGTAATTTTAATTCATCAATTTTATTAGTAAAATTAAAAAATTCAATATATTTATATTCTGGTATTGATGTTGCAATTGCAAACCTTGTATATACATCATACATCTCGTTTATGATACGCATAGAGTTAACTACACCATCTACATTGAGAATTGGTTCACCACAACCCATATATGATATCAATAATGTTTTTGGATTTTTTGATAAATTCAAATCATTATATATATATTCAACACCATCAGATATTTCATATTCCGTTAAATTTCTAGTTTTGATTTTTCCAATATGATCTGTGGTGTGACAAAATTTACAACCAATATTACACATTGTTTGTGATGGTGCACATATAATATTTTTACCATCATTTTTATCTATGTAAGAAAATTCTATAATTAAATTGTCGTTGGTGTAATAAATGTATTTAATTGTATTATCATGTGTTGATTTTACAATTTTTTTCAATTTTAAACTCACGAATCTATACCTCTTTTTTTATTCTCTTTCTTGTCAACTTTTTTCTTGTCAACTTTTTCCTTTACAGGTCTTGTTGCTTTCCATTCACTTTTCGGACAATATTTCCATCCAGAGTTTAATAAACTTTGAATTTGTGCCTCGTCTGATGGTGAAGAATCTTTTACTCTTTTAATTTCATTGTTTTTCTTTAACGTTTTCATAATTTAATTATTTTTTAAATGTGTACCATGTACCAAAATATTCACTTGTTATATTTAAATCTAGATTATATTTTTTAACAAATTCATCAACCGCAGGATTTACTCCAAACAATCCACAAAAATTATTATCTATCCATACATTAGTATCATATCCATTAACCGTTTGATCAGGTTTATAATCGTTAATATAATCGTGACCTGATATCATACCACCATGTTTTATTTTTGGATACCACAATTCTATATCTTGTTTAACATAAGAATATTTATGATTTGCATCAATATAAACAAAATCAAAATATTCATTAGGAAATATTTTTGAACCATTTTCTGATGAGGTTCTTATTAAGACACTCCTATCTTCAAATCCTTCAATATTAATAATAGTCTTACCTAATGTGTCAAATGGTGTGATATTATTACTAGTATCAACATATTCTTCATTATCTAATGTTTTCCAAATATCTAAAGAATATAATGTACCATTCCAAGTACTTAAAATAGTTCTTGAAAAATCACCTTCAAAAGTACCCACTTCTATACCAAGTTTATAATTTTTTAAATTGAGAATTTTGTATATATCATTTCTTCTATCTATCACAATTCCATTATTTTATTTAATTTATCTTTTCGTTTTTCTGTTATGTGTAATTTATGGTTATCGTAAATTATACTCTTATATTTAATTTTAACTTGTAATGTACTAAAGTCACACTTACCATTAAATAAAAAATTATTTTCAATATCTTTAAACCTAACATCTAGATATTTAACTGTTAAAATATCACTCACATCAATTGTGATATCGAATTTTATTTTTTCACTTATCATTTTCATTATTAGTTCATAAGGTTGAATTCTATCTTTCTCCACAAAATCACAATTAAATGTGATTTTTTTATGATTTATAAAACTTACACTATTTTTTAAATGATCGTCAACATCATATGAAAATTCTATTTCATAATCTAAATTTGATAATTTTGAATAAGCAACATCAACACCCATTAGATAAGGTGAATACCCATAACCTGCGTAAGTGTACCCTGTACATATTGTTATTGTCGATGATGTTGTTGTGTAACCTGAAAGTGTACCTGAGACGGTTAATGTGCCATAGTTAGAACTTACCGCAGTTGTTGTTAATGACATTGTTGGACTTTATTTTTACTTTTTATTAATTTTTCGGTTTAAAGTTTACAATTTAATATATATAAGTAAATAATAAATAATCAAATAACATGGCGACTGTTTCTAAGTATATAAAAATAAACCCAAAAGTATTAATTGAGTGGGGATTTGATAGTAATAATTTTATATCAGAGAATTATCAGATAATAACAAATATTAACGAAAACAATACGAAAAATTTCCTTTCAACATCACTTTTAAATAGTAAAAGTAGAAACTTATTTCAAATCGATCCAGTTTTAAGAAAATATACCGTATTTGATAATAGTTATAATTATCTACAAGAACAAGATTATAGTTCAGCACCAATACAATATGATAGGGTAAGAGTTTATTTACCAACAAATTACAATTTTGAAACAGAAGGTTATGTTGGATTTTATTTAAAAACATTCGCTTATGGATTTGATAATACAAAAACATATAATCTAAGTAACATTTTCTATGATAATACAGATGCTCGTAGTGGTTCAACATTATTGAATTTGGCAATACCATTCATATATGATGAAATTGAATGGGGTAAATATTTTGAATTTGAGGTGCCTTCTATAAATTACGTATCTAATCAACGAGTTTTAAGTGATAACACAAATAGTGTAATACCTAATACTATAAATTATAATTTAACAACAAGTCATGAAGGATTAAGTCAAACTGCACCTATATTCTTAGATTTTAGATTTTTAACTAGTAAAGATACGATATTAGGGGTGAATTACTATTATGCCACAAATGAGTATAGAATGTCTATACCACAAACACCTGAATATCAAACTCTTGCAGTTAAAGTCGAAGAATCTACTGAAGGTGATTTTTTTGAAATATATGGCACTTATGGTGAATCAAATGAGAATCTTAACGAATTTATTGAAGATGTATATACAAAAGGTAGACGAGTAAAATTTGAATATGATGTATATCTTTATGAAGAAAATATTCAAACGTCAAAACAAACATTTTCTGTTGAAGAAGATCCAACATTAGGTTTAGCTATATTCACAAAGAAATTATATTATAGACCAATTATGACATTCTCTAATACAACCGCTGCCATTAAAGTTACAATGAGAGTTGTTGATTTGGTTGATATGTCACAAATTGTGAGATTTACAACACTTGGAATTAGGGATAGTATTCATAAATATGGTAAAAGATTAATTTCTCTTGATGTTGGAAATATTAATAATTTAAAGATATACAATGCTAAACCAGAGCAAATTCAACTTAATAGGGATTTTAGCACTAAGCCTCTTGTGACTGAAATTAGAAAAATACCTTATCCTCTTCTAATAGATGTTGGTAAAGTTATTGTAAATAGTCCAAAGAGTTCACAACCACAAAATTATAAAGGTATGGGGTTATTGAACATAATTATAACCCCGTTTGATAATGTGATTCAATTTAAACTTGGAAAATTAATAAATAATAAAAGTTTACAACCTTTTAATTTATCAGAATTAACAAAAGGTTCAGATGTTAAATTAATATTTAAATCTGATTCAGAATCAATTGAAAAATCAATTTTTAAAGAATCTACAAATAATTTCACATTAGGTATAGTTAATTTTAAAATTGCTGAAAATGATTTAAATGTACTAAAGAAAATATATGATAAGGGATATAATAATTTTTATATAGCGTTAGAAGCCAACAAATTAAAAACATTATTATACTCAGGTACGTTCACATTTTATGAAGATGTTAGATTTGTTGAAGATGGTATAACTATAACGGATGATGGTTCATTAAGTTCATCTAATACATCAAATATTAAACCAGTAAATATTGGAAATACTGGATGGCAACCAAAAGCAGGTAAAACGTTAATAATTTACACGAAATCACGAAGTTCTGTAACAAGTTCACCAGCAGAGCAAATAAGAGCAACTTAAAAATTAATAATATAAAAATGGCAACATCATCATCTAATAATACAGCAGAATCAGTAATAGCTTCAACATTTAATCCTGAAATATCTAACTTAATTAAAAATGAAGGTGGTTCAGTTGTATATCAATCTGGTAATATAATTGTAGCTTCTGAAATATCAGAAGAGTTATATAGAGAATTGTTAAAAAGTCCATACATAGAAGCATTAGAAGTGCTACCATTAAAGAGATACAGCAACAATCAAACTTCTGATATTCCAACAGTAACAGTACAAAATACGACTATCGCCTTTCAAGATTTATCAAATGAAAGTACAGATGATAGTGAAAATGTTCCTGGCGCAGGTGGTGTTGCAGGATAAAATAATGTTTAAAAATGAGATTAGGATCACAAAATAATCAATTTAAGTTTAATTTTCCAACTGATTTTGTTTCAGAAGAAACAAATGATAAACTTCAAAGGTTTATGGATAAGAATTTTATACCATATAATAAACCTATTGATTACTTAAATTCAACAATAAAAGAAATTGTTTTTCCATCAATGCAAATTGATGGTTCACAACAGGTTCATAAATATAGTAAACAAATTGAATATAAACCAACACAAAATATTCACGATTTAAATTCCCAAGAATTAGATATAACATTTAGAAGTATAGATTCGCATGCCAACTATTTCATGTTAAGACAAATACTAACTGAATATTATAATAATACAAGAAAATATTATATGCCTTGGTTAACTTTAGATATTCTTGATAAGGATGGAGATGTGATTTATGTAGTTAAGTTTCGTTCAGTTTTATGGAAATCAGAATCTGAACTTAGACTTGCATATAATATACAAGACATATCAGAACAAACATTCTCATTAACTTTCAAATTTTTATATTTGGATATAGATTGGGCTCTTAGCACAACACAAGAAATTCAAGAAGAAAGTATCTATGATACAGAAGTTTGGACTCATACCGAGCAATTACCTTCACAAAGAAAACAAAATATTTACAAAGAAGATAAAGAAAAGTAAACCTTTATTTTTAATGGTTCTATAATATTGTGAGTAATTAAAATAAATGTTTAACTTAAAAAAAATCGTATGTCGAAATTAATCGAAGGCGTAAATGTAGGATCACTTCCTGATCCTTTTCCGTTTCTAACTAATGATAGAGAAATAATCAAAGTAAAAGGTGATTTATCTAATCTTACTGAAGATTATCAAAATCTTTATCGTATGATGGAAAAAACTTTTCTTGATTTAAGAGAAGTAAGAGAAGGGGAAATAATCAAAGGTGTGATAGTATCTATAGATGATACAGAAATAACTGTTGATTTTGGGTATAAAGACTACATTTATGTTGACACACCAAAAGGAAAATTAGTGATAGGGTTAGAGCCTGGTTCACAAATTGATGTACTAATAACATCAATTCAAGACGATCCATTCTTAATAAGAGGATCTATTACAGAATTAATTAAAATGAATGTTCATAATAAATTGAAAACTTATTATGAAGAAAGATTATCACTTGTTGCTAAGGTGAAGGAATTAATACCAGCAGGCTATATGCTTGATATTTATATGGATAATGTAACTATCGATGCGTTTATGCCAAATACATTAGCTGATGTTAATAAACTCGCAAATCCTGAATCAATTATTGGTGAAACTCTAAATGTGATGTTAGAGACATTGCAACAAGAAAAGGGGGTTTATGTTGTTTCACGAAGAAAATATCTTAAGACACTTATACCAGAAGAGATCAAAAAACTAAAAAATGATGTCGTTTATGCAGGCGAAGTTACTGGAACAACACCATTTGGAGTATTTGTTCAATTCAATAATTGTCTTACAGGTATGATTCATAAAATGAACATAAATACTGAGTGGCAAGATAGATGGCACCAAATCCTACCTGGTATGGCAATTGATTTTTATGTTAAGGAAATCACAAAAAGTCAAAAGATTATACTAACACAATCTTTAAAAGAGTCTCTTTGGGATAAAATTAAAGTAGGTAAAATATTATCAGGAAAAGTAATTGATGTGAAAAATTTTGGAGCATTAATTTCACTTGACTATGAAACTATGGGGTTAATACAAACCACATACCTTGTGAAGAATAATGCCAAATTAACGAAAGGTGATCAAGTAAAAGTTAAGGTTATTTCTGTTATCAAAGATGATAGAAAGATATATCTTAACTTAGTTAAAGAAAAAGAGGAATAATCCATTTTTTCTAAACAAAAAAAGAGGCGTGAGCCTCTTTTTTTGTTTAGAAAAGTTTTTGTTCTAATTCTTTTCTATCTGAATATAAGTCAAATCTACTGGAACATCACGTCCAAAAACTTTAATGTTCACTTTTACAGCTTTCTTCTTATCATTCACTAGAATAATTTCACCAACAAATGAGTTAAAAGGACCGTCGGTGACTTTTACAACTTCACCAATAAAATATTTATCTTCAACTATTGTGTTATTTTGTCTACCAACGATTGTTTCCACCTCTCTTTGCCTTAGTGGTTCTGGGTGAGTCACACCTAAAAACCCTAAAACATTTGAAACATTTTTAATAGTTGAAACTAGTTCATCAACTTTATCCGTTTCGATGAGAATATATCCTGGAAAATCATTCTTTTCAATAGTATATTTTTTACCATTTCTCATTTGCATCACTTTCTTACTTGGAACCAAAATTTGAGACACTTTATTATCTAATTTATATAGTTCCAATTCTTTTTCAATTAATTCTTTTGTTTTCTTTTCTTTACTAGTTACTACTCGTATTACATACCAATTCATAAATATTTTTGATTTTTATTTGTTAATAATTAATATAAATTATTTCACATTTCTTTTTTGTGTTGAATAAAAGTTATATATTTGCAATATAAAATAAAATTATAACGTTAAAATACAAAGAAATGAATATACAGAGTTTATCGATTGTTGTCCCTACAAAAAACAAATGTGTAAAATTTTGTGTGAGTAGGACGCACACAAATCCTTATAGTGATAAAGTTTCTAATTGTTTAAAAAAGAAAGATAAATTTTGGGTTGATGTAGATACTACTACAATTGAATATAAAGATTATTTTAATCGTTTACAATTTGCAAGAGATAATGGTTGTAATGTTGTTATATTAACAGGTACAGGTGAACCAACACAAAATTTTCCATTTTTGAAATTCTTTTCTGAGACAAATTCAAAATTGATTACACCTTTTAAAAGTATTGAAATTCAAAGTACAGGTGTGTTATTAGATGATATAAGCCTTAAATTTTTAAGGAATATTGGAGTAACAACAATCTCACTTTCAATATCTAATGTTTTTGATAATGAAAAAAATATGAGTATAATTGGATGTAAAGATAAATTGAAATTTGATATGAATGAAATTATTTCTCTTATCAAAAAATATGATTTCAATCTTAGATTATCATTAAATCTTGTTGATGATTATGATAAATATTCAGTTGATGAAGTTTTAAATAAATGTAAAGAAATGGGTGCAGATCAGATTACATTTAGGAAACTTTACAAATCAGAAACAAACAATGAAATTGATAAATGGATTGAAGAAAACGCATCTTCAATATTTTATGATAAAATTTCTGAATATGTTGTAAAGAATGGTAGATATTTAGGTAAACTTCCTTTTGGTGCATCAATTTACGATATTGATGAAATGTCTGTCGTAGTTGATGATGATTGTATGAATGAAGAAGTTAAAGATACATACAAATATTTGATATTGAGGGAGAACGGAAAATTATATTCACGTTGGGAAACGAAAAGTAGCCTTATATTTTGATTGATGGGAGAAAAAAGCCATAATTTTATTTTAATATATAAGAATAAAAACTTATATGTATAATAAGGAATGGCATAAACAATATTATCTAAAAAATAAAGAAAAAATACTTAAAAAACTAAAAGAAAAATATAGGGAAACACACGAATTAGCACCAAAAAGTTTTTCAGAAGAAAGGTTTCAAAAAAGACTAAAGGAAAATTATGGTGATAAATTTACAACATTATCACCTTACATAAATTCTAAATCAGAAATAGAAGTTAGATGTAATGAATGTGGATATAAATGGAAAACTAACGGTAATTCATTATTAAGGGGTAGAGGTTGTAAACAATGTGCAGTTTTAAAACAAAGAAAAACCCCAGAAAAATTTAAAGAAGAATTTAATAATAACTATGGTGATAAGTATGAACTTTTATCAGATTATATTAATGCTAATACAAAAGTAAAGGTTAGGTGTAAAATATGTGAAAATATATGGAAAATTAAACCGTATCATTTATCACACACAAAATGTGAATGTCCAGAATGTTCAGCAAAAGAAAAGGGTGAAAAACAAAGAAAAACACCTGAACAATTTATCAAAGATGTTTTTAATGTACATGGTGATAAATATGAAGTTATAGGTAAATATATTAAAGCAAATAATAAAGTTAAAATAAAATGTAATCAATGTGATAATATATGGGAAATAACACCAAACGCTATTTTGCGAGGTGTTGGTTGTCCAGGTTGTAAACAATCTAAAGGAGAAGAAATAATATTAAATTATTTGAAAGAAAATAATATTAAATTTGAACCTCAATATACTTTCAATGGATGTAAAAATAAACAAGTTTTACATTTTGATTTTTATTTACCTGAACTTAATATGTGTGTGGAATATGATGGTATACAACATTATAAATCTGTTGAACATTTTGGAGGTGAAGAAAGATTAAAATATACGAAACAAAATGATAAAATTAAAAATAAATATTGTAAGGAAAATGATATAAAAATGTTGAGAATAGCCTACACTCAATTTAAAAATATTGAAAATATTTTAGAAAATAAGATTAAGTAAACCTTCTAATTATAGTTTTTCTTGGTTTTTTAGGTTCGCTAAAATCAAAATCTGAATCTGAAAACCCAGGTTCGTCAATATCCACAAATAATTTATCAAGAGGATCATCATCCTTTTGTTTTTTGTTTTCTTTCTTTTTAGATTTTTTAATTTTTTTACCTTCAAGTCTATCATTTAGAAATTCTCTAATAAAATTATGAGCGGTTTGTAACGTTTTTTTTACTTTCTTTCTAATTCTAATTTTACTACCATCGTCTCTTATTCTATATACTTTGCAAATAAACTTACCATTTGACAATTTTTTAATCTTTGCTACATATTTACCATTATCAGTTTTATACTCTATTATATCGTTTTTTACTTTAGGATTATGTTTAGCACGACCACTAACAAATAACGATTTATCTATGGTATCATCATTCCAAGTCTCATATATTTTAAAAATGGTAATCATATCATTATATATTAATTTTTTTAATCGAAACTAAATTTATATCTTTGTATCATAATTGGTGTTTAACTATTTAAAAAATAAAAATGGGTAGAAATTATGAGTTATACAGATAAACTTAAAAAAGAATTCAAAAAAGAAACAGGATTATCATATGTTGGAAACACATATGAATACGTAGAATGGCTCGAATTTAGATTATTTAACTTAGAACAAAAGTAATATGAAATTAACAACGTACACTAATCGTGAAAAAATACCAGGGGAATATCATATGGTTTCATATAAAACCAAAGAATATGAGTTATTACTTAAATATAATAAGATTCGTGTAACACAAGAAGAATCTGAAACAATACTGAAATGGTTGGCTCGTTCATGCCAAATGGAATTGAATATCAATTTCAGAAATTGTAATCGTTCTTGGGGTGGTAAAAGGAGAGGTAAACCTTTTGTCACCATTGCAAATTGTGACAAAAGTGTTGGTACATTAGTTCACGAATTCGCACACGCACACAATTACCATTTTAAATCAGGAGCAAACCATAATGATGATTTTGTTCGCACTCTTGATAGATTTATCAGAAAATTTCATAACTCAAAAGCAAGAGAAATTGTAATAATAAAAGAAAAATATATATAATATGTTAGATTCACTTAAAACATTTTCTAAAATAGAAAAAGTACATAAATCAGACTATGAATTGAAAAAATTCTTAGAAGAAAATGATAGAGAACCAATATCAAACGCACATTATTTTATAAGTAAATTTTACGATTCTTCTGATGAAATTAGAAAAACAAGAAACCCGCACGGTATACCAATAGCTTTGATGAAATTAAAATTTGGAACACCATACATTGATGAAGATGGTGTTAATTATTATTGGTTATTATCTTTTAAAGATAGACTATACGTAGTTAATATTAATGAGTATGAAGGTAGTATGATTTCATTAGTGACAGATACTATATTAGATTCCTATGATAATATATTTTCAAGAGAGTCATTAGATTTTTATAATAACCTCTTTAATCAATTATATCCATATAGAGATCCAATTTATTTATAAAAACTTTCCTCAATTTCTATAATATATATGTCTATGGAAAAACAAAAATTTTTAAAATTAAGAATATCAGAAGAGTTGTATGGGTATTTTCAAGAGACTTGTGATGATAAAAATAAAACAATGTCTGAAGTTCTCAGAAACTTCTCCAAGTTTTATGTAGAAAGTGATAATGTTGTTTTGTTAGATTTGGATGATGAATTGTTAAAAGAAACATCAGAACTATGTCAAGAAAAAGGAATTAAATTTGATGCTCTAATGAAGTATCTCTTAAAAACTGCTATCAAGAATAAAAATAAGCTTAATATTTAATTTTTTATTCAACAATATTTATTATCTTAGCAAAAGAAAGGAGATAAAAACTATGAACGAAAAATTTAAAATCTTTGTAACAGAAAAACACAACCAACCTTCAGGCTCACAACGTTACGGTTCCGCACCTTATTCAAAACATCTACAAGATGTAGTCGATGTGATGAAAGAATATGAGTATTACCTAAAAGATGAAGATAAAGAAGATGTTGAACACGCTTGTTTGGGTCATGATTTAATAGAAGATACAGAAGTTTCAGTAAGAGATATTGTTCAATGGACAAATGAACGAGTAAGTAGAATTATCTTCAATGTATCAAATGAAAGAGGATTAGATAGAAAAGAAAAAAACTTCAAAACATATCCTAAAATTTGGGGTTGTGATTTTTCAATTTTTGTAAAACTTTGTGATAGAATCGCAAATACTCGAAATAGTAAAAAATCATTTGAAACAAACTCAAATGGTGATTCTCTATTTCAAATGTATAAAAAAGAATATCCAATCTTTAAGTACGCATTAAAAGTTAGAGGTTTATATCCTGATATGTGGAAAGAACTTGACAACTTATATTACAAATAAAAAAAAGGGAGACTTTCATCTCCCTTTTTTTATTTTATACCCATTCTTCTTCTAAAATACTTGGGTTATATTTGAGTCCCAATTCATCTATTTTTCTAAAAACATCAACTTTCGTTTTTGACTCAAAGAGTTCGTTGATTGTTTCAAATTCCCCATCAATTTTATTGCAAAACAAAACTTCTTTTGTTTCAGCATCCCATACAAGCTTCCATGGTAAATTACCATTAGATTTTTTAACATCTTCCATAATGAATGATTATTTTTTAAAAATAAGGCTGAGAATTCAACCTTTATAAAATTCGGAATTATAATAACTAAAGTCATCGAAAGTATATATAAAATTATGAGAATATAAAATGACTTTTTACAAAAAATAATTAAAAAAATGGCAAAATTATTTTTCCGATATTCCAGCATGGGTGCTGGTAAAAGCCTTGATTTACTGAAAGTTTCATATAATTATGAAGAGAATAATGAAAAAATTTTAATCTTCACATCAGCCTTAGATACTAGGTATGGAGAAGGTGTGGTTAAGTCTCGGGTAGGTTTAAGTAAACCTGCAATTCCTGTAGATAAAAAATTAAATATATACCAATATGTTAAACCAATGGCATATGAAATAAAGGCTATTTTAGTGGACGAATCACAATTTTTAACAAAAGACCACATTTTTCAATTGTCAGATATTGTCGATATATTAAACATACCTGTAATATGTTATGGTTTAAGATCAGACTATAGATTGGAACCATTTGAAGGTTCAAAATATTTAATGACGATGGCAGATAGTATAGAAGAAATAAAAACGATATGTTCTGAATGTAAAAACAAAAAAGCCATTGTAAATAGTAGATTTAAAGATAATATTATAGTTACCGAAGGAGAACAAATAGAAATTGGTGGTAATGAAAGTTATAAACCTTTATGTAGAGTTTGTTTCAAAAAATTAAAATGATATGAAAAATTTTGAAAAAATTTTTGATTTTGTTTCTATCACATATAAAATTATCGATGAAGATATATATTTTCACGAAGTATCAGAAAATTTTTATACGGTAGAAAGAATTGAATATGATGTTATTGATAAAAAATTGGTTGATGTTTTTTCTAAAGTAATCGACTTTGGTATTTATGATAAAATATTAAAAGTGTATGATAGTGGAGAATGTATGACACACGAATTAAAAGAGTATAAAGACGATAAATTTAATCGTTGGAGATATAATTATATCTATCGAGGTGAGGAAAATTTTGTACATGTTGTATATCAAGATGAAAAACATTTATCTCAAATAAGTAAAGATTATATTTTTAAAAGTGAAGAACTTGAAAAGATTATTGATAATATGAGTCGAGCATTTTCTCTACATGAAATGATATTTGATAATAGTGGCAAACCTATTGATTATAAATTTGTTAGAATAAATAAAGCGTTCACCGAAACCACAGGTTTAGATTCAGAAATTATTGGAAAAAATATAACTGAAATATTAGATAAAGATTCGAGTGAATGGATAAGGATATATTCTCAAATATTTACTGATAATAAGACTTTACATTTTGAAAAATATTCATATATTTTTCAGAAATGGTTTTTAATTGATGCATATAAACAAAACTCACATCGTTTTGTTACCATATTTCAAGATATTACTGATATGAAAATAAAGGAGAGACAACACTTAGATATTATAAATTCAACATTAAGTGCATCTTATTTAACAAATAAAGTAGGTGAGTTATTAGCAATAAATGATAGAGGTTGTAAATATTTTAATAAAACAAGAGAAGAATTAGTAGGAGTGAACATATCACAGATTTTACCTAAAGAGAGTGTAGAACCCAAAAGAAAAAGAACACTTGAAGCAATATTTACAGGCAAACCAGTACATTTTATTGATGTTATAAATAATAAATATTTTGAAAATTACATATATCCCATTTTAAATGATAATGGCTCAACGGAGTATATTGCAATTCATTGTAAAGATATTACAGAACAAGAAAATATTAAAATAGAATTAGAAAAATCAAAAATAGAAGCAGAAAAAAGTGATCTTTTAAAGTCACTATTTTTGGCAAATATGAGTCACGAAATAAGAACGCCAATGAATTCGATTATAGGCTTTTCAGATATATTATTAGATGATAAGTTTGATACTACCAATAATAAAAAATTTCTTAAAACTATAAATGCTAATGCAAAACATTTAGAAGAATTATTAAATAACATATTAGATTATGCTAAAATTGAAGCAGGTGAATTAAATTTAGAACTATTATATGAACGATTCCCAATCAATGATTTATTTGAAGAATTAGAAGAAATTTTTATAGATATAAATATTAGAAAGAATATAGATTCGGTAAAATTAACTTTCGAAAAACGAGAAGATAATGAAATAATAGTGTCTGATTTTCTTAGATTAAAACAGGTATTATATAATTTGATTAGTAATGCAATTAAATTTACTGAAAGTGGACATATAAGAATTGGTACAAGAATAAAAGACAATATTATAACATTCTTTGTTGAAGATACTGGTATTGGTATTCCAGAAGATAAATTAGAAATAGTTTTTGATAAATTTATGCAAGTTGATGCATCATCAAAAAAACAATACCAAGGTACAGGATTGGGATTATCTATCGCAAAAAGTATAGTTAATATACTTGGTGGAAATATATGGGTAGATTCAACTCAAAAAGAAGGAAGCACATTCTTTTTTACTCTTCCATTACAAGAAGTTCAAAATATTCAAACAAAACAAGTTAATAAAATTGTGTATGATTTTTCTAATATTAAAGTGATAGTATTAGAAGATATACCTGAAAACTATTCATTATTAGGTATAATGTTAAAATCTATGAATGTTAAAATTAAATGGACACTATCATCAAAGGAAACACTTGATGTACTTGAAGAAAAATTAGGTGATATTGATGCAATATTTATAGATATGAGTTTATCAAATATTAATATACTAGATTTCATAGAAAAATTAAAACAAATAGATGAAGAGTTAACTATAATTACAATATCTACCACAGATATGGTAGAGAAGAATATAGATTTTCAAATTGTAAAACCAATAACAAAAGAAAAAATCTCAAAAATATTTAAACAATTTTATTAATGGCAATTGATTTTATAAGTTTAGGAAACATCATCTTCAAAGATAAAGATAAATATAGGTTTATTACTGATGATGATAAAGAAAGAAATTTTTTTATTCTCAATCGCAAATTCGCCTATAAGGATATAAAAAAAGCACAATTTTTTAATAATAAAAATATAAATAAACCATCATCATTAGATATTTGGTTCGCAATATTTGGTAGTACAACAAATATACCTGGTTGGTATTGGCAAACTAAAATAAATAAAACCACAAAAATCAAATCTAAATTTAAAAAAGAAGAGATAGATGATTTAATGAAAAGATATAATATTAATGAGAGGGATGTTGACTTTTTAATATTATATTATGAAGAAGATCTTAAAGAAACTATTAAGCGTATAAAAAAGTTTCAAAAAAAATAATATTATTAAATGGATAAATATGATAAAATTTATGTTGCAGGTCATAGAGGTATGGTTGGAAGTGCAATTGTTAGAAAATTACAATCTGAAGGATATGAAAATATAATAACTAGAACACATTCACAACTGGATTTAAAAAATCAAATCGATACTCAAAAATTTTTTGAAGAAGAAAAACCAGATTATGTTTTTATCGCAGCGGCTAAAGTTGGTGGTATAATGGCAAATAAAGATTATCCAGCAGAATTTATTTATGATAATTTACAAATACAAAACAATTTAATTCATAATTCTTGTGTATTTGGTGTTAAAAAATTGTTGTTTTTAGGTAGTTCTTGTATTTATCCAAAATTTGCAAAACAACCAATAGAAGAATCTGAATTGATGAGTGGTTACTTAGAACCAACTAATGACGCTTATGCAACTGCAAAAATTGCAGGAATTAAAATGTGCCAAAGTTATAACAATCAATATGGCACTAAATTTATCTCAATGATGCCAACAAATTTATATGGACCAAATGATAATTATAATTTAGAAACATCTCACGTTTTTCCTGCGTTAATTAGAAAAGTTCATGAAGCTAAAATAAACAACACACCATTTATTGAAATGTGGGGAACAGGAACACCAAAACGTGAATTTTTATATGTTGATGATGTTGCTGATGCGTGTTTTTATTTGATGCAAACATATGAAGATGGTGAAATTGTAAATATTGGAACAGGTGAAGATGTGTCGATTACAGAATTAGTTGAAATAATGAAAAACGTTATTGGTTATGAAGGTGAAATTAAATATGATACAACTAAACCTGATGGTACACCAAGAAAATTATTGAATGTTGATAAATTACACAATTTAGGTTGGAAACATAAATATTCTCTAGAAGAAGGTATTAAAATGACATATGAATCTTATTTAGAATCTATTAAGTAAATCTTTTAGGTATATCATACTCTTTCATAGGATTATATTTAGGATCCCATTTTTTCAAAATAATTAAAACCATACTATCATATTTCTTAATTTTGAAAATGGCTTTACCATTTATAACCCACAATTTTTCTCTAAATTTATCATATAAAATTAAATAGTCAAATTTTAAAGTATCTGTACCTGAATAGTAATCTCTTAGATCTATTCTTGAAGGTTTAATCGCAATTGTTTCACCAGACACATTAACACTTACACTTTCACTAATATTTTTAACTTGTAATCTATCTCTATCACCAGTTTTAATATTCAACCTCCATAAATCAACACCTTTTATATCTTCCGCATCAGTAGGGTCGTTAATCTTATAATATTTACCCCATATTCTTTTCAAGAAAAATTTAACATTAGTTTCACTTTCTGTTGCCTTTTTAGTTAAATCACTTACAATAGATGTTATTTCTCTAAAATTCATATCATTAAATAGCATATCTTTCATTTCATCCATTTTGGTGAGAGTATCAATATTATCATCTTTATTATCTTTTATATTTAACCCAAGTTTAGATTTAAAATATTTGAGAACTGCGTTATTATTTCCCATCTGATTTAAATTTCTCCACACTTTATCATATGTTGGATTAGATGGATCTTTCAAAACACTAATAATATAATTAGTCCAATCATCAGTACCATTATATTTTAACAACCAAACAAATAAATAAAATCTAATAAGTGATGAATAATTAAGTGTAGATAATTTTTTGCTGGTTTTAAGACAATTCAAATCAAAACAGGTAAAGTCAACATTTGGTAAAAAATATTTACCTCTTATTTTTTTAACAAAAGGTTTATCTAATATAGTGTCACCCCCAAAATTTTCAAATAATTTTATTTTCATGAAACTAAAAAATTCTTTTTAATATATATAAAAAATGTAAACAGAAAAACCTTATCTTTGTAAAATGGTAGAAAAATTAAAAAAATATTTAGAATTTATAACTGAAAATACTATCTCTGTTGAGATGCCTATTCCTTATGACATTAAAGAAATATCAAGAGCCTTCAATAATGCTGGTAAAGATATCTATGTTGTTGGTGGAGCGGTTCGTGATTTTTTGCAAAAAAAGATACCACATGATTTTGATTTAGTCACAAATGCTCTACCAGAAGAAAGTAAAAGAATTTTGAAAGGTTGGAATGTTTCTGATGAACAAGGTAAAAATTTTGGCGTACTTAGAATTTATACTGAAGATGAACCACTCGGACACGAATTAGCAACTTTTAGAAAAGATATTTCTGGAGGTAGAGATACAAAAGGTGATGATGATAAAGTAGAAATTGGAAACCATATTACAATCGAAGATGATGTTAAACGTAGAGATTTAACTATCAATGCTCTTTTCTATGATATAAATAAAAAAGAAATTGTAGATTTGGTTGGTGGAGTTAAAGATATTGAAAATAATGTTATACGTGCTGTTGGTGATCCTGCTGAGAGATTTAAAGAAGATAGATTAAGAATTTTAAGAGTATTTAGATTCGCTGCAAGAGCCCAAGGTAGAAAAGGTGGTATCATATCACCTGAGACATCAAGAGCCATTAAAAGTGATAACAGACTACGTGGTATAAGTACCAAAGAAGATGTATCACAAGAAAGAATACATGAAGAATGGAATAAGGTAATTGAACACGCAGAAAAAGGCGGAAACAAAATATTAGAAAATTATATCAGACTATTAACTGAATATGATATGTGGGAACAAATGTTTCCCAAATTGAAAATATCTCCCGATGGATTTACACCAAAACCTATTTCCGCAATATTATTTGCACATTTACTTCGTGATAATGATATTCGTAAATTGAGAAAATATATGATTAGTGAATTGAAATTTAGTTCCAAGTTAGTGAACCAGATTGAATTTTTGCTCAAACTTGAGAAGGAATTAGATTTACATTGGAAATCATTTAAAAACATTGACGTTTCAAATGTTTACGGTTTGGCTAAAATGAAAAATCAATATCATATTGATGATGATTTAATTTATGAGTTTTTGGGTGAAGAATTCTATAAACCATTTGTTGATTATTGTAATGATGGATTTGTGGTTAATGGTAATGATTTAGCTGCTGAAGGTTTCAAAGGAATTGAAATTGAAATAGAAAAGAAAAGACGAGAGATTGTGCGTTTCAAAAATGAATATCTTATGAATGATAACTAAATTCAAATTATTTGAACTTGTAGATTATAATGAAGTAGATTACGATCAAAAAACATATAATGGAAATTTATATTTATATTCTGATGAACCATTAAAATTAGAAGATATAGATTTTAGTAATCTAAATCATTTAAAAAGAATCTATTTAACAAATAGAGCAGACGCATCTGATATAAATAGTGAATATATCTATCAAATTAAAACAAAAAAACCTCTATATAAACAAATTGTAGATTTTTTTGGATTTAGTGAAGATGAAGAAGTTGATGTTGATGATTATTCTGGTTATTTTTATAAACATTCAATAACAGGTGAATGGTTAGCAAGAATTAAAAATGGAGATGTGATATCTTTTCGTTACATTGGAGGATTTACTAAATATGATAAACATACACCTGAAAGGATAAATGTTGAATTATCTGAAAAAACTGATGATTGGTTATATTCATATATAGGTTCTGGCTCTTTGTTATTATCAAAATTAACACAAGATATTATAGACGAATTAAAACCTTTTAAACCAGATAAACCTTTAAAGATTTATAAAGGTATTGAAGAAGTTCAAATAAAACATTTTTCAAAAAAAACCCCACCATACAAAGTTGGTGAAAAAGTTATATCCGATTTCAATATGTCGACATCTTGGACTACAAATATATTAGTGGCTAGAAGATTTGTGGATGAACAACCATCATCACCACCTTTTGTTATTATGATGGAAGTACAACCTAAAGATGTACTAGTTGACGTACAGAAATTACCAACACAATATTACCATACAAATCAAAGAGAAATTATACTACTACCAGGTAAATATGAATATAAAATTGTTTGGGAAGGTGAATTAAATTAAAAAGCCTAATATAATTAGGCTTTTTAATTTAACTTTTTGATAATTTATCCGCAGATCCAGTTGAACCATACGCATGTGGTTTAGCGAACACCTTGAAACCTGAACCACATAACCAACCCATAATTTCTTGATATACATCATTAGATAAGTTATTTGAATATTTTCTACCATTTCTTGTGTTTCTCTTAGGATTAACATCAACGTGAACTTCAACTAATTTGGTTGGGATAGTATCATCGTAAGTATTTTTATCAAACTTATGATAGTAAGTGCCCCTTAATGTTTGGTCTAAGGATTCAGCAACAGTATAAACAAATTCTGCTTCCTTTCTAATTTTTGCACTAACATCACGCAATCTTGGTATTTTTACTTTAGCATAAACAACGTGAGCACCCTTTCTGAGTGATTCATTATATAAAATAATAGTGACAGCATATACTAATCTTCTTCTATGTGGATGTGAGTCACAACCAACAATAATCTTAACATTCCTATCAACATTTTTTACATAATCCAAGACATACTGATTGATATCATCAATAGTTTCCCGATTCCATTTTTTCCAAATTAATTGTTCCATTTTTTATAGTATGTTTTTAAAAATAAAAAACCACCTCGTAATGAAGTGGTTTTAAACTATATAGCAAATCATATACGGAATTTTTGTTTAAAACCACTAAAACAAAAATCCGCTGTTAGACCTGATTTGTATGAATAAATATGTTTCATTTATAGTTTAAATTTCTAATATATATAAAAAAGTGTATGATAAGTTTTTTCTTTTTTCTGATAGTTAGAAAAAACAAAGAAAAATATTAATATATAGACTATAAAAATGAGTTTATATTTTTAATATATAATAAAAAATAAAACAAAGAAATGGCAGATAAATTAAATAACTTACTTTCTTTCACAGAACATAGTGAAAAGTACAACAAGCCAGCAAAGAAAACTAAGAGAACAGACGTTGCTAAAGATGTTCTTGAAAAGAAAGAAGAAAAGGAAACCAAAGAGACTAAAAAAGATAAATAGTCATCCTAAGAAATATACATTAAAGAGAGGTAGTTAGTTTAGCTAACCATTTCTCTTTTTGTTATGCTAAGTAATTTATGTTTTCTAATTGATTTTAAATTATTATTATACCAATTCTCAACCTCAACCCTTCTAAATAGTCTTTCACCTGATAACGTTTCAACAGTTATCCAACTCCACGAAAAAAATATTTTTTTCGGTAACAAATAATCTTTAGGAATCCTAATTGTTTCAAGATAAAACAATTCACAAACTTTCAACTTAGATGTATATGGTAATTTATCAAACATATGTACAATTTTTTTACAAATATAATATTTAATATATAATAAAAAAAGAAAGTAGTATGAAAAAAATACTCATATTATTATTATTCTTAATGTTTGGGTGTCATTATTCATCAAATAATAGAATAAATAATCGCAAACCACCAGTAATTGTGGTAGCAATAGATCCAGAAACAAGTTCTATTGTATTAAGAGATGGTGATAATAAGGTGTTTACTATTTATAAAACAGCAACCACAAATGCAATCAGCAAATCATTAGTTGAAGGTGACACAGTTAGAATTGATGAGAATGGTTTGGTGAAAAAAATTACTACTTCTGGGGATTTTTAATTAATAATATATAACATATGAGACATTTTAGAATAAAAGAAATAATTATTGGAGAAAGTAAAGAGTATACCATTCAATATACCAAATGGTTTTTATTTATAAAATATTGGAGAAAATATAATAAATTACCATTTAAGAGGTATGAAGATGCACTTTTAGAAGTAAAAAAAGTAATCAATCTTGAAAAGGATTATACTAAAGTTAAAAAGAATAAAATCATCAGATATCATTATATAGATGCATTTAAAATGGATGTACTTAATGCAAGTAAAAATGTTAGAAATGTGCAAAAAGTTGCCACTCTAAATAATGAAACAACAAATAGATATAACAAATCTGTGTTTATTCCAAAAAATGTTGAAAAATAATACCAAAGTTTAAAACTTCATTTCAAATATCTTATATAAAACATAAGATGATCAAATCTCATTTCACAAATAAAAATTCGCACAATGAATTTAAACATTGAATCTGTTCATTTTAAAACAGACAATAAACTCGTTTTTTTTATAAAAGAAAAAATTAAAAAATTAACAGAACATCATCAACATATTATAGATGTTGACGTAATATTAGGAATAGGGAATAAACCTGAAAATAAAATTGTTGAAATTAAATTAAATTGTCAAGGTTGTTCTTTATATTCAAAAAAACAATCTGAAAACTTTGAACGTTCAATTGATATGGCAACTGAAGCATTACGAAGGCAATTACGAAAACAAAAAACAAAACGATTAAAAAAAGAGAGGTAATACCTCTTTTTTTATAATAAGAAAAGTTGTATCTTTGCATTATGAAAAAAATAATGGTCATAGGAGATTTGCACGGTAGAAATGTTTGGAAAACTTTTGCCGATATCAGTTACCTTCTTCAAATGGAAGAAGGCAACCAGATATATGATATTGTTGATATGGATTATGATTATTATGTTTTTCTTGGTGACTACTGTGATGCTTTTGATAAAGATAACAATCAGATACGAGAAAATATAATTGATTTAATTAAATTCAAAACACTTTATCCACGGAATGTTATTCTGTTGTGGGGTAATCACGAATTACATTACGCATTAACTTCACCTTGGATTCATAGCAATAAATATGAATGTAGTGGTTATCGTCCAGAAATGCGATTTGATTTATATGAACTATTTAATAAAAACTTTGAGTTGTTTCAAATGGCATTTCAAGTTGAAAATTATCTATTCACTCACGCAGGCGTACACAAAGGTTGGTACAATACTAGATTTGATAAAGAATTCTATAAAGTAGAAGAATTTCTAAAAAGAATGGAAATTGATTATACAATCAACAACCTTGCAGATAAATTGAATTTGGCATTTACTCATAGAATGGAATGTATGTTTGATGTTGGTCATCGTAGAGGTGGACATTGTAAAGTAGGTGGACCACTATGGTTAGATAAAGAATTGGCAAATAAACCAATAGTTGGATATCATCAGATAGTTGGACATAATCCTTGTGGTGATGTTCACACTTTAAAACCATATAAAGGTGACAACACTAGCATCACTTTCATTGATGTTCTTCATAAGAAGAAAGCATTTTATGTTGTAAATATCAAATAAACAAAAGTGTTTACTCATTATATAATGGGTAAACACTTTTAATTTTAAAATATATGAAAATAGGATATCACTTATCAATATCAAAAGGATTAAAAATCGCTGCTGAACAAGCAAAGATTGAGAAACTTGGTTCTATACAGATTTTTCCTGGTAGTCCAAGAAGTTATTTTCCTTCAAACCACACAAACGAAAATGTTCAAGCAATGAAAGAATTGCGCATTCCTATATTTGTACACATTAATTATTATGTAAACCTTGCATCAGATAAACCAGTTTTACCTAAATCATTAGCCGACAATCTTAATTTTTGTGATGCTATTGAAGCAAGTGGATTAGTTATACATATGGGTTCAAATAAAGACAAAGAAGAAGGTATTAAAAACACACTTTATAATCTAAAAAGAGCCTACCAAAAAACAAATGCAAAAACTAAAATTTTAATTGAAAGTACTGCTGAAGGTGGTAATCGGTTAAATCTTAATGATATTATTGAATTTATTGATAATAATCCTGAATTAAATTTAGGTATGTGTTTTGATACTGCACATTCTTACGCTGCTGGTTATGATGTTCTTGAAATTATTGAAAAATATCATAAGTATATTGATTTAGTTCACCTAAATAATCCAAGTCCCGAAGTTGAATTTGGAAAACACCTTGATAGACATAATATTTCTCTTTTCGATGAAACAGGAAAATTTAATAATCGTGAGGTTGATAATATTGTAAATATGATTAAATTATACGATATACCTATGGTTTTAGAAACTGGTGATATGTATAATGATAAGGTTTTGTGTGAAAAATACTACGGTTAAAAAATACCCAATTTTTTATTAAAATATATATTTGTAAAACTAATAAAGTTTTATGGGTGTAACTGTTGGTCCTAAAATAGTAACAGACGGTTTAGTTTTATGTTTAGATGCAACAAATAGTAGATCTTATGTTAGACATTCTGATATTAATATGGATAATTGGACTGTTGGAACAGGTGGTGTGACTGGATTTAGTCAAAATGGTGCAACTAGTGAGAATAGTAGAATTGTAGATATAAACCCTATGGGGGAATCGGCAGTTGTATGGAAGACAAGTGGAAACACAATTAGTGACGCAGATGGTGGTTGGAATACATCATCTTATAGTGTAGATGTTAATTATACTTATAGATTTTCCATTTGGGTAAAACGAATTTCTGATTCTGGTGGTGGCACTTTTTATTTTGGATTAGGTCCTACTGTTGTAAAATTAGATGGTTCTGAAGGTGGTAATCCATATTGGAATTGTTCAGCAACATCATCTTTAATAAAAGATCAATGGTATTTATATGTTGGACATTGTTTTTACCATACATATGACGGTACAACTAGACACAATGATACGGGTGTGTATTCAACTAGTGGTAGAATTGGTGATATTAATGGTTGTAATATAGGTGTTGATTGTAAGTGGAACCCATCAACAACAACATCATATCATAGAACTTATCATTACTATTGTACTGATGGTACAACTCAATTACAATTTTATGACCCAAGAATGGATAAGTGTGATGGTTCAGAACCTTATATTAGAGATTTATTGGGTGTATCACCAACAAAAGGTTGGGTGGATTTAATAGGTAACAATAATGGAGACATTACAAATATGTCCTATGATAGTAACAAACAAATATATTTTAGTGGTGGTGTAACAAGCGGCAATAAAGTTGATATAAACACAACAATAATAGATCTCAATTCTTGTACTGTTGAATTTTGGGTTAAACGAAACACATTAACTTCACAAGATGTAACAAATACTAATAACGCATTACGATTATTGAATGGTGTTGCTGGTTATATGCAACTTCTTGATTATACAATAGTTTCAAATACATTTCAATTTAGAGGTGAAAGAGATATTAATGAAGAATATTGGGGAGTTTTTAATACTGGTGTTGTTGCCGATTTAAACTGGCACCATGTGATAATAACATCAACTAATGGAGCACAAACTCTTTATTTTGATGGGGAATATATCGGAGTGTATTCTCCATCATTCACAACCAATAATGTGACTATTAGTAGTATTGGTAAAGGGTATGGAACTGCTCACGCATCATATGGATCTTATTTTGACGGATATATATCAATTTTTAAATATTACAATAGAGCAATTTTAGAGTCAGAAGCCATTCAAAATTATAATTCAACAAAAAGTAAATTTGGTAAATAATGGGAGTATCAATAGGACCAAAAATAGTAACAGATGGACTTTTAATAAATTTAGATGCCAAAGATTTGAATTCATTTCCTGGTGAATCTACTACTAATCTATCATATCAATCTGACAATTCATTAAGTTGGAGATCTAGTTGGGTTAATTCTGGTGCTGCTACTTGGAGTTCAAACGATTTGACTATTGATCCTCCTTTTCCAGGTTATAGTGTATTATCTGAACTAGTTACAACAACAGGTAGTCTCCATATGGGATGTGGAAATGCCGCAGTCACAACATCTACAGAATATACCGCATCTGTTTGGTTCTGGCAAAATGAACCTATAATTGGTGGAAGTTCACCGTATTGTAGACCTCAACCACACAACACAAATCAAGGATATTTAGAATATAAAGGAAGTTCATCGTGGAACACCTGGCCCTCAAATAGATGGATAAGAATATCTAAAACTTTTACAACTCCTGCTACAGATGTGACTTCAATGTATATTAGTTCTTATGGTGGTTCAACTGGAAATAAATATGCTTTTTATGCGCCACAAATAGAACAGAAATCTTATATGACAAATTTTACTGGACCTCAACGAACCAACACTACTTGGTATGATGTGAATAGAAACTTATCTTTCTCTCTTGACGGTTCTGGTATAGTTCATGACAGTTTTGAAGAAATATTTAATTTAACTGATGGTGGTATAACCTGTACAGACACAATAACAAACTCAAATACTTGTACGGTTATATTTTGGATAAAAACAACAGACACACAGGCATTATTTTTAGGTGCACAAACGACAGCATTTTACCTTGGTGCATATAGTTCATCTAACAAAGAATATTATGGTAATTGTGGTACTCCTGATTTTTATATGGACACGGTTGATACACCAAACATATATGATTATATCCGAGATGGTGAATGGCATATGTTAGAATTTAAAAATGTTGCATTATCATCATGGACTCAGATACAATTCAACCAATATGGAAGTTTTACTTTCGGCAATGGTTCTATTGGTAAATTGATGATATATGATAGAAATTTAACATCAGATGAGAGTTTACAAATTTACAATTCAACAAAAAGTAGATTTGGTAAATAGTTTTTATTTCTAAATCTTTTTAGTAGTTTTGCAATGTAGTTTATATAATAATTTTTAAACTTGTGTAAAACATTGAATATATAAATGGTATAAATAACTTCAAAATTAATATAAATGAGAGATGGTGAATTAATAAGTGCTATTGTAAAATCTTTTATTATACAAAACAACTTCAAGTTTAAAATATCAGATGTTAGAACTTTGCTTAAAGACTCTATTGACGTGAAAATAAGTAAAGTAAAAGATGAACATTATGATAGTGTAAGAGTATTATATATCTACTTTGGATCAAAAATAAAGAAATGTTTAACTTTTACAATCATTGATACGCAAATCAAGATTGAACAAATTATATAATAATGAAAATTTCAGAAGTGCTTAAATCGATGGGGCTTTTTTCGAATGATATAAGACAACGGTTTAAAAATGGGCAGATTAAAATTAATGGTGAAACTACCAATGATATTGAATTGGATATTAAAGGTGAAATTTTAAATGCGGGAGAATTTCTATTTAAATTAATTTTAGAAAATAAGATATTTGGAAAGCAATTACGAATTTTTGATTTTGAAACCCTACCAGATTCAAATTTGGATAATGAACTAAAAAATATTCTCAGTAAATTTTTCATTATTAGATTTTCAAAAAAAGATATTATTTTAGTTGAAAAAAATTAAAAACTAAAATAAAAATGTGATTTTTATCACATTAAATAGAATTATCTATCACACACAAAAATAGCAACTTAATGTTATTATAAGTATATATAGTGTATGAAAACATTTTTAATAAATTTTGCACTATTAGGTTCATCTATAGGATTTGTAACTTATCTACTTATAATAACATTTAGTTTTTTTAGCTGTTGCGCTGGTGTAGACACAATGTTATACCACAAAATAATTATAGGTTTGGTTGCATTGTCTACAATTATTTTGGGTGTATGTATGTATAACAATTGTAATAAACATTTGAAAAATCCTTAATATATCATATCTAAATTTTGGAATCTAAAAGATATGCTATGACCTCTATCATTTTCAACATGAATAAATTCATTGTCACAATAATCACATTTATAATCTTTTTTTAATTTTTCACTATTTTCTTTTGAAGTAATAACATACTCTTTTTCGCAAGTGTGACAAAAAATTCGTTTTTTGTTTTCCATTTTTATTATATTAATTTTTTAATTTTCATATATTCTTTTATTAATTTTTCAATAAGTTTAGATTTATTTACCAAATTTCTATCAATATGTTTCTCAAATTCTATATATAATTCTTCGTCCATAGTAAAATATACTTTTATTTTCTTTTTTTTCATATTCTTTTTATATTTATATATAAATTCATAAAGTTCTACTTTTACAAAAAAGTGTAAAAATATGACATTTTTTATTTTATATATAGAATAAAAAGAAAAGAAATGTGTGATGAATTTTATGTTTATGTTTATTTAGATCCAAGAAAACCTGGTAAATATATTTTTGATGATTTAATTTTTGATCATGAACCATTTTATGTCGGTAAAGGTAAGGGTGATAGATTTAAAGTACACTTATATGAAAGTGTTATAAAAAAAAGTAAAATACGGTACTATAAAATTAAAAAAATTAGAGAGAGTGGGGTAGAACCAATAATTATTAAATTGTATGAAAATTTAAAGGAAAATATATCATTTAATTTAGAAAAACTTACAATAAAAAAGATAGGAAGGAAAGATTTAAAATTAGGATCATTAATAAATTTAAGTGATGGTGGTGAAGGTGAAAGTGGTGTAATTTTTACAGATAAACATAAAAAGAATATATCAGCATCGTTAAAAATATCAAAAAAATTTCAAGAAAGTAAACGAAGTGCAACTAAATTGAAAAAAATTGGAGACTCTTTAAAAAGGTATTATGAGACACACAAAAACGCCAATTACAAAAAAAATAAAACTAGCATTACTATTGACAAAATAAAAAAAACACTATCAGTAATTTATGAAATAAAGACACCACAAGGAGATATAATAAAAATGAGTGGTTCAAAAAATGTACATGGGTATTTTAGAGAATTGAATGAAGAAAAAAAATTAACAGGTAAACACAAAATAAGCCCAGCAGCAATATTATATAAAAATGGATCTAAAGGATATAATCTATATAATAAATCTAATGATTATCGAAATATGAGTTGGAGTGTAAATAAAAGAACAAATAAATCATCACAAATGTCACATAGAAAATTGATGTTATATACAATAAAATGTCCAGATGATAAAATTGAAGAATTTCAAGGTAGAAATGAAATGAGAAAATATTTTAATGAACTTAATATCAAATTAAATTTGATAGGTTCAAATAGAATAAGTTATGAAGGAATAATAAATAATTCCATCAGTAAAAATTATATTTTACTAAAAAAAGAAAGGATTAATTAAATTAATCCTTTCTTTTTCATTGCTCTTGATAATCTAGTCAAACCACAACCAAATCCCCACCTTTCAATCATTGGCAATTTCAAAAAGTCTTCCAATTCCTTTTCAACTCTTTCCTTACCAAATTTTTCAAATAATAGTCCAGAATACCCGCCATTACTAATTGTGTGGAAGTTATTCCTCATTAAGTTTATGTCTATCTCTCTTTCAGCACAACCAAATGTTTCCTGTCCACAAACAATAAAATCTACTTTGTTGGACAATTTTTCACCTTTTAAGTTACAACCATCAACACGCATGTTGAAAAATGGATCTGTCCTATCAGGAAACATAGTAATAGCGACAACATCACCATATTCTTTACACATCAATGTTTCTTCAGTAGAAGTTAAATCTTCAACTTTATAATGTTCACAAAGTTCATCATATGTGAATATTGGGATATCGGCAACCTTTTCGACTAAACCTAAATACACACAACACTCACTTATTGTTTGTATTAGATTTGAAAAATCCCCTTTATGTTCTGCTTCAAACATTGGAAATGATTTCATGTGGCGACCTTCAATAGGGTTTGGTTCATCTCTATATGATGCTGTTAAGCAAAAAAGTCCATCTATTGTTGAGTCTACCATAAGTTCTTCTTCCAAGTTCATCTGATTTGTTTGGGGTAGTGGAAATTTTTCACCACCAAATTCAAAACTTCTAACAGTTTTTGGGTCTTCACACGCTGCAAGTATTGTTAATTTAGGTTGTGGAAATGTCTCAAGGAAACCATTTTCCATAAAAAATCCTCTTAATTTTGAAATTAAGAGGTTAAAATCTTGAGGTTCAATATAATTCGTTTTGTAATCTACTTTCGTCATAAAAATTTTTTTTTAAAGGTAAGTAAATTACCTCCAATTAATTCTTTTAAAACTTGTCTATATATAAAAAAATTTAGTCAAAAAGTTTATAATTATAAATTATATTTATTAGCAGTATTTAATATTTTTCGTTGTTCTAAACCTTTTAAAAGACTATCAATTGTTTTAATATTTTCAGGATCTATTTCTTTTAATCTTTCTAAGATTATAGGCATATCATCAGATTTTATATGAAAATAAAACCCTACTCTACTTGATGTTATTGCTACTATTTTCCAATCTCTTTTTAAGTTAAAAAAATCTCTCATTTTTTCAACCCTTGATATTATATCTTTATCGAAATTTTTGAGTTTAAATTCAAAAGCATAATCTGGATTCTTGTTCCAATAATTAAGTTCAGCAAAATTGTCATTCTCAGAAAAAAACCATTTTTTAACATTATTAGTCATAAATCTTCCAACAACAGAGTATTTGAGTGTTGAAGATTCATTAATTTTAAATTCTTCAAATTTTTTCATAAATTATATTTTTTTGACTGTATCAATAAATTTAATCTTTCATTATCATTTAATAACTCCATTATCTCACTACCTTTTTCGATATCTTGAATAGCAACATATTTGTAATATGGTATAACCATAAATGATAATTTATAATGATCATACACATCAGGTTGATTCTTTTCCCAATCGCTTCTCATAGTTGATAACCGAGTTTGAGCCTCATCAAAATCAAATTCAATATCATCAGAAAAATAACTATCCCAACTATCCTCACCTTCTCCAATCCATATACAGATAGGCATATACTTTTTGGTGTGTTCTTCGTAAACTTTTAAATATTTCATAAACTACTTATTAATTGATTTTCTAACGCAGTCCAAAAAACTATTTCTAATCTTTGTTCTAAATTATCATAAATAATTTTAGCATTTTCACTTAGATCTCTATAATCTTTTGAAGGTGAACTAAATTCCTTTTCATTTAAATATGATTCTAAGAAATTAATTTCTAATGTTTCATCAAAATTATCCATAATGTACATTTTGACGGCTTCAGCAAAATCAAATTCTATATCATCTTCATCAGAATCAGAATAATCCAATTCATCATCTTCAGTTATAATATCAAAAAATTCTTCATATATTTTTGGAAAAAATCTAACCAATTCGCCATCATCAAAATTTTCTTTTATATCATTTTTTAAATTTTGGGAAACATAAGATTCTGTTATAATTTTAACCCCAGCTAGTTGTTTAACATCATTTAATTTGCTTGGTGAAATAACCCAACCTACAAATTTTTCTTTTGTTACAGGATGTGTTAATCTAAAATTAAATCTAGCACCAATTTGTTTTAATTTATCCTTAATAGCCTTTGTACCTTGTCCATAAACAACATAACCTCTACCATATTTCATAATCTTTATATCTTCAATTATCTCAGTTTTTGGTGTATGTTTTTTTGCTAATTTGTTTTTTAAATTGGACATTTTAAGATATCTAGAATTAGTTATAATTTTACCAAGAGCTACATTATCACCTTTATTGTCAGTCCACTGTCTTTTGAAACCACCTCCACCCGCACGAGATGAAGTTCCATATTTATGTTTACTCAATAATTGTTGTACTTTTCTTAAATCTGGTTTATCAATTGTTCCTATTGGTTCGTAAGATATTACATCACTTGGAAATTTGCCAGCACCAAGTCCATGTTTTGTGTGTACTCTTCTTATACTTAAAAATAATTCGCCTGAACCAGTTGGATCGAAAAATACTGTCGCTTTAATATGAACAGAATCGTCTTCCCAACCCCAATTAATTTCATTTGTTGCTATTGGAACTAATTTATCATATGAGATATTTTCAAAAATTTTAAAAGGTGTAATATGTTTCATTAGAAATTGTTATTTTTTCTCTATCTATATATTAAAAATTATTTTTTATTTATAAAAAATCAATATATAAAAATAAAACATCAAAAAATTATGATACTAATTACTGGTGTTGCTGGATTTGTAGGGTTTAATTTGGCAAAATATTTAATTGAACAAGGTGAAGATGTTATTGGCGTTGATTTTCTTGAAGAAATAGGTTATAGTAATACTATTAAATTAGATAGACTTAAAGAATTAGGAATAGATACAATAGAAATTGGTAGAGCAGTAACAAGTAAAAAATATTCAAATTTTGATTTTTCGTATGTAGAAATTAACGATACAAAAAGGTTAAGAGAAATATTTTCAGAATTTCATGTAAAAATTGTTATACATCTTGCTGCTCTTACGGGAATAAAATTAAGTGAAGTATATCCAAGCAAATTTATTAATATTAATATTCATGGGTTTAATAGTGTTTTAGAAATATCAAAAGATTATGGTGTAGATAAAATAATGTATGCAAGCGCATCTTCAGTATATGGATTAACAGCAGATAGAAGTAAAATATTATTAAAAGAAACAGACAACACCAATTTACCAATATCTATGTGTGCATCAACTAAAAAATCTAACGAATTAATGGCTCACACATATAGCCATATACATAACATTAAAACAATAGGTATGAGATTATTTAGTGTTTATGGTCCTTGGGGTAGACCAGATAGTGCCGCTTATATTTTTACTAAAAAAATAATAAATAATAAACCAATAACAATTTATAATGATGGTAAAATTTATAGAGATTTTACTTATATTGATGATGTTGTAAAAAGCATTTATTTATTAATGAAGGATAATAGTATAGGTTTATGTAAAATTTATAATATTGGTAATTCTGAACCAATTAATATTATGGATTTTATTAAAGAGATTGAAAAAAATTTAAATAAAGAGTCAGAAAAAGATTTTGTTGGAAACAACATAACAAATATTCGATATGCTGGTGCAGACACCACATTACTGGAAGAAGCAATAGATTTTAAACCTTCAACATCATACAAAATTGGAATAAAGAAATTTATAGATTGGTATTTAAAATATAATTTAAAAAATTTATAAATGGAAATACAGAATGAAAGACATAAAAGAGCAACTTGAAGAAAGTTATAAAATTAATAATAATAAATTATTCATAGAAAATGACCCAATATCAATTCCACATAGATTTGAATGTTTCTATGATATAGAAATCTCAGCATTTTTAACTTCTATAATATCATTTGGTAGGAGAGATATTATCATAAATAAGTCAAACTCATTAATGGAATTAATGAATAATGAACCTCACAATTATATTTTATATGGAGATTTTAATAATCTTAAAGGATTTAAACATAGAACAATTAAGGATATTGATATGATATATTATATGAAATCTCTAAGATATATTTATTTGAATTATAGTGGATTGGAAACATTTTTCACGAATGATATAAAAAATAGTTTAATTAGATTTTGGAAAATTTTTTTCTCTCTTGAACATGAACAACGAAGTGAAAAACACCTTTCCAACGTAGAAAACAATTCAGCGGCAAAAAGATTAAATATGTTTTTAAGATGGATGGTTAGAGATGATAATGTAGATTTTGGATTATGGAAAAATATAGATAAGTCCAATTTATACATACCTCTTGATGTTCATGTTGGAAACATGTCAAGAGAATTTGGATTACTTACCAGAAATCAAAACGATTGGAAATCAGTTATTGAACTAACTAATAATTTGAAAAAGATGGATAGCCAAGATCCAATAAAATATGATTTGGCTTTATTTATGTTGGATAAAGATTAATCGAAATCGTAATACTCTTTTTCTTCTTTTAAGAAATCTATTTCATCTTCATCTGATATATTAAACATTTTAATATCACCTGAAAAATCACACTCTCTTTTTATTTCTTCTAATACAGTATAAAAATCTTCTTCAGAAAGACTTTCCAATTCATATTTAAGATCTTCTAAATCTAGAATGTCACCTTCATAATCAAATTCCTGTAAACCACTTTCTGAACTTAATAATTCTAAAATTCTTTCAATACAATCACCTTTATAATCCCACCAACTATCTTCGTCACCATTTACTAATAATTGCCAATTTCCTGATGCGTCCAAATAATCACTATATTTTCTTTTCATATCACAAATTATTTTTTAATTTGATGATTATATATTAAAAAATATTGTGAAGTTTAAAAAATGTATAATTTATGGAAATTTTTATTTGTTTTTGATATACTCAAGGATGAATTTTTGGTTTTCATCTATTTTATTATTTAAATCTTTGATACCTTCCTTTATGTCTTTGATATCTTCTTCTTTGATAGCTTTTATTTTTTCGCCATTTGTACCAACACTAATATCTATATTTTCGATAGATTTGTCAACATACTCTATTGCCGCTTTTTCTTTCATATCACCTTTAATGTCTGTTATATCAACTTCAAAAGAATATACTTTTGTTGCCATAATAAATAACCCTATAATTATTGCGGCACCAACGGTTGTTAAAATGCCGATAATTATTTTTTGCCCGAAATTCATATCTTTAAATCTTTCAGAGGTATTTTTAAACATGTGTTGTATTTTATTTTCCAAATGTATATATTTAATTTTTTATTTCATTTTTTAAAACGGTAAATCATTTCCACCATCATCAATTTCATATACTACATTGTTGCGTTTCAGGATATCTTCTAAAGTATTCATATCTTCACGTTCTACATCAAACGCAAAACCTTTATTTGTATCGGGATTTAATAGGTAAAATCTAACATTACCATCATCTAATTCACTTCTATCAAAAAATAATTCGTTTAACTTTTTCAATCTTTTCATTGTACTGTATATATTAATTTTTTAAGGCAAATATTTTTCATCAACATAATCTGGAACTCTTTCTTGTATTTCATCATCAATATATTTATCTGCGTCTCCAATCCAACCACCGTAGGGTGAACTCCATTCTATAAAAAAATCATCATCATCATAAGTTCTATTTTCGATCTTATATAATAAAATTATAGCATTTTTTGCGGATTCTTCATCTTTAAATTTTATTTTTAAAGTATCATCATATTCGGAATTTTTATTAAATTTTACCCATTTTAATCCATCAAGAGTAAGATTAAAATGTTCTAGAATTAGATTAGTTGTGTAGTCATATGCTTCACCCTCATCAGCATAACCCTGCGCTCTACAATTTACCATTGTTAATGCAGTCTCTAAATCATCTAAATCATTATTTTTAGCAATACTATAAACATCATCTATATCACCTATATTATCTATTTCATCTTGATCAAGTTCAAAATCATCTTTCATATTTTGAACAATAGTTTTCAAATATTTCAAATTATCATCATTTATATTTATATACGAAAAATCAGAATAATCGCTAGGATTATAATCAAACAATTCATAACCTTCACCATTTAATATCATTTTAACAACATTGTCTCTATAATCACTATCAACCTTAAACCAATCACAAAAATAATCCCAACCACCTTTTGCATAAAAATACCAATTACCATCATCATCTTTTTTAATATCAGATCGTTCCATTTTATCTATACAAATATTAACTAAACTATTTTTTTCTAAAAACTCAATATATTCTACGATATCAATATCTAAATGACCATTTTGGGCATCATCAAAAAGTTCACGAATTTTATCTGTAAACTCTTTTTTTGTTACATATTTTTCGTCATATAATAAGATTGCATCGTTATAGTCATAATCTAAATATAATAACTCATATTTTTCAATAATATCATCCATCTCTTTTTTTGTATAACCTATCTCATCTCCATATTCTACATAAGATTTGATCATAGATGTTAATAACTTTATAATTGGTTCTTTACTATACATTAATAGACAAATTTTATTTTTTCTTTAAATTTATATCCCATCATTTCCAATAACATATTAACTTCTTTGTAACATTCATCGACACCACCACCACAAATAATAATTTCTTCGTTAGTATATATATTATTTGATAAGTAATCTTTTAATTCAGGTATATACATTACTCTACTTTCTTTACCTAAATACCTTGTACTTATTCCTCTATCTTTTAAAATTTTTATATCTTTCTTTTTAAAATATCTCGAATCCCATATGTCGTGTTCTATCATATATTTACCAATAGAAATTATATTATCATCATCCATATCTTCCATAAAATCACGAAACCAACCATAAGATTTTTCAAAAAATCTAAAACTTATATCCCTATCTAATCCCCAATCATAATACCAATTTGATATTCTCCATTCATCATCTTCATAACCTAATTCAGGACCATTATATAAACAAAAAACCTCATCAAAAGATGAGTTATTTATCCAACTAACAAATTCACCAATATCAAAATCTATAAATTTGTTATATGTTGGTTGTACATCAACAATTATTAAATTTTCAGTCATTTAAACAAAAAATATTTTTATTTATATATAAAAGAAAAAGCATTAAAATTATGGCTGAAATACTAAAATTTGATAACTATATGGAAGATGATAAACCAAAATTAGGTTGTCTGATGTTATATTTTTCTTTTAGTAATTGGATCGAATTTATTAGAAGAATGATACCAGAAGAAGATATTTACACATCACAAGATGATGATGATACAAATGATTATGGATATGAAGATGAGGCACATTGTACAATTTTATATGGATTTCATCACTATGATGGTATAGCAAAAGATATCAAAACATATTTACCTAAATTGGAAGATATAGATGATATTATGAGAGGTGATATAACAATATTTGAACAAGATGAATATGATGTTGTTAAATTTGATATTCACTCAGATAAGTTAAGAGAACTTAATAAGACTATGTGCTTTAGATTTGAATACACAAATAATCATCCAGATTATCATGCACACATGACAATTGCTTATGTTAAGAAAGGAATGGGGGGTAAGTATGTAAAAGATAATTTGAAAGAAGTGCCATTATTTGGAAGTAAATATATTTATTCAGATCACGAACACAATAAGACAAATATAGTTGTAGAGGAATTATGATAATTCTTCTACAACTTTTTCTGTATTAAATGGAATATCATCAATATAACCTTCTTCTTCCATTTTAAAAGTGTCCTGGTTAATTACCTTATCTGTATCAAAAGGAATATCATCAATATATTCTTCTTCAGGAAAATCAAAAATAGATTCATTTACTTTTGGTGTTGATGTTCCAAGTGTTGTTCCTAACATTAGGATTGCTAAAATTATTAGCATAGTTTTCATTGTTTTCATTTTATTAATTTTATTTTTCATCTGAATATTTTTCATTACTATAATGTTTAACTTCAACTTCTTCGTATGGTGTTAAAATCCATAATACAATATATATCAATGGAAAACCATTAATCGGCATTAATAATCCAACGAGAAATACCGATCTTACTAATACTGGATCTACATCAAAATAATTTGCGATTCCTGAACAAACGCCAGCAATCATCTTATTTTGTTTGTCTCTTTTTAATCTTTGTTTAAAGTAATTTTTCATAATTTCTATATTGTTTTTTATTACTATCTCATAAAGTGTGCCAAAAATACTAAGTACTTAATTAGCATTATATTATATAATAATGTGATAATAATGAATTAAAAATGTGCATCAAAAACGAACACATTTTCTATTTAGTGAACATTTTTTATTTACATATTTTTGTTTATATTTGCCGTATGGAAAAGAAAAAAGAAAATATTTGTATGTGTATGTGTCACCGAAAAGGATTTTCAATGATGCATATTAGAGCATGTTGTGAGTTTACTTACGAACAATACATTAATGAAGATGGTAGTGTTGATTTTGAAATTTATAATAAGTTGAAAGATGAAGATGTTTAGTGATATATCAAGTTTAATATTTGCTTTAAATGAAGAGCAAAGGAAAGAATTTTCGGATTTTATTAAAAAAATGAGAACTGAAGGTTTGGATGAAAAATTATCAGATCAATTTTCCAAATTCACTTGTGATGATATTTTAGAAGATATCAAAAGTACAACTGAGTTTGAACGAAAACAAAAAGAAAAAGAGATAGCTGTAAAAAAAGGTAAAACGACAATACCCAAGGAAAAATATGGTGTACATGAAACTCATTGTTGTATTAACCACGGCTGTAAATATGGCGACATAGATTGTCCTGTCTGTTTGGGATTAATCAAACAAAAATATTTATGTGAGTATTGTTCTGATGATAAAATACAAAAACTACTTTCAGAAGAACAATTATGGAATAAAATCAACAATTCTTTCATTAAAGAAAATAGAAAATTAAAACTTAATCAATTATAATGAGTAATTAGATAAAATAGATGAAAAATAAAGGAATAAATGAAAAATAAAGGAATACAAATAAGTTATTTATTAAGACATAACCCAGAAGATTTGTCTATGGATAAAAATGGTTGGGTTGATGTTGATGATTTATTGAATAAAGTTAATATATCATTTGAAGATTTACAATGGATTGTAGATAATAATGATAAGAAAAGATTTAGTTTTAATGAAGATGAAACTAAAATTAGAGCAAATCAAGGACATTCTTTAAAAGTTGATGTTGAATTGAAATCAAAGATGCCACCAAAATTTTTATATCACGGCACAGCATCTAGAAATGTTAAATCAATTAGAAAAAATGGACTTTCTAAAATGAAAAGAAATCATGTACATCTAAGTGCTGATTATGATACTGCTTTAGATGTTGCAAATAGATATTGTAAAAATGATACTCCATATATCTTCAAAATTGATACTTATCCAATGATTGTTGATAAAATTAAATTTTATCAATCAGAAAATGGTGTATGGTTAGTTGATCACGTTGATCCTATTTACCTGAAATAATTTTTAAATAAAAAGATGATAAGACATAGTAAATTAGATATAAGTTATTTAAAAAAACTAAAGGATAGTGTAGGACCAAATAGATACCGAACAATTAACGGGGTTACTGTTAAGATAACCTCACAACGATACAAATTATTTCAAGAAAATAGATTCTGTGTTGAATGTGGACTTGAAGGAATTTTTTTAGCAATTGAGAAGCATTTACCCGAAATTGAAAAATATCACATCAATATGTATGGTGTAAATGAAAACGGTGATGAAATTTTAATGACGAAAGATCACATCATACCAAAATCTAAAGGTGGTAAAAACACTTCTACCAATTATCAGACAATGTGTTCAAAATGTAATTGTGATAAAGGTAATGGAGATACTAAATCATTTAAAAGTTTGTTTAATGACTATGTTTTTAATAAAACCAACAAAAATATTGATAAAATTGATAATCTTTGTCTTGAGTTAGGTGTTGAACCTAGTAATTTTTGGTATTATTATTTAAATAGTAATGATGGATTTTCTGAAACTGAATTTTTAACTGAATTATTAACATATTTTTATTATTATTTAAGTTCAGAAGTAGATAAATTGTTTAAAGAAAATGACATTAAAATAGAATGGTTTTGGTTTCACACAGTAGGAGATAAAGTTTATTTAGGTGATGGTCGTGAGCCTGAATGTTTAATTGAATTTGAAGAAAAAATAGTAAATGCGGATTTTTCCGTAAAGAAAAAATTAATACAAAATAAAATATTTTCACATTTAATAAAGAAGTCAAAAACTAATATTTTTTCTAAAAAACAAATCAGAGCATTAAAACTTGAAAACATTTCTTAAAGTTTATCATATATCATTATATGATAAATAAATTACGTTCAAAAAAATTTTATAATTTACATTTCTACCAAAAACAAATAGAACTTGATAGAATGTTGTTGAAACATGGAGATTGTAATATAGGTGATACTATATTGTGTTTTGATGATAGAGATTTATCATTTGATCCAAGATTTTCTAAAAATGGAACAGCAGAAAAGATACAATCTTTTACAGTTGGTAAGGTATATAAAGTTTTAGATAAAAAACCAGGTAAAATAAAAATACAAGGTGATAAAGGCACCATGGTTTGGACCACTGTTAAACGATTTTTAGGTAATTTGGCGTTGAGAAAGATGAAACTTGATGAACTAAATAAAAAATCAAAAATAAGAAAACTTCACACAGAATAAATAATATATAGTTGTATGAGGTATTTTAATACATCGTAGTCTGACTAGTTCAGATTATGGCAAACACAAGCGAAAGATGTCAACTTTGGAGAGTTGATCTGATACACCGTAATGGGTATCACGCACCTTATCAATTGATAGAGGTGAACACTAATCAAAATGAGTATAAAACTGCTCATAAAATGGTAACACAAATGAATCTAAGATTATTAGATTTTCCTGAAAAATGGAGATTTACATTAACAAAACTTGATAAAGTTAAAATTAATGGAAAATGGATTGAAAAAGGGCTATTGTAGCCCTTTTTTTATTTAAACAAATCACAAAAAGTAAAATACATTATATAAAATATGGGGTTATCACATTTTGTAAATAATGAAAAAGGATTAAATAGTTATTTAAGAAAATTAAAATTAAAACAATTAAAACAATGTCAGATGGAAGATCAGAAGCAATGAGAGGTTCTTACTTTAGTGATAGTAAATATATTAATAAAGAAAAAAGAGTAACACCAGAAAAAATTACTAAATTAAAAGACAATGAAGTGTTTATTTTTGGATCTAACAAATCGGGAAGACATGGTAAAGGGGCAGCAAAACAAGCAATTAAATGGGGCGCAATTTATGGTCAAGGTGAAGGAATTCAGGGTCAAACATATGCAATACCAACAAAAGATAAAAATATTAAAACATTATCAGTAATCGAAATCCAAAAGTATGTTGGTAATTTTATTGAATATGCTTGTAAACATAAGGAACAAATATTTTTAGTTACTCCAATAGGTTGCGGGTTAGCAGGTTATGCAGCATCAGACATTGCACCATTATTTAAAAATGTTTTGTTTTTAACAAATATTCATTTACCTGAAGAATTTTGGAAATATATAATATAATTTGTTTTTGGTACAAATACAACTGGTATATATTTATATATAATCGAAAAATATATAAATGTTATGGGTATTATTTTAGAACAAAAAACAAAGGATATGTTTGGGTATTATTCAAATGATTTGAAACCAAGTAGCGAAAAGACTGTAATTTGGAAATGTAAAGATTGTGATGCTGAAGTAGAAAAAAAATATAGATATGCAGTTAAAAATGATCTATGCTTATCGTGTTCTAATAAAGTGAATGCGAATACAAATAAAGATGTTAAGATTGAAAAACTTATCGAATGGCACAAAAATAATACACATCATTTTAAAGGTAAGCATAGAACAGACGAGGTAAAGAAAAAAATAAGTCAATCTAACATAGGTAATTATCATTCAGACAAAACTAAAAAAAAGATAAGTGTCAAAATGTCTGGTGATAAAAATCCAATGTATGGTCGTTCAGTATTTAGTGTTTGGTTAGAAAAATATGGCGAAATAGAAGCAAACATAAGATATCAAAAAATGCTAATCAATAAAAGTAAAAATGTAAAAAGAGGTAAGGAATCTAATTTTTATGGTAAATGTTATCATGGTAAAGGTGAATGGTATAAATGTAAAAATGGTGATTCTGTGTGGATGAGAAGTTCTTGGGAAATAAAATATGCAACTTATTTGGATAAAAATAACATAGAATGGTTCTTTGAACCAGAAGCATTTCCTATCAATTATAATAATGCTGAAGGAACATATAGACCAGATTTTTACCTTATTGATTGTGATTTATATGTTGAAGTTAAAGGCTGGTGGAGAGATGATGCAAAAGATAAATATCTTGCTTTTAAAAAACAATATAGAGACAAAAAAATAGAAGTTTATGATAAAGATAAACTTAAAAAATTAAAAATTATATAACAAATAATGATATTAGATGTAATAAAATATAATCAAGATCCAAGAGGTATATTAAGAAAACCAAACATAGATGTTATAAATAATGAACATTCTAAAAAGTTAATATCGGATATGTTTGAAACTTTGAGATCATCAACTGGGGTTGGATTAGCAGCACCACAAGTTAGTAAAAATTTAAACCTATTTATTGTTTCATATGAAGGTTTTGAGGAAACATATATAAATCCTAAAATATACGCATTTGGTCATTCAGAACAAATGACTGAAGGTTGTTTGAGTGTGCCTGATATACCAATAACTGTCACACGAAAAGGTAGAGTTAGAATACAATATCACAATAGAGCATGGGAGTATAAACAACAAGAATTTGAAGGTGTTATGGCACGTATAATTCAACACGAATATGATCATCTAATTGGAAAATTAATAACAGACTATTAAAATGTTAAAAATATTAGAAGCCCCGAGTAAACTTAAAAGCCTGAATAAAATTAAATTATTTTTAGCAGGTGGAATTTCAAATTGTCCAAATTGGCAAAATGAAATAATTGAAAAGATAAAGTCTGAAAAATATCCACAAACTAAAAATATGTTTGAACACACGGACATTTTTAATCCGAGACGGAAGAAAATGTCAAAGAAAATATCAAGAAATAAATTAAAAGAACAAATCATTTGGGAACATAATAAATTAAAAGAATCAAATATTATACTTTTTTGGTTTTCTAAAGGTTCACTAAATCCTATTACATTATTTGAATATGGCAAATATTTACCTACAGCAATGAGATTAGTGGTTGGTATAGATCCAGAATATGAAAGAAAAGATGATGTAATAATACAAACAAGAGTGATACGAACATCTCAGAAAATTAATAATTCACTTGAAGATTTGTATGAAGATTTAAAATCAACTATTTTCGAAGAAATAATTAGACAAAATAACATTTAAATGACTTTATTAGAAGCAATAGATTTTTTTGATATACCCGAGGATATATATGTTTTGAAAAAAGATAGTGGTTTACTAGGAGAATGTATAATTATTAATAGAGGTCAATATCTTTTTTTTCATAATGGTTGGCTAACATACTCAAGTGGATCTATTACTTGTGGTTTAAAATCAACACAAAATGAAATAAAAAACTTCTTATTAAAATCTGATAGATATAAAGAACATTTGAGAAAAAATTTGAGAAAAAAGAAATTAGAGCAAATAAATGATGAATGATGAATTTATATTAGGATTGATTGATATTGGGGTTCAGAAAGGATATGATATACCCGATGAAAATACCAATACTAAATATGTAGATAGAGGAATGTTTACTTTTTTATATAGTGGTGATATAATCAGATTAGAAAGAAGTTCTGGATTTAATCGTGATACTACATACTTTTTTAAAATACTACCACCCCGAACATATACCAAAGACGGAGAGACATATTATATCACAAAAGAAACATATGAAAATGCATTTGAGTATTTCTTTGAAATATCAGATTTTGATAGATTAAAGAAAAAATTAGAAAAAGATATAAGAAAAACCAAATTAAATAAAATAGAAAATGAAATGTAATAGACCACACATAGGCGTAGGTGTTATAATAGAAGATTACGATGGTAAAGTTCTTCTAATGAAAAGAAAAGGTGCTCACAGCGAAGGAACCTGGAGTTTCCCTGGTGGAAAATTAGACAAATTTGAAACAATTGTAGATTGTGCAATCAGAGAAGCAAAAGAAGAAACAGGACTAGATATCATCAATTTACAAGTTGATAGATTTACTAATGATATGTTTATTGAAGAGGATTTGCATTATATTACAATTTTTGTAAGGTGTCAATCTAAATCGTATGATGCCAAAATTATGGAACCTGAAAAATGTACAGAAATTGGATGGTTTGATTGGAAAAATTTCCCTAAAAATTTATTTTTACCAATTGTAAATTATATAAATTATTACTAAAAATAAATAAATCATAATATGAAAGTTACACAAATAATGGAGAAATATAAAATCTTATTTTTACTAATATTTATAGTAATAACAATATCTATGGTATTTTATGGTTTCGGATTACTTGATAGTATCGTTGCATCTTTTGTTATATCAACAATTGCCACCGTTATAAAATATTATGGAGATAAGATTTTCGATAAAATCACAAGAAAATGGTTTTCAAAGAACAAATAATAAATGATTATTTAGAACACAAATACAATTTGAGTGTCAAATCAATTTATCAAATTGATAATAAAAATATCGGTATTATAGATATTAATTGTGATTGTGAGATAGCATATTTTGTTGATGTTGAATCCACACCTAGTTATAATAGATTTAATATGAGACAAATGTTGAATGTTGTAAAATTAGACTTTTCAGACTTATTAAAATATGTTAGAATAAAAAAGTTACAAAATCTAAATTAGAATATAACATTACCATAACATTTTTATATATAAAAATAAAAATAGATATGACTTATTTACTATACGCTATTAAAGAGATTTTATGGAACATTTATGTTATTTTCTTAAATGGTTACTATTACTGTAAATTTTATTTTTCAAATAAAAAACTGTTCTCAAACCCACCAATCAATCCAATAGACAAAGAAGGTTGGACACTAACATTTAATGATGAGTTTAATGGTACTGAAATGGATTGGACAAAATGGAATAAATGGTATTCTACTCATACAGAACACACACCACAACAGGTTGCTGGTGAATCTTCATTGGACTGTATAGAATTAAAAGATAATTATTTACATTTATATGTTAAAGATAACCCAGGGGGTGAGTATAAACTCAAAAGAGGGTGGTTAAATACTGCAAGATGGGAAGATATTGGATTTGATCAACAATATGGATATTTTGAAATACGATGTAAACCACCAACACAAGGTTTAAAATGGTGGACAGCGTTCTGGTTGTATGGAAGTACCTGGCCCCCAGAGATTGACATTTTTGAATTTATGAGTACAAGTGATGTTGGAAAAGATTATACAAAAGGTATTAGTTTAACCACACATTTTGGTACACCTGGAAAAAAAGAAAAAACTGGATACTTTGGCACACAATTGGGTAGAACTTATAATAATAGAATTGATTGGAGTAAAGACTTTCACACATATGCTTGTAGATGGGAATGGAATTATGTTGAATGGTATATCGATAATGTTCCAGTATATAGACAAATTTATAATGTACCTAATAATAAAATGAGTGTTATTGTCAACACCGCAGGAGATTTAGGATATTTACCTGAACCATCAGAAATGCCCGCTGATTTTGTAGTTGATTATATACGAGTGTATGAAAGAAATTATTAAGAAAATTTACTTAAAAATTCGTCATATTCTTTATCAATAATAATAATGTAGTTAAAGCCATTTTTAATAGAAGAAATCTTTTTTTGTATATTTTGTTCTTTATACTTCTCATAATAATAATTTGATTTTATTTCAATTATTAAATTTAGATTTTTCATATAATAGTCAGAATGATAATATCGTTCTTTACCATTTAGTGTATATTTAAGTGTTTTACCCTTTTCGATAGGTACTTTATGTTTATAACAAAAGTCTAAAAAATCTTTTTCATATGTACCTCTATAGAATAATCCTGTGTGATGCTCTTTAATTTTTTTTCCTGATTTTTGAGCCTTAATGAAAATTTCGGATGATTGAGAAGGATTCTCAACACCATAGTTTGATAATGTAGTTTCTTTCTTTTTATCTTTAACATATTGTAAAGAAGATGCATTATCGACTCCATATTTTTTAATTACCCCATTTTTAAGTTTTTTTTGGTATTTTGGATCACACATTATTTTACTCCGTTTTTGTTTAATATCATCTCGTTGTGATATGTTTTCTATTCCATATTTTTCTAATAATGTATTTTTAGACTTTACCATAACCTCCACTCTTTGCATAGGATAATCAAATCCATATTTTTTTTTATTTGTAGCTCTAGTTTTCACCATTTTACATTCAGAACAACAATAAAAATTGCTTTTTTTTATTTGATTGTTGTATGGTTGATATTTTATTTTCTTCTCTTTATTACAAATATCACAAATTGCGGTAATGATAACTGTGGAATTTTCTATTAAGTCATATATCTTAACTAAAATTTTATCACCCTTTTTATATGGTTTGTATTTTTCATAATGTGAATAATTGCTAGAACCTATAGATATTTCAATTTCTTTTTCTTTTATCATTAATTTTTATTTATTTTTTTTTGACACATCAAAAACAAAGACAGTATATCTTATATATAAAAATTAAATTTTCTTTTTTTATTCAAATATTATCCTTACTTTTGTACTATAATTTAAAACAAAAAATTAAAATCATAAAATATGACATTTCAACAGAACCTAAAAGACGCAATTTTAATCTCAAATGCAAGGTATAGAATTGGTAATCCAGTAGATATATCAGAACTTACAGAAGATATTCAAGAATTTTTAGGTAAAAAAAGTGGTGAACTTTCTGATAGAGACTATGATAGATTAGTTGAAAAAATGAAAGAAATCAAACCAAATGATGAACTTTTTGATAACGCTGTTATTGAAAATGTTGAAGATTTAGGTTCAACAGAAAGAATGGAAACATTGGATAAACCAATGTACTCACTTGAAAAAAAGAAAACTGTTGAAGAAGTAAAAAAATGGGCAAAAAATAAAGGTATACCTTTAAATACAATATTAATCGCAACAGCCAAATATGATGGCGTTTCCGCACTTAGAAATGAATTTACACAAGTATCACACTCAAGAGGTGATGGTATTGAAGGTCAAAATATCACAGAACATCTAAACACATTCACAGATTCTAAACCATCAACTGTTGAATTTTACACAATTGGAGAACTCATTATTCCAAGACAAGTTTTTGAAGAAAATAATTTTGTGAGAAGTAATGGTGAACCTTATAAAAATCCTCGTAATATGGTTGCTGGCTTAGTTAATCACGATGAAGTATCGCCTTATTGGGAATTTGTTGATCATGTTCGTTATGGTGTTGCTGATGAAGATATGAGCAAGTTAGAACAAATTGAACTCATTGAAAAAGAAACAGGATTTAAAGTTCCTTTCAAAAAAATTCGCATTTCTGAACTAACATCAGAAATGTTAGATGAATTATATTACACTTGGGGTGAAAAATATGAAATTGATGGTATTGTTCTTGATGTCAATGATGAAAAATTACGAAAACAATTAGGTAGAGAAACAAATAACAATCCATCATACGCAATTGCATACAAATCAGATTGGGCAAAACCAATATCAACACCAACACTTTTCAATGATTGGGAAACATCAAAAAATGGTTATGTAAAACCTGTTGTGAATGTTGTACCATTTGACGTTGAAGGTGTGACAATTTCAAGAGCGACTGGTTATAATGCGAAATTTATTTTAGATAATAAAATTGGTAAAGATGCTGTTGTGGAAATTATTCGTTCAGGATCTGTTATTCCTAAAATCGTTGGAGTTTCAGTACCGACACAAGCAGATGTTCCAACACATTGTCCAAGTTGTGGTTCTGAGTTAGTTTGGAATAAAAGTGGAGTTGAAATTATGTGTGTTAATCCAAAATGTGAAGGTAAAAATATTAAGAAACTAGCCTTTTTCTTTTCTTCTCTTGGTGTAGAAGAGTTTGGTGAGCCAACTGTTGAAAAGTTTTACAAAAATGGTTTTAATACTGTTGGTAAAGTTTTAGATATGACTATCAAAAATATCTCAGTTATGGAAGGTATGGGTACATCTTCAGGTACAAAAATTATAAATCAGTTTGATAAAGTAAGAAACGCAAAATTTGAAAAACTTGGACACGCATCAGGTTGTTTTGAAAATCTCGGTTCAAGAAAACTTAAAATGATTGTTGATGGACTAGGAGGAATGGATAATCTTGATAATTTTAAAGACAGATATTTTATTTCAGGTATCCAAGAAGGTTTGGTGAATGAACTTTGTAGAATCAATGGAGTTGCTGAAACAACCGCAATTGCCTTTATGAAAGGACTTGATTGTTTTGAAACATTCTGTGAAGAAATGGGACTCGAAATTAAAAAGCCTGAAGCAAAATCTGAAAGCACAATTTCATTTGACGGTAGAATTTTTGTATTCTCAGGTGTAAGAGATAAAGAACTTGAACAATTTATCATAGATAATGGTGGTGATGTTAAAAGTTCTGTATCAAAGAATACTACTGATATGTTAGTGAAAGATGCAAATTCAACATCATCTAAAGTTGTAAAAGCAAGAGAGTTAGGTTGCACTATTCACAATATTGAAGAATTTAAAAATTCAATTTAATTTTTTAACCTAATTATTTTTCATATATTTGCAGTATGAACAAAGAAGAAACCTTAAATATAGTAGAAGAACAAGTAAGAACTTCAAAACAATTCACTTTCGGTGAAAGATATATTACTTATAATTATCTAGGGGTAGACTATAATATAGATTGGAATTATACTTATGAACCCCGATATGGTCATCATATTTACTTCTGTTGTAATTTTATTAAAAATTTTTATATTTATAGGAAACAACAAAATTATAACACATCAATAATTATTGATAGCAGCATAGAAAAAGACAATAAAAATATCATAAAGAAATTACAAATTCTTTCTAAAAGAATTCATGAGCAAGTTGAAATCAATAATTTCATTGAAAAAATACAAAAGGAATTTACCCCAAAAGTGAAAAATTTCATCTCGAAGGATCTAGGTTCAAATGAAATTAATATGAGATTTTCATATATTACTGAATGGAATAATTACAAAAATAGAAATAAACTGATTAGAAGATTTGAATATTTAACAATAACTGTCAGATTTAATCACGAAAATGTGAGTTATCATTATAATTTTAAATGTTTTCACCCCTCTAAATGGGATAATGAGTATTCTAAAATAGAAACTAAAAAAATAACTCTTCAGAATAAGAACGTTTCCTATAACAAAAAACAAATCACTAACATTATTAGATACGCAAAATTAAAAAACATATTCGCTAATGGTTAAAGAAAAAATAGACAAATTAGTTAAATATATAACCAAAAAGGGTATAACCGATTTTAAAATTGACGAAAATTATCACGATTATATTGACATACCTTATAGTAAAGATGGTATTAGTATAACTATCAGATTACACACTTATGGTGATTATGTTAGATTTGATACTCCTGGCGTATCACCAAAATATAAGGATTATGGTAAATGGGTAACTTATCATAGAAAATCCACTTATAACCGAAGGGGTGGTGATGTTCGTAGAAAAGTTGGAGGTGAAAATATCAACAAATTAAAAGTAAAATTTAATAGGAGTGATTTTTATTCTACGATATATAAAAATATTCTATTAATACAAACTTGGTTGGATCCAGTAATTGAAGAAAAAATTAAACTCAGAGAGGATCTGAATCAATATACAAGTGAATTGGAATTTTATTTTAAAGATAAATATGGTAATGTAATTTTAGATATATCAGGCGATAAAACAAAACAGATTACTGCTGAAGTGGAGTGTAAAGATGGCTCAACAGAATATCATAGTATGATTTATGAAAATGGTGGATATTTTCTAAATTCAATTAGAAAAAGTTGGTCTTGGCGTGGAGAAAAAACAGTTTACAAACAAAGAAAGAAAAGAGAAAAAATTTAAAATTTTATTTTTTTATTTGGAAAATATTCATACATTTGCATTATCAAATCAACTAAATTGTTTAACACTTAAAAGAAAGAAAAAAGAAAATGGCAACAAAAAACACAACAGTAAAAAAGAGTTCAGAAGGTAAGAAAGGTCGTAAAGGCGTTCACGCTAAATCAAAAACATCTTCTTTGAAGAGTTCAAAAAACTACAAGAAGAAATATAAAGGACAAGGTAGACCTAATAACTAATAACTAAACCTACATTAACACCTACATTTGTAGGTGTTTTTGTATAACAAATTAAATATGAAGAAATTAGCATTATTTTTAACATTATTTATCTCATTATCTCTCTTTTCACAAGAAGTAAAATATGATCCATACCAAATGTGGGTTACTGACAATGAAGATTTGTTTACACCAGAACAAGAAAAAGAACTCAACCAACTTATCACAGATTATGAACAGAAAACTACTTGTGAAATCGCAATACTCACCACAAGTGATTATGAAGATTTTGGAGATATCGGCAATTACGCTATAACATTAGGTGAAAAATGGGGAGTTGGTAAAAAAGATATTGATAATGGTTTAATGATTATCATATCAAAAGGCAATGATGAAAATTTTGTGGCAAGTGGCTATGGGTTAGAAGGTTATCTACCTGATGGAAAATTATATCAATTACAAGATACATTTTTTGTACCATATTTTGATCAAGGCAAATATTTTGAAGGGGTGAAATTATTTCTACTTGCTTGTTTTGCTGAAGTGGGTGATGAATATTCATCTGATGATAATATGACTAAGAAAGGTGAATCATATGTTTATGAGGTATGGGAATGGTTTTTAGCAATTCCTTGGTATTGGAAAGTGATTGTTGGTGGACTCTATATACTACTATGGATAATTTCGCCAGGTACAGCTTGGTACCTAACTATTATGTTACTCACACTTGGACGAGCAGGTGGAAGTATGGGAGGTGGAAAATTCGGTGGAGGTGGTTCACGAAGTTAAAAATAGAAAAATAAAAATAACGAAAATAAATTAAAAACTTAAATAAACTTAATAGATGAAAAGATTAGTAACATTATTAGGAATTGTATTTTTGGTAGCATTACTTTCAGGTTGTTGCCCAAACTCTTGTAACGCACAAGAAGTTGATTATTCACGTTACGCTAAATGGGTAACTGATAAAGAAGATTTGTTCACTCCAGAACAAGAAAAAAGTCTTGCACGTATTTGCGATAATTTTGAAAAGCAAACAACTTGTGAAATTGCGATTTTAACTACTCCAGACTTTGAAGATTATGGTGATATCGCAGATTATGCCATTTGGGTCGGACAAAAATGGGGAGTAGGGAAAAAAGACATTGATAATGGTATAATGATTGTTATATCAAAAGAACAACGAAAAGCATTTGGTGCAACTGGTTATGGTATTGAAGGTTATTTACCTGATGCAATAATGACCAGATTGGTTAATAATGTAATTTCATCAGACTTTAAAGGTGGAGATTTTTATAATGGAAGTGATAAATTGCTAAAGCTTATTATTTCTGAATTAGGTGAAGATTTTGAATATTCACAAGAACAAAACGAAGTTTTAAGAGAAGAAAATAAATCAAGTGGTTCGTGGTTATTAATTGTTATGATTGTAGTTATAATTATAATAGTTATAATTGTGATTGCCTCTATAAGTGGTTCAGGTGGTGGTTATACAGGAAGTTCAAGTGGATGGTCATCAGGAGGCTCAGGCTGGGGTGGTAGTTCAGGAGGTTCAAGTTTTGGTGGAGGCTCTTTCGGTGGTGGAGGAGGTGGAGGAAGTTGGTAAAACTTACTCAAATTTTTTTAAACCGAAAATTAGTATATCTTTGTAAAACTTTTTAAATAAATTAAAATAGAACTTAAACATTAACAAATTAAAAATTAGAAATTATGAGTAAAGGATGGATTGTATTTTTATTGATTATCGGATTTATCGGATTTAGTATCTTTGGTGTTGTTTCCTGGGGAATAGGAACTTACAATGGTATGGTAGCCGAACAAGAGTCTGTTGGTAAACAATGGGCAGACGTTGAGAATGTGTATCAACGTAGAGCAGATTTGATTCCAAATCTAGTTGCAACTGTAAAAGGTTACGCATCACACGAAAAAGAAACTTTCACTGCGGTTATTGAAGCACGTGCAAAGGCAACACAAACAAAAATTGATGTAGGTAATATGACACCTCAGGCAATGCAGGCGTTCCAAGGCGCACAAGATGGATTAGGCTCAGCACTCTCTAAATTAATGGTAGTAGTTGAAAGATATCCTGAATTAAAAGCTAATCAAAATTTCCTTGAACTTCAAGCACAATTAGAAGGAACTGAAAATAGGATTGCGGTTGAAAGACGAAAATATAATGAATCTGCAAGGGTGTTTAATACTCATATTAAAACATTCCCTGCAAGTTTTATCGCTGGATTTGGTAACTTCCAAGCTAAGCCTTATTTTGAAGCAAAGGAAGGCTCTGATGTCGCACCTGTGGTTCAATTTTAAAATATTAATAACTCTTCTTTTTCTTAAAATGGGGTAAGTTTTTTTAAAACTTCCCCATTTTTTCATGTTATAAAGTTTGTTATGATAAACGGATTTGAAGGACAATATAGATTTTTAAGTAATTTCTACGAGAGAAGGTTAAACTTTTGTGGAAAGTATTATGCAACAAGTGAACACGCATACCAAGCCTTTAAAGCCACAACTGAAGAAGACCACGAATTGGTTAGACTACAAACTTCACCAAGAATGACTAAAAAATATGGTGGTGAGATTAAAATTAGAGCAGATTGGGAAGATATTAAATATGATTTAATGTTAGAAATTGTTAGAGAAAAATTTAAAGATCCTTATTTGAAAAATTTATTAGAAAAAACAGGAGATAAATATTTGGAAGAAACAAATTGGTGGCACGACAATACATGGGGTAATTGTACTTGTGGTAGGGATAAATGTAAAGATGAAGGTAAAAATTATTTAGGTAAAATATTAATGAAAATAAGAAAGGAAAATAGAAATGATAATTCTTAAAGTAATTGGAGTAATCATAGTTGTAGCATTTGCAATTATGTGTATGCGGGAAACGGCAAGAAATGTTTTTGGTTGGGGTAGAAAAGATGATTGGTGATGAAAAATTTAAATGAATGTTTTGAATATATTGATAATCTAAATATGAAAGATCTAGATGATTTTCTCAATTTATCAGAAAAAGAAGCAATTGTAGGTACACATTTCGGATTTGGAATGTGGCTTAGAAATAACTTGGGGTTATGGACAGATAATGAGTTAACGAAATGGTTTAACCAACATAATATACACCATGCTGATGATATGAGTGGTATTATTATCACATCATATCATAGACACAAAAATGGAAAAGATATTAAACTTCAAGAACAAATTGATCACTATGTTCAATTTTGGATAGAATCCGAAAAAAATGAAAAATTACGATTGAAGAAACAACGAAAAGAAAAACTTAAGAAAATTGACAGAAATCAATAACATAAAAGAAGAGATATCTAAACATAGCTATTTCTTATCATTAACTTTCGAAGATTCTAGATATTCAACATCTAATTGGATACTAGGAAATTTTAGAACAGACCAAAGAACCCTTTTAGTAAAACTTCGGAATATTTGTGTTAGTGAATCTAACATAATAGAAACAGAAAATATTACAATTTCGACATCACATTTTAAAGAATCTTACAAAATCTTAAACGCATATTTTCAGCCTATAATAGATGAAGTTAATGTAAATTTTATTGCAGTATTTGGTGAAGATTCATTTACTGATATGTTAAAAAGTTATTTTTTATTTTACAAAAAATTCAACAACATAAAAGTAGAATATTCATCATCAAATGAAAATTATATAATGATTTATGATCATAAACCATTGTGTATATGGGTGGAAAAAATGACTAAAATGGAAGTACCCTATTTACCTCATAGTATTACTACTCAAATGTTTAATACCGAAGAATATGTAGTTGAATATAAATATCAAAAAGAACTACACAATGCAATAAGATTTAATCTTACTGATAATCCTAAAAAACTTGAAAGAAAATTGAAAATTGACGAAATATCTAAAAATTCTGAATAATGTTTAGTGGTAGTCGAATTACTAATGCTCTCAAAGAAGATATTGATAGAATGGTTAATCCTGAAAAATGGATTAAAATCGATAGAAAAAGAAAATTGGACAAATTATATAAAAAAAGTTTCTTTTTTAGAACTTTCTTTTTTA
>Ga0210003_1000106_pt1 | contig 70403 bp, 50 predicted proteins | sample LantaG_FD_182804 | JGI IMG/M metagenome (GOLD analysis project Ga0210003, IMG submission 182804) | Deep subsurface microbial communities from Baltic Sea to uncover new lineages of life (NeLLi) - Landsort_02402 metaG (SPAdes) (version 2) | ecosystem: Environmental > Aquatic > Marine > Oceanic >... | reverse complement strand
CCGTCTTTCAAACTTCTTAATATGTAAACGAAATAGTCCATAATTTCGTCTCTCGAACCCGTCCCGAGTTCTCGGGATGACAGGCCGATATTCTAATCCCGAGTACTCGGGAAACTACCGCACCAAAGAACTTCTATCTTTTAACTTCATATAAAATGAAGTATTTTTCTGTTTTTTTAAGAATCGTTCCCTTTTTAATGCTTCTCTTTTGCTTCGAAAAATCTCAAAATAAAAGATTTCCCAGGGTTTCTTCTTTTTTGTATATCGCGACTCTCCCAAATTATGTTCTTCCAGTCTCCTATCGAGATTGCTTGTGTATCCAATATAAAAAGAACCGTCTTTCAAACTTCTTAATATGTAAACGAAATAGTCCATAATTTCGTCTCTCGAACCCGTCCCGAGTTCTCGGGATGACAGGCCGATATTCTAATCCCGAGTACTCGGGAAACTACCGCACCAAAAGTAAAATGCGATGCAAAATTAAGCGAAATTTTATTTCCACAAAATAAATTTCCGAAAATCTTTAACCCGTAATATTTAACTCCTCTCTTAAAATGTACCTCACATCATCGCTCTCCTGAAAAGTGATTTAATCAACCAGCAGGTTGAAGCTGTCTGAAAAAATATATTTAATGTCTTTTTTATAAGAGCTGAAGTCACTGATTTTTCTCATAAACCTCTTTGGAAATCTGTGCTTTGCTTATATGCAGTCAGGCCTTCAGGAAGAATGAAATAAATTCATTACTTATCTGGTTATAAATTCTTTAACTCTGCTGGTTATATAATCATTTTTTTGCGTAATTTTATATACCTGTAGATGGAGAAAGTCAGGCAAAAGCAGGTTATTGGATTGTATATCAGTGTATTATGAACTATTTGCTTTTGTGACTGATGTGGTGGAAACGTGCTTAAATTCAAGGTTCCTAATTCCTGATTCCAAATTTCAAATTTCAGATTCCATATTCCGGATTTATTTGGATATTATGTAATGAACAAAATAAATATTTTTGTTAGCAGGTTTGACTAATGATTTCTAATATTTGATGAAGGCAAAAATCGGTATCGGGTTTAATATATTGTCAATTATATTTTTGATAAATGTCTCAGGTTGTACAAAAGCTGTGGAAACAATTAAAGTCTCTGTTCTGACGACTTCTTCAATAAGCAACACTGCCCATACAACGGCGATTTGCGGCGGGAATATCACATTCGATGGCGGTTCTGAAGTAACAGCCAGGGGTGTATGCTGGAGCACTGAACAGGATCCTTTCATTGCTGACAGCAAGACTACTGATGGAACAGGATCAGGTAGTTTTATAAGCATCCTGAATAACCTGCTATTCAATACTACCTATTTTGTTAAGGCTTATGCCACAAACAGTGCGGGTACTGGTTATGGTAATGAGCTTTCCTTTATGACAACAGCAAATACAACCGGCGATGGAACCGGTATAGTAAGGGATATTGAAGAGAATACCTACAAAACAATAGTGATAGGCACCCAGATCTGGATGGCAGAAAATCTGAGAACGACCACATTTAATGATGGTTCTCCAATACCCAATACTACTGAAGTTGTTGACTGGGCTGGTATGACAACACCTGCATTATGCTGGTATGGCAATGATGAAGCATCTTACAAGGAGATGTATGGTGCACTTTACAACTGGTATGCGGTAAACTCAGGAAAGCTGGCTCCTTCGGGCTGGCATGTCCCCACCCAGGAAGAGCGGACAACACTCATCGACTATCTTGGTGGTGAAGAAACGGCAGGTGGAAAGATGAAGGAAACAGGCTTTCTGCACTGGGATGATCCGAATACGGATGCCACCAATTCAAGTGGTTTTACCGCACTCGGAGGCGGAGGCCGTTATGGTTTTTGCAGCGGGTTTCACGACATCATGGAGAAGGGTTTCTGGTGGACAGCCACATCATCGGATACATCGGATTATGCTTACTATCATTATCTTGACAAGAACTCCGGAGGTATTGACAATACAGACGATATTCTGAAAGCAAATATTTTTGGCTTTAGTGTGAGGTGTGTGAAGGATTAGTGAATCTGTTGCAGGTTGCAGGTTGCAGGTTGCAGGTTGCTGGTTGCTGGTTGCTGGTTGCTGGTTGCTGGTTCAAATACTGACCTTTCATGATATTGGTTGACCGTTTTTTATAAACTTTTATTTAATGTTAATATCTTTCCTTTATCATTAAAGTCATGAAGTATCATTTCTTTTCTTTCATTAAGATTTACTTGAAGAATGTGTTCTTCAAATTCAACAGGAGTCATATATTCCAGTTCCGAATGAGGCCGACTATAATTATAAAGCCATACTACCCGATTTAATGCCGTATTAAGACTTGTCAAATCGAAGATATGCTGAAAGGCCAAGTAATCATTCTTTATTATCCCATTTAGTCTTTCTGCATATGGATTTTCAATGCTGTTATTTGCCATGCTTATATCGATTGCTGCATCATTAAGCTTTCTTTCGTATTCTTTGCATGTATATTGGCTCCCTTTGTCTGAGTGGTGTATTAGCCCTTTATATTTGTTTATACCCCTGGTATTAATAGATTGCTTCAATACTTTTAAATTGTTCTCTGCATACATATTGTCATCGGCATGATAGCCAAGTATCCTCCTGCTATATACATCCTGTATTAGAGTGATGTAATATGTATCAATCTCTCCCAACCAGTAAGTTATATCACTTACCCATAATTGGTTTATTCCATTCAACTTTATTCCATAAGTCAGATTGGGATAATGCTTATGATATGGATCACTATGGGTGGTTATGATTCTCCTTTTCTTTTGTTTTAACCCAAGTCCTGATTCTTTAATTATATTCTCGAACTTATTGATACCCATTTCTTTTATTCTCAGCTTATGGTACATCGGCCGGCTTCCCATCCTGGGATGATCCTTTCGTAAATCCCTTACTATCACTTCTATCTTAGACATACTTATTGTTTTCAACTCTGCTCGCTTTATCCCTTTATGAAAAGCCTGTTTACTTATCCCTGCTATCAAATAGAGATCTCTCATTGAAAAGGTCCTTTCCTGAGGATGATCTTTGTACCATATCAGGACTTGGGTTCGTACTTTTTTTTCAAATCATCCCCTAATAGTTCATTCCCAACCTCTATTACCTTTTCTAAGTAAGATAATTCAACCTCTTTCTGCCCCAGTAATCGCTCTAATTCTGCTACTTTCCTCTGTAACTGATAAGTACGAAAACTCTCACTCTCTTTCTCAACGATCATTCGTTCACGCTTCCCTCCGTACTTACTATACTTGCGGATCCACTTGTAAATGGCTGTCTGTGACACTTCGTAAATCCGTGATAACTGAAGTACAGTTATTCTCTTTTCTTCTATCTCCGTTACCTTCTCTCTTTTAAAAGCTTCACTAAATCGCCTAATTTCATTCTTTTCTTTCTCTTTCATAGTTGCACAAGTTATAAAGTTTTTAACTAAACTTGTGGTCAACCTATATCATGTGAGGACAATTTATTCAAGGAATTTTCTATCATAGAATTAAACAGGGCATATTGCTCTTTCATTGCTTCTACCCTATCGGTAGGTTCTGTACGGGCCTCTAAAAGTACCCATCCATTATAATTTGTTGATATAAGCAGATCAAAAAGCTGCTGATACGGGTAATTACCCTCGTCCAGCTCTCTTATATGAAGTGTGTCGCCAAACCATTTTCTTACTATATTGAAGTTGCCCTCAAGTCCCGGGGGCAGCAGATCCTGATCGTTGCAGTTCCAGCATATCTTTACATTGTCTTCGGTAACCTGGTCAAATATTGCCTTCATGTTTGGAAGTTCCTGTGTTATCTCTCCATGAACCTCCACTCTGACAAGCTGACCGTAATCCCTGGCAAATTTCCCCACTTCATTCAGTGATGTGGCTATCTGTGCAATCGTCTTTTCACGAGGCACTTCCGGGGGCATGTAATTTGGTTTGACCTTAATGCCTGTTGCCCCTATATCCTTATACAGCTTAATGTACTCTTTTGTACCTTCGATATTTTTACGAAGCTGATCCGGATCAGGACTGTGAAACTCAAAGTTCGAACCATAACCGATGCAGATCACAGAACTGTCAGCAAATCTCTTCCTGACCTCTGCTCGCTGTTCTGCATTAAGGTTTATCTCAACCTTATGTGCATGTTCAGTTCTCAGTTCAACACCCATATAACCTGCTTTCTCGCAATTGGATATAAGGGTTGGCAGATCCCAGTCCCTGCCCCATTGGTAGGTAACCAGGCCGAATTTCATGGCGGCAGGAACACTATTTATCAGCTCCGGAAAGTCCTTAATAAAGGCCAGAGCCAATCCTGCACCAAAACTAGTTTGGATGAATTTACGACGGGTAAGACTTTTTTTCATTTTTTTCTTTCTTCTTTCTATTTTCACCTTGCACCCTTAATCTACCCCCGGCGCTTCGCGCCACCCCCTAAAGGGGGTATCAAACCCAGATTAAAATATATTGAGAGATCTATTGGGTTTAAAGCCCCCCTTTAGAGCCTGTCCCGACCGCAGGTCGGGAGGGGATGGGGGGTTATACCACCTCCGGCACCACATATGGTTTCCGGTATTCCCTTGTCAGCATCTTATCAGCCTCCGGATCATTCACGAATTTTTCCTTAGTCCCGTCGAATGTCAGCTCCCTCTTAAGCCTGTACGAGATATTTGCAAGTGACGGAAGTGCTGATGACATGTAACCTTCGAGAATGTCGCAATGTAATGCCTCACTATTTCCTTCTCTTATAGCATCGATGAAGTTGGCATAATGTTCGGTTCCTCCCGGGGGAGCCATGTATGTCGGATCAGCAGGTTTTTCTGCCATCCCTGATCCTGCAAATGGTTCTGTTTCCTGCCTGCGGTAAGCTCTCCAGTTACCCTCATCAATTTCAAGATATCCTTCAGTACCGTAGAACATGTTGCCTATTCTGATACCAAGTCCGGCCTCAGCATGGGTATATCGTCCACGGGTTTCAAATTCAAGGATCTTACCATCGTCATATTTAAATAACGATGTCTGGGTGTTTGGTGTCTCCTGTGAACACTCTTTCGGGTCAATCCCGAAAATGTTTCCCATCGAATATATTGTTAAAGGATGTTCATTCTTATTCAGCCCCCAGCGGGCAATATCGAACTGGTGCGGTCCCTGATTGGCTGTGTCGCCGCCACCGGTGTTCCAGTGCCAGTGCCAGTTATAGTGACCACGTTTTTCATTATAGGGCCTCCACTGTGCAGGTCCGAGCCACATATCATAATGAAGCGATTCAGGCGGTTCACTATCTTCGGAAATGCCAAATGAATCACGCGGTTTAAAGCATAATCCTTTAGCCATGAACACATCACCTATACCACCATCGTGGAGAAATTTGATAGCTTCCATCACACTTGCTATCGATCGGTTCTGAAATCCTGTCTGAACACGCACATTATATTTCCTTGAGGCCTCAACCATCTTGCGACCTTCAAAAACATTATGGCAGCAAGGTTTTTCAATATACACATGCTTCCCTGCCTGGCATGCCCAGATAGTTCCCAGGGCGTGCCAGTGATTGGGAGTGGCAAATGAAACGGCGTCTATATCCTTATCATCGAATACTTTACGCATATCCCAGCAGGTAGCCGGAGTCTCCCCTGTTCTGTCAATAACATTTTTCACCCGATCAGCAAAAAACTGTTCATCGGCATCGCAGATCGTCTTGATTTGGACATTTTTGCTTTCCTTTAGCCTGCCGAAGTTATTAATATGTGTGCCTCCCTGGCCATGGATCCCGATAACAGCGATGTTAATACGGTCATTTGCTCCCATTATTGATCTGTACGACCTTGCACTGAATGCAACACCGCTCATAGCGATCCCTGCAGTTCCAAGTACGCTTTTTTTAATAAATTCTCTTCGTTTAGTCATCTTATGTCAGGTTTAATTTACTGGTCATTTTAATAACATAAATTTAACCGTTTTTCTTCAATGTGCAACCATTAAAATATATACGATATTTTTGTATTTATATATTTTTCGTATATTTGTATTATTATCATAATTTTATTTTTATATGGTAAAGACCAGCAAAAAATATGATGATATTATCACAACAGCAAAAGATCTGTTCTGGAAGCATGGATTTAAGCGCGTGTCTGTTGAAGAGATATGCCAGAAAGCCAACGTGAGTAAAATGACTTTTTACAAATACTTTCCGAACAAGATAGAGTTAGCAAAATCTATTTTCAATGGAGTAGTTGTGGAAGCTGAAAAACAATTCAAGCAAATTATGAAGGAAGATTCTTCTGCTGATGCAAAGATCAGAAACCTAATCCAGCTTAAAATGGATGGCACCAATAATATAAGTCCTGAATTTCTTCAGGATTTTTATACGGGAACTGAACCGGAATTAAAAACTTATGTTGAAGAAAGAACACGTTTATCATGGAATATTCTAATTGAGGATTTTAAAGAAGCCCAGTTAAACGGAGTATTTCGTAAGGATTTTAATCCGGAGCTGTTAATTAAAGTTCAGATGAAATTATTTGAAATACTTGATGATAAAAGTGTAACTAGTATGTTTAATACAAAGCAGGAGCTCATTATGGAATTTGTAAATCTTATGGTTTACGGTATCAGACCATATAAATAATGAGAACACTATTACTGATACTGACTCTATTCCTGGCGGTCTCCATCTCCAGAGGAAAAGCACAGGATACTCTTATAATCAAAGGCCAGCTATCTGCATATACACATTTCAATCCCAAAAACAATCTGCCCTGGTGGTCCGGGGCAAGGTATATACCACAATTGAACTACGAATATGGACTGAAGGAGAATAAACTCATAGATTTCGAGGCTTCAGCCAATCTGTATGGAAATATTGGAGTACGTCCGGTTGATTCTGCCGGCTTCAACGGTGATATAAAACCCTACCGTATCTGGGCACGCTATTCTTCACCACAGTTTGAACTGCGTGCAGGTCTGCAAAAGATTAATTTTGGTTCCGCCTCCATTTTAAGACCTCTTATGTGGTTCGACCAGATAGACCCGCGCGATCCCCTGAAACTAACCGACGGGGTATGGGGAATACTGGCCCGTTATTATTTCCTGAATAATGCCAATATCTGGCTCTGGGGTTTATATGGAAATGAAAACCTGAAAGGGTGGGAATCATTTAATTCCGAAAAACATATTCCTGAATTCGGAGGCCGTTTTCAAATTCCTGTGCCAAAAGGAGAAGCCGGATTCTCCTTTCACCACAGGACTACGGATTGCAGCAGCCTGTCAGACTCAACTTCAGTTTTTGGAAAAGTACCGGAAAACCGTTTTGGGTTTGATGCAAAATTAGATGTGGTGGTAGGTTGCTGGTTTGAGGCATCATGGTCAAAATATAATGAAGACCTGGGAGTTTTTTCCAACCAGGAAATTATCAATCTGGGAATTGACTATACATTCGGAATTGGTAATGGCCTGACAATCACTTACGAACAGCTAATGGCCACTTTTGATGAAAACCCGTTTGAATTCAACAATTCGATCAATTTTTCGTTACTGAATCTTTCTTATCCCATAGGAATCTTCGATAATATAAGCGCCATCATCTATTACGACTGGACGAACAAGAGGGTCTATAATTTTGTGAACTGGCAAAGGCAATTCAATAGATTCACACTTTACCTGATGGGGTATATCAATCCGAAGGAGTACAACATTCCCACACAGCGAACTGATGAGATTTTATATGCAGGAAGCGGAATACAATTAATGCTGGTTTTTAACCATTAACAATAATAAATACATTATATTCAGAACCACAAGATCAAAATCAAAAAATGATGGAAGACAATTTGATTATCAAAACACACAATCTCACTAAGCGTTTCCCTATGGGGAAAAGTGAGTTCACTGCTCTTAAAGGTATCGATTTAAGTCTTGGTGTCGGCGAATTTGCAGGTTTGATCGGACCAAGCGGTTCCGGTAAAACCACACTCCTCAACATTGTGGGATCGCTTGATACACCATCCGAGGGAGAAGTAATCGTTCTTGACCAGTCCATTGGCAAGTTAACCGCCAAAGGGGCAGCTAAACTCCGGAAAGAGAAGATCGGGTTTATTTTCCAGAGTTATAACCTGCTGGCAGTACATACTGTTTACGAAAACGTGGAGTTTCCATTGCTGTTACTCAAATTATCATCAAACGAAAGGAAGAAGATGGTTATGGATGCACTGGAATGGGTAGGACTCCTTGATAAGATAAAGCAAAAGCCTCCACAGCTTTCAGGAGGAGAGTGCCAGAGAGTTGCCATTGCACGTGCCATGGTTAAAAAGCCATCACTTGTTGTGGCCGACGAACCTACAGCTAATCTTGATGCTGCCAATTCACATAACATTTTGCAAACAATGGCAAAACTTAATGAGGAATTGAAAACTACCTTCCTGTTTGCCACCCACGATGAGAAAGTTATAGGCTATCTGAAAAGAAAAATATACCTGAAAGACGGAAAGCTGGATAAAGACGAAACAATTTAAAAAAGAATACAATGATACTTGCAATAAAACTGGCATTTAAGAATCTCATAGGAGCCGGGTTACGGACCTGGCTCAATGTGATCGTATTGTCATTCTCCTTCGTTATAATCATTGCCACCAGGGGAATCCTTGTAGGATGGGACCGCCAGGCAAAAAATGATATGACCGACTGGGAAATAGGAGGAGGTCAATACTGGAATATAAACTATGATCCTTATGATGCTTTTACCCTGACTGATGCACATGGGACCATACCTGCTGAATTTCAGGCCGAAATTGATGCGGGTAACATGGTACCTGTACTGATAACCCAGGGGACCCTCTTTAATGAAGGACGCATGCAATCGATCCTGATCAAGGGAATTAATCCGGATCAGACACTTCTGGAATTACCTACACATAAACTGGATACTCTGGTTGAGGCTATACCAGCCATTATTGGCTCCAACATGGCCAATACGAATAAGTTGAAGCCAGGGGATTATGTTACTATCAGGTGGCGTGATACAAATGGTACATTTGATGCTACTGACATTTGCATAACTGATATTTTTACTACCAATGTACCAACAGTAGATCTGGCCCAGGTATGGATACCTATGGAAAATCTTCAATCCATGACACTCATGCCGGATGAAGCAACAATATTAACCTTCCGTGACAAAGAGAAAGTAAGGGAAGAAACTGACAACTGGAAGTTAATGACCCATAAAGCACTGGTGAGTGATATTGAAGAAATGATCAAAACAAAATCAGTAGGACAGTCTATCTTCTATACTATCCTCCTGATACTTGCTCTTCTGGCAATATTTGATACTCAGGTACTCTCTATTTTCCGCAGGCAGAAGGAAATAGGCACCTATGTTGCCCTTGGATATACTCAACGTGAAGTGGTCGGGCTCTTTACCATTGAAGGTGCCATGCATGCCATTCTTGCTGCATTGGTGGGTGCCATTTACGGCATACCCTTTCTTGCATGGTTCGCGAGTAAGGGAATTACATTGGGAGTGTCTTCCGCGGATTATGGGTTTGCCATTGCCGATACCATGTATCCTGTCTATAGCGGCGGGCTGGTTATCGGCACCACGATTATTGTCCTGATAGCCACTGCAATAGTAAGTTACTGGCCATCCAGAAGAATAGCAAAAATGAATCCAACAGAAGCTTTAAGGGGGAAATTACAATGATACGGTTTTTATTAAAAGGACTTTTAAGGGACAAAAGCAGAAGCCTGCTTCCCCTTCTGGTTGTGGCCATCGGTGTTATGCTGGCGGTATTCGTCCGTGGTTACATCAACGGTATTATGGTAGATATGATAGAACAAACAGCCCGGATATCAACCGGTCATGTTAAGGTAATGACTAAGGCATATGCCGACAACATGGACCAGGTTCCCAATGACCTGGCATTATTGGGAGTGAGTGCTCTGAAAGAAGATCTCGAAAAAACCTTCCCTGACATGAAATGGGTGACCCGCATCAAATTCGGCGGTTTAATCGACGTACCTGATGAAAACGGGGAAACCCGCAGTCAGGGACCCTCTATGGGAATAGGCCTGGATCTTCTTTCTAAGGATTCCGATGAGGCAGAACGTCTTAATCTTCAAAAGTCACTTGTAAGAGGCTCACTGCCAAAGACATCTGGCGAGGTATTGCTGAGCGAGGATTTCTCTCAGAAGTTGGAAGTGAATCCGGGAGAAGAGGTTACTCTGATCGGCTCCACCATGAACGAAGGTATGGCAATTTATAATTTCCGGGTTTCAGGAACCGTCCGTTTCGGAAATACAGGGATGGATAGGGGAACGGTTATTGCCGACCTTAGCGATGTACAACTTGCTCTGGATATGAATGATGCTGCCGGTGAGATACTCGGATTCTTCGGCAACGGTTATTATGATGATGAAACGGCTGCTCCAGTTCTCTCAAAGTTTAATAGTAAGTATTCAGGAAATGAAGGTGAATTTGCTCCTGTAATACTCAGGTTAAGGGACCAGGAAGGCATGGGACTATATGTAGATCTGACAAGCGGCATGGGAGCTATCATTACTATTATATTTATGGTAGCCATGTCGCTGGTACTATGGAATGCGGGATTACTGGGAGGACTTAGACGCTATGGAGAGATAGGCATCAGGCTGGCAATAGGAGAGGAAAAAGGTCATGTGTACCGTTCAATGATCAGCGAATCGGTCATGGTGGGAATAGCCGGGACTATTGTCGGAACGGCAATCGGACTTGGATTATCGTGGCTAATGCAAACTTATGGTTTGGATATCAGTGAGTTTACCAAAAACGCAACCACCGCGGTAATGATGCCTAACATTGTACACTCCAGGATTACTCCCCCTGATTTCTATATAGGACTGATCCCCGGAGTATTATCTACTGTGGTAGGAACTATGTTGGCAGGTATTGGAATATATAAAAGGGAAACGGCACAATTGTTTAAAGAACTGGAAACTTAAATGAGGATAATAAAACAAAGATATAATGAAAAAGATAACAATCATACTGGGAGTCTTTATTGCCACTAACGTTTCGGCTCAGACAGCGGATGAAATCCTGAAAAGAGTTGACCAGAACATGTCATCGAAAAACAGGATATTTGAATCAACAATGACCATTCATGGGAAGCGAACCAGCCGGACCATTACATCAAGGTCATATTCGGTGGGCGATAAAAGCTCATTTACAGAGTACCTATCTCCTGCCAGGGAGCAGGGGACTAAAATGCTGAAGCTGGAAAATCAGCTCTGGATCTATTCCCCTGCAACTGACAGGACTATTCAAATTTCCGGTCATATGCTGCGTCAGTCTGTAATGGGTTCCGATTTATCGTATGAGGACATGATGGAAGACAGGAAACTGACCGATGTTTACAATGCCGAAGTTATCGGCAGCGAAGATATTGACGGGAGGCCTAACTGGATACTTGAACTTAAAGCAAAGGTGGAGGATGTGGCCTATGATTCCCGCAAGGAGTGGATAGATAATGAACGTTATATTCCTCTAAAAGAAGAGCTGTATGCCAAAAGCGGGCAACTGCTCAAGCGATCCACTCTGAGCGATGTGGTAAGGGTGGAGGGTAGATGGTTCCCTACAACCGTTGTATATAAAGATATGCTGAAGCAGGGCGACGGAACAGAATTTAAAATAACGAGCATAAAATTCGACCAGGATATACCGGAATATATTTTCACCAAAGCAGCACTAAAACAATAGAGATACCTGTATTGCAAGAGACCATTTACTAATTAACTTGTCCCACTACCGAAAGCCAGGCCTCAGCCATAAGCTGGGCACCGGCGAGCGATGGGTGAACCCCGTCGAAGGTCCAGTATGAGCCTGGTGCATGATTCTGTGCCTCATCAAAAATGCTCTGATAGGGTATGAAGACAGCATCAAACTGTGATGCAATCTCCCTGGCTGTGCTCTGGTAATCATAAAATTCCGGGTACCATTTATCATCCACAGCCCTTACTCCCTTCACTGCAAAGGGTTCACAAATTATCAGTATTACATTAGGCAGGGCTTTCTTTGTCCTTTCAAGAAGTGAAATATAATCCCTCCGGTAAACCTCAACCGTGCCGTCATAATTCCCATCAAGTTTATGCCAGATATCATTAACCCCGATAAGTATACTCAGAATATCCGGCTTTATTTCAAGACAATCTTTATCCCATCGCCCGGCAAGCTGAAACACTTTATTTCCCGAGATACCTTTATTATATATACTCAGGTTAAGAGCGGGGAATTCATTAAGAAGCCTGGCTGCAGTAAGGTAGGGATATCCGTTTCCGAGTACCCAGGCGTTATTGAAGCCGTCGATTTCCTTATTTCTTCCTGAATCTGTTATCGAATCACCCTGAAAGAGAATTTTGTGATCCTTAAGAAGTTCTATTTTTATTCCGTTATTATCTGATGCACATGATGATAATATCGAGGGGATACTGATGGCTGCCAGGCTCCCGCAGGCCGCCTTCCTTATAAAGCTACGGCGTGAATTATTCTGATTTTCCATATTTAAAAATATTTAAAATGTTATCTCATAAATTCAATTTTAAATCCTGGCACCTGCCAGTCCGGAAGTTTTACCGGCTTACTTATGACCAGGGCATCTTCTTCCTGTTTCCATTCAAGTTTCTCATCGATCCCAAACATTGAAACTGATTTCACTTTTTTGTTAACCAGTGTTGAGTTTTTGCCTAGTGAAGATATTTTAATATCCTCAGCAGGAGAGATCATACAAAAGGCATAGAGTATTTTCCCTTTTGAGGTGAAACGAATGTCTGCAGGCTCATATGGCCTGACATCTCTGACACCCCCGAATGTTCCCTTTTCCTGCTTTTTCATTGAGGGCCCTTCGCCATATACTTTCCAGGGACGGGTACCATAAATGCCTTCTCCGTTTGATGGTATCCATGCTGCAATCTCATCAAGGATTGCAAGAACATCAGGTTCAAGATCACCTTCAGGTGTTTGCACAACATTCAGCAAAAGGTTGCCATTTTTACTTACTATATCAACTAGCATCTGGATGACTTCGGTTCCGGTCATATATTTCTGTCCGGTACGGTAATACCAGTCGCCAATCGAGGTATCTGTCTGCCAGGGATCAACGCTGATCGAATCCATAGCGCCCCGTTCAATATCCATGACCCATCTTCCCTCTGAGTTGAGGTGCTTGCAGGTGTAGACAGCTTCAAGCCTACCCCCGTTCTTCAGGATATCCTGGTTATAATAATGAGCAAGCATTGTTCTTCCTACTTCTCCGAAAGGCAGTTCTCCGTCGGAATAAAGAAGATCGGGTTGATACATATCAATGAGTTCGGTAATGCTTGCCAGCCAGTTTTGCTGGTTTGCAGAGTCTTTTGTCAGCCACTGATAATCGTCCGGTGCCGTTTTCGGATGATAAAGGTCCTGATACTCAGGATTGGCTCCGTCATAAGATATTCCCTTCATAGGTCCTCTCTTATCAGCGCCATGGCTTGGCTGAAACCAGGTGTAACTCGCACCAAGGTGTTCAGATACACCAAAACGGAGACCCTCCTTTTTTGCTGCCTGCTGCCAGAGTCCCACAACATCTTTCATCGGACCCATTTTTACGGAATTCCATCTGTGTATCTTCGAGTCCCAAAGGAAGAAATTGTCATGATGTGTTGCCATGCTGACAAAGTACTTTGCTCCCACTCTTTTGTAAAGCGCCATTAGCTGTTCAGCATCCCATTTTTCAGCTTTCCAGAGCGGAATTATATCCTTATATCCGAATTGTGAAGGATGGCCATAGTGCTCCAGGTGGTAGAGGTATTCCCTGCCTGGCTTTCCTGTTGGTTCATTGGTTCTCCTGTCAACAATGTCAGATTCGTACATCTTCCTGGCGTACCAGTCGCCCTGGCGTGGTACTGCCTGTGGTCCCCAGTGTGCCCAGATGCCGAATTTAGCATCACGGAACCAATCCGGATAACTGTATTCTTTAAAGGATTCAAGCTCCGGTTTAAATGAAGGAGTAAACAGGATTTGTTCCTGTTTTGCCTGTTTGTTTTTACAGGACACAACAAATGCTGACAGAATCATTGCTGCTAAAAGTAAAATAGCTAATCTGTTGTTTTTCATTGACTTGGTTATTTATCTTTGTTACTTATCTTATTAAGTGCCAAGAGTTGATTTTTTAACTTTAAGTACTCCAAACTTTAGTCACTTCAAACTTCTCAGTACCTGACTTTAACCCGTATCGCACCCTCAATTTCCTTTTCCGAGGCTACCATCACATATCCTCCGCCGCTTCCTGATGTAATCGCACCGGGATAATCGGGAAAATATTTTGTTTCAACCTCATTCATAACCCAATCCGACACTGTAAGCGGAAGGATCTTTTTCCATGATAATAAAGTATCAGTCATGGATCTTCCAAGTCCTCTAATATCCTTTTTCAAAATAGATTCCCAGCATCTGTCTCCCGCGTCCCCAAGCTCCTTTACCAGGGATTTTTCCAGGTTCATGATCTTCAGGGGATCATATCCATGGGGTCGTGGCTCAAGCGGGACAAGATGAATAACATCCGACAGCCATTCACATGTCTCCCTGTCTGTCGCTGATTCGATCTTTTCCGGCCAGTATCCGCCTCTGTAATACAGCCTGTTAATTCCGGGATATAGTAACCCGATCTGATCCTGTGAACCTGAGATATAGGGTTTCCCGGGCGGATTCTCTGCTCCGAAAAGCAGCCTGGCATTTTCCTTATGGTCTCCGGCAGGGTAATTGTCGCCCCACAACTTTATTCCGATTTTCCTTGAGCTTGTTGCCAGCCCTGACCGGTCGTTGAAATCCATTGTAGGCCATATCTGAGCTACCACCACGGAACCGGGATTGATCTTTGACACCCAGGGCTGATCTATCCAACCGCCGGCCAGACATAATCTGTAAGGGAACCTCATTTCCCTTTTTGTTTCTGAACTCGACCTTTCCGGTAATCCCGGCTCCGGAATACGTTCAAGAACAAGATATTGTATACCAAGTTCTTTACAAAGAATCTTTTTATCCGGAGTATGGCCGTCCTGGTTAACAATAAAAATATCGGGTTTTAACCTCTTTATGTCCGGTTCAAAGTCGAGCATGCCTATTCCCGAAGCAAGGAAAGCATCATGAACATATCTTATTGATTTTACTATATACAAACGCTCCTCTTCAGAGAATACCGGTTTCTTCCCTTTAAGAGACAGAAGATTTTCATCCCTCCCTATACTGACATATAAATCACCATAAGTTGAAGCTGTTTTAAAAAAAGCTATATGCCCGCCATGAAAAAGGTCGTAACAACCGCTGACAAGCACTTTCTTAACCTTCATTTAATTAATCTATTGTCTATTTGTTGAATCTCTCTTTCCTTTTCTTATCCTGCTCTGAAACAATCTGTTCCCTGATCCAGCCGTATGTCTTCTTCATGCCATTCATGAGAGGGATGGAAGGTTCCCATCCGAGATATTGCCTTATAAGAGAATTATCGCTGTTTCGTCCCCTGACTCCTTTGGGAGCATTCAGGTCATATTTTCTTTCAAGCGTATAACCTGCAATATCTTCAACAATGCTTACAAGTTCATTAATTGAAACCATTTCGCTGCTTCCCAGATTGATCGGTTCGTTAATATTACTGTACATAATATCCTGAATGCCTTTTATGCAATCGTCAATATACATAAAACTCCTTGTCTGGTGTCCGTCTCCCCAGATCACGATCTCATTTTTACCTGAGATGCCTGCCTGAATTACTTTTCGGCATATCGCTGCCGGAGCTTTTTCCCTGCCGCCATCGTACGTGCCGAAAGTACCATAGACATTATGAAATCTCGCTACTCTTGTCGTCAGACCAAAATCCTCGCTGAAGTGCCTGCACATACGCTCACTGAAAAGTTTTTCCCATCCGTAACCATCCTCTGCAAGTGCAGGGTAGGCATCAGATTCCTTCAAACCCGGATTGTCAGGATCGGTCTGTTTATCACCGTTGTAAACACATGCCGATGACGAATAAAAGAACCTTTCTATTCCGCATTCAGATGATGCAATAAGGAGATGTGTGTTGATCAGGATGCTTATCATACAGGCAGCCTTATTATTCTCAATAAAACCCATCCCCCCCATATCGGCAGCCAGGTTGAATACCTCATCATAGTCCTTCACTGCCTTAAAGCAGTTTTCCCTCAGCCGCAGATCAAGAACCAGGTTTTCTGCTTCATCTGCGAGCTGGTACCAGTCATCCAATTGTTTGATGTCGACTGCTCTTACGCTGTACCCCTGACTGATAAGCTCTTTAACAAGATGCCCTCCAATAAATCCTCCTGCGCCTGTTACAGCAATCTTTTTCATTTTAAGAATTATATATATTTATTCCGATTGTAAAGTATTAATGAATTTTATAAAGTCCGGCACCGTGACGGTTATTGTCCGTGAAAATGAGACTGTAAATTTCCCGGGTTGTTTACCGGCAGTTTATACCATCTAACTGCATTTTCATAATAGATTTTATCTATCACCTCCTCAGGCAGTTTTAATCCCCTGAATTTTCCGTTAAATAAGTCTGAGGTCATTTCTTCATCGGTTGTAAAATATTGCCAGTCGTCAAGCCATGTATCATGTACATAATTTTTAAATCCATCAGGGCTTCCGCTTCCACCGTATCCTACATCCGTTCCATAGAGTAGCCTGTCCTGGTATTTGATACAGAAATCACGTACCCTTTCCCTGTTCTCTGATGACTGGTATTGCAGGTGGCAGATCCTTGCCGACATATCAACTGCCATATTGGGGTATTTGTTAAGTCTGAGGGCCAGTGAGTCAATGTTCCATTCAAGGCTTCCAAGATGGCAGCCTATAAAGGTCAGGTCGGAGTTTGCTGCCAACATGTTATCACGTGCTCTTATCTGGTCTTCATATGATGGATATTCCGGGTGAAGAAACATGTGATACTGAGGATGTTCTGTAAAATAACTGCTGTCGCTGCTGACAGTCATCTCATCGAGCGGCAACCAGCAATTACGTGGTTCTCCGAGATGCCCTGTAATTGGAAGTCCTTTACCCTTGATAAAATCGATGACTGGTTTCAGTCCCGGATCATCGACCATGATAAAATTCCCTTCCCTGTCGCGGAGAGTCATACCGATATTCTTCCATATTTTCACGGTAATTACGCCAGGGGATGAGATATCCTTATCAAGCTGTGATATAATCTTTTTGCTCCATTCTCCGGTTCCCCATCCTGCCGTATCGAACAGGAAGGAAGGGCCGAAAAAAACCTTACCGGGATGCTTCACGGCAGACTGGTAAGCATAGTTGAACTGCTTACGCAGATTCGCAGAATCGCTGTGATCAACATTAAGGGTTATCAGCAGGAAATTATCAGTAGCAGCCTGCTCTTCAAACAGCCCGTCATCAGTTCCAATGTGGACATGTGAATCGATTTTCAGAACCGACTGAAAATCTTTTTCTGAATAAAAATTATTGCAGGATACTGTTAAAAGCAATACCAGGATAAACAAGAGCAAAAAAAATTTCTTCATAAATAAATTGATAATTAAAATTTTAAAGTCAATCAGCCTCAAAATATAAAGTTACAAAGATAAAACTGAAAATAGTCCTTCATACTTATTATATAAAATCGAATGATTCCGGTGATATGAGCACCGGGAACCTGAATATCTGCCAAGGAGATGGTTTTCAAGATATTACATTTCTAAACTTCGCTTTCTATTCAGCAATAATGAATTGAACATCATAGGTTTTGAGCCACTCAATATCTTCCTGCTTGATTTTAGAGTCGATAATCAGATAGTCAATCAGAGACAGGGCTCCCAGGCTTGCAAAAGAATTCCTGCCTATTTTAGTGGAATCTGCGACAAGATATATTTCATTTGCTGATTCAATCATTGCTCTCTTAACACATATATCACTTATACCAGGATAAGTCAGCCCTGACTTAAGTGCAATTCCTGTCGCCATCGCATCGTTGCTGCACATAACACCTTCCACATCAGGATTTTCGGTAATCAGCCTTTTTATCATACCATGAAAAAACCTGCCCGTTTATCGGTTCTTCGCCACTGAGACAAATTCCTTTAAAAACTGCAATCTCAATTCAAATCGTCACGCTCCTAAAATGCGCTACAACATCAATATACTCATGATTTCAAAGAACAATTTTTAGTTTTTGGGGGATAATAAATATTTTATACTTTCATAACAAAATAAACATAAACAAACAAAAATAAACAAAATAAAAAAATGACAAAACCAGGATTACTGGATCAGGTATGGGAAAAACTTAAACTTAACTTTAGGAATGTATAAATTTAAAAATCTGGTAATTTTAATAATTGCTTTATTATCTGTATTTTCTTCAGGAATTGTTAAAGCACAAAAAGCAACCTGGATCTGGTATCCGGGCGATTACGACATCTGGTTGGGTAACAAAGTTTTAAACTGCCGAACCGAACGCGGCACTTTCTTTCCTCCTTTCTGGAAAATGGACAGTCATTATGTGCTGGTCGAGTTCTCTAAAAAGGTTGATCTGACTACCGGGGAAACCATCAATCTGAAAGTGGAAGGACAGTACAATGTAAAACTCGATGGGAAGCTGCTCTTTGGCTCTCCTGAAAAAGTGGTGATTCCGGCGGGGAAGCATTCACTTAACATCAAAGTGTATAATCAGTCCTGTGTTCCGGCAATTTTTGTGGATGGTACTACCATTAGATCGGATAACTCATGGCTGGTAACTTATGAAGACAAAGAATGGATTGATGAATCGGGAAAAGCCTCCGACACTTCGTCCGGGACTCTCTACATGAAAGCTGCTTCATGGAATTTCAACTCGCCGGACAATCCTCCTTCACAATTCAAATTGACTACACAGCCGATGTCGGCTGTATCAAGTGAAAAGAAAAATAACGGAACATTATATGATTTCGGGAAAGAAACCTTTGGATATGCCAGGTTTAGCGGACTGAAAGGAAAGGGAACGCTGAACATCTATTATGGCGAATCACCCGAGGAAGCCATGTCAACCGATCATTGCGAAACACTCGACCGTTTGCCTGTAGAAAATAATTCGGCTAAAGACCTGACTGTAACAGGTTCAAAAGCCTTCCGGTACATTTATGTGGAAAAAGAAAACAACCTTTCATACGATTCGCTTTCAATGCTTTATGAATATCTACCCCTGGATTACAAAGGAAGTTTCCGGTGCAACGATGAGCAGATCAATAAAATCTGGGATGTGGCAGCCTATACTTTACACCTTACCACCCGGGAGTTCTTCATTGACGGAATTAAGCGCGACCGTTGGATGTGGAGCGGCGACGCTTATCAAAGCTACCTTATGAGTTACTATTTATTTTTCGACGCTCCTGTGGTTAGTCGCACCACTTTTGCTTTACGTGGAAAAGATCCGGTAACAAGCCATATCAATACCATCATGGATTACACCTTTTACTGGTTCATGGGAATTTACGATTATTACCGGTACACAGGAAACAAGCAACTTATTGAGCAACTGTATCCACGTATGAAGAGCCTGATGGATTATTGCCTCACTCGACGAAATACCGATGGTATGATGCAGGGACTTGCAGGTGATTGGGTGTTTATCGACTGGGCTGACTTTGAAATGAGCAAAGCAGGAGAGGTGAGTTTCGAGCAATTGCTCTTCTGCCGCAGTCTCGAAACTATGGCATTAGTTGCCAACATAATGAACGATACCGACAATGCGAAGAATTATAATGATTTAGCTTCCGATCTGAAGTCGAAACTATTTTCTGCATTCTGGTCAGATAAGCAAAATGCCTTTATCCACAATCGTGAAGAGGGAGTAAACAGCACACAGGTCACTCCGTTCACGAATATTTTTGCTGTGCTGTTCGGGTATCTTGATCAGGATAAAACCAGTGCTGTTAAGGAAAATGTGCTGCTGAATCCAAAAGCCCTGAAAATTACCACTCCCTACATGCGCTTCTACGAGCTGGAAGCCTTGTGCGCCCTTGGCGAACAGAGACATGTGCTGAAAGAAATCCGTGACTACTGGGGTGGGATGATCAATCTGGGTGCTACAACTTTCTGGGAAAAATTCAATCCTGCGGAAAAGAATCCTGAACTTTTAGCTATGTATGGTCGTCCATTCGGAAAAAGCCTTTGCCATGCCTGGGGTGCCAGTCCAATTTACCTCTTAGGCAAATATTACCTTGGTATAAAACCAGGTTCACCAGGTTACGAAACCTATTCTGTTGAACCTTGCCTGGGCGATTTGCAGTGGATGGAAGGAGATGTACCAACACCGAATGGCAAGATTCATTTATATTGCAGTTCAAAGGAGATCCGGGTGAAATCAGATTCCGGAACAGGGACTTTACGGTTTAAAAGTCTTTCGAAACCGGCATGCAAAACCGCCCCAGTCAAAGTAATTGGCGATAAAGAATACGAAATCACTATTCTGAAGGATATAGAAATTGTAGTGAAATATAAGAATGCGGAGTAATGAAGATAAATTTACAAATACAAACTTTGCTATTGATCGTGGTTTTTGCTTTTGGTGCTTGTGCTCCGAAGGCAAACGAGGTCAAAAAGGGGCTTCCTGCTTTAAAAGTGTCAGAAAATCATCGCTTTCTGGTCGATGAAAATGATAAGCCTTTCTTCTGGCTGGGCGATACCGGCTGGCTGCTGTTCACCAAATTAACCCGGGAAGATGCCGATAAATACCTGACAGACCGTGCTGACAAAGGATTCAATGTCATCCAGGTCATGGTCTTACATTCTCTCAATTCAGTAAATGTGTATGGCGATTCAGCCCTGATCAGGGAGAATATTGCCAATCCATTGGTGACTGACGGGAATGCATTTGAAGACACAACCCAATATGATTATTGGGATAACATCGATTATGTGATTGACAGAGCCGCTGAAAAGGGCATTTATATAGGCATGGTTCCGGTATGGGGATCAAATGTAAGAAATGGCGCGGTCAGTAAAACCGATGCTGTAAAATATGCTTCATGGCTTGCCAACAGATACAAAGACCGGTCGAATATCATCTGGATGAATGGCGGTGATATCCTGGGAAGCGATTCTCTGGCTATCTGGAATGCTATTGGCTCCACAATCAATCAAACTGATACATGCCATCTGATTACTTTTCATCCCTTTGGAAGAAAAACCTCTTCGATTTGGTTCCAGAATGAAGAGTGGCTTGATTTCAATATGTTTCAATCGGGTCATCGCCGGTACGATCAGGACGATACTGAATGGGGATTTGGCGAAGACAATTGGAAGTATGTTGACAATGACTATTTACAAACTCCTGTTAAACCAACTATTGACGGAGAACCCTCATATGAAGGAATTCCTCAGGGATTGCATGATACCTCGCAGCCTTTCTGGAAAGATGAAGATGTGAGAAGATATGCCTACTGGTCAGTGTTTGCCGGAGGGTTTGGTTTTACTTATGGAAACAGTGCCGTGATGCAATTTTATAAACCGGAAGACAAACGTGCTGGTTACGGTGCTAAAGCATATTGGACTGAAGCTATCAATGATCCGGGAGCCGGGCAAATGCAATACCTGAAAAAACTAATGTTGTCGTGTCCTTTTTTGGAACGGGTTCCGGATCAGTCGTTGATTACAGGGGAGAACGGTCTGAGGTATGCGTATCTGGCAGCAACCCGCGGAAATGATTATGCCTTGATTTATACCTATACCGGAAGAAACATACCGGTACAAATGAGTAAAATCTCCGGAGCAAAGGTAAAGGCATCGTGGTACAAGCCAGCTGACGGAACAACCATTGATATTGGCGAGTTTGAAAATAACGGGACACACGAGTTTGACCCTCCGGGAGAACCGGCTAACGGAAACGACTGGGTTTTAGTTCTGGATTCGGTAAAATAATAATCTAGAATGAAAAACAAACTACACGCAATAGGGCTCACTGTAATCACCTTGGCATTTTTCTTTTTGATGACTCCCAGCACGGTATCTGCACAAGATAAACTATTGCAAATAGGCGATAAACAAACAGACAAACCGGCCCTCGTCTTTTTGGTAGCAGGGCAATCGAATGCTAAGGGTGCCGGTGCCCTCTCTCCTGCCCTACATCAAAAACTCGTACGCCATGTTAAAGTTCCATTGGTACCCGGATCCACAGCCCAGGAAGTAGGCATACCAATAGATTCGGCTGACTACACGCACAGTTATATTTGGGCACCTTACATAAACAGTTTTGAACGCATTAATCCCCGCACAAACACCCGCGTATTTCGAGATGCAGACAATATGTATTGGCACGGAATGGAGCTCCCGGTTGCATGGGAGCTGGAAAAAAGATTCCCCGACAATGACATCTATGTAATAAAATTGGGCGTGAGTGCCACAGAACTTTTTAATGACTGGAACCCGGAACGCAGCGATAGCCTTTATGCCGAATTTCTCAGTTACTACAGCCAGGCAATGGCCCAACTGCAAGATGCCTATACCGAAATTCGTGTTGTTGGGCTCTACTGGGATCAGGGCGAGTCAGACGGTATAGAAGGTAAGGCCAATGAATATGAAAAGAACCTGACGAACTTTTTTTCCGCTGTCAGACGCGATACCGACATTCCAAAGCTAAAAATCTTCGTTCGTAAACACCTATTCAATTGGGATGATATTGATATCATTATTGCCGCGCAACAAAAAGTTGTAGCAGCCGACTCGAACTCTTATTTACTAGATATTGACCTAGGTGACAGAACAAAAAACTACGAGACCTGGGCCTACAGCCCGAACAACGGACATGTTAGCAGTAAAGGCTTCCTGGAACTGATAAAAGTGTTGTTCAACGGACCACTCAAAAACGCAACAATAGATTCGTTTGACGTATATAAAAAATAGGGTTGTAAGGAACTGTCTCGTCCGGACGAGACATACACGCACGATACTGAGATGTGAAAAATAAATTTAACAAAACATAAAATACATTATCACGACTAAAGGATATTTCAAGGAAGTTGCTACCCAAACTCAAACCCGTCTTTGGATCAATAATCCAACAATTGAAGAAGCAAAAATATCATTGAATGCCGGCGCTGTTTCATGCACGACAAATCCAACTTATGTTGCACGTTTGCTGCGCCTTCCGGAAACACAGGAGGAAACTCTTCGAATTGTTGATCAAGTAATTTCTGAAACACAGGATGATACAGAAGCTGCCGCTTTGATACATAGAAGACTAATTGCCAAAATGGCCAATAGTTTTTTACCCCAATATAATGGGACCAACAGACGTGAAGGTTTTGTGTCACTTCAGATGGATCCACGCCTTGAAAAAGATTCAGCAAAAATTGTTGCTGAAGCACTTTTGGATTTTGACTTGATTCCAAATTGTATAGCCAAGATACCTGTAATTCCTTCCGGGCTTGTTGCAATTGATTGCCTGGTACGTTTAAATAAACCTATTATTGCAACAGAAATTATGGCAATATCACAAGCCATTGAGGTTTGTAAAGTGTATAAAAAGGCTTCTGAAGAATCGGGTAATGCACCTGCTTTTTATGTTACCCATATTTCTGGTATTTTGGATGAGCACCTTAAGGCTGAAGCGGAATCACTTAGCGTTACTTTAAGCCCTGAAGCAATGAAACTCGCAGGATGTTCAGTAGCTAAAAAGCAATATAGGCTTATGCAGGAACAAAAATTACCCGGTATTATTTTGGGAGGTGGTGCTCGTGATTTACACCATTTTACCGAACTTGTAGGAGGTAATGTTCACGTTACTTTGAATTGGGCTGGTTCGGCATCATTACTTGAGGAAAATTCACCAGTCATCGAAAATAATTTTGACAAACCTGTTCCTGAAACTATTATACACGAGTTACAAGATAAACTACCAACATTTGCTCAGGCTTATGCTGAAGATGGTTTAAAACCTGATGAATTTGATGATTTTGGACCGGTTGTACGCTTTCGAACAGCATTCCTTAATGGTTGGGATAAAATTTTGGAAACGATCCAGGAAAGACGTACCATGTCTTTGAAAACTAGAGTATCTGTAAGGCGTGGATTCTGCGGAGTTGGTGATAATCCTTCTGTTGAGATACGTCCAGGCATATTCCGATCAACGTTGGTTTATAATACCAATAACATGCTATGTCATTTTCATGAAAAGAAAGGTGCACATGTGGATCTTCATGTTCATCTTGCCGCTCAGAGTGGATTCGTATTAAATGGAAAAGTAAAGTTCTTTGATGAGAATGGGGATGAACGAATTCTTGGTTCTGGAGATGGCTATATGTTTGATTTAAATGAGCCTCACGGATCTATTGCACTGGAAGAAACCGATTTAATAGAATTTTTTAATCCAGCGCGACCAGAATATCTTGATTAGTAATCTTCTTTACAATTCGGGTATTAGTTTATGTTTTTTAAAACTGGTAAGAAAAGCCGCCTCACAAAGTTTAATTTGCAATAATACAAACTGTTATAAATATCATATTCAATGAATGAGAGAATTAAAAAATTAACTACCCATGCAACCCAATTGCGTCGTGATGTAGTTAATACAATATACTATGCCGGAGACGGACATCCCGGACCCTGTATGTCAATTGCCGATATATTAGCGGTACTTTATTTTGATATTTTGAAATTAGATCCGAAAAATCCTGACTGGATAGGACGAGATCGATTTATTTTATCAAAAGGCCATGCTTGCCCGGTTTATTATGCAGCTCTGGCAAGGCGTGGTTATCTTCCACCAGCTGAATTAAAAACTTTACGATCATTGGTATCTCGATTACAGGGACACCCGGTTCAAAAATTGACACCAGGAGTTGATGCAACTTCAGGTTCTTTAGGACATGGATTACCACAAGGATGTGGAATGGCCATTGCAGCTCGTCGACGTGGAGATGACACCCTTACTTTTGTTGTGACCGGCGATGGAGAACTAAATGAAGGAATTGTATGGGAAGCTGCAATGAATATTGCAAAGTTTAAATTAACTAACCTCATCGCTATAGTTGATTATAATGGGGTTCAAAGTGGAGGAACCGTTGACAAAATTAGTGGTTTAGTAAATTTAGCTGAGAAATGGAGAGCCTTTGGATGGTATACTGTTGAAATTGATGGACACGACATAGAGAAACTAACACTAGCTCTTGAAAATGCTGCCAAACGTGGACGCACAAAATCGAGAGAAGAAAGGGAGGGAATGACCATTGTTCCAAATATGGAACCACCAAACCCTGATCTGCCCATTGTGTTTGTTGCTAAAACATTAAAAGGGAAAGGCATACCTTATATGGAAGGAAATAATGCCTGGCACAAAAGAGTGCCTACAGATGAAGAACATAAAATAGCCATGTCAATTTTAGGAGGACAAGACCTTGATTAAAATAGAAAGCACCCGAATAGGTTTTATGCAGGGTTTAGATACCCTAGCTGAGAAAGATGATAGAATTATACTTGTATGCGCCGACAGTCTTTTAGCTATGCACGCTACTGATTTTGTTGAAAAATTTCCTGATCAATACGTTGAAATTGGAATTGCAGAGCAAAATGCAGCTGCAACCTCAGCCGGACTTGCACTGGAAGGATTAATTCCGTTTTTTGCCACATATGCCGGATTTATTACCATGCGTGCATGTGAGCAAATTCGTACGTTTATTGCTTATCCAAATTTGAACGTAAAACTGGTTGGTGTAAACGGAGGAATTGCAGGAGGTGAAAGAGAAGGCACCACACATCAGTTTTTCGAAGATGTGGGCATACTACGAACCATTCCTAACATGACCATTTTAGTTCCGGCCGATGCTGATCAAGCCAGGCAAGCTGCTATTGCAGCAGCATCGATCCCAGGCCCGGTTTATATCCGATTGGGAAGTGGACGTGATCCTGTTGTTTTTGAAAAAGATACTCATTTTGTTCCTGGAAAAATTAATATTCTACAACAAAAAGGAAACGATATTGCACTATTTGGCAATGGCATTTTAATACCTCGAATGTTAGAAGCCTCCGAGATTCTTGATAAGAAAGGTATTGGAGTTACCGTTGTAGAAGTTCATACAGTAAAACCACTTGATGAAGAAGGCGTAATTAAAGTATTAAAAGATTGTGGTGCCGCGGTAACTGCCGAAGATCATAACATTATAAATGGATTGGGTAGTGCAATTATGGAAACTGCTGCTGAAAATGGCCCTGTTCCCATTTCACGTATTGGTCTCAGAGATAAATTCCCTGGATCGGGTCTGCCACAAGAATTACTGGATTTTTACGAAATGAGTGTTGCTGACATTGTGAATGCTGCTGAAGCTACCATTGCAAGGAAATTATCAAAACAATAGAATATCAAAAATATAGAACTCTATTTTCATTTGGCCCACTGGTTTACGATAAAGAGAAAATTGAAGAAGAATTTAAACGGGTAGCAAAAGCGTACGAAAAGATTTGTTAAGCGTGCTAAACACCTAAATTAACTAGTTTTTAGCTTTAAAAAACAATTAAAAATAAAATACAAACATTATGAAAACAGTAGTTGCTATTCATACCGCCATTACCATGGTTGAACCAACCAAGGCCTTGTTCGCTGAACAACTGCCCAATGTCCGTTTAATAAATATTGCCGATGATAGCCTGATCCAGGATGTAATCAAGGCTGGGGAAGTCCCTGAACCCGTCAGGAAGCGCTTGCTAAGCTATTACAATGCTGCGATCGACGCTGGTGCCGATGTAATTTTTAATACCTGTTCGTCGGTTGGCGATGTAGCCATTGAAGGACGCGAAAAGGTTTCGGTACCCCTTGTTAAGATTGATGATGCCATGGCTGAGAAGGCAGTTCGTACCTATAATCGGATTGGCGTATTGGCTTCACTGCCAACTACCCTTGATCCAACAGCCAGACTGGTGAAAAAATTTTCCGTAGAATTGAATAAACCAGTTGAAATTGAAAAAGGGCTGGCAGAAGGGGCTTTTCAGAAATTAATGGATGGTGATGTAGACAGTCATAATAAGAAGATACTTGAAACAGCGCTGGCATTGGCCGACAAAGTTGATGCATTTGTGCTGGCCCAGGGATCGATGGCAAAAATGCAGGACGAAATAATTAAACAGACAGGCAAAGATGTGTTGTCCAGTCCGTTACTTGGAACATTACAGGTAAAATCAGTGCTCGAAAGCTTGAAATAATCTTCCTGACCTAATGAAAAAAAGAAATATTGTATTGACCCTGTTGGTTCTGATTGGAGTGATCACTTTTCTCGACCGGATTAACATCAGCGTTGCCGGGGTGAGCATCATGGAAGACCTGAAGCTCACCAAAGAACAATGGGGCTGGACCTTGAGCGCCTTTATTCTTTCCTATGGACTTTTTCAGGTGCCGCTTGGTCTTTGGGGTGACAAGGCAGGACAGCGGAAAGTGTTGTCCATTATTGTCTTGTGGTGGTCAATGTTCACCATTTTTACTGGTATGGCCGGTGGATTTGCCGCTTTAATCATTATTCGATTTTTATTTGGAGTTGGCGAAGCTGGTGCATATCCATGTATGACAGGAACGATTGGGCTTTGGTTCCCAAAAACGGAAACGGCGAAGGCACAAGGTTATATTTGGGCTGCCAGTCGGGTTGGAGGAGCCTTAACTCATTTTATTGTTATTCCCGTAATTATTGCTTTTGGCTGGCGAACTGCTTTCTATATTTTAGGCTCACTAGGTATAATATGGGTGGCAGTTTGGTACTTCTGGTTTCGGGATTATCCTGCACAAATGAAAGGGATAAAAGAAGCAGAAATTAAAGAAATTGGTGTTGGAGCCATTCATCTTAAAAAAGTAAAAACCCCATGGAAAGAAATTCTTAGTAAAAGGCAATTCTGGATTTTGATTGCCATGTATTGGTTTTATGCCTGGGGAAGTTGGTTTTTCTTTTCCTGGTTCCCTACATTTATGGAACAGGGGCGTGCATTTTCCAAAAGCCAATTGACCTATGCCATTGCTGTTCCTTTTCTGATGAGTATGATTGGGAACATTGCTGGCGGATATTTAAGCGACAAACTTTCCATAAAATATGGTTTGAAAATCGGGCGACGGGTTTTAGGGATCACCGGATTGCTTGCTTCCGCAGTCTTTATGTTCCTGGCTGGTTTTATTCCAGGTAAAGTTGAGGTGTTTGTATTTCTTTCTCTTTGTTTTGGGGTAATCGATTTAATGTTGCCAAGTGCCTGGGCTATCTGTATTGATATTGGGAAAGAACTGGGAGGTACCATATCAGCAGCTATGAATACTGCCGGAAACCTTGGCGGGTTCGTTTGCGCCGCCGTTTTTGGTTATTTGGTAGAATATTCCAAAAACTATAACTTCCCATTGTATATTATTGCAGGTATGTTACTTATCAGTGCTTTCTTATTCTCCAGGCTCGATGCCTCAAAACCATTGATTGATTAAAGCGTAAGAAAAAAAATCGAAATGCCTAAAATTAAATCAAAAATGAAGCCATTGAAACCGATGAAGCAAATCAATCAAAAATCAATCAATTATATTCTTGTTTTTTGTTTGATGCAGTTTGTGTTATTTCCTTTTGAAACAATTGCACAAAGTCTTATTGTTTGGCCTGAAGGTATACCTACTGTGCCAAAAGTATATCAATCTAATCCTTGGGAAGATCCAACTGTGGTGGGCATCAACCGTGAGGTTGCTCATGCAACAGCTTATTCCTTCAGTTCCTTGGCTGATGCGATTAGTGGTAATCGGGAAAAATCGGATCGCTACCAGAACCTGGGTGGTGAGTGGGATTTTAAATTTGCCATCAATTCGGATGATGCTCCAGAGGATTTTTATAAATCACGCGTGCAGGGCTGGAACAAAATTGAAGTACCCTCCAACTGGGAAATGAAAGGATACGACAAACCCATTTATAAAAGCTCCGGTTATCCATTTCGTCCGGTCAATCCGCCATACACACCTAAAGATTACAATCCGGTTGGTTCGTACCAACGCACATTTACAGTGCCTGACATTTGGAAAGACATGAATATCACCCTGCATTTTGGAGGTGTGCGGTCGGCTTTTAAAGTTTGGGTGAATGGGAAATTTGTCGGTTATGGCGAAGACAGCTGCCTGCCTTCCGAGTTCAACGTGACTCCTTACCTGAAAGACGGAGAAAATATCCTTTCGGTGCAGGTACGTCGGTGGAGCAATGGTTCCTACCTGGAAGATCAGGATCATTGGCACATGAGTGGAATCGAACGTGAAGTGTTATTACTGGCCGAACCTAAACTGCGTATCGCTGACTTCTTTTACCAGACTAATCTCGAAAAAGATTATCGGGATGCTACGCTGAGTATCCGTCCGCGAATGCTCAATCTGACCGGTAAAGTGGCTCGTGGATATTCATTGAAAGCCCAATTATACGATAAAAACAATCAGTCGGTTTTTACACAGCCTTTGGAAAAAAGTGTTGAATCTATTATCACCGAAGCGTATCCACGGTTGGACGAAGTTAAGTTTGGAATACTGGAAACGAAAGTCAAAAATCCATTAAAATGGAGTGATGAAGAACCAAATTTATACACGCTCGTACTTACATTAGTTGATAGCACAGGAAACCTGCTTGAAGCAAGAAGTTGCAAAGTGGGTTTTAGGAGCATCGAGTTCGACAGGAAAACCAGTAAACTTCTTATCAATGGAAAGGTGACCTATTTGTATGGAGTGAATCGTCATGATCATCATCCTGTTAAAGGAAAAGCATTATCACGTGAGGATATACTTCAGGATGTTAAAACAATAAAGAAATTCAATTTCAATTGCATTCGTACAAGTCATTATCCTAATGATCCGTATTTCTATGAATTATGCGATGAGTACGGTATTTTAGTTATTGGTGAAGCAAATCTGGAAACCCATGGTTTGGGTGGCAAACTCAGCAACCAGATTCCATGGGCAAATGCACATATGGAGCGGGTTACCCGCATGGTGGAGCGCGACAAAAATCACCCATCCATTATTTTCTGGAGCCTGGGAAATGAAGCCGGAAGTGGTCCGGTCTTTGCGGCCATGGCTGGGTGGGTGCACGATTTTGATATCACACGTTTTGTTCATTATGAGCCTGCACAGGGCAGTCCGAAAGAAGATGGTTATATTTCTTACGGTGATCCTCATTATCCGAAAGACCATTCGCACCGAATTCAGAATCCGGTTGACCAATATTATGTGGATATGGTGAGCCGCATGTACCCGGGACTGTTCACGCCCAAATTGTTGATCGATCAGGCTACTGACAACCGGCCCATTTTCTTCTGCGAGTATTCGCATTCCATGGGCAATTCAACGGGAAACATGAAGGAATTCTGGGACATTTTCCGCTCCAATCCGCGATTGATCGGTGGTTGCATTTGGGATTACAAAGATCAGGGTATTTTGAAAAAAGATTCGTTGGGCAACGAATTTTACGCTTATGGTGGCGACTTTGGAACAGGGTTCAATGATGGTGATTTTTGCATCAACGGAATCGTTGCTCCTGATGGACGTCCAAAGGCAGCCATGTACGAATGCAAATGGGTATATCAGCCGGCTGCCTGCACATTGGTTGATGCTTCTACAGGAATGATCAAGATCAAAAACAGGCATGCAGTTAAATCACTGGGCGATTACAAGCCTGTCTTGGAAATACTTGAAAATGGAATTCCCATCGTTACCAAAGAACTTCCAAAAATTGATTTGGCTGCTGGAAAAGACACGGTTGTTTTTATTCAAAGATATTTCCCGAAAATGAAGAAAGGAACTGAATACCTGGCCAATCTGAAATTCTGTTTGGCTGAAGACGAGCCATGGGCGCCTATAGGATATGTAGTAGCTTCAGATCAGTTTGAATTGACAGGCTTGCCACAGCTAATGGTGAATAAGGAAAAATATCAAAATCTGGTTCTTGCTGAAAAGGATGCTTCTTTTTTAGTTACCGGGAAAAACTTCAATATCACTTTTGATAAATCGAATGGGGCACTCAGCTCTTTTATCTGGGATGGCAAAGAGCAGATATTCAGACCGCTTTTGCCAAATTTCACCAGGCCTTTGACCGATAACGATGAGCGCGGATGGAAGCCACAGGAAATCTTTAAGGAATGGTATTCTCCAAACCTCAAATTAGAAAATATAACTACAGAACAGTCCGCAAGTGGTTTGGTCAAACTGACCAGCAATTATTCGCTGGTTGATGACAAAGCTTCCTGTCAGGTGGTATATACCTTGAATGGTGATGGAGAGCTAAAAGTAGATTTTTCCTTGAATCCATCCCTTAATTTGCCCAACATTCCAAAAGTGGGGATGCAATGTGGCATTCAACGTAGCTACGACCAAATCACATGGTACGGCAAAGGATCTCAGGAAAATTACATTGACCGTCGTTTTGGTTTTGCTGCCGGAATTTACTCATTACCGATTGAGCAATTCATGGAACCTTACGTTATGCCACAGGAAAATGGTAATCGCACCGATGTCCGTTGGATGTCCCTGTCAAATAAGGAGAAACAGGGGTTGATGATTGTTGCCGACAGCCTGTTGAGTATGAGCGCCTGGCCATACACAGAGGAAAATATCAATCAGGCCAGGCACACCAACGAATTGCATGAGGCCGGTTTGATCACCCTCAATATCGACATGAAACAGATGGGGATTGGAGGAAATACCAGTTGGTCAGAAGATGCCGCACCGATTGAAAAATACCAGATAAAAGCCAAGCCTTATCAATACTCTTTTTGGCTTTTACCCTTAAACGAAAAATTGCAAACAATAAAAAACACAAAGAAAAATGATTCAAAATAGATTTATATCCTATGCAGGTATTGGTGTGATGCTTTTGGTGGCATCAATACAAATAAATGCTCAGGAAAAGGCTTTGGTAAACACCTCAAAAAGTCCTTATGCCAAATTTTATTCTCCCAATGCCGATGCAGTAAAATGGACTGGCGGTTTTTGGGGACATTGGTACGATGTGAGCCGCGATACGATGGTAGTGAATATGCTGCATTTGTATGAAAATGATACCTTGTGTCATGGCTTTTGCAACTTTGAGATTGCTGCCGGCATTAAACATGGCGAACATGCAGGGTCCCCTTTTCATGATGGTGATTTTTACAAAACTCTCGAAGCTGTTGTCTCTTTATACGCCCAAACCAGAGATGGTCGTTTGTACAATGAACTGGAAAGAGTGATTCCTGTCATTGCAAAAGCACAACGTGCTGATGGATATATTCATACACCAACCATCATCAATCAAATCAATCATAGGGATGCTGAGAAGGAATTTGCTGACCGCATGAATTTTGAAACATACAACTTAGGTCACCTGATGACGGCTGCGTGTTTACATTACCGGGTAACCGGACAAACAAATTTTTTAAATATTGCTATCAAGGCGACCGACTTTCTGGTGGCGTACCATGAGCATGTATCTGCCGAACAGGCACGGAATGCCATTTGTCCTTCGCATTACATGGGTGTAGTTGAGATGTACCGGACAACAGGTGATAAGCGCTATCTGGCTTTGGCACAAAAAATGATTGATATCCGAGGACTTATTGAAAATGGTACGGACCAGAATCAGGACAGGATTCCTTTTCGTCAGCAGCGTGAAGCGGTCGGTCATGCTGTGCGTGCCAACTGTTTGTACGCAGGGGTAGCCGATTTATATGCTGAGACAGGTGAAGATTCATTAATGATGGCTTTGACTAGTATCTGGAATGATGTAGTGAATCGAAAACTTTATATTACCGGAGGCTGTGGCGCCTTATACGATGGTGTTTCTCCAAATGGCACAACCTACGACCAGTCTAACATCCAACAGGTTCATCAGGCTTATGGCCAGGCCTTTCAATTGCCAAATATTTCGGCTCACAACGAAACATGCGCCAATATCGGAAATGTTCTTTGGAACTTCCGAATGCTTCAAATTACCGGTGAAGCCAAATATGCTGACATGGTGGAGCTGACTTTATACAACAGCGTGCTATCGGGAACGGATTTGGGCGGAACAAACTTCAACTATACCAATCCGTTACGGGTTGATGATTCTTTGACTTACGAATTGCGATGGTCAAAAGAACGGGTACCGTACATTGCCTGGTCTAATTGCTGCCCACCTAATGTAGTACGTACATTAAGTGAAGTGAACGATTATGCGTATAGTTTAACAAAAGCTGGTGTGATGGTCAATTTGTATGGCGCCAATACGTTAGCGACAAAACTTGCCAATGGTTCTGAGATTGTTTTAAGACAAGAGACCGATTACCCCTGGAATGGTGATGTGAAGATTATCGTTAAAAAATCTTCGAAACTTCCCTTCGAAATAGGATTGCGAATACCTGGTTGGGCGAAGTCCGCCTCAATAAAAGTAAATGGTGAGCTACAGACAGAATCGACCAAAAGTGGAGAGTACACCACTGTTCTTCGAAAATGGGAAAAAGACGATGTTATAGAATTAATACTGCCAATGCTTGTTCAGCTCATTGAGTCCAATCCATTAGTTGAAGAGACTCGTAATCAAGTTGCCGTGAAACGTGGTCCAATAGTCTATTGCATCGAATCGCCTGATTTGAAAGATAGTCGAATTTTTGATATAATCATTCCATCAACCATTGAATTCCAGCCGTTTGAATTGGAAATAAATGGAGCAAAATTATTGGCTTTGGATGGTACAGCCCTCATTCGAAAATCAATTAATTGGAATAGGAGTTTGTATCGTCAATTATCAACAACAAATACTTTGGAGGATGTGAAAATTCGGTTGATACCCTATTATGCCTGGGGTAATCGTGGCAAATCTGAAATGTCGGTATGGATGCCGGTGAAATGGAATTCACTTCATTGATTGCCGTAGGATAGTATGAAACCGTTGAAGAATATTCAGATTCACCAGTAGCATTAAATGCTTTCACCCTGTATATGTATGCATTATTGAGGCTTGCACTGTTGTCAATAAAAAAGCTAGTGTTGGCATTTAACGTTTCTAATATGAAAAACTCTTTCCCGGGTATGGCCCGTTCAATGATATAACCGTCCTCACCAATGAAATTGTCAGTCCAGGTAATTTTAATTCTATTTTCTCCCGTGGCAACCAATTCTATGCCTTCAACTTTGTGTGTAAATTCAACACCATTTAGATATTTTTCCAGCATGGTGTAACCATCGGTCGCAACATTATTCCGGTCAGCAGCATAATTGGGATTAAGACCCTTACTGGTTTCCCAATCATCGGGCATACCGTCATGGTCGGTGTCGGTGGGGGCTGTAGTGCTTTTCAGTTCAGGCCAGCCTCCTGCGTCATCCTGTGAATCAATAATACCGCATTTCTTTGATTTATCGGGGACAGTGTTAAGAAGTTCATATGTTGGCCCTTCAAAAGTTGCATACCTGTTACGCGTTTCGTCAACAATGCGTGCGTCAACGATATCACGTTTGGGTAATGTGGCCCCGGCATTGTCAAGTACAGAATAGTAGGCTTCTTCTGCGGTTTGCTGGGTAATAGCCATCGATGGCCAGGGTTGATCAAGTTTTAAACCTGCGATAAATGAAGTGCCACCCTGTGGTAGTATTCCTCCATTCCAGTTATTTGAAGTAACAGTTGTATTGCCAAAAACAAAATTACCGGCAACATACCATTTGCCATAATCGGCAGCTCCATCTCTCGATAAAGGATTGGCAATTCGGTATGTAACTTCGCCCGGTCTGGTTGCTGGCCCAGGTTTGTAGTAATTGGCCACCATATTAAAATTGGAAAAAACGTATCTGGGATCGCCTGTTTGTTCTTTTTCTCCTCCATAGCAACTGTTATAACCCCAGTTGTATATCACGTTATTTCTGTAATCGGTATTTCCGCTACCAGAGGCGAAACGAGGATTACGGCTGGTGTGATGCGCAAGCAGGTTATGATGGTAGGTGCTATAGTTTGACCCCCAGATGCCTCCATATCCATGATTGTCTTTAACATGGTTAGAATGGTACATGCTTTCTGAAACAAGGCACCATTGAACTGTTATGCTATCGCAATGATAAACAGACATTGTCTCATCAACGCTCCAACTTGCAGACACATGGTCAATGATAATGTTTTTAACAAACCTGCTGGATATGGCATCTGAATCATCACCAGATTCATCTCCGAATCTTACCCTGATATATCGGATGATAACCTGGTTGGCGCTTATTAATAATGGGTATCTTCTTATACAAATGCCATCTCCTGGTGCAGTTTGGCCGGCAATGGTAATGTATGGATTAGTAATATTCAAATTACTATTCAGAATTATTGTACCCGAGATCCTGAACACAACAGTCCTTGGTCCTGATGCTTCAACTGCAGCACGCAAGCTGCCCGGACCAGAATCGTTTAAGTTTGTTACTTCATAAACAACACCGCCCCGCCCTCCAACAGTATATTTTCCGTAACCTTCGGCGCCGGGAAATGCAATCTGATTCTGAGAGTAACTGCATGCAGGGGAGAAAATGAAAATTAATAGGATTACTGTTTTAAACAAATTTCTGTACATAACATGTTCTTTGAAGAGTATTCATATTGTGCAATCCTGACATCCGCCAGCATATTCCTCGTAAATGCAGTGTGCCGGAATCCATCACTTCGCAGATAATATGGATGGTTTTCCTTTTGCTGTTATTGCCGGGCACCGTGAATATCTATTTTTTCTTTTACTATTTGTTTTATTTGCTATTACAATGTTATAATAAGCTATTCGTAAAGATACATAAGATTTAATAAAATCTATAATTAATATAAGAAAATATCCAATTAGTCTCACTTTTTAACCAGATCCAGTATATGCATTGTTTAATGAAATCCTGTTAAAACCAGGATTTTCTGAATTGGTATAAACAAAATGGTACAAACAGATTGATCTGCTCGAATTACTTGTCAAATTCTGTTCAAATAAAATTGAATGATTCCGGTGCTGCAAGCAGCCAACCTTGATATCTGTGAAGGGGGTAGTGTTCCAGATATTACATTTCTGAAATTCGCTTTCTATTCAGCAATAATGAATTGAACATCATAGGTTTTAAGCCATTCAATATCTTCAGCTTTAATTTTAGAGTCTGTAATAAGATAGTCAATCAGAGACAATGCTCCGAGACTTGCAAAAGAATTCTTGCCTATTTTAGTGGAATCTGCGACAAGATATATTTCATTTGCCGATTCAATCATCGCCCTTTTTACACATATGTCACTTATACCGGGATAAGTCAGCCCTGACTTAAGTGCAATTCCTGCTGTCGCAAGGAATAATTTGTCAACATGAAGGTTCTGAAAAAAATCAGCTGCCTTCTGACCTGTCAGGGAAAGCGTTGGCGCTTTGAATTCTCCCCCTGTGACGATCAAATTAATGCCAGTCTGCGCACCTAAAATAAGTGATATGTTAATTGCATTTGTAATAACAGTGAGGTTTTTATACCCGTTTATCAGCTTTGCAATCTCGGTAGTAGTTGAACCTGAATCCAGAATAATTGTATCCCCGTCATGAATAAATTCGACTGCCTTTTTCGCAATTATCATTTTTTCTGCAAGGTACTCCTGGTTCTGAAGAGATAAGTTCCGTACATTATGATCAATGTCCTTCAGATATGCTCCGCCGTGTTCACGAACTATATAACCGTTTTTCTCCAGCCGTTCAAGATCCTGTCTTATAGTCACTTCAGTCACTTTAAATATTCTGGCCAGATCCAGGACTTTAGCCTGTCCGTCTTCTCTGATCAGTTCAAGAATTTTATCACGTCTTTGATTAGCTAACATTGGGATAAGACTTTAATTAATGGAAATTAAGAGGCAAAAATAACTAAAAACCATTAAAAACAATTACCTAATAATAAGTTTAAAATCTGTCGTGTATGAACCTTTATTTTCCATTCCGCCGAGAACTTTAAGTGCATATTCAATACCCTGCACTGCCATTTGCGAACCAAAAGCATCAATAGTTGCCAGCAAGGACCCGGACTTTAATAATGGCTGAACTGATGCATCATTGTCAAAACCAACCACGAGAACTTTTCCTGCTTTTCCATGTTTTTCAAGGACTTTAATAACACCTATCGCCATCGCATCGTTACTGCACATAACACCTTCAACATCAGGATTTTGGACAATCAGCCTTTCAAAAACCTGTTCTGCCTTATCGGTTTCCCAATCGGCAGCCTCTGACGCGACTAAATGGAGCCGGTGATCAGCAATTGACTTTAAAAAGCCCTGTTTGCGTTGCCTTGCATTTTCGGCAACCTTAAAGCCTTCGATCAGAATTACTTTAGAACCAGGGTTGAGTTTTTTAGCAAGCACATTCCCAACCATTTGAGATGCAGTAAGGTTATCAGGCCCCACATAAGTCAACTGCACGCCGTTTTCTTGTAACAATTTCTCCTCTAGTTTAATGTCGATATTGATCACTTTTATTCCGGCCTTTACGGCGTTCACTACAACAGGTACCAACGCACGTGAATCAATAGGTACAACAACCAAGGCATCCACTTTTTGTTTTATTAAAGTGTCGATTAGTTGGATCTGGATTTCAATTTCAATTTGATTGGAAGTGCCTACTGCTATTAAGTTGAAATTATTGTGATTTCGAGCAAATGCCAGAGCGCCTTTCTTCATTTCCTGAAAAAATTCAGCCTGAAGAGACTTCATTACTAATCCTATTAAAGGCTTATGTGCCATAATATTGTTTTTAAATATTAATTAGCCGTAAATCGAAGCAGAAATCCTCCTTCCGGTGCATTGAATTTATAATCTCCCGGTTTTGCCGGGTCAATTGTTTTGACCGTCATATTCCAGGTGTCAATAGCCTCAACATTATAGTTTTTCTCACCTTCAAGCTTAAACTCAACCGGACCTGCTTCTGTTGCATAAGCAAGATATATCTGCCCGGGTTTTGCAAGAACAAAAACATCAGGGGACTGATGAACAGGGATCATCTCTTTAAAAGGGAGAGCTTCCATTATCTTTCGCATAAATGCTATACGTGGCGGACTTTCACCATGTAATACGCCACCTTTCGACCACCACAGAATATCTTGAGGATGCATATAGGTTTCACCATGTCCGACATAGCAACCGGAAACCGCGCCCAGCCAGAATCGTTGCTCCATCTCCTTAGCAGTTAGTTTGCCCCATCCCTGGGTAATATTTCCTTCATATCTGCACTCATCAAAAATGACTGGCTTTTTGTATTGATTCCTCAGGTCAATCCCCTTGGCCAGGTCTGAACTCTGAATACTGGCGTGGGTCACCCATTCTTTTGTGTGATCATACCAGATCCTGCCGTTGTGAATGCTCCTCAACCGATGGTATGGGTCTTCGTTTTGGAAAATTGAAAAGAAACGATCCCAGTCCTCCAACTGTTTGTTGCCTCTATGGTTAGCACGCGGGGGAGTAAGCATAAAATCGTATTCGTTGGCAAGCGACCACCAGACATTGTGACAGGCTGCAAGACGCGCGATAGCATATCGTATATAACGATCATCGCTCGCATCATCCATTTCAGCGAAACCCCAGCGGTCGTAACCATGAAACAGAATAAGATCTGCCTCAATGCCAAGTTCCCCGAGCTCCACTATACGTTTCTCAAGATGTTGCCAGAAGACCGGATCGAAACGTGAAAAGTTGAAGGTACTGTCTGTCTCCTTGACAAAGGGGAACCTTTCGGGCTCATTCGTGTTGTAAGCATAAGACTTTGGGAAGATACACATGCGCAGTTTGTTGAAAGGAGCACCGGCAAGTGTTTTTAATGTTAGCTCCTGTAAACTATCAGGTTGATGAATCCATGCGTAACAAGTTGTACCTACAGAATAATACGGGGTACCGTCCTCATAATCAAAATAATATGTGTTCACTATTTTTACTGGACCATGGTTACCTTTTCCCGGCGATACGCATGTAACCTTCCCGGTTTTTCCGGAAAGCTTCGTCACATTACTTTTAGTTTGATATACCCATTCTCCTTCTTCATCAGGACTGAACCGGATAATATACCTGCCGCCTCCATCATAGAAACCAGCAACGTTTACCTCTTTATTATTCTTTTTAAAAACTGCAGAAAGTTCCACTTCGGTAAAGGGATTGCCAACAGAAGGGCCTTTCAGTTCAATATTGAAAATGCCCCATTTCTGAACAAGAGATTGTCTTGTTTGTGAAAAGTTACAAGTTGTTGTAGCTAAGGCTATGATAACCATTGAGATAACAGTCATTTTTTTCATAATAATCATTTTAAAGTTCATACTTACATACGGTTAGTCAGAAATTTCGGTGATCCGTAAAGCAATATATGGTTTCAGTGGGAGCCTTACTTTCTTATAATCCTTGTCGTAAACACGGTAATCAGTTTCCTGAGATGTTTCAAAATTTTCCGGATATGTTTTGATTGTCATTTCCCAGGTATCAATAATTTCAACCTTGAAACCGGTACCCTTGACCAGTCTTTTATAACCAAAATCCGAGGCTGCATTCCTTATAGGTAGATTAAAAAGCCATGAGTCGTTCATCTCCTTGCCAAAATAAATAATGTAATACCTATTACCTGCTGTAGAAGTTCGGTGATCGCGACCTACATCCGCCAATTGAAGTGGATTGGGGCATTCCTCTACTATTTTTCTAAGAAATGAAATCCGTTTCCAGCTGGTACCGTCAAACGTTCCTCCTTTGGCCCAGAAAATTGTATCTGTGGCATCCTTATACATATATGAATCACCATGAGTCACATATGTTCCCGCAATAATACCCATCCACACCAGGTATGTCATTTCTTCCGGACTATATCGCCCCCAGCGTGAAATAAGATTTCCTTCATAACCCACCTCGTCGTAAATAACGGGTTTCTGATATGCATTACGCAATATAGCTGCTGCTCCGAAATTCATAACAGGCGATTCATCCTGAACACTTAAATGAGTAAATTCAGGTTTCCAGTATTCGAAATACTTCGCAGTGCTTCCGTGTATGGAGCACAAATGCCTGTAAGGATCAGATTCCACTGTTGTTTTTGAGAGGAGGTCCCAATCGTCATGTGTTTTATACCTGACAAGGTCCCACTCATTTGCAATAGACCACCAGACATTTCTGAATGAAGCAAGGCGTGCTTCAAGATATTTTATATACCTAATATTCAAATCATTTGACATTGCATCAAATCCCCATCTTCCTTTGTCGTAGGGATGAAAAAGAATCAGGTCGGCTTCAATTCCAATTTTGTTAAGGTCGTCTATCCTTTTCTCAAGATGCTGAAAAAAGGCAGGATTGAAGCGGTCGAAATCCCAGACTTTAATATCATTTCCTTTGGGATCTTTCTTTATCTCCTTAACCATATAAGGGAATATCTCGGGTTCCTCTTTCACAAGGTTATAATCCTTCGGAAAAACACACATCCTTACTTTATTGAATCCCGATTCTTTCAATGTATTCAGAGTAATTTCCTGAAGTTCCTGCCCCATATGTATCCATGCATATGCAGTTGTCCCGAACGGATAATACTGCTTCCCGTCTGCATATTTGAAATTATAAGTCCCGTTTACTCTGACAATTCCATGGTTATTTCCAAATGCTTTAATACATTCGAATGAACCTTTCTTATTATTCAGCTCAGGTACATTACTTTTAGTTGTAAAGTTCCATGTACCTGTTTTCTGAGGCATAAATCTTATTTTGAAAGTATTATCCCCATCATAAAAGCCTGAAATATTATATATAGTATCACTCCCCTGGAAAACCGCAGAAAACTTAACATCAGTAAAGCCGTTACCCTTTGGAGAATACTTAAATGATGCTTCAAAACGATCCCATTGTTCAACTTTCTGCTGTGCAGAGGAGACCAAACCAGAAATCAAGATTAACACAAAGAGGGCAGAAAGGTTTCGAAGGTATTTCATAATCAGTTTGATTAATAATGTTTTATGAATTGGATAGTGTAATAATTACCAATCCTATAAGGAACAATGTGAACATTGCAGTCAGTAACCAGTTGGTTCCCTTTGGTGCATTCTTAAATTCTTTCCAGACCAGGACACCCCAAAGGATTGCAACAACGGGAGCTGCATTGCTCAGAGCGTAGGATATTGCAGGGTTGGATGCACCGGCTGACATAAAGCTGAGAACCATACCAGTCATCCATATTACTCCACCGAGAACACCTGTAAGGTGAGCAGAAGCATTTCCTTTGAAATACTCCTTAAAAGCAACAGGTTCACCCTGAACGGGATGCCGCATTGCCACAAGATTAAACAGAGGTGTACTGATCAATGCACCGACGGCAAAGAAAAAGACTCCGGAGAAAGGAGTAAGCGTACCTGAACCTCCTGCTACAAATTGATTATCGAGAGATTTAACAACAAGACCATAGAAGAACGCAATTGTGATACCTGCAGCAATTGAAAGCCATATACCTTTACTTCCTGTTTTGTGTTCTTTCTTTGCTAAACGCCTGTATGACAACATACTAAAATAAATTGCGGAAATAATAAAAGCCACCCCTATAAAAAGCATTACCGGATTTCCTTCAGGTTTTCCTTTATCTAATACTACCAGGATAAAATTGATGAATATACCAAGAACCCAGGCAAGCCCTCCGCCTATCGGGAATCCAACAGACATACCGGCCACAGCCATGGCCGCAGTAAGCAAGAGGCTCCCGAGTGTCCATACAACACCTCCGGCAATAGCGTACAGAATACTTGAGGCGTCAGCGCCGGCAATATCTGTAAGAAAAGGCCTTCCTTCCGGCCCGAGGCTGCCCAAAGTAAATGCTGCAATCAGGGCAGTGATAAAAGTCCCGAGAATAAAATCAAGATAAAACAATTCGAAACTCCATGTTTTTGCAGCCAGCTTCTGGGTATTTGGCCATGATCCCCAGCAAATCATACACAGGATAAAGCAACATACGGCGATAAAATAGTTATGAATCAGTACCATAAATAATTACATTAATAGTTTAAAAACTCATTTCATTTATACTTATGACTGTGAACCAGTCTTTACAGCCAACCTTGCAGCTGTCAGTATTTCAGCTATGCCGGTAGAGATCCCAACCCAGATAATTAACAGCAGCTTCCTCTATTATTTCTGCCACATTACCCCGTGCCATTGCTACATGGTGCTCGAAACCATTTCTACACATGAAATTGAGTAATATCTGGAGATCAGGCACCCTGGTTACGGCTATGCCACCATCCATTCCGTATGGATCATCAGTAAATTCACCTTCTCCCAGATATGACTTAATAGAACCAGATGTATCATCAGTAGAAATCCTGAAGTATGTAATTGGTCCTGCTTTAACTTTGCCTTTAATAGCCCCGAAAGTATTTTCATGTCCAAGCACCGTTCCAAGAACATCGAGAGTTGAAATCTCAATCTTACTTTTAAAGAAACTTTTAGGATAATTGCTGCAATGTGTACAAACACACATATTACGATCTTTGCCAAAATTATTATTCCAGTCAAGCAATGCAGGAGGTGTGCCGGCAGCATGAGCAAGGATGAACATAGAAACAACACCTGCAATGTCTACTTCGCATGCACATGGTATCATTTTTTCACCCAGCATACTCATTGAGAGGCAGGTAGCACAACCATAATTCTTCTGAACTGATTCCCAACACTGAATAGCGGCTGCATCAATTTCATTCTTACTGATCCAGTTTTCAATTGCAATACCAAATTTTGCCTGAAGAGAGATCTTCGATTCATTAATATGGGATGGAATCTTTCCATACTCTTTAATCTCCTTTATTTTACTCTTTAGCAGAGCAGCCTTACTGTCAATACTTTGAGCTTCACCAAGTATCTCTGATAAATCCACCGGCACAACAGTAATACCTGAAGCCTGTAATAATTTTTCACTGGCTCTCATTGTCTGGAATGCACCCGGACGGGCACCGATAGCACCAATTCTTGCATGTTTCAATGCTCCGACGACCCTGCAAACAGCTGCAAATTTTAAAAGGTCATTTTTAAAAACTTCACTGTTTAACTTGCAGGTATGATATGTTGTGTTGGTAAAGGGAATACCATATTGATAAAAGTTGTTGCATACCGATAATTTACCGCAGAATGAATCGCGTCTGCTTTTTACATCAACTTTATCATTATCATCATCGATGGCCTGAACCAAAACAGGTAAATTAAGTTCAGAATATTTCAGAGTATTGATAATTCCCAGCTCATCCCCGAAATTTGGTAATACTATTATTATACCATCTATTATAGTTCTCTTTTCACTAAAGAGTTTCGCACATTTCTGAGCATCATGGATGGTCTCGACAGCTCCTGTCGGTGTTTCTTTTTCCGGCAGGATAACAACATCAAACCCATTTTTCTTCAGTAGTGCCAGAATTTCTTTTCTTCCTTCCTGGGCCAGTTTGTAATTGAAAATGTTTCTGGTACCTACAATTACGCCAAATGTCAACTTGTTTTTGTAAGCCATAGTGTCAGATTTTAGGTTATTAATAAATTATCAAATTATATCATAGCGCGATGCACAGCACTTTTCCAACCTTCATATAGTAACTCAGCCTTTTCACCGGCCATCAGGGGATAAATGAGATCATCAGCAGCTCGTATTGAACTGGTTTCAGCTAACCCTGACCATCGCTTTAGTGCAATGCCTCCCATCAATACAGTTCCCAGGGCAGAGGCTTCTTCTATAGGACTACGGTTTATGCTTGCCTGCAAAATATCAGCCTGGAACTGCATAAGAAATTTATTTTTTACTGGTCCGCCATCAACCCGTAATTCACGAAGCTTTACTCCTGATTCAAGGATTAATGAGACTAAATCCCTTATCTGGAATGCAATTGATTCGAGTGCTGCACGGACAATATGAGCTTTCGTCGTACCTCTGTTCATTCCACAAATGAGGGCTTTTGCCTCCTTGTCCCACCATGGTGCTCCAAGACCTGTAAATGCCGGAACAAAATAGACACCATCTGTGCTCTCGACTGAAGATGCAAGTATCTCTGATTCTGAAGGTGATTTAATAAGTTGAAGTTCATCCTGCAGCCATTTTATTGTGGCGCCTGTACAATGGATGTTGCCCTCATAGGCATAAAATACTTTCCCTTCAGCTGCATAAGCAACCGAGGTCACCAGCCCGCGAGGCGGAGCCGGAGCTTTCTCTCCGATATTGACCATAATTGAGGACCCTGTTCCATAAGTCGCTTTACCCATGCCCGGAAAGAAACACATCTGACCTACCAATGCCCCATGGGAATCACCTAAAACCCCGGCTATGGGAATTTCAGGTAATAAACCGTTCATATTTGTTGTACCAAAGACAGAATCGCAAGGTAATACCTGTGGCGCCATGCATGTTGGAATATCAAACATGCCAAGTAATTCCGTGTCCCAGTTCAGGGAGTGAATATTAAACAACAGGGTTCGTGATGCATTTGTATAATCGCTAAGATGTGCTCTATTTGCTGTGAGATTCCAAATAAGCCAGCTATCGATTGTTCCAAATAATAAATATCCCTTCCGGGCATCACCAGCAGCACCTTTTACATTATCAAGTATCCATTTGATGCCACTTGCGGAGAAGTAAGGGTTTATTATCAGACCTGTTTTCTCCTGTACTTCCGGTTCGTAGCCCAGAGTTATGAGTTCATCGCAAATTTCTGAACCTCTGTTACACTGCCATACAACAGCATTATAAACCGGTTTGCCGGTTCGTTTGTCCCACACTACAACTGTTTCCCGCTGGTTGGTGAGAGCAATTGAGGTAATATCAGACGGGTTGACCTTGCTTTCTTTAATTAACAGCTCAACAGCTTTGTATGTATTATTCAAAATTTCCAGTGGATCATGTTCTACCCAGCCGGGCTTTGGATAGAACTGCCTGTGTTCAACGGCTGTCCGCGCTGTTATAGTCGCCTTATTATCAAATAAGATACCCTTTGTTGCCGAGGTGCTCTGATCAATAGCTAATGTATATTTCATAGATACTTATGAAAAAAGTTATTCTGGTTATTTTTGGTTAATCATTTTTTTCGCTGTTTTAATAATCCCTTCAGTGTTAATTCCGTAATGTTTGAAAATCTCAAGCGGGGTGCCATTAACCACGTCCTCATCAGGAATTCCAAGAATCCGGACCGGTACCGGGTGAGATTGTGACAAGACTTCTGATACAGCTCCACCCAGACCACCGAAGATACTATGTTCTTCGACTGTTAATATCATCCCGGTTTCTAAAGCAGCAGTTTTGATAATTTCCACATCCAAAGGCTTTATTGTATGCATGTCAATTACACGTGCATTTATTCCAAATTGCTTCAGTTTAATTCCTGCCTGCTGGCAATGGTATACTGTTTCACCGGTACCAATAAGCGTGATGTCTTTCCCTTCCATGAGGATATTTGCCTTGCCGATTCTGAATTGCGGATTCTCGTTTTCGTAAACGTTTGGAACAGCTTTCCTCCCAACACGTATATAGGTTGGGAATGGATAATCAACCAGTTCCTGTACCAATCTTCTGGTTTGAAAAATATCGCATGGCAGAATAATATGCATACCGGGGAATGTTCTTAAAACAGCAATGTCATGGAGGCTATGGTGAGAATATCCGAGCGCACCATAACTTACCCCACCGCTGACTCCCAGTATCTTAACCGGATTCCCCGAATAAACCACATCCATCTTTAATTGTTCAAGACTTCTTGTAACATAAAAACAGGCAGGTCCGCACACGAAGGTCTTCTTCCCTGATGAAGCTAAACCGGCTCCCACCCCGACTGCATTCTGTTCCGCAATCCCAAGTTCAACGAACTGATGAGGTAATTCTTTTGCAAATTCATCCAGCATAACAGAACCGCGTGCATCAGTTGTAACCGCAACAATATTCTTATCTTTTTTTGCCAGTTCCAGCAGGGTGTTTGAGAACATTTTCCTGCATGGAATTGAATTTGACTCTTTTACGCTCATATTAAAGATCATTCAAATTATTTATTCTGTCATTAATTTCAGCAATTGCCTCATCAAATTGTTCCGTGTTTGGTATTCCATGGTGCCATTTAGCTATTTTCTCCATAAAAGAGATACCGCAACCCTTGGTAGTATGAGCTATAATCAATTTGGGTATGGAATTGGAGTGATTGAGGCTTCTGAAGGACTTAACAACGGTCTCCATATTATTCCCATCCACTTCCGATATTTCCCATCCGAAAGATTCCCAACGCTCCTTTATCGGTTCAAGGGACATAATATCTTCTGTTTTCCCGCTGATCTGAAGCATATTTCTGTCAATAATAGCCACAAGGTTATCAAGTTTATAATGGCTGGCTGCCATTGCTGCTTCATAAACTGAACCTTCACCCAATTCACCGTCTCCCATTAATACATAAGTGCGGTACTGTTTGTGGTCCATTTTAGCTGCAATTGCCATACCGACTCCGACTGAAAGCCCGTGTCCCAAAGCGCCGCTGTTAAGTTCTATACCAGGTACCTTTTTTGTTGGATGACCTGCCAGCATTGAATTAAAGTGAGAATAGGTGCTAAGAATCTCATCACTAAAAAACTCTGCAGCCACCAGAACGGCATATAAAGTTTCTACACTGTGCCCTTTGCTCAGGATAAATCTGTCTCGATCAGCTTTCTGAGGGTTTTTCGGATCAATATTCATGATCTCAAAGTATAAAGCTGTTTCTATTTCAACTGAAGAGAGCCCACCTCCAATATGTCCGTTTTTTGAAGAATATATAAGCTCCACAATCCGTTTTCTTACTTTCTCCGCTTGCAGTTGCAATTCCCTCATCCTGTTATCTTCTGCATAATACATATCCTACGGTTTCCTAAAGAGTTAATTAACAATGTATAAAAAATAGTCCTGTAATTTCGATTCTGATAAAATACAAAATAAAAGCCAAGAAAATAACAGAAATATGTAAAAATGTTTTATAGAATAACAATGATATATTCATCCTTTCCTTACATAAAACTTTAAAATAAACCCTGAGATACAATATCCATAAATCAACCACCTTAACCCGGCAGATATTTATCTCAGGGTTAACAGAACCACTAACCTAACCTGAAACTGAACTATGATAATAAAGTAATTTCTCTTTCATTTAAGCCTTAATTAATAACCTGAATAATAGTTTCTTAATCTCATAGAACTTAGTCTTTAGGGGTTAAAAAAACTATCAAAACAATATCTAATTGCTTTTCTTACTATTTGTTTTACTTACTGATACAAATATAAAATAAAGTATTCGTAAATAAACACAAATATTAATAAATTTTTTAATTGACTGAGGCTGAGTCCGGATCATAGTTGGTTTTGCTTCCATTTCGCCCCATCGCTTTGAGAAATCAGGTAAATAGTGACATACATATCCACCGCTTGTACTTACTTTCTCATTTTTCAGGCCACTCGCTTTTTAAACGATAGTGAAAGGTGCTGTTGATGGAATTAATTCTGTTAATTTGCACATCGATTTTGTCGTTTTGCAACAAGCGAATCATTTCTGCGCCGGCATAGAGTACCGGGCCATAGCCATGCGTCGCGTAAATGCTTCTGCCACGATAGTAGTAATACGTATTGTCATGAGCGAATGTTGTGCCTTCGCAGGTACCATCCACGGCGCCATTTTCAAGCACACGCGTTTTGATTGCGTTCCAGCCTGTGAGTGCCACCGGGCCATACACATGGCTGATCCATCCTTCATTGATGCCTTTGGCAACGGCAAAAGTAAACATGGCTGTGCAGGATGTCTCCAGATAGGTATCGGTTTTATCCAGCATATTATGCCAGAAACCGGTGCCGTCTTGAAGGCCGGCCAGGCTGCGGATCATCGAACGATATAAATGCAGAATTTTATCCCGGCCCGGGTAATCTGCAGGCAATACGCCGAGCAATTCCGCCATCGCCATCAGCGTCCAACCGTTTGCTCGGCCCCAGTAAAAACGCGGATCATAATCACCCGATGTCACATTCCAGCCGTGGTCAAATAGTTCTTTATCGGGAATATAGAGACGGTCAGCCATTTGCAATAGCTGTTTAACCGCATCATCGAAATATTTGTTATCTCCGGTGAGTACAGCCATTTTGGCTAGAAAAGGCACGCTCATGTATAAATCGTCTGCCCATAAGGACTTGTACTGTGGGCGATGGCGGGCCAGGGTACCGTCTTCCAGGCGGAATTGCTTATTGGAAATATAATCTGCAATAATGTTGATAAGTTCGAGATAGTCATCATTTTTGTCTTTTAAATAGGTTTTGATCATCGCAGCACCGATGGAACCGCAATCATCTAGTGCGTCCATATAAATGATCGCAGGCCAACCGCTTGACTGGTTGCCAAATTTCTCAGCATTTTCGCGAAAATACTGCAAGTGCCCGATAATAAAATCATAAAACCTGGTGTTGTCGGCAAAAAATGTTTTGTCTCCAGTCACATTATCGATATAATCAAAGCCTGATAGAACAACACCATGGGTGTAGGTCCATTCGCTTGAGAAGCCGCTTGAAACCCTTGCATTCCTGTTCAATTTCGAAAAGTCAGTTATCTCTTTGCCTGTTTCAGCATCAATAATTTTTTGCGGGCTGGTAGATTCATAATACAAGCGAACACGGTTTAAAACGTCTTTGATGCCATCAACGGTCGGTAATTCATACGGGATAGAATATTCAGGAATTCTGCCCGGAGCATCTTCCTGGGCGCTTAGCATTGTGCTAAAGAGGAAAATAATAGGAAAAAACAAGACCGATTTGTACTTTTTCATGAGTTTTTTTGCTTTTAAATTTATTATTAAAACAAAATAATGTATATAAAATGGCCTTCTAGTCACTATCTCGAAGGACCAATATGGCATCTTCCCAGTTTTCAGGCGGAATTATGTCACGGACTTCATTCTTGGTAAATTGACCTGCCGCCACCTCCTGGCCATCGCGTGGATCAAACCAATAAACTACAGCTGCTTTGTTCAATGTATTTTTAATCCTTGCATAAGAGTTATTGGAAAAGTACACCAGGGCCATCTTGCCAGACGCGAGAGACACGGCTATCTTCAGGCTTTCACCTTCGCCGGCACCCCTTTCTAAAATATTTTTATCCGGAATCCATTCAGACCATTGATGCTCCTGTAAAAATGCTTTTGCCACTCTTGCAAACTGAACTGCTCCAGGAAACTCCAGAGCCTGTTTCCATGTGTAGCCACAATTGTAATCACCACCGGCGCCACGCATGGCCCAAATCGGTCCTGCCCCATAGGTATGCCCGGCTCCGCCGGCAAAGAAAGTATGGTAGATCTGCCGGCGCACCATGACATGGGTTACCCAGCCGCATTCATGACGATAAGATCCAAATTCATAGGATCCTTCCAGAAAGAGACTCGGTTTAACCGGATTGTTAAGTTGATAATCACTTAACACCGTCGGGTAGACCAGGTCCACCTCTCTCCAAACTTCTACGCCATTGGCAGTAATCCAGGCATCCTCGTGAAACCAATCAGAAGAATTATAAGAAGCGTCACCATCCGGGTGATAGGTCATAAAAACCTGGTTCCAGGCCGGGTGGATTTTGTTCCAGGCTGGCTGTTGCCCGGTCACACCCTGCGCAATCCCCTCTGCCATAGCCCTGAAGACAGGACGCTTGTCATAATCCCTGGTCTGTGCCTTGGCATCACCACCCAGTACCCAAATGATATGCGGCTCTTTCTGATAACGTTTTCCCAGAAAATAGCCATAGGACCTGGCTCCCTCTTCAGTAAACACCGGATGAGTCCCACCCATTTGCTGCGTGATATAAGCTCGACCCCAACACGGCAATAAGGCCAGGTACATATTTCGTTTCTTTATTGCCCGTACTATATAGTCTGCATGATCCCAATAGTCATTGGGTGAGTCAGGGCTTCCTCCCTTAACGATCAATGGCTCGCCTGTGTCAGGAGAATCTTCATCACCCCTGAAAGGCCGATAGCCATAGGCATTGGCAGCATTATGAGGGCCACTTTCCATCCCACCACCATGCGGATACCAAAATACCACTGATTGAATTACAGTAAATCCAAGCTTTTGACGGTTATCCAGGTAGAGATCAACCTCTTCACGTGTGAACTGTTGGAACATACCCCATCCCGTATCTCCAATCCACAGAAAGGGGGTGCCGTCACTATATTGAATCGTGTGCACATTTTTAGACACTTCAAGTTTGCCATGCTCCTGCCAGGGCGGTTGCGCAAACAAACCCGGGGGACAAATTAAGATGAACAACAGGGTGGCTAGGATGTATCTTTTCATATTTTTCCCTTTTAAAAGTATTAGTTTACTGGCTCTTTAAGTTCTTTGACGAGTTCTTTATAAAATTTAACAGCCATCTTGTTATTACCTTTATCATTTGGATGATATTTATCATAGGCTATACCGGGATATCTTACACCCAACATATCACCACCTTCATAGGGAGGGTTGGCATTTGGATCCGGCAGACCATCAGAATAGTCTAAACCTGCTCCATTTTCCATATCTACCAAAATAATTTTTATTGTATCACCTGACCTGGCATTTACTATATCAGAAATATTTTTATTGAATTGAGTCGTGAGCGTATCTCCGCCGCCAAACCGGTTGATAATTAAACAAAGAAACAGGGTCATTGGATGACTATTATCAACAGAATAGTTATTAATCATATCCAGCATATCCTTAACCTGGCCTGGTTTATTCTCCCAATCACTGCCATTGGTTCCGACATGAACCAGAAGGATATCTGGTTTATATGTCATCAATGCAATTTTAACCTTGTTTGCAATATCAGGAATTTTCCAACCAGGATAGGCTTCACAATTCCAGTCATACCAATCTATAGCATCTTCGGGCTTAATTCCATGACTCTGCGAACCAACAAAATCGACATTATATCCATTGTCAATCAGCATTCTATAGAGATCTTTCCTGTATCCGGTTCGTTCCTCCAAAGCTGGAAAATGGTAGTGTTCACCAGCTGTGATGGAATTACCCACAGGCATTATTTTAATAGGATCTCCTGCAAATGAACTTGAGAAAAGAATGATTGAAAAGAAGGCAGATAATATAATTTTTCTCATTTTCCCTGGCCGTGTTAAATTAAATTCTTTTTAAATATTTGTCCATCATGGTGTAACCATCTGCTGCAACATTGTCTCTGATATATTTTGACAGCGAAATATTCAGTAAAATCAACTGTTGGGCAGCCAATTTAGAGATTGCGGACTGTATACTGCCGATTCCTGACTTCCGCTTATTCACACTTCACTGCATCTTTAGGAACTTCTTTTCCGATTACCGCTTGTTTTTCAGGATTAGTCACAGCAACATTTTTAAACGATATGGCTCCTGTTCGTGAGCCTGAAACTCTAAATAAAGGTACATCTCCCAAAGGAGTATCCAGATCATAAATTGAAACATTTTTGCTGTTTATAAGATCAATTAACGGTAGATTTGCAGAGATCAATTTTAAATTTTTAATTTTTACGCCATTGGCATCACTGCATATCAAGCCATATTCAGATTCCATAGTAATGTTTTCCAGTTGGACATTTTCAAGATTCATCTCTGGCAGGCCCTGAAGGAGAATAGCCTGATAAGCACCTTTGCAGGTTACATCGTGAATGAAAATATTCTTAAACTGAGGTGTCTCTTCGGTTACCGGTAACAATTTAGGAGCCTGGCCATCGGGTCCGGACTCCATATCTTCTGAGGCTGAACGTCCGCTGTAATAAAGGTTAAATGAGATAGCCTGAGTTGGGATATTCATCATTTCAACATTTGATATATAAATATTTTCGACCACTCCTCCCCGACCCCGGTTACTCTTAAAACGCAGTCCGACATCGGTTCCAATAAATGTACAGTTTGAAACATGCACATTTTTTACTCCGCCCGACATCTCGCTGCCAACGGTTACTCCGCCATGTCCATGATATACAATACAATTCTTTATAATCAGGTTTTCGCTGGGCATTTTTCTGTCACGACCTTCCTTGTCTTTTCCTGATTTAATACAAATTGCATCATCGCCCACATCAAAACTATTATCGTGGATGATACAATTTTTGCACGATTCAATGTCTATTCCATCACCATTCTGAGAATACCATGGATTGCGGACAATTGTATTCCTCATGGTAAAGTCTTCGCACATCAGCGGATGAATGTTCCATGCCGGGGAATTCTGGAAAGTTGGCCCATCTATCAAGATCTTTTTGCACGAAACCAGACTAACCATTACCGGGCGAAGGAAATCTTTTATATTTTCAAATTCCTCTTTTGTTTTCAGCGATCGCGGGACATTCATTTCTGCCACTTTTTCGCCATCTATAAATTGTTGTGAGGGATACCATATTTTACCGTTTTCGCTCACCAAGCCTCCTGATGCCACAAGTTTTTTCCATTGGTTATCGGTCAGTTTTTCCTTTTTAACAGACCTCCATGCATCACCTGAACCGTCGAAAACACCCTTTCCGGTAAATGCAATATTCTCGAGGTTTCGTCCATTAATGGGTGACATGCAGCGGAAAGTATTAAATCCTTCGAAACTGGTTTCTACCAGTGGATACAAACTTTTATCGGTGCTAAAAACAACCAGCGCACCTGATTCGGTAAATAATTCAATATTACTCTTCAGGGTGATCGGGCCAGTCAACCATGTACCCCTCGGAATAACAACTTTACCGCCACTCTTTTGCGAAACAAAATTTATCGCATCAGAAATCGCCTGAGTATTTAGAACCTGTCCTCCGCTAACTGCCCCGAAGTCAGTAATGTTTACCGAAAAATCCGGAATCGTTGGCTCCTGAATCCGTGCCATTTCAAATTCGATTCCTTCATATTTATCTGTTGACCCAGCCAATTTGGATTTTTGTGGCTGTGCGTAACTTGTTATTAAAAATGAAAACACAGCAATTAAAGTCGCTAAAGGTTTTGTGCTCATTTGGATATGTATTTTAATATTAATATTCATTTCTCTCAGGAGGAATAACAACGGGATAGTTTTCCCAAATCGGGGTCGGGGTAATAAATGTAAAATTCGTTGTTATGAAAACTGATACAGGGCGCCCAAACGCCATTACCGTGCTGCTGTTTGTCGAAAACATCGGAAGGCGGTTGTTTTTTCAAGGTATAGTTCATAGAAACACTGTAATAATAACGCCTTGATATCACTTAAGGCTGGTGAGAGAAGGTGTACAGTTTTCGCTTTTTTAACGTTTAACATTACGAACCCTTTCACATTCTAAAACCGCAGGCTGTAATTGTTCAGGACTCAGTTGAGCAAGAACCATACTGTCATTTTTGCCATTGGGTTAAGGAAGACTCATACGCTATGATATCTTCCAGACGCAGAATATTGAAAAGAGGGAGACACAGCAAAAAAATTAAGTATGTCTCCCTCCTGATTTTAAATCAGTCCAGAGGTTTATTGATACTCTTCTTCCTGAGTGAATTCATCTTAGTATCCATCATTCTGAGCATTACCGGCTGTATTAAGGTTGAGGGCTGCCTGTGGTATCGGGCGATATAATTTTTGTTTACCGTCAGGGCCAGTAAAGTCGGCCTCTTCACCGAATTCCGGATTGTAAAGGACGTTATACTCAACCAGTTTTTGTGTACGACGAAGATCTGTCCAACGGAACTTTTCAAACGCAAGTTCCAGAGCACGTTCTTCAAGGATATCATCAATATCCGCTCCCATTATTTGATAATCGGCAGGGGCGAGGCCACTTCCCCTGAAGGCACGTTCGCGTACTACATTTACATATTGATCGACTTTAGTCTGATTGCCACCTGCTTTCAGCCAAGCTTCAGCTGCCACGAGATAAGTTTCGCCCAAACGAGCCAATACTATATCACGATAACATTTATTTGCTCCAAAAGTAGATTCCGGATCGTCGAATTTAGTGACATTAGTAATACCAAATGGAGCATTTCCTACAGTACAAGCTTCATAATAGGTACATGGAAGCTCATCAGGATGTATTGTCGGATCTTTCATCGGTATTACAATAGTTTGAGTACGAGCAGCAGGGTCTTCAGCACGCCAGACTGCGATATCAGCTGGGTCACTTGCATACCAGGGAGGATAATAGAAGGCTACAAAAAGACCAGCCGTACCACCTGTTATGTATGGTGCATAATATTTGCCGGTTAATAGCCGGTCCGAAATGTTGCTGCAATATAATTCCTCCATGAATGAAGCTTTGTAACGAGAGTCTCCTGGTTGGAAAAGCATCATCAGACGTAAAGATGGCAGCGCCGTTGAAGAGGTATATTTGTAACCCTGGTCAGCGCCTCCAAGATACTGGCCGTACCAAAATTGTTGGTTGTTGCCATTATCCTCTTCAACAATACCAGCTGCAATAGATGAAGCACGGTCATATTGGATGGCAAAAAGTACTTCCTGATGCGTATTGTCTTTCGAAGGCCACCATAGTTGTTCGAAAGTTTCGTCGAGGCCAGTGCCCATGGCGATTGCAGCTTCGGCATAAATTGCAGCCGTTGTAAAATAGGCAGGGTTGTCAAGGTCCCAACCAGCAGTCAGATAGGCTTTTGCCAGAAAGTGGTTTATAGCCTGTTTGTTTACACGCCCTTGTAAATCTTTATCGGGCAGGGAACTATTATTTAAGATATCTTCCCATTCATCAATAATAAAATTGAAAACATCTTCTTTGCTCGCACGAGGCAAATCAACTAAAATCTGGTTTACATAATCTTTAACAATAGGCACACCTCCAAAATGCTGGACCAGTTCATAATAAAAATAGGCGCGTAAAAACCTGGCTTCAGCTTTACGAAGTTCAACTAGATCTTCATCCCCGATAACTTTATCGGCATAGTAGAGTACACAATTTGTTGCCTGTATTCCTATATAACAATCAGTATAAAAGGTTTCTACTGTGGAGTTTGTGGAGACTAAATCTTTGTAGTTGTGCAAACCCACATCGGGCATATCGCCACGTCCGGCATTATACAAATCTGTACCACTACTAAACATAGCAATGGTTCCACCGTACAATGGTTTTAACTTGGCATAGGCGAAATTTACAAGAGTTTCAAAACCCGCCTCAGTCGTAAAATAGATGTCAGAATCTACTTTCGATTTATTTTCAGCATCAAGGAAATCCTCACAGCTATATTGCGTAAGTAAACCTATTAATATTGCAACTATAAATAATATCTTTTTCATATCTCAGATTTTGTATGTCATTAATTAAAATTTAAGGTTGATACCAAATTGATATGTTACAGTGCTTGGTCCACCCTGGCTGCGGCTAGCGCCAGCCCATTCAGGATCAAACCCTACATACTTCGTAAAAACGAAGGGATTAAGGATATTGGCATATAAATGAAGATCACTGACCCCCAACCTGGTTAATAGCTTTTGGGGGACTGTATACCCAAGAGTTATATTTTTCACCTTTACATACGAAGCATCCACTAAATCATATACATCTCTGTAAAATGTCCCAGTTCCGCCATTTCCAACCGCATTGGTAGGGTAAGGCAAGTCAGCATAATGTGTTTCCTGCTGGACAGATACTTTTCCCTCAGATGTAAGAATTGGAACACCGGCGGGAATATAATAATCCCAATTGAGGTGCATCCTTCCACGGTCGCTATAACCCATATAACGGTTAATAAAGGGTGATTTTACCATAAATCCCTGTTTTGCATATGCCGTTACTGAAAAATCCCAATTTTTATATGTCAGTGATGTACTGAAGCTTCCTGTCCAACTGGGTTCAGCTATTCCTAAAATTTTCCTGTCTTTATCACCGGTAATTGCTCCATCATTGTTTAGATCTTTCATAATGGGTGATCCTTCGGTCCATCCATATGCAGCATAATAATATTCGTAGGCATGGTCGAATGTAACTACATCGCCCATTGCCCCCGAAAATGTAGTACCGTCTTTCAGATGAGCACCGGTAATATCTTTGGGGAGAGTTACTGTAATCGGTTTATCGGTGACAACACCATCATAAACGTAGCCATAAAATACACCAACAGGTTGGCCGACAAACCATAAGTTACCAAGATCCTCGGTCACATCCCCTCCATAGAGTTCCTCAATTGAATTTTTATTTGTGGCAAACGAGATTGTTGTCTTCCATATGAGGTCCCTTGTTTTAACATTAACAGTATTAAGCATAATTTCAAAACCTGTATTGCTTACCTTACCAATATTATCGATCACAGTTGCACCACCACCAGCTTCAACAGCAAGTTTGCGATCCATCAACAATCCGTCGGAAACTTTTTTGTAGACATCGGTAACAATATTCACACGATTTTCGAATGCAGAAAAGTCAGCACCAAAATCTATTTCTGATGTTTTTTCCCATTGAATGGCTGAATTCACGATTCCATTTGGCCCTAAACCATAGCCAATACTCGGTCCAAAAGCATAATATTCTATAGAACTTGCCACGGTAGATGTTGCATAGTCGTTAACATTATTATTCCCCGATACTCCATAGCTCAGACGGAGTTTTAAGTCGTTCAACCAGTTGGTTTGCAGAAAATTTTCCTCGGAAGCACGCCAGGCGATAGCAGCAGACGGGAAAGAGCCCCATCTGTAATCTTCTTTAAACCTTGAAGAACCATCGGCCCTTACAGTTGCTGTAACCATGTATTTACCCTTGTAGGCGTAGTTCAAACGACCAGCATACGACACCAGGCTATGTTCTGTATATAGACTGGCAGATGACACTACGACTGCTGCCGATCCCATATCATAAAAAGTAGTGTTTGCTGGAAAATCTTCACCATATATATCAAAATTTTCTCTGGTATATTTATTCATACTGAACAATCCCATGGCGTTAAAAGAATGGTCGCCAACATTCAACGAATAATTAAGCTGGTTATCCCATGTCCAGTCGAACATGTTTAAGGTTTCCACCTCTGCCCTGTCAGTACCTTTCGATTGACGCGACGAAGTCAGTGCTTGTTCATATAAAAAGTCTTTACTCTGAGCAATATTCGGAGACAGAGTGGTCTTTAAAGTCAAATTCTTTATTGGAGTAAACGCAAGGTATACATTCCCCAAAATATTAAGTTTCTGGGCTCCGTTAATTGTATTTTCCATATCGATCAAAGGATTGACCTGTGAAGAAAACTGACCTCCGGTTGTCGAGCCAAGAGCACCCTGACCACCTGGTTGGAAAATCAAATTACCTTCTGAATCCCTGGGGATAAAGTATGGGTTACAATAGAATGCCTGATCAGCACCTGTGTCGCTTCCCCATTCGTCTGTAGTTCGGGCCAGGTTCAATGACATCCCTGCTGCAATCATTTTATTGATTTGGGTTTGGATTGCCGCTTTTAAGTTAATCCGGTTTTCATTATCTTTAAGGAAGATACCCTCATCTTGTTGATAACCAATGCCAAAATGATAATTTGAATTGTCTGTTGACCCGCTAACACTAATGTAATGGTTTTGTTGAATTGCTTTCTGTGTTACAAGATCCATCCAGTTGTATTCTTCGCCGTCTGCCATTAATCTTTCCACATTCGACATACCAGTTCCACTGGGATAATATATATTCCAATAATCAGGTCCTACTTGTTGAATACTATTAGCGTCTAGTATGGGGACATAATTGAGCAATAACACAAGTCTGGTGTTAGGATTTATATAATTAAGCGATCCATCCCCGGGATTACTTGCCGCTTGTGTGTAACGGGCAAAACGATATTGCATGAACTCCATACCGGTCTGAAAATCGGGCATACGGGTTTTCTGGCGCATACCGACATAACCATCATAAGAGATGACTGGTTTTGTTGCTTTCATACCCAGTCCTTTTCCCGATTTCGTAGTGACCATAATCACCCCTTCGGAAGCACGCGACCCATAAATGGCAGTTGATGAAGCATCTTTTAAAATATCGACACGTTCGATATCGGCAGGGTTCAGCATCTGAATATGGCTTATAACGAGTCCATCTACTACATAAAGAGGACCAGCGCTGTTCCCGATAGATTGTATACCACGAATCTGAATGTCAAAACCACCACCGGCACGGCTACTATTCTGAGTAATGGAAACGCCCGGAACTTCTCCTTGCATCGATTCCATCAAGGTTGCTGTACCTTTGGCCACAATGGCATTGGTGCTGATGGATCCAACTGATCCGGTAAGGTCGGCTTTCTTCATGGTGCCATACCCGATCACAACCACTTCGCTCAAGACTGTAGCATCAGTCTGAAGAGTAAAATTCAGGACAGTGCTGTTACCTACAACAATTTCCTGTGGAAGAAACCCGATGAAGGAAACGGCAATAACACTGGAGGATGATGGTGCACTGATGGAGAATTTACCATCGATATCGGTCATCGTTCCTATTGTTGTCCCCTTGACAACAACGTTTGCCCCGGCAACAGATTGGTTTTCGGTGTCGACTACAGTACCGGTAACAATTATCTGTGCCCAGATATTGCTACTTAGGAAAAACAGAAAAGCTATAAACAATAATAGCTTCTGTTTAAAGAGATTTTCTTTAATTCTCATAGAAGTTAGTTTTAAGGGTTAAAAAAATCAATCTAAATATATCTATCTAATTGCTTTTTTTCTGTTTGTTTTACTTTCTGATACAAATATAAAATAAAGTTTTCGTAAATATACACAAATTTTAATAATTTTTTAATTAACAAACGAAAATACTTTAAATGTCTCAATTTTATGACCATCTCCCGGAACAGGATTTCATGATTTGGTATAAATAATAAGGTATAAAGCGATTTATCGACTAGAATTACATATCAAGTTCTGTTCAAATAAATTCCCACTATTTGCAACACAGAGAGGTGAAATCCATGGGGGCGAGTATTTCTGCAAACCCACAATGCCAACCCTCAAGCCTTGTTTGTGTAAGCCTTCCAGTTGCCTTTATTTAGGGACTGAATTCAGGTAGTGGTTTCTATATAATTTCTTGATTTTGGCCCATCTTAATCATCAACTTCTGATTTAACAATGGCCAAATGTTTTATCATGACAGAAAATTAATCCCATAGAAAATGGTCCTAAAGACATGACAAAATATCCCTATCCGCTAATACGGACAATAAAATTAATAGGTTCAGCCTCCGCCAAGGCTTCGGCCTTCGGTTGTCGAAGTCGACCTATGGCCGACGAAGACGGCTGGCACAGTTGTCATGGTTTTTGCAAACCCGGTCTACCTCCTGCCTGCAGGTAGGCAGGGCAGGCAGGCTCGGCCCTATTGCCGGGCCGTTATAAAAGAATTCAGGGAGGACCATCAAAATATTACGTTTACAATCCTCCCTGAACCAGTATCAGTTTCCCGTTTATATTGTTGTGTTTACTAATCAGGCATTACAACAAAATCAGCCTCGTTCAGGTAATCATAGCTCATCTTGCAGCTTGTAAACTGGTCGTAGTTATATTCTTCAACTTCAACCACGCCATATTTCATTCCTGATACTTCAGCTGCGGTCCAGATCTCTTCAAAATCTATCATGCCGCTGGCACCAACCTCTTCCTTGTCTTTTATATGCCATGATTCGAATCTTCCCGGGTAAGCATTGAAGTAATCAACAGGATTCTTTCCTCCTTCCACACACCAGTACATGTCGAGCTGGAACATTACCTTCTCGGGATCGGTGTTTTTCATCATAAAGTCATATATTATCTGCCCGTCAAGTTCTGTCGAAAACTCAGCATCGTGGTTATGATATCCAAAGCGAATCCCTTTGGCATTACACTTTTCGCCCACAGTATTGAAATAATCACAATAAAGCTTTAATGTATCAAGAGTGCGGTAAGCATCATCGCCCATGAAAGGCTGGACAATATATTTCACACCTGCGGCAGCATGGGCATCAATACATGCATCCCACCATTCCATAGCCTTATCCCGGTTTGCTGAATCGGGAAGTGGCATTCCCGTATGTGAACTCAGGAAACCGAGTCCGTTCTCTTCGCATAGTGCCTTAAAGCCAGCAGGTTCCATATTATAAAATTTACCGTTGCCGTATCCGGCAGCTTCAACAAAAGTATAACCCATCTGGCCTACTTTTTCAATTGCACCGGGCACATCTTTTGTTATTGAGTCACGGATAGAATATAGCTGCAATCCAATATTCTTATTGGTTTTGCACGAATTCAGCGAGGTCATTAACAGGCCTGCATAAGCTATCAAAATAACAGAAGTAAAAAAGGTTCTTTTTTTCATAGTTGATCAGGATTTAATTATAACGTATTGACAAATTTAATTAAAGATAGGCTGAAATCAAATAATAGTATCTATATAATTGAACCGGAAAGCCAGCCTTCAAGTAAATGCTACAAGCCGGTTCGTGACATTAAAACAATCAGGCCGGGAACATATATTCTTTCGTAATCATTTTTACTTTCATATGAAATATATTTGATTTTTATATGAATTTTCCATAATTTTGCCGGATGATATATAATATCCAGCGGTTCTCAACACATGATGGTGAAGGGATCCGGACAATGATCTTTTACAAGGGTTGCCCGCTTCGCTGTGAATGGTGCTGTAATCCTGAAAGCCAGTCTTTTGAACCGGATGTTATGTTTGATTCAAGGCTATGCAAAAATTTTGGAGATTGCCTGAAGGCAGGCACCGGAGGCATAACCCGTGATAGCAGAGGCATCCTTATCGACCGGTCACTCATCAGGGATCCTGAAAAACTGAGGAACATTTGTATATCAAAGGCTCTCACCGTCATAGGTGAGAAAAAGAGTACGGAGGATCTGTTAAAGGAAATTGAAAAGGATATACCATTTTATCACAGGAGTAAAGGAGGAGTAACAATGGCAGGCGGAGAGCCTTTATCCGTTGGTAATGAACTGGTCACTCTCCTCAGGGAACTGAAAAAAAGAGGAATTGATGTGGCTGTTGAAACATCACTTTATGTTCCCCGGGAAAATGTAGAAAGAACCCTGGGTATGGTCTCGACTTACCTTGCAGATCTAAAGCATACTAACAAGGAACTTTTCAGAAAGCACACCGGGGGCGATCTGAATTTAGTCCTTGAAAACCTTAAAATGCTGACCGGCAAAAAGGAAAATATCATCATCCGTATTCCTGTTATACCAGGGTTTAATCATACAAATGCAGAGATGGAGGAGATAGTCAACCATGCTGCTACTTTAAAGAATATCAGGGAGATTCACTTTATTCCCTATCACACGCTGGGAAAAGAAAAATACAGGATGCTGGGCTTGGATTATATTTTTGGACAAATAAGAAGAGTTGCCCCTGATGAACTTTCGGACTATACGCAATATGCCCGTGAAAAGGGATTCAAAGCAGTGATTGGAGGTTAAGATGTTGAAGACTGAGAACAAAAATGAGGTTTCGGGTAGAATCGCCCTCTTGCGCGAAAAGGTGATCCGGACAAAGCCGTCGATATGTACCGAGAGGGCAAAGTTTTACACTGAAGCATACCGTAAATATGAGAACGAGCCGGTGATCATCAGGCGAGCCTTCGCACTGGAAAAAACTCTGAAAAATATGACCCTCTTTATTGAAGAGGGTGAGCTGATTGTCGGCAACCAGTCATCACAGCTTCGTGCAGCGCCAATATTCCCTGAATATGCTGTTGACTGGCTTCAGGAGGAGATGAATGAGCTCGACAAACGGCCCGGTGATGCATTCTATATTACAGAGGAACACAAGAAGGATCTTGTACAGATAGCTTCATGGTGGAAGGGCAAGGTGCTCTATGATAAGGGCAGGGCTTTGATGACACAGGAGCTTCGGGCTCTGCAGGATGCAGCCATTATAAAGGCTACCGGCAACCTCACTTCAGGTGATGCCCATATTGCTGTAAACTTTTATAAAATCCTGACGATTGGTCTGGATGGTTATCTGAATGAGATCAAACAACATCACAGTGCTATAACTGGTAACAGCAGGGAGGATGAGAAGAAAGATCACTTTTACAGTGCACTTACCATCAGTCTGAAGGCATTCCGGTTTTTCATAAGACGCTATGAGCAGCTTGCCAGCGAAACAGGCAGCCGGGAGACCGGTTTTGAACGAAAACAGGAACTGCAGACAATTAGTATGAATTGTAAACAAATCGTTGCTAAGCCTCCGGAAAATTTCTACCAGGCTCTCCAACTAGTATTCTTTGTTCAGCTCGTGCTGCAGATAGAAAGTAACGGCCATTCTGTATCTCTCGGCAGGATGGATCAATACCTGTATCCATTCTATAAGAAGGATATTGAAGCCGGAAAAATAACCAGGGAGTTTGCTTCTGAGCTTCTTGAAAATACATGGATCAAATTACTGTCTGTCAATAAAATACGGCCATGGTCGCATACAGAGTTCTCCGCCGGGGGACCTCTTTACCAGAATGTAACAATAGGTGGTCAGCATCCTGACGGATCTGATGCTGTGAATGAGCTCAGCTTCCTTATACTCGAATCAGTCGGCAAAATGAGGTTAACACAGCCAAATCTTTCTGTCAGATTCCACAAAAACATTAGCGAGAACTTTATGATGGCCTGTATCAGAGTCATTGAAAAGGGTTTTGGAATGCCTGCCTTTAACAACGATGAGATCGTAATCCCTGAACTGATCAAACTGGGTGTGGAAAAAGAGGACGCCTTTAATTATTCTGCAATCGGCTGTATTGAGATCGCTGTACCCGGCAAATGGGGATACCGTTGCACCGGGATGAGCTTTCTTAATATGATGCGTGTCTTCCTGGCTGCACTTTACGATGGACTCGATAAGTATTCGGGAAAAACATTTCATAAAGGAACCGGCAGCTTTACTGATTTCAATTCATTTGATGATCTCTTCAAGGCCTGGCAGCAGCAGATAAGGTATTATGCCGGTAAGACTGTTGAGGTCGACACAGCTGTTGACACAGCTCTTGAGGAACTGGTACCGGATATCATCTGCTCTGTATTTGTTGATGACTGTATTAGCAGGGGCAAGACAATCAAAGAGGGAGGATCAAAATATGACTTTATCTCGGGGCTTCAGGTAGGTATCGCCAACCTGGGAAATGCAATGGCGGCCATAAAAAAGCTTGTTTTCGAAGAAAAGAGAATAACGAAAATGCAGCTTATTGAGGCTATCGAGAATGATTTCCGGGGTGATGAGGGAGAAAAGATAAGGCAGATGTTACTCAATTTTGCACCGAAATATGGAAACGATGATGATTATGTTGACCTGCTTCTGAAAGATGCCTATATGGAATTTATCAGGGAACTTGAGAAGTATCTCACTACCCGTCACAACAGGGGACCTGTTGGATGCAGATATTATGCGGGTACATCGAGTATATCAGCCAATGTGCCAAGCGGGGCCGTGGTTCCTGCCACTCCCGACGGGAGAAAAGCCTGGACTCCTGTTGCCGAAGGCAGCTCTCCCGGTTCAGGTACAGATGTGTCCGGACCTACAGCAGTATTCAAATCTGTTTCCAAGCTCCCCACCGGCAGGATAATGGGCGGGGTACTGCTCAATCAAAAATTATCGCCGGCAACCATCCGGAACGATTCTGATAAGGAAAAGCTGATTTCAATGCTCAGGACTTTTTTTACCGATCTGAAAGGCTGGCATGTTCAGTACAATATAGTGTCACGCGATACTTTACTGGCAGCAAAAAGGGAACCTGAGAAATACCGCGACCTCATTGTACGGGTTGCCGGCTATTGCGCATTTTTTACTACATTGTCGCCTGACACTCAGGATGACATCATTGCACGAACTGAACAATCATTACAATCAACATGAATAAATTACTTTGTGGTGTTGATATCGGAGGGACAAAACTCTCTACAGCCCTGGTAAAGCAGGATGGTAATGTCATTGACAAAATCATCGACAGCGATCATGTGGAAAAGACTGAAATTCAGCTGGTAGAACAGATTGCCGGCAATGTATCCCGACTTATTGTAAAGAATAAACTGAAAGAGGAAGACTTGTTGGGTATTGGCATTGGCAGTGCAGGACATATAAGATTCCGTGATGGTGTTATAATCACCACGTCGAACCTGAAAGGATTCAAAAACTATCCCTTGCGTGATGCCGTGCAGTCTCATTTCAAGGTGCCTGTGATCCTCGACAATGATGCTAATGCCCAGGCATTTGGAGAATTTAAATTCGGTGCCGGCAAAGACTGTGAAAGCATGGTGTTCCTGACCATAAGTACAGGAATTGGTGCAGGAATAATAATAGATAAGAAATTATACAGGGGATATACCGGAACGGCGGGGGAATTCGGACATACAATCGTGGAACCTTCAAGCGAATTAGTATGTACATGCGGCAACCGCGGATGCCTGATGGCCGTTGCATGCGGAATGGCTTTACCACATATTTTCAGAAAAAAAATTGAAGCAGGTGAGATCTCCACTCTCAATCTCCCTGATGAATTTGATTGTTCAAAGGTCGACGGTAAATTCCTGAAGCAGGGGCTGGAGGCAAATGACCCGATCTCGAAAATGATAATACTCGACAGTGCTTATTATGTAGGGTTAGGCCTCTACAATATCTTCCAGGCACTCAATCCTCAGCTGATTGTACTCGGTGGAGGCTTACTGAGCTGGGGCGATTTCTATCTGAACCATATCAAAAAGGTATTTTTTGAACATGCAAGAGATATGATATATGATCCTTTTGAGATAGCCGTCTCACAGATTGGACCCGATGTCGGTGTTATCGGAGCTGCATCATTAACACTGGAATTATGCTGAACAAACGTCAGACCGGGATACTGGAATTACTGAGTCTCAACGGTCAGGTCTCTGTAAATGATCTCGCCAGAAAGCTGAAGGTCTCTTCAGTAACAATAAGGCAGGATCTCAATTTCCTCGAGGCCGAGGGTCTTCTTAAAAGGATCCATGGCGGTGCAGTATTAAAAGATGCCGATGACATCGATAACCGGTTAGGCATCAACTACGACAAAAAACTCAGGATTGCCAGAAAAGTGGCCACTCTGGTCAATGACGGAGAAACAATACTTATCGAATCCGGTTCTACGAACGCTCTACTGGCCCGCGAGTTAATTAAGAAAGATGTAACCATCATTACTACAAATATTTACATAGCCAGACAATTCCGTAAAGAGAAGCAGGCCCGGGTCATAATCCTTGGAGGCTTGTATCAGCATGAAAGTGAAAGTCTTGTGGGCAAGATAACCAAAGAGTGCATCGATCAGATCAATTTCGATAAAGCCTTCATCGGGATTGATGGTTATACCTCCAAAACTGGATTTACCCTGCGCGACCTGTTCAGAGCGGAGATATCAAGCTTTATTATAAAAAGGTCCAAGGAGGTTTTTATAGTGTCAGATTCCAGCAAGTTTGGAGAAACAGGTCTTACCAGAATCTGCTTTGCCTGCGATATTCATCACATAGCCACTGACGATGATCTTCCAAAATCCTATAAAAAGGAATTCAGGGAGCTGGGAATTGACCTTATCCTTGCATGAGGTGATTTTCGTGCAGATTATTATTGTGATATAAATTTCAGCAACGGTATAAGTATCGGTTTCCCTTTTTCGGCTCTGTAGATGATTCCTGAAATATCTTCTTCCTGGTGAACATACGGATTCATCTTACTGACAAAAGTTAATGCTCTCTCCCTGGCTTCATTACTGTAGTTTGCAAATACAGGATAAACCGCTGAAATCAGATCAGGGAGTTCATCTTTGTCAGTGGCTATGGTCCCTGCCGGCCATTTTGTATCACCATCCTCCTGAGAAATTACCACAATTCCTCCTGATGGGATCCAGTTCATCCAGTTCATCTCATCACCGGCATTCTTTTCGCTTCCATGCTTTATGATAGCTTCCGAATAGTATCTCTTTAATCCATCTTTAAAAAGAGGCGGCAGCTTGGTTGCATCAATATAACCCGATATAAGACGGCAGTTATTATAATGGGCAACGCTGAAATTAAAGTCTTCTGATACAATACGTCCGTTGTTGTTTACCAGGTATGCGGCAAATAGTCCAACCAGCGATCTGAATTCCACAGTGGTTGTATCTGCTGAAGGATTGTTTCTGCTGATAAATTCACTCAGAGCCTTTTTATATCCGGTTTTATCTGAAGAGCCCGGGTTAAAATCAGTGGAAATTGACTCTATCTCCTTCGGTATCTCCTCGAGTCTCTCAATAACAAGTACCGCTTTGGGTACCGGCCTGCGTCCTTCATCCCTTAGCACCGGTTCTGTTATTGCTGTATCGTCCCTTTTTATTTCTTCCGCATCAATCTCGAATGAACCTGAGGCCAGGCCGCTTGCTGATACTGTTATCCTTATCTTTCCGGGTTTTCCACTTGCTCTGATAACATTGAATACCGGCATTTCGGTGTACTTTGCACCCTGGTCAGAAACATACCTGCCTTTTTCCGATTCAAACATCGGGGGTCCTGCCAGAATTGCCGGCCCTGTTACCGACCATTTTATTGTATTTGTAGCCCCAACAACATGATTACCCTGTGAATCAACAATATTTGCTGTTATTATGGCTATTGAACCGCGATCTGCCCCGATCTTCATGTGTGATCCTTTAACTAAAATCCTTGCCGGTTCACCCGACCCTGTTTTCTGCTCTGTGCTTTTCCCTTCCGATGCCGGATACTGTTCAAGTTCCTTAAGCACAAGGTTATCATATCTGTGTCTGGCAGCTGAACCAGCAGAGCCGCCGGTGATCCGGCATGCAGTCACGATCCGGGTTGTATCTTCTGCACTGGCATACTTTGAATCCGCAGCATTATCCGTCATGCTGCCCATGCTCCAGAAGAATATGGAGGGGTGATTCCTGTCGCGGCGGATCATCTCCTTCACCTGCTGCTCCTGTACCGTTCCGGTGAAAGGCTGATTCCCTGTATTAGGGGATTCCTCGATAATTACAAAGCCATGATTATCAGTAAGATCATATATCTGTTTGTTCCCCGGGTGGCCGTAATTAAGCAGAAGGTTGTACTCTTTGTTATCCGCAAAATTCTTGAAATCAGTTGCAGTAATCCAGGCGGGTATAGCTCCCCCCAGCCAGGGATATTCCTGCCTGTATTTTCCGCCTTGTATAATTAGTCCCATGCCATTGAGATACAGAGTATTCTCATTGTAATCCCATCGGAACCATCTGAAACCCAGGGGACTTGTAAAGCTGTCAGTTACACGGGCTCCATCGGTCACTTCAGAATAGACCATGTACATGTAAGGATTATCCGGTGACCACAGGCGGGGTTTCTTTACTTTTTTTGAGACCTGGTCGAACATGTATAACTGTCCGGGATTAATTGTGTTTCTCGATCTTATTATCTGTATTATCTTTCCTGAACCATCTATTATATAAGTATTCAGCATGCAATTCTTTGGCTGGTCATAATCATTTTTCACCCAGGTCTGAATCCGAACAACCGCTTTCTTGGCTGATACCATTGGTGTGGTAATAAATGTCCCTCCTTCATGTGATGCCGATCCCTGCATAGGTATATAAAGCCTGTCTTTTATTGCAATTGTAACATCCCGGTTCACTCCACCAAAAACATAAAAGCTGTCAGGGTTCATCGGTGGTATATTATATTCGTCATTCTTCCTGTTATTTACGGCAATCGCCAGAACATTATCCTTTCCCGGGACAATAAGACCGGTCAGGTCAAAATCAAATGAGCCGTATCCTCCCTTGTGATCACCCAGATACTTTCCATTCAGCCAAACCTTGCAGTATTTTTGAACCCCTTCAAATTCTACAAATATCTTTTGCACTGCAAACCTCTCATTAACAATGAAATGCTTGCGATACCAGCCCCATCCTCTCCACCAGTAGGGATTATCATACTCCGATGTGTCTTTTATAAAAGGGTGGATATCACCTGTGGTTTCATAGGTTGACCATGTATGGGGAATGCTGACTATAGGCCAGTTCAGATCATTATAGCCGGCAGCTTCATATCCATCTCCTGCATTCTCACTCGGATAATAATTAAAGGTCCAGTCGGAGTTGATTATCTTTTCTATCCTGGGACTTACAACTAAATCTGTCGATTTCTTCTGTGCAACTGCTGAACAAAAACAGAATACTAGTAATAGAAGAATTATTATTTTTCTCATAACCAGAAATTTTGCATCAATAAATTTACTAGAAATCCCCGGAAAAACATATATGTTAATTTATTTATTTTTTTGTGCTTTTTCTTTGATTTATTAAAAATAAATCTACCTTTGTCCGTCGATTTGTAAAAAACAATGACGAAAACTTTAATACATATTATTACCCTCATCCTTATAATTGTGCCCAGCACATGATCCGGGAATAATATGTATTACTATAACTGTACAAAAGCTTTCCGGATGACGGGAAGCTTTTTTTTATAAAAAGATTTTTAAGAGATGAGGAACAGGTTAAGAAGCTCAAAAACCACAACAGGCAGGAACATGGCGGGAGCCAGGAGCCTCTGGCGCGCCAATGGAATGAAGGAGGAGCATTTCGGCAAACCTGTTATAGCCATTGTCAATTCGTTTTCCCAGTTTGTTCCCGGACATGTTCATCTTCATGAAACCGGACAGATGGTGAAAAGAGTGATTGAAAATCGGGGATATTTTGCCGCCGAGTTCAATACTATAGCAATTGATGACGGCATAGCTATGGGGCACCAGGGAATGCTTTACTCTCTGCCCTCACGTGAGCTTATTGCCGATAGTGTAGAATATGTCTGCAATGCACATTGTGCCGATGCGATGATCTGTATCAGCAACTGCGATAAAATCACTCCGGGAATGCTCATGGCAGCGCTTAGACTCAATATACCTGCAGTTTTTGTATCGGGTGGACCAATGGAGGCGGGAGTTCTGGGGAACAGGCATATCGACCTTGTGGATGTTATGATAGATGCTGCCGACAGCAGCATCAGCGATAAGGAACTGGAAGAGATTGAGAGATCTGCCTGTCCTACCTGCGGTTCCTGCTCGGGAATGTTCACCGCTAACTCGATGAACTGTCTTAATGAAGCCTTGGGCCTGGCACTTCCCGGAAACGGAACGGTAGTTGCAACTCATATAAACAGGGTTCACCTGATCAAAAAGGCTGCAGAACTTATCGTTGATCTTACAAACAGGTACTATTATGATGGTGATGACAGTATCCTTCCAAGGTCCATAGCCACCAGAGCAGCATTTCTGAATTCCATGGCACTCGATATTGCCATGGGAGGCTCAACAAATACGGTACTGCATCTTCTGGCCCTTGCCAGTGAGGCAAAAGTTGAGTTCACAATTAAGGATGTTGATGAACTTTCCCGAAGGATCCCGAATTTATGTAAGGTGGCACCAAGCTCTCATTATCATGTACAGGATGTTAACCGTGCCGGAGGCATAATGGCAATAATGGGAGAGCTTGAACGAGGCAAACTTATTGATACTTCTGTAAAACGCATTGACTATCAATCACTTCAGGAGGCGATCAGCAACTGGGATATTATGGGAAAAAGTGCAACGCCTGAAGCTCATTCTCTTTTTAGGAGTGCACCGTCGATGAAACATAGTCTTGAAATGGGATCGCATGATGCTATGTATGATGAACCCGATACTGACAGAAAAAACGGATGCATAAGAAGCATTGAATATCCATACAGCCATGATGGAGGCCTGGCGGTTCTCTTTGGAAATATTGCCGAAAATGGATCTATTGTAAAAACTGCAGGTGTTGATCAGGAGTTACTCAGTTTTTCCGGTCCGGCCGTTGTATTTGAATCACAGGAGGAGGCCTCTGAAGGGATACTGAACGGAAAAGTGAAGGCAGGAGATGTGGTTGTTATAAGATACGAAGGTCCCAAAGGAGGTCCGGGGATGCAGGAGATGCTCTATCCTACCTCCTATCTCAAATCAAAAGGGCTTGGTAAAGAATGTGCACTAATAACAGATGGAAGGTTTTCAGGTGGTACATCGGGATTATCAGTCGGCCACATCTCACCTGAGGCAGCCGCCGGAGGAACGATGGCACTTATTCGCGACGGCGATATTATAGAGATTAATATTCCCGATCGCAGTATTAATATTAAAATAAGTGATAGTGAATTAAATAGCCGCCAAAAGGAAGAAGAGGCAAAAGGCAGTAACGCCTTCAAACCTGAAACCAGGAAACGGGAAATACCTGCCTCATTAAGAGCCTATGCAGCATTTGTGAGTTCTGCAGATAAAGGGGCAGTGAGAATGGTTGAGGAGGGTTGAAACCAAGAAGATCCCCTCCTGGGAGGGGTAAGGGGTGGGTTTCTTAATTAAAGTTGAAGGGAATTGAAGGGAGTTGAAGGGAGTTGAAGGGAGTTGAAGGGAGTTGAAGGGAATTGAAGAAGTTGAAAGGAGTTGAAGGGAGTTGAAGGGAATTGAAGAAGTTGAAAGGA
>Ga0210003_1000103_pt1 | contig 72156 bp, 64 predicted proteins | sample LantaG_FD_182804 | JGI IMG/M metagenome (GOLD analysis project Ga0210003, IMG submission 182804) | Deep subsurface microbial communities from Baltic Sea to uncover new lineages of life (NeLLi) - Landsort_02402 metaG (SPAdes) (version 2) | ecosystem: Environmental > Aquatic > Marine > Oceanic >... | reverse complement strand
TGCCAAAAACAGTACTTATAAGCAATTTCGGCAGTTTTGGCGAAAAGGCTTGAATAAATGTAAAACAACAGGGATTATTGCTTAAGGAACCGCCATTCGGGACAGTAGTGTTATTACATTACTTTAAGCGAACACCCAAATGGACACCTGGTCACGAGGGGAAAACAAACCCAATCAAACCCAAATTTCAGCCCAAATTACGTTTTCGATGGCTTCCATATATAGAAAACGCCCCCTATCGTGTTGTAATTGCGTTTTTCTCTTGAATTTGAGGGGCGTTTAAGGTATAATATGTTAGTCGTAATTTGTGGGTAAAATTGAGTCTACGGCAAGTGAGGCCGTGCGAGGAAGGGTCTTGAAGTTATTGTGCCTCGATGGGAGTTGCTTTGCTATTGAGTAGGGATATTGCTCATAGTCGCTGGGGTGGATTTGCGCTGTTGCTTGCAGTGTTGTTAGTGATTTTCTGCCCCGAAGCAAGAGGTTCGAACTCCGGCGTCGGCAGATTGGCATCGCCGGAGGTTCGCACCCAGGCAGTTGAATATCTGGCACAGAGAAGTCAGCAGCGAAAGGCCGCTGCCTGGCAATTGGCTCGACAGCAGGGGTGGATCCCACAGCGCAAGGTCAATGACAGGCTGTTCGAGCTGATGGCGATAGAGGGCGACAGAGTTTACGTCTACCAGACGTGTAATATGAACTCGGCCATATCGATTGGGGTCGACCTAGTGAGAAATGTTTGGCCTTACGATGTAAACGGCTCATCAATGATAGTCGGCATCTGGGACGCAGGCGCAGTTCGTGCAAGCCACCAGGAATTCGGTTCGCGGGTTCTTGTAATAGACGGCGGCTCAAGCTACAGCCACTCCACACATGTCGCCGGCACAGTTGCAGCAGCGGGAATACAAGCAAATGCGATGGGAATGGCACCGAATGTTTTTATAGATTCGTACGATTGGGACAATGATACTGCGGAGATGACCGCGCGTGCCATGTCATACGCTAGCGAGCCTGGGACGATACAGGTATCGAACCATTCATACGGTTACGCCTGCGGCTGGGATACGGCGACATCGCCGCCGCACTGGTACGGCACATGGGGCTATCGTGAATGCGAGTACTTCGGCGCTTATGATTCGGAAGTCGCGCAGTGGGATGAGCTTTGCTATAATGGGCCGTACTACCTGCCCTTTAAGGCGGCAGGTAACGACAGGACAGATAAAGCGCCTGCCGACGGCGAGCTATTTGACTACTACAAGTGGCCGAAATGGCGTGAGAAAGTTTACGACAGCAATAACGGACCCTGCGACGATGGCTGGGATAACGGCGGGTTCGATACTGTTTTGACGATAAGCTGCGCCAAAAACGTGATGACGGTCGGCGCAGTCTACGATGCGGTTTCGAGTGGCCTGAGAGATACTTCCAAGGGCACTATGACGAGTTTCAGCGGCTGGGGGCCAACCGATGATGGCAGAATAAAACCGGACGTGGTGACAAACGGCGTGTCTGTTTATTCGTGTACCGCTTCGAGTGACACCAGTTACGCATCTTACAACGGCACGAGTATGGCTGCTCCTGCGGCGGCAGGTGCGGCGACACTCCTGCTTGATTATTATCAAAAGCTTTTCGGCGGTCAGACAATGCGGGCAAGCACTATAAAGGCCCTGATGATTCATACAGCCGACGACCTTGGTAACGCCGGGCCGGATTACAAGTTCGGCTGGGGCCTGGTCAATGCCAAAGCTGCCGCGAATGTGATAAGAAATCACAATAGTTTTCCCGATGCTAACGTGATAACGGAAGATGTACTGACAGGCAGCGACAGCAGTAAGGCATACAGCTTTGAGCGAGGCAGCGGCGTTGTTCGTGCGACGCTCTGCTGGACCGACCCTGCGGCCGCGGAGCTTGGCGGGCTGGACAATCCGTCGCCGAGGCTGATAAACGACCTTGACCTGAGGATTATCGCACCTGGCGGCTCAACGTATTATCCGTTTGTTCTTGATCCATCCAATCCGGACCAGCCGGCAACAACGGGTGACAACGTGCTGGACAATGTCGAACAGGTACTGATAGAAGACGGCAACAGCGGCACTTACACCGTCGAGGTAAGCTATAAGGGCACTTTGACCAACGGTCAGCAGTATTATTCACTCATCATAGACGGCCAGCAGGTCACCGACCCAATCGCAGGCGACCTCAATGGTGACAGGGAGATTGATTACCGTGATTTGGATGTGCTTGCCGAACACTGGCTGGACTCCTTTACATTGGCGGATATTTCACCTGAAGGCGGTGATGGTATCGTTAACCTGCTGGATTTTTCCGCCTTTGCCGAAAACTGGTAATAGGCTACTTTTCCGGAATTTTCGTAATAGTAATGATTTTGTCCCTGTTACCGACTTTCATGTTTGCGGTCCAGAGGCCACCGCCCCTGTTGACAAAGGATATATCCGGTGTTGATGGTGCGCCCCGGGCAAGCCAAATGCCGAGCGGGCCGGACTCGACCATCTTTATGCTAAGTGCGTTGTCCGAAACAGCAACAACTTCCACTGCCACCGGTGACAGATACTTGTCGATTCTGCCGATGACAGCCCAGCCTTTTCGAACCGGGCAAAGGTGAATCAGCCGGTCGGTGAAGCCTTTCAGTTCGAAAGCGTAGGGCTTATCCAGCTTAACGCTTTTGCGAGCATACCAGTCGTAGGCGACGAGTCCCTCTTTGGGCAGATCCCACTTGCCGGCGTATGGCTGAATCATGCAGCCGGCTTCCGTATAATCCTGTGCGGTCACTGAGGCTTTTATTGGCTGCTTCGGTGTCGGATGGTAAAAGTTGTACGCAACGATTGCCGCAGCACCACCGCTCAATGGTGCGATGACTCGATATGGCAGCATTTGCCGCATAGGTGCGATGAAGACCGAATCCGGCAGCGGACACGCCGGTGCAAGCGGACGCAGCAGCAGACCGTCTTCGTAACAGAGGGGACGAATGTATTCTGCGATGAACTCTTTGGGATTGTCGGAGAGATAAACCGGGCCACCGGACATTGCTTTTGAGACAGCCATGACCTTTCCTGCGGCTGGGTCGCTGGAGTGAAACATATCGTGGTCACCCCATACGGTCTGGCCTATCCAAAGCGTATTGCTGTAAGATTGCAGCAGGTGACTTTTGCCCCTCGATTCCTTGCCGACCTTATAGTCAATACTGCTGCGTGTCACCGCACTGTACTTCGTATTGAAAACGCAGGGCAAACCATGAGCCATGCAGTTGATTATTCCCCCGGAATACTGCCTGACCGCCTCTTCGAGTCCGAGTTGATTATTGGCAGCGGCTTCGGCCGCGTTATCTCCGCGCATATACCAGCAGATGTTTCGCGACTGGTTGTCGACCTTTACAAAATCGAAACCGTATGCCTTTATTGCCGACAGGTGCATCTTGTAGAACAACTCACAGCTTGCCCTGCTGTTGGCAGGAACCAGTGCATCCATCCAGTCGTTGCCAATCAGGTTATCGTTAATCACCTTACCCAGCGTATTGTCCTTGGCTACCGTGTACCAGTAACCGCTTACCGTATTCCACTGCCCCATCCATCGAACTTTGTCTTTCTTACGCATGCTCAACAACCTGCTCCAGCCGTGCGGAAACTTCTTGCTGTCCGGAAAGAAGCTCCGCAATTTCTTGTCCGTCCTGTCGAGATGCCCGTCATCGACCAATACATACCTGATGGGCAAACCCGAATTCTCAATCTGCCTGACCGCATCGACGAGAATGTCTTCGCTTATGTTCCACTTGTACTGTTCCCAACTACACCAGCCGAGGTATTCGAAAATCTGCGGGTACTTCTTGTTCATTCTAAAATCGGTTGAGCCAGCAAGTGGTTTGCACGTGATGGCAACTTCCCAAACTTTGCGGCATGCAGTATAAATATCATCCGAATACGCCCACGCAAAGAGCGGCGCATCGCAGGCGACGGGTTTTGTTCCGAGCGTGCCGAAGTCGAGTATCATCCTGCTGTCTTTAGAGATGTACAGCCATGTCATTGTAAGCGGCCCGGCAATGGGCAGTACGGCCAGAAATCTGCCGTCTTTAAGTTTTAGCAGAAGGAACATACCTTCTCTGACCCTGGGATAATTCGAAGGCCTGCGGACATAGTCGTCGCTGCCGAGTTGAGCGAGCGTCTCGAACAGCCAAGGCTGGATGCGGTTGGCGCCGTCGGGCCAGGCAACACCCGAGTGGCGGTCCCCGCTGAAGTATGCCCCGCGCACGAAATCGGGCAGAATCAGTTCATAGCGTTTCAGGATGCCGAACTTATCGGGCGTCCCTGAGTAATTGGCGATAATCCGCACGCCGCTTTCGCTCAGTCCGGTCAGGTCAATCTTTTCATCTACCGGTTGCCGATTGCCTGCCTCGATATAGTCGTCCCACATCGGGCTCCATTTGGCCTGGGCCATGCACACCGTGGGCGTCACAAGGACTGCCAACGCAACTATCTGCAATAGTCTTTTCATAATAGCGGCTCTCATGATATAATATGCTCGGTTTCGTTTCTGGCCTGCATGGCCTCGACCTTTATATTAACAACCGCAATAACGGTTTTCAACCGTATAACGGGCCATTGTGTGTGAATTGCAGCCGGAATTTTGAATAAAAACGCTGTGCTTGTGCGTCTGAAGACAGCGAGCAGCAGGTTTTGTTTTTCTCCCTTGAAAGGTGCCCTGTAGCGGCATAGCAGTTTACGAGGTTTGGTTGTGGAGTGTTTTGGTGCGTAAGAGGCTTTTTCTTTTAGTATTGGCAGCGTTGGTGGGCGCAGTGCTTGCTGGCCCGGTTTATGGTGAGTATATTGCTGATGGCGTCCGTTTGACGGCATTGACTGATGACGGCAAGTCGACAGCGGTTTCATGGGCATATCAGGGTGATCTGGTCAGTTTTGTACGGGATATATCGAATTCCCAGCGCCAGCTTATGATCATGAAATCTGACGGCACCGAGGTCGAAGCGGTAACGCCTATCGGAAATCCCTTCTTTGCTGAGTGGTCGTGGTCCGGTGATAAGCTGTCATACGAGTTTTCCAACGCCGACGATGATGAAAGTCAGGGCGGCGTTTACATTTATGATATAGCTACCGGACGCTCGACCTCGATTTCCGCCCCTTATCCTCGTGGAGCGATTGAACCGAAGGACGGACCATTCTTCTCTGCCGACGACCGATACATTGCCTACAGGCTTGAGCCGGGACCTTCGGGAAAACCACAGACTTGGGTGGCCGAAGTCGCCTCCGGAAAGAACTGGCGGATCCTGGCCGACCGTGGCGAGTCGAAAGAGCAAAGGTGGAGCCCGTCGGAACCTCCGAGAATGTGCCTCGAAAGCAGAGCTGGTGGTGGCCAGTACGACATCACCGTAGTCAATCCGGATGGACGTGATCTTGTCCTCCTAACAGACATAGGGCCGCAATCGATTGATAACGCAGAGCCGAGATGGAGTCCGACGGGAGAGTGGATTGCATATGTGAGCAACGTCGAGATGACCCAGACAGAGCGTGACCTGAATCTTGAAGACGCCTGGATAGTACGGCCGGACGGCAGTGAATCTCGCAATCTCACCAAAGCGACATCAGCAGCGACTGAGGAGCAGCTTGATATCGATGAACCTTTCTGGTCATGGGACGGACGCTGGATAGTGTTCCTGGGTAACCGTTTCGATAATCAGGGCAACGAAATCCCGACAATTTACATGGTGGACCCCGTTAATGGCGGATATTGGCCTATCATGACGTCATACCCGCGAGAGAAGGGTCAGCTTGATGATTTCGAGGGCGCAAAATGGTCTTACGACAGCACCAAGATCGCAATTATTAGTGAGCGATCAACGATAAAGAACTGGGGTCCTGACCCGGAAACCGAGCGAGACCGCTGGGTTCTCAGTATTTACGATGTGAAGCAAAAAAAACTGGAAGATATTGTGATCTTCGACGAGCAGCTTGATCGCAAGCGTTTTATCGGTGAAATGGACAGGGATGATATCGAGGACGTATCCTGGTCTCCGGACAATCGCTCCATTCTTCTGACGATTGCAACGATCGTTAGCGAAGAAGATGACGTTCGATATCCGGATGTTTATCGTGTGGATTTGCCGCAGCGACTTATTGACGCCTCAGCGGGCGAGCATATCGGACCTGCGATTCCAATTAAGACAACATTTGTCAAACAGCCAACGGTTCAGCCGGATGATGCGGACAAAACAGACACGGCACCGGCAAAGGATTCGGATTATGTTACGCAACTGGTACGGCCTCTGCACATGACGATTGAAGAGGCTGTTGCTTCTCTTTCAGCGGATTATGGGCAGTACTTCACGCAGAACGCGTCTCGGAATCTGCTGCTGTTCAAAGGCCCCCGGAAGATTCTGAGAACACTGCGAAGTGATTTACAGTTGATAGACACCCCGGCACCTCATGTACTGGTTGACCTTTTGGCGGTGGAGCTTTCGGATGAGGCCAACCGCGAGCTTGGTCTTGACTGGTCTTACGCACAGGGACACTTCGCGATATTTCAGCCTGCGGGCAGTGCGATTTCGAAGTTTCCGCACGTGGGGACCGGTGAAGATTACAGGGTTGGCTTCCCCAGCGGCGCACTGGACACTGTGGCGACACTTCCGGGGATAGGTCAATCTTTTTATCAGGGCGTTGGTACTGTGCCTCGGGAGTTCTTCATTCGTCTTAACACGCTGGTCAGAAACGGCAACGGTACCATACTTGCGAATCCCAGGGCGGTGTCGATGAGCGGCAAGGAGTCTCTTATCCAGATTCGCAAGACTCTGAACTATTTTTTCAACGAGGGATTTGACGTATCGGGCAGGCCTATTGTTAAAAAGAGCGATATCTCAGCGGACACAGAAGGGCGGATAACTCCGACACTGCTGGCCGACGGCAGCATTCATCTTGTGATTGATGTAAAAGTCGGAAGTTTTACGTTCACCAAAGACGCGGGGCTGCCGGAGCTTACGACGCGTCAGTCTACTACGGAGGTTACGGTAGAGCAGGGTCAAACTCTGATTCTTGGGGGGCTTCGCCAGCAGGAAATCAGTTCGGTAGTAACAAAAGTGCCGATTCTGGGCGATTTGCCGCTTATCAGCCCTCTTTTTAGACACCAAACAAACGACGTAAAGCACACGGTGCTAACGATTTTTATCACGCCACAGATTCTCAAGGCTGATAATCCTCTTCCCGAGTGGCCAAGTCTAAATCCTGAAGATTACAAACAGGTGCCGATAATGGACGATGGAAAAGTTCTGAACGGCGGCGGTTATATTAACGACAACGAGGAATGAGGCTACGGCCGCCGCCCGTTCGGGTCGGAGAATGAGGAGCAAAGCCCTGGTAGTGGGCGAAAGTAAAGGCTAAAAGCCCCGGCTCCGGTCGTGTATAATTGAGGTGTATGAGTTTTAGTGAGGATATAAAATGCAAGGCCCTTGATTTGGGCTTTGATGTTGCCGGCGTTACAGAAGCTTCGGCAATAGGAGAGAGAGATGTCGAATCCCTGGCACAATGGCAGCGGTCTGGTTTCGCGGGACAGATGGCGTATATGGAGCGGAATTTTGAGAAGCGGACAAATCCGCGGGCCCTTCTGGAAGGCGCACAATCGGTGATATGTCTGGCTTTGAACTATAAGTGCGCCCATGGAGGCAACGGCGACAAAGCTGAAACACCCAGAGCAACCGGGCGGATAGCGAGATACGCTCAATACGAAGACTACCATTTCTTTATTAAGAAACAGCTTCGCAGGCTGGTTGATTTCATTGCTTCTGCTGCCGGCAGAGATTTCAGGTTCAAGCTCTGTGTGGATTCGGTACCTTTGGCGGAACGTTCACTGGCGGTTCGGGCGGGATTGGGTTTTATCGGGAAGAATCATATGCTGATAAATCCTGAGTATGGTCCTGAAGTGTTCTTAGCGGAGATAATCACTGATTTGGCACTGGAGACCGATAATCCGGCGGAAGGAAGTTGTTCGGGATGTGAAAAGTGCATTGAAGCATGCCCGACCGGGGCACTGCGGGCCGATGGGCGATTCGACGCATCGAGATGCATAAGTTATCTTACGATAGAGCATAAAGATGCGGTGCAGGGTGAATTGGCCCGGATGATTGGGGATCGGCTTTTCGGGTGTGACGAATGTGTGCTGGCGTGTCCTCTGCAGAAGGAGGCCCCGGCTTGCAGGAACAGGCAATTCAAGTTTTACGGTGATAGGCAGAGGCTTGTACTGGATGATGTGGTTGTGATGACGGAGGAATGCTTCGAGAGTAAATTCGGCGATTCGCCTGTGAAGCGGTTAGGGCTTGAGGCTCTTAAGCGAAACGCGCGGATATGCAGGGAGAACATTCGGCGACAGGTTTAAGACGACCAGGCAACGTTTAAGCCGATGCGGTGCAGATGCGATTAGGGTGCGAGGAAAGCATCGGTTTCGCAGGATGGTGTTTCACAGCCTCGTATTTCGGAGCCCGGCGACATTTCCCGAAGAGTGTAGATGTCATCGGTGGAGATGTCAGCGAAGCGTATTTTCAGGAACCTAATGCTGCCGTCACCTCGCAGGATGTTTTGTCCTCGACGGCCGTGATTGAGGCTGTTGCGTACCAGCATGTCACGACTGAGCTGGAGTCTGAGTGATTTCGAATAATCGTTGGGCATCTTTTCGAACAGTGGGTTCGAATCAGCCATGATCACCGTTTGTCCCATGAGGCAGTTGGTGGTTGCTTTTGGGCATCTGATACGGAAGCTGTATGTAACGTAGTGTCTGTCGGGAAAGTCGTTGTAGAGCTTCAACTGTGCCCGGTCGATGCGGATTTTTCGCTGGAAGACTCTGTTTGATTTTCGTCCCGGGCAAATGAAGTCTGCTGGATTGACGTAATCTCCTTTTACGAGGAGCCAGAGATTTCTTGTATTCGAGTGGTTCTCGGCACCCTGATAACCAACCTTCCACCATGGCGAACCTGCAGCGGTCGCAATCGCGGGCATGGACTCATTGTGGTCGGAGGCATAATTCGTAAATCCCCTGAAGATATTTGCCATTTGCATCTTACAGCGGTCCTTGAAATACTTCTGGCGGACAGAGCCTAATGGTGCCATCCATATTGCAAACGCGACGGCAATGACAGCGGCCATCCCAGCGAATCTCGCCAGTTTTTGCCATGTTCGCGGGTTGAAAGGTTTGGTCGCGGCCTGCTCAGCTTCGAGCAACTGCTGCAATTGTGCTGAGCGTGCAACCTGATTGAGTCGCCCGAGTGTTGCTTGTACGAGATGATCCGGGCAGGCATCCGTCTCAATGGCTTTGAGCGGAGAAAATGCCGATTGAAGCTTCCTGAACGTGCGGGCGGCTTCATCATCGGATTCTATCAGTCTTGCCGCCTGGGTGGCCTGCTGTGGTGAAGCAAGGTGCAAACAATAATCGAATAATAGTCGTTTTTGGTCGTTGTCTAACATACTTACTCGTCTTCATAACCGTCCGATGTTGCTTTGAAATCTTTTGCAAATCGTCCAACGGCTGTATGCAATCTGCTCTTAACGGTTCCAATTGGTATACTGAGGATGCCAGCCATTTGTTTGTAGGAAAATTTGTTAAAATAAGCCAAAATGAGTATTTCTCGCAGATTTTCCGGCATATTCGCTATAACCTGCCTCACCCGCTGAGCGGATTCGTCCTTTTGAAGGCTTTCGTCAGGCAGAGTGTTCTCGCATGTGAGTATGTTAATTGCCTCTTCGAAGCTCATTTCCTGGGCTTCAGCAAGTGCTCCGATGGCTACAGTGCTGGTTCTGACTCTCTTTCGCAATGCGTCCTTTGCCTTATTCGCGGCGATAGTGAATAGCCAGGGCCTTAGCGGGCGATTGCGGTCGAAGCTTGCTCTGCTTGTAAATAACTGAAGGAATGTTTCCTGAAAGACGTCCTCGATGAGGTCCTGCTGGTTGAGGAACTGCCTCAAAAAGGCGTATAGGCCGTCCTTGTAGCGTAATATGATTTCGCGAAATGCCTCGTTATCGCCGGCGGCATAGCTGGCGAAAAGCTCGGCATCATCATTTTTGTCGAAACTCAACTTCATTGGCAACCCTAATCGATATGCACTGGTCGAGGCATTATAGGCTATTATACGGCTGATGCAAACCTCCGTCTGTAGAAAATTCAGCGACAACGTGCTCACGTTGCGGTAAGCCTGGGCGGCGGGTTCGAAATTGGGTTTGTTTTTTCGCGGTTCGTGAACGCGCATATTTTCATAATCCTTGTTCCCATAAGGGGTTAAGTTGATTCCGGCGTTTTGGAAATTGGGTTTGTTTTGCATAAAAGTAGTGGCCTGGACGGTTCGGGGGCGGGTGGTTCGAAATTGGGTTTGTTTTTCCGGTGTGCACAGGGGTGGTTCGTGTTCATAATCCTTTTGTTCGTAGTGGGTTAGGCCGGTTTTGGGTTTTGGGGAATTGGGTTTGTTTTGCATAATTAGGTTTGGTTTGTGGAAAAGTTGGGCAATATAGGTGGTTTGGGTAAGTTTTTGGTGAAGGCACGAATGAATCGCGTGAGAAAAGAAACCCCGCGAATGAATCGCGAGGCCAACGGCGTCATTGTTTGTTGCGATTGTGATCATAGTCTTGGCACTCCTTTTTGGGTGCTTGAAAAAGATGCGCCCCTCTATAATAGGTGTGACCTGCGTATTTGATTGACTTTTAAGCGGCGTTGCCGGGGGGAAAAGGAAGGTGCGGGATGGATTGAAGACAGATGCGGGGATTTTGGGCTGGGCTAAATGGTCTAATCGCTTGTGGCGGAAGGGCTAAGGGGTAAAATCAAAAATCAAAATGCAAATAGCAAAATGACAGAGGGAAAATTAAAATGTTGAAAATACATCGAGATGGCGTATAATTGTTGGGCGTTAGGCAAATAGCGGATGAGTAAAATGGCTATGGCGACAAGGAGTTTTTGGAGAAATGGTAATGAGGTTTTTCGAGATTGAGAATTGGCAAAGGTTCCTGACACTATTAGAATTCATATAGCAGCAACAAGGAATCTGAAATCTGATGGATATATATAAAAAGATTATGTTAATGCCACGATTGCAGGGAACACTTCAAAGTGGAAGGCGTTTTCTATTTCTCGTTTTTTGTATTTCGTTATATTTTTGCTGCTGTTTATATGGAAAACCAGCCATCACCGGCAATAAAGGAGAATTTGTCTTTAAGTATGAAAATTCCAGTAAGATTAGAAATATTAAGGTTTATTACTATGCCCCCAAAAAGCTGACACAAAACTCACGAATAGTTTTCGTCTTGCATGGCGATAACAGAAACGGTTCGCGGTATCGTGATGAATGGCAAAAATACGCCAGAAAATATAACTTTCTTGTGCTTTGCCCGGAATTATCTAAGAAGGATTTCCCCTTCTGGCAATACAATTGTGGGAATATCTATGACAATGAAAAGAAACGGTTCAATCCAAAGGAAGAATGGACATTCAATCTAATAGAGCAGTTGTTTGATTTTGTCAGGCGAGATAGGAAAATTAGAGTTGAAGCTTATTGCATTTTTGGCCATTCGGCAGGTGCCCAATTAGTTCAAAGAATGGTTCTTTTTATGCCTGAGGCAAGGTTTTCACTGGCAATAGCAAATGGAGCGGGATGGTATACGCTACCGAATTTTAAGTGTGGCTTTAATGATGGACTTAAAGGTACTCCAGTAACAGAAGAAGGTTTGAAGAAGGCATTTGAGAAAAAACTGATCATTTTAATGGGCAGCAAAGATTTTGTAACCAAGACCAGACCCGCCAGCTATGCCGCGACAAAACATAAATGGGACAGGGTTTGGCGAGCAAAGTTCTTTTATGAGGATGCAAAGACAAAGTCGGAACAAATGGGGGTAGAGCTTAACTGGATTTATAAAACAGTTCCCGGTGCCGACCATAATAACCCGAAACATGCATTATGGGCAAGTAGATACGCCGCAAAATCTGCAAAGTATATTTCCCGCAAAGTACATGGCAAAAAACAAAAGCCAATAGAACAAAAAAAGAATAGTGCTGATTGATGAAGACAATCAATGCCCACGACAGCTGGCCGATAAAACAAGGAATAGTAAATGACCCATAAAGGCCTTTCCAAACATAAAAAGAGCGGTGATCTGTTCGTAATCGAGACGGATGATAGTGGGGCGGTGCTGCGCTCAGGATGATTTTATGAAAGCGTGTCTCCTGGTGCTGGGTATAATTACCCACAACAAATAAAACGCGGCTTGGGAAAAATCAAACTTACGAGGCCAGTGTACTAAAGCTCATGAATGCTAATACTAAAACTCGGATATATAAGTTGAAGCAATTCTGGCTTAATTTAACCCTTGCTTTAGTCCAAGGTATGATTGGGATTATATCAGTCCCGCCAACTTGGTTGTCGAAACATTCAAAGTTCAACCGCCCTTGGCGAACCTATGCGCATGTCAGGAGTACTGTAACTGATTCGCGTCTTAGGATAAGCCACAGACACACGGGCAGGATGCCCGTGCCACAGAGCGTGAGAAGTCGACGAATGGGTGGGTGCTCCGGCGAGTATAAGGATGAGGCGGGTGCGTTGAGAAAGTGGTGGAAAAAACAGGCCTAAAGGGGTGGCAAGTGGATGTAAAAGGCTATAGAATGATGCCCAGGCAATGCGATGGCAGATGCTGCGAAAGAGAAAAGGTTTGATAGTGAGGTAAATAGATGGGGACTTTTTTGGTGGGCAGGTTGGCGGCCTCGGCAGGGTGGGTGTCGAAAACGTTCGGCTATGAGATAGTGGCCGGCAATGCTGTCTGGCGATTCGGTCTTGTTCTCTTAGTGATGTTTGCGGCGATGGCGTTAGGGCAAGTCGTTCAGTATGCGCTGAACAGTTACGCCAAACAAAGGGACGAGAAGCACGGTAAAGTGGTATCGAGTTTGGTGCTGAAATGCCTGAGCAAGCCTTTGTACGTTGGTTTTTTCGCGTTTGGTTTTTACGTGTCGAAACTGTGCCTGACTTTTGACGACCCTGCCAGTAAGGATGTGGTCGAAGGTATCAGCATGACAGTTGCCCAGGGCTGGGCGCAGGTATCCAGGGCGGTGGCGGCTCTTGCGGTTGCTTATGCGATTTTCAGGTTGGTTGATATTGCCGAGTTTTATCTTGTTCGCTGGACGGCGAAGACCAGGACAAAGCTGGATGATATGCTGGTTCCGGTGGTTCGCAAGAGTCTTCGTGTAACGGTCGCGATTCTGGCGGCGATTTATATCGTGGACAACGTTCTGAACCAGGACGTCAAGAGCATTCTTCTCGGTGCCGGTGTCGGCGGTATCGCGATTGCTCTCGCGGCCAAGGAGACGATAGCAAACTTCTTCGGCTCGATTACGATTTTTGCCGACAGGCCTTTCCAGATAGATGAGATGATAAAAGTGAACGACCATGTGGGGCCTGTGGAGGAGGTCGGGTTCAGGAGCACAAAGATACGCACGCTGCAGGGGCATTTAGTGACGGTCCCCAATAGCGTGGTAGCCAATTCGATTGTGGAGAACATCGGCAGACGTCCTTTTATTCGGCGGACTTCGAACATCACGATAACCTACGACAGCGGCCATACGAAGGCGGCAAAGGCCGTTGCGATAATTAAGGATGTTCTTGCGGATGTGCCGGAGGTCAACTCGAATTCTGAGACTATGCCGAGGGTGTATTTCAGCGAGTTCAATGACTGGTCGCTGAATATCTATATGAGCTATTGGGTGAGGCCGGCGGACTACTGGCTTTATATGCAGGTGAATGAGCGGGTGAACCTTGAGATAATGAGGCGTTTCGAGGCAGAGAAGATTGAGTTTGCGTTTCCGAGCCAGACACTGTATGTCAAAAAGGATTGAGCCGCCCGACAGGCAAAATAAGAACCGCCCCGGCCTCACAATCGGCTGGGGCGGTTTTCAATCGTTAATGTGATGCATTGTCAAGAAGGTGCTACTCGTGGGCGTTTTTCTCTGCCCTGGTATCACCGGCGTTTGGGCCGGGGAATTCGGTTTTATCGAGTGCACGCAGTTCGCTTGGAGTCATAACCGGTTGTGCGGTCATGATCTTCGGTGTTATGAAGATGACCAGTTCGTTGACCGTAGTGTCTTCACCTTCGAACCTGAACAGTCCGCCAATCAGCGGCAGGTCGCCAAGCAGAGGCACTTTGTTAATCTGCTTGCTGACATCTTTCTTTCTCAATCCGCCAAGAACGACAGTATCGCCGGTCCTGACCAAAGCTATTGTGCTCATCTTACGTGTGTCGACAACCGGTACATCGCTGCTTGTAAAGCTCTCATTGCGTACGACCACGCTGAATGTCGGCGCGATCCGCAATCGGACCATCCCGTCTCTTGTAACATGGGGTGTAACTTTGAGCGTGACTCCGACAAATTTGAACTTGATTGTTTCAGTGGTGAAAGTGGTGGTAAAGCTTGCTTCGGAATAGGGGATTTCAGTGACGATCTCAAAGGATGCCTCTTCGTTGTCGAGGACCATGACCCTGGGGTTGGCCAAGAGCTTGGCGTCGGACTTTTCCTTCTGCGCCCTGACAACGGCATCGATATCGAGTCCTCCGGAGAGCCAGCCAAACCTCAGATTCCCGTCAAAACTAGAGGCGGTCTTGTCGGTGTCGGCTGTGAACGTGCCGGTTGTATATGGGCGGATGTCTCCGGTTGGATTGCCGCCAAGAGTACTGCTGAGAGTTGTGTTTCGTCCAGCCTGCCATTCTATTCCCAAATCAAGGGTGTCGCGACTTGTGATGTCGTAGATTCTTACCTCGACGAGTATCTGCGCAGTAATTCGGTCGATTTCTTCGATGAAGGTGTCGATAGCCTTTATTTTGGTTTCGGTGTCAGTGACGATTATGTTGCTGCTTGCGGGATTGGCCGAGACCACACCCTGCGGTGAGACGAATTTTTTGAGTGTTGCTTCGACTGTGGTCACATCCGCGTAGGTAATACGGTAAATCCTGCTCACAAGCTTTTCGGCCTGCACGCCGAGTTCGTCGAGGGGTGCAATTCTGACGATGTTTTTGTCGATGACATAGCCATATCCCTGGGCACTGAGTATATTCCTCAAGGCCTCTTCCAGCGGTACATCCCTGAGAGTCGCAGTGACGTTCCCTGTGACCTTTGGGCTTTTGATTATGTTAAGCCCGGCTTTGTCTGCGATGATGCCGATAACCTGGTTGATGTCCGTCTCGCTGAAGACGATATCGATTCGCTGCTGCATTCGCTGTTCCAGCGAGGTCAGCACCTCCTTTTTGCCATCTTTGCTGTTTGGGTCCTGTGCTGCCGCTGTTGTAGAAACAGCCAAAATCAACACAAGGCTGACAGCCAGCACCGCAATAGCTCGGTGTTTCATAAAGTTTTCCATGACAGTTTCCTTTCCCTAATTTACTGTTAAGTTGCTTTTTGCCGCCAACGATTCTGTTACTGAACCGATTGGGTCCAGTTTTTCCCGTCTCTTTCGAGAACGACACTATCCTTATTTATTTTGACAACGGTTGTCCCTGATATGGTGTCACCTTCCTTGAGTGTTTGTTTGTTAATGATGACTAATGGATTCTGTTCGCCCCATATGATGCCTTTTATAATCAGCTCATCCCCGGTTTTCCCCACCACTACCTGTTTCACCTGGACCACTTTCATGGGGTCTCGCAGCGTTACCGGATAAGGTTCCGGGATTTTCCACTCAATTTTGGTCCGGGCTTCCGGGTTTCCGGACGGCAGAGTCTTCGTATCGACTGATTGCGTTCCGCGGACAGGCGGTGTAATAACCCTGACCAGAACAACGATGAGAACTATAAAAAGTACCGGCACAAACAGGACCATTGTTTTTTGCCTTGCATTGCTGATGCCGGGTTTTGGTGTAGACAGTTTTTTTGTTATTCGGTCCAGCATTTGTCGCCATGTTGAGGCGGCGGTACTTGCGGCTGGCGGGGCAACTCTGGGTTTTTCGGGCCGAGGCGTTTGCAATGTCTGCTGTATGGTCTGCTGCGGTTTGGTTGTCGGGATTTGTTTCGGTGGTTTTTGGTCGATGCCAGGGACAGAAGGCGTTTTATCTCGTGTTGAATTGGGTGCAGTTGGAGCGGGTCTCTGCGCTGCGGCCTTTTTGTCGGCAAGAGGCACGCCGCCAAAAATTGAGGTAACTTCTTTGTGCAGTCCCGGCTTACGCTTGGCCATCGTTCATCTCCTCAACAGTGCCGTCTCCAGGCAGACTAAGAGTCAAAACCGGTTTATTCTTTTGTCCGACAATTTCAGCAGCCAAAGCCCTGTATTCCTCAGTCCCCCTGCTCTTGGGGTCATATGTCGAAATCGGCTCACCGGCACTCGGGGCCTCTGCCAGTCTTATCGTTCTGTGAATAACCGTATCAAAGACCAATTCAGCAAAGAACTCTCTCATTTGTCGCTGCACCTGTCTGCTCAGAGCGGTTCTGGTTTCCACGAAGGTCAGCAGTACCCCGAGTATTTTCAGGTTTTCATTGAATCGGTCTTTAACAATATCAATGGTTTCGAGCAGTTGCCTAAGTCCTTCCAGTGCGTAGTAATGCGTTTGGACCGGAATAATCACGTCATTGCTGGCGACCAGTGCGTTGAGCGTCAGCAGGCTAAGCGAAGGCGAGCAGTCGATAACGCAGAAATCGTAGTCGGATTTCACTTGTTCGAGCTGATTGCAGAGTATGTACTCTCTGCCACGTACCGAAGCGAGTTCGAGTTCGAACCCTGACAGCAGTATATTGTTGGGAGCCAGATTGAGTCCTTTTGTGCTCGTGCTGACAATAACCCTTGAAAGCGGTGTATTGCCGGTGGCAAGTGCATCATATACCGTATTGGAGAGCGAGTCCGGGTCGTGTCCGACACCAAGAGTAGAGTGAGCCTGTGGATCGAGGTCGACCAGTAGCACACGATTGCCCGCCGCTGCAAACGCCGCTGCGAGATTCACCGCGGTTGTAGTTTTGCCGCAGCCACCTTTCTGATTTGCTATTGCTATCGTTCTCATCTTTTGTTTACTGTATTAAGATTGCCTATATTGAATCCGTAGTAGTATCATCCTGACGTTTCTTTACGAAGACCGCGAGATTCATTTTTACCTTGTTGGTCGAATCAGTTTCTCCTGAGCGGTCAATCTTGAACTTATCGATAAAGACTACCGGTCTATGCCTTTCGAGAGTGTTGAGAAATGTTGCAAAATTGGTAAAGTCCGCGTCGAAGCCTATCTCGATGCGATTTTCGCATATAAGTTTGCAGTTTGGTATTTCAACGGTTCTTGAGGGTCCCTGGCCTTTGCCGCTGATGCTGAAGCTCGAGACTTGTGTGCCATTTGCGATTTGGCTGATGTCGAACGTCAGATTGGTTGACTGTTCAAAATCAATAACGAAGTCCGTCAGCGTATTCTGCAACTGCTCGATTTGCTGCTTGAGCTTAGTCCCGGTCTCTGCCCTCGAGGCCACCAGGGCGTTTTCGAACAATTGCTTTTTCTCTGCCAGGAGTTTGTCAACCTGTGCTTTCGTTGTGTTTTGAGGTGCCAAAACGATGAGATAGGCCAGCAGGGCCAGCACGGCGGAGCAGCCCCAAATCAGAACTGTAGTTTTAACGTGTCTTCTATAATAAGGTTTCATACCCAAAGCCATCACAATTATTGTTTGAAAATGCAGTATATCTCATAGGAGATAACGTCCTGACCGCTGCGTTTATCAGCATCCTGTCTTGAAACCAGTCTGATGTCTTCGAGCTTTGGTCCTATCACCGGCGAAGATTGCAGGCGGTCTTTGAAATCTCTGACGGCTATGTCACTGCCGCGACCTGAATTACCGCTGATTCGAATTCTCAGTATCGTTTCATTGACTGTAGTGTCGACCAATGTTTTGGGGTCGTCCTTTTTGGGAATTTTTTTTGTTACGTTGTGCTGCTTTACCTCAAGAGCCGTCAGCAGGAGAGAATCAGGAATACTCTCAACCAGTGTGACAATGATGGGCGACCACTGGATGTGCCGGCTGATCGATGTTGCCACTTCCGACAGAACGTTATTAATCGCACTTTCCTGGTTCTCAAACGATTTGGTTTTTGCCAGGGCCTCTGAAAATTTTTCGGTTTTCTTCTGGTACTGGTCAACCTGCTGTCTTTGTATTGATATTGCTGCTGCATTGCTGAGATACAGCCCAAGCAGGGATATTGCGACAATTACCGGTACAGCCAGGGTTGCCGCGGAGATAGCAATGCCTTCGGGCCTGCTCTTGATTGGGACACCTTCACCTTTTAGCAGATCTATAGCAAACATATTATATCGACCTCACAGCAAGCCCGGCTGCCAGCGCCATTGCCGGGCCATTTCGGGCAATAATTTCCTGAGACACATATTTCGTTTTGCAGGTGACGTTCTCCAGGGGGTTCCATAACACGGCCTCTGCGGTAAGCTGCTCATTCAATAACTCAACAAAATTTTTGACCAGCGCAAAGCCCCCGCATACAAGTACCGTGTCGACAGAGGTACTTCTTTCCTGGGCGGCATAGTATCGCAGCGTTTCATTAACATCTATCACGAGTCTGTGAAGTGAATCGGATAAAGTCTGTTCCATTGCCGGGTCAGCCTGGGCGTCAGGAGCGCAGCAGCAGAGGATATTGCGAACCTCTTCGATGTCCATGTTATGGTGGTCGGCAATATACTTAAGGATGTGGTTTCCGGCGTATGAGATGTCACGGATGAATGGCAGGCCGTTGTCACCTTTTATGGCCAGCGTTGTTCGTGTGTTGCCCACATTCAAAGCGGCTAGGCGGGCATGTCCGCTGTTGTTTTGCTCGGGCGAAAAAGCTTCGAGACAGTTCAACAGTGCCAGTCCTTCCACATCCATCAGGACGCATTTGAGCGACGCATCCTTTACCATGTTTGTTTTCCTGTTCAGCAGTTTTTTGGTAGCCGCAACCAGTACGCCCCGCATGCACTGTTCGTCTTCCGGAACCAACTGATAGTCGACGGCAGATTCGTCAATACTGAACGGGCACACTTGTCTGGCTTCGAGGTCAACAGCCGCCGCTAATTCGCCGGCCGGCATTGGTGGAAAACTGAAACTGCGGACAGCCACTTCCGGGCCGGAAACTCCACAAACGACAAAGTTTGTCTCAGCGCCGGATGAGCTTAAGCACTGCCGAATCGCGTCGGTCGCCGCAGCACCTGCATTCGTATCATCTGCTGTGCCAGGGCGAATCTCGCTGACAGCAGCAGCGGTAACGGCGTAACCGGTGTGGCTCTTCCGCAACTGGATCAATTTGACCTGCGATGAGCCTATATCCAGCCCCAGCACGTCTTTTCGCTCGAATTTGAACATCTGCTTCAAACCCCGGTTTATAAGAGCCAACCAAGTTTAATCGTTATGTTCAGTTTACAGCCACAGTGAGTAATGCACGTGTGGACTGAGTATTGGGTTCTTCCTTAATTGCCTTTATCGGTTTGCTATATGTCGTGTATTACTAATAAATCCTGTTTGCGTCACAGTGTATCTTTGTAAGGCCCGGTAGAGAGATGAAGGTCCGGTAAATCAAACAGGCAGGGTAGTAAAGCAGGCTTTTGAGGATCCTCAGGAGGTTTCTCAACTGGTCTGTTTGAGGAAAAAGCTGCTGTTAAACAGCTTGGTTATCGGTCCCGCAGGGGTGCTTAAGGACCTGGAGAAAGACGGCTAACGTGTTTCGGCACGTGCGGTAATGCATGGCTTGATGGAGCTACTCCTTCCATCGTTTCACGACAAACCGTACGCCCTCATCATCCAGTGTGGCGTCTCGTAGTGCTTCGTCATAATAGAAGGTGCATCCACTCTTGAACGTGACGTCCTTGCCAACTAACGCCCCGCGAATTTCACCGCCTGGGTAGATATTGATTTGGGCTTCAGGGGCATATATGATACCGAATATGCTGCTCATAGCTTTTATGTCGAAGACCTGGTCTACGCCGGTGCCATATATCTGGAAGTCTTTCACGTTGCCTGCCTCATTATTGAACCCCAGCGAATTGTCGGCTGCTATATTTCCATCTATGTAGATAATCAAAGATGAACCGGGGTTTACGATTACTTCGCAGCCGTTTCCTATATCTATGTCACCGGTGATGTGCAGCAAGACCTTTCCGCCGGAGATTTCCAGCACACCGGGCAAACCGGCAGTTTGGGCGAGTTGGATGCCGGTGTATTGCGCGCTGTCGGCAGGAGCCAGCTTAATCGTCGCCCCCTTGGCACTTAAGGCCGTACCCGTAACCGGCAGAGATGGAGCGGTTATCACCGGAAAGTCAACTTCTACGACCAGTGAGTACTTTCTTCCGGTTATAGTACCACCTGCACCGATGACAGTTGCCGGGTCTGCTCCTACGCCGACGAAAACATCGGCATCAATAACGGTGCCGGGGCCGATTGGTATTCTGTCCGCCTCGGTGCTGGTAGTGCCGATTTTAACCGAAAAGTCCGTGTCGGTCGGGTTCGCCGAGTTATATCCAGTGACTAATGTGTTGGGCATCAATGATATTCTGTCCTTGACGAGAATCGCACTTTCGAACAGCCACTTCAGCCTTACTGTTGCCTGGACTGCTCTTTGGGAATTGCCGGACATGCCTAAGCTATCCACCACATATTCATTCGTCTTGGCACTCATTTCATCGCGGGCTATCTTGTAGATGAAACTGGAGTTGCTGTATGGCAGTTGCTGCTCTTGTTCCGATAGAAGAGAAGAAGTATTCCAGCTTCCGGATTGGAGCTGCTGATTCATCATGAAAAGAGCCTGGGTTATACCGGCATCGGCTGCCATTCTGGCTTGTATCTCCGAACCGGTGCGAATGGCCGTGAATTGGCCGTGCATCCCGATGCTGAGAACTCCACCGCCTATTACCATAAGTATAACGACAACAACAAGTGCCAGCACCAGTATCGATCCCTGGTTTCCAAGCCTGCGATAAGTCTTTGTATTCATTTCTATATCCTCCGCTGTGATTGTTTTACTCCTGCCACCTGGTTACGACAAATCGCAGCAATTCCTTTTTATCCGTGTAGTCTTTCAATGCCCTGTCGTAATAGAAATTGCCGCTGGATTTAAGCTCGAAGTTGCTTGCCACAAACGAGCCGTAAACATCGCCGGACGCATAGACAGTAATGTCAGCATTCGGCGCATAAACAGCTCCAAACACATCACTCTTGGCTTTGACATCCATCTGCTGTTCTTCACTACTCGTGCCGAAAATTTTCAGGTTACTCGGAATCTTCGTTCGATTGTTGAATCCGGAGTTATTGTCGGCATTCAGATCACCGGCAAGATACAGCGTCAGGGAAGCACCCTCATTTATGACTATTTCGCAATCCTGGCCCATTTGAATATCATCCGTTATGACCAGGGCAACATCTCCTCCTGAAATCTCAAGAACGCCGGCAAGTGCCGCCTTTTTCAATTGGATTGAATCATATATGCCGCTTTCAGCAGGCGTAACCGTGATTGTCTCGCCCTTGGCAATGATGTCCGACGAATAATCTGTTAGTGCCGGAACCACCACCTGCGGAAGGGGCGGCTCTTCAGACATTGCAAATTTGGGACCGGTAGTTGCGCCGAGGTCCTTGATAACGGTATCGGGCCAGCCGTCTACGCCCACATAAACAGTTCCGTTTACTGTAACACCGCTGTTCAGTGTTATGCTGTCACTGTCGGTACTTATCGTAGCTATTCTTGCGCTCATATCCGGGTCGCCCAGGTCGCTGGAGTTATATCCTGAAACAGTCGTCCCGGATTTCAGCACTATGTCACCACGGGTAAGAACCGCATATTCGAACGGCCCCTGCAATTTCAGGAAGCAGTTTATTGTGTTTTGTGCTTGACCGGATTCTCCCGTAACCTCGACGTTGTAGATACCGCCTGAGCCTAATGAAACTTTATAACTGAAACCGCCGTTACAATTGGGAAGCGTCTCATAGTCACCTTGCCAGAGGACATCACCCTGCGAGAAGCCCAGATAATCACTGTCCATGCTCCCACCCTGGTATTCTTGGTTCATCAGGTTGAGCACTTTTGCGACACCGGCGTCGGCGGCACATCTGGCTATCATCTCACTGTTGCTGCGCATGGCAAACGCCTGGCTGTGCAGGCTCAGAGACAGCATCCCCATGCCAATGACAACCAGCAGTACGATAATAGACATAACCGTACTGATTGCCCAGCCTCGTCTGCGGGAAAGCCCGGGTTTAAGGGTTGTCTTCATCTGGCTGCTCCTCATAATATGTGCCGGCCCAAATCAATTAGTTGTGCGCAACTGCCGACGACACTACTGTTAACTGCTGGGAGCCATTGTCCAGTTTGAGTACCATCTGCACGGATTTGCCAATCCGCGAAAAGACGCATGAAGTTACATTCGAGCAAATTGTGGTCGAGCCTAAACTCGCGAGCGGGTCGAGAGTCCCCCGCTCAATCTTAAGGGCGTCACCGTCAATGTAAAAACGGGCGTACCTGTCGAAGTCTGTGGAAGTGTCATCCTGGTAGTATTGAACCTGAACCCAGCTTCCGTCGTCGGCCAGGCTGATGTAATCCAGTCCGGCTTTTCGGATGGTACTGTCGAAAGTCCTCCTGGCAACGTGGCCGCCGGTGACGACATCAGAATAAACACGACTGTACATGTCGCTCCAGCCTCGCTGACCGTCGGCTAACACCATACCAACAGCGAGAATAACAACACCGAGCATCAGCACGGCCACCATCAGTTCAACGATAGTGAAACCCCTGGTATTTGCTGTTTTTGTTTTTAACGTTTTCATTGACGCCCCCAATCCACTATGTTACGGGCTGATATAGGTTGTGAGCCTGTACGATTTGTCAAGACTTCCGCCTTGTTCAGAAGTATAGCCGCGCTGGTTCCACATCACGGTGACATTCAAAGCTTTCAAGCCCGCGGCGATGTCCTTCCAGGCTAAAATGGCATAGTAATCAGCGCCTTCGGCGGTAATTTTGTAGCTGCCTAACATGGTATAGCCTGAAGGCCCGGTGAAGCTGCTGTCATCATCCGAGATGGTTAATTGTGATGCAAAAGTGCTCACAGGGTCGAAAGAATTCGGATCGGCAGAACCCTTCCAGCTTTCACAGAACAGCAGGGCTGTCCGAGCAGCGGTGGACCTCAGGTCCGCCCTGCGTGCGCCAAGAGCGGCGTTATATCGAAAAGCAGAAGTGCCCACAACCGCAATCAACAGTATGACGGTTGCAATAAGTATTTCAATAAATGTCAGGCCTGACTGAAGTTTTTGTCGCGTGACTTTCATATTATCACCCTCAATTGGCCGCGAAACAATCGCGCGCGATTTATGGAATGTCCGTCCATGCGCCTGCATGGTTCAGTTGAACTAAGCTTGGTGTTGCGATGCCGGTACCGGTATTATTGCATTGAATAGTAAAGGTCAGTTCGGGGTCGGCGTTTTTGGTAAACGAACACGCCGTGATGGAATAATTGGCTATAGCAAAATAAGTCCCGTGCAGGTCGCTTGCAGTAACCCCCAACTGTGCCAGCGGCGGCGGATACGTTCCCGTAATATTCTTCTCCGCGGCATAAGCTCTCAAAGCAGTCGATATGGTTCCACAGCCAGCCCTGCCTTCAGACCATTTAGCCGCGTCGATTCGTCCTTTCATCATCGGAATTGCCACTGCAGCGAGGATACCGATAATGAGAATAACGACCATCAGTTCGATAAGCGTAAAACCTGTTGTAGCCTTTGTCTTCATCCGTCGCCTGCTGCTCTCAAAACTGTGCCAGCGCCGGGTGATATTGCCACCCAGCGCTGGTCAGTAATGTCCGATACGGAACACATATATCCTTTTTTGGAACGCGTTCTCATAATCTGCTTACGGAGTCTCGACCCATGCTCCGGTCTGATCCAGCGTTACCACTGTGGGACTGGAAATCCCTGTCCCGGTGTTTGTGCACTGAACGGTGAACGTCAGTTCAGGGTCTGCGTTGGCGGTAAAGGTGGCGGCAGTAACGGAGTAGTTCGCAATCGTGAAATACGTTCCGTGCAGGTCGCTGGCAATGAAGCCCAACGTTGCCAGGCTCGGCGGGTAAGTTCCCGTTGCGCCCCTTTCGGCAGCGTAGGCCCGCAGCGCCGTACCGATGGTACCACAGCCGGACTTGCCTTCCGACCACTTGGCTGCGTCAATACGACCCCGCATAATCGGGATAGCCACAGCGGCCAGGATGCCGACGATCAGAATCACGACCATCAGCTCGATCAATGTGAAACCTTTTCTACTTCTCATTGCATCTTCTCCTAAAAAAGAAATTAGAAATTACGTTACTTGTTCATTCAGAAAAATCGACCTAATATGACAGTGACTATATACGTTTTAAGTTTTTTTTTGCTGTCGATGTCGCTGTTTAGGTGCCGCCCATCGAGAAAATCGGCAGATACAACGCAAGTACAACTGCCAATACAATCGCTCCAACCGTTACAATCATTATAGGCTCAAGCAGTGACATCACGGTGTTAATGGTAGAATCGACCTTTCGCTCGTAATAGCCGGCGGTTCTGCTAAGTACCACCGTTAGCGAACCACTTTCCTCTCCGACCTGAACCATCTTAACCACCATGTTCGGGAAGAAGCCGGCTTTTGCCAGACTCGATGAGATGCCGTCTCCGGCGATAATGCTTTCTCTGGTCTTAGTTACCGAGTCCTTTATGGTGTCGTTGTTTGTCATGCCGGAAAGAATGTTGAATACGTCGAGTACGGAGACACCGGCCCCCAGCAGCGTGGACATTGTTCTGCAAAACGTGGCGATAAAGCCCTGAGCGACTATCTTGCCAAGCAATGGAAAAGCCAGTATTATTTTTGCAAAGAGACGGTGGCCCCATGATGTTTTCGAAAGAACGATAGAGCCGATTATAATAGCCAGAGTGCCCCCGATAATGTTCAGTACATTGTCGCGAAGCAGTTCGTAGACGCCCATAAAAGCCTTGGTAAAGGCCGGCAGTTCTCCTCCGAACTGTTCGAATATGATTTCGAATCTGGGAACAATAAAGGTCATTACGAATGTCACTATCATAACGATAAATACCAGCACGAAAATGGGATATGCCATTGCGCCTTTGATTTTTTTGCCTAACTTGTCCTTGTTGTCGTAATACTCTGCGACCCTTTTGAGAGATTCGGGAAGGCTGCCGCTTGTTTCTCCGGCTAATATGATTGCGTGTGATAACTTGTTGAAAACTTTTGGGAATTGGCCGATACTGTCCGCAAAAGTTTCACCTTTTTCCATCTCACTTGAAAGTGTTCGCAGAATTTCCTCAAAATGCTTGTTATCGATGTCTTCGGCGATGGTTTCCATGGCGGCGGAAATTGGAATACCGCCTTCCACCATAGTTGTGAGCTGCCAGCAAAATGCCGAGAGGTCGGCTGCTTTGATACGCTTCGTATGTCGCAAGGTACGACTGCGGTGATTAGCTTCCACGTCAATCTCATTGAGGGAAACAGGAGTAAGCTGCTGTTCTCTAATCCAGTTCAGCATGTCGTTGGCGCAGGCAGCCTGGCCATGTCCTGTTTTACGGGTTCCTGATATGTCCCGGGCAATATATTGATAACTCTTCATTGTACTATCCCAGTCAAAGACGCTGTTTAGGATTCAAAATTCGCATCCGGCGTATAATTACCGACTTGTCTTTTCCTGCTTTTTCGTTTTCTTATCGGCGCTTCCAAGGTTCGGGTTTAGCTAAAAAAGGTCTCAACCTCTACGCCGACAGCTTCCGGTTTCTAAAGGATACGTCCGAATTTCGGCTTTGGCGCAAGATAGTCGTTTTGTTCATTTCAACTGCTCTCGGTATAAGCCACCCTCATGATCTCTTCAGCAGTTGTTTGGCCCTGAAGAATTTTGCTTACGCCGCTTTCAAGCAGCCCCCCGTAACCCTTTTGTCTGGCCATTTCTCTTAGCCTGGCTTCACCTGCACCTGCAACAAGCTCGGCTCGGATATTCTTGTCGATAACGAGAAACTCAAAAATCGGCAGCCGGCCATGGTATCCGGTATTGCCGCAGTTATTGCAGCCGTGCCCATGATAAAAGACGGTATCTTTTGCCTGGTCGTTGTCGATATTAAGACACTTAAGCACGTCCTCGGTGAGTGTCACGGGTTCTTTGCATCGCTCGCAAATCCTTCTCACTAACCGCTGCGCAATCACGAGATTCAGCGTTGAACCCAACAGATATGGCTGAACCCCCATGTAAACGAATCTGCTTACCGCACTGGGTGCATCGTTTGTGTGAAAGGTACTCAAGACCAAATGTCCGGTCATCGATGCCTTGATGGCGATATCGACGGTTTCCTTGTCCCTTATTTCGCCGATGAGTATTATGTCCGGGTCCTGTCTGAGAATCGCGCGAAGTGACGATGCAAAATCCAGCCCGATATCCGGTTTAACCTGAACCTGATTAATGCCTTTGAGCCGATACTCAACCGGGTCCTCAACGGTGGTGATATTCCTTGTGGGGTCCTTTAGGTAATTAAGAGTTGCATATAAAGTCGTGCTCTTGCCGCTTCCTGTAGGGCCTGTTACCACAATAATCCCGTGAGGCTGCGACAATAACGCCTTGAATTCTTTCAGTCTCTCCGGCTCGAAGCCGAGTTTTTCCACGTTGTGGTCCACGGCGGCCGAATCGAGTATTCTCATTACAACCTTTTCGCCGTATATTATCGGTATCACGGATACCCGGACGTCAATTTCCCTTCCCGATGTTTTTACCTTGAAACGCCCGTCCTGCGGCAGCCTTCGTTCGGCAATGTCCATTCCCGCCAGTATTTTTATCCTGGTGACAACGGCAGCCTGCATTTTTCTTGCCGGCGGCACCATATCCCGAAGCACGCCGTCGATTCTCATTCGGATAGACATCGATCGGTCCTGAGGTTCGACATGAATGTCGCTTGCCCTGCTCTTTACCGCCTGGTTGAGCAGCAAATCGACAAAGCGAATCACCGGGGCTTTGGTTGCATCGGCTTCGCTTGTCCCATCGCCGTCGAGGTCGTCATCGGCAAGATTGTCGAGCTGATCATCTTCGGTTCCTTCAAGCTCTACGAGGTCACGCAGCCTCTGTTCTTCCAGGTCCGAGCCGTGATAAATCGCCTCGATAGCCTTGTGCACTTCCTGTGATGAAGTGAGTACGACCTTAATCTGGCGTTTTATTTTCAGTGCGATTGTGTCAATTGCGATGACATTGAGTGGGTCGGCCATTGCAATAATAACCTTGTTGTCAATTTCGCTGATTGCGACAAGACTGAATCGCTTTGCGATGCTCTCAGGAAGCATTCTGGCAATGTTCATATTGATTTTTGACAGGTCGTCGAAACGTATGTAATCCATCGACAAGTGCTCGGCCAGGGCACTGGTAATGCCTTCGTCATCGAGTATCTTCAGTTGGACAAGCACTTCTCCGAGCCGTCCACCCTGTTCCCGCTGAACGTTCAATGCTTCGATCAGTTCCCTGTGTGTCAGGAGACCTTTGGAGACGAGAAACTCGCCGAAGAGTACATCCTGTTTTGATTTGACAGGAGTCGCTGTTTTAGCTGTGGTCATGCATCCCCTCTTCCCCTAAAGAGAGCCAATTGTAAAGTTTGCCGCCAAACCTGCAAATTACACCTATACTAAATGCTATTGTTTTAGGTAATAACTAACAACAAGTTCGGTATTAACGGCCACCCCCGTTACATAAAGTATACGACAAGAAGGCGCCTTTGCCAAAAGATGTGCAGGTGTGAACTGTCGAATGGGTCGGCCTGCCGGCTGGATTTTGTCGTGTTTTGTGGGTTCTTGAAAAATAGGGGCCTTGATTATAGGGCTTCATAAACACAAAACTCGTGTGGGTGTGGCTTACACATGCTGCTATGCGTTGCCGGCAGATCTGAGCAGTTATGTCAATGGCAGTCCTATAAGTGGGGGCTATGCCGAAAGCTGGTTATCGGCTGTTACAATCATCTAAAATAACCGGCGGCTTATTGAAGCTTTCTTCGCACTACTGCCGCGGCAGATACGGTCCTGGTGAGCTTGCCGCTCTGTACGGTTATCGATATCTGAACGCTCTTTACATAAGTGACGCCGTCGCCGTCGATGTCGGGGTTCTTTGTGAACGTCATTGAGGTGACATTATCACACAGAACGTATTTATCGGTGTTGGTGATAAGATAAAGCTTGTTGTCGGTGCTGTTAAATTGATAGGTTATGTTTTGAGAATCGGCGGTGACAAGAGAGCATTGATTGAGCGGCTCTTCGGCTGTGTATACCTTTGTTGCGGTTCGAAGCTGAGTTGTTATTCGAAACAACGCCTGTCGTGCGGTGTTAATGGTATTGAAGATGTCCTGGTTTTGCTGATAGTTTACGATAGAAGCTTGAAATGCCACCGCAACAGCCGTCAGCAATATCGCAGTTATGGCCAGGGCAATCAATAACTCGATAATTGTAAAGGCGCAAACGAGTTTTTTCTGTTTGTTTGCCATTTTCGTGTTCCGTTCTGTTTTCATCAGTATCGAGCTCTTATCCAGGAGGAAGAACATATGGGCTTTGCGTTCAACAAGACCGTCGCGCTAACTCTGACGAAGTTGCTTGTACCATCTGCTACGACCTGTTGGAAGTTTGCCGGGCTTACGTTTTCGACCGTGACCTGCTGAGTAAAGCCTGTGAAATCGGTTAGCAGGGTTCTGTCGGTTTTGATGGGAGGCGAAAACATTTTTCCATCGAAATCGTCGAGGTCGTCGTATTCAGCCAGTGTGGCTTCTTCTGCGCCGAAGGTTGCCGCTCCGGTATCCGGATCGATTACCGGCAGTGTGGTTGTGAGTTCTTTAATCTGCTCTAACAGGAACTCCGCGGTCGAAAGATTGGTAGCGGCGCCGTTGGCCTTTGTAAATGAGATGTTTGATGCCACCAGTGATGCAATCGCAAGGCCGATGAGAATCACGGCCACCAGAACCTCAGCAAGTGTAAATGCCTGTCGTTTCATAATTTGGATCAGACTCCTATTTTCCGGTGACGACACTGGACATCTTGAATATCGGCAGGATGATACTCATGGCGATGAATCCAACGAGCACACCCATCAAGACAATCATTATTGGCTCAATCATAGACGTCACGGTCTTGATAATTGTTTTTAATTCTCTTGCATAATAGTCGGCAACGTCCCCGAGCACCTCGCTGAGGGTACCGGATTCTTCTCCACTTCTAATCATCTGCACGACGTTGCCGGGCATAAGCTTGTAAGCGGCGAGGCTCGAAGCAATTTTCTTGCCCTGCCTAACCTGGTTCTGGACGTTAAGCCACATGTTTTTGTAAAGGATATTTCCTGATATCTGGGCCGTTATGCAGATAGTATCGAGGATAGGTACACCCGCACTGGTCAGTACACCCATGGTATGCAGGCTTCTGGTTATGTAGAGGTTGCGACAAAGAGTTTTGAGCAGAGGCAGCGTGAGCTTGGTTTTGTCCCACCAAAGACGGCCTATTTCCGTTCGAACAAAATAGACAAATCCTGCCAGTGATGTTCCGATGACCGGTACAATGATATACCAGAAGGTTCTGAGAAAATAGCTGGTGGCCATTAGAGCTTTTGTTGGTCCGGGCAGCAGATGTTCCTTACCTGCGAATATGGCGGCGAATCGCGGCAAAACAAAGGTCAACAAAAATATGGTCACCGAAACAGCCATTACGGCTATGATGATGGGATAGACCATAGCTCCTTTGACCTGTGATCGCGTATCACCCTCCTGGTCGAGATACTCAGCCAGTTTTCTAAGCATACTGCTGAGTGAGCCGGAGATTTCCGCTGCAGCGACCATATTTATGTATAGGTTGCTGAAAACCTCGCTGTGTTCAGCCAGTGCCTGTGAGAAGCTTCTGCCTTCTTCGATTTTGTTCTTAAGGTCGAAAATAATCGCGCTGAATTTCTTGTTGTCGCTTTGTGTGGCGATTGATTCCAGAGAATCCTGAAGACTGATGCCCGCTCTGACCATGACGGAAAGCTGGTTTGTGAAGTTCAGAATGTCTTTTCTGCTGGGGCCGAATTCAATTCTGAAGTTCTTCACTTTTTTCAATACGTTTGCGTGCGGACTTTCCGCTAAATCCATATCTGCCATGTATGAGTTTGCATTGCCGGTACCAGCCGGTTGAGGCTCCGGAGTATCTTTTACAGCCGTTGAGTTTTCATTTTCCTGCGAAACGTTTTCGAACATAACATAACCTTTCAATCTTGGCAGGGGCGTCTGCTTCTCACACGCAGTACTTCACCGAGTTCTTTATCAAGCCTCCCGTTTCCCTGCTTGCCACGACCGGCGAGTTTTCGTTCGACCGCAGTCATTCGTCATTCGCGGTGGTGGAGTTTACACCGCAACCGCAGTAGGCATTGGCGCCAGTATCTTTTCCATTTTGCCGGGATTCATTGCTCTGGCGATAGCTTCTTCTCTATCGAGATATCCCTTCGAATACATATCGGCGATGCTGTTATCCATATTTTGCATCCCGAGTCTTCGCGATGTTTCGATGATGTTCGGTATTTCATAGATTCTGTCTTCCCTGACGCAGTTTCGCACAGCGGAAGTACAGAGCAGTATTTCACAGCAGGGAACCATTCCAGGCTCATCAATTCTTCTAAACAACGTTTGTGAAATTACAGCCTGCAGTGTATTCGCCAGCATCGTTCGGATTTGGTTTTGCTGTGCGGCTGGATATATGTCTATGACCCGCTCAATAGTTTGATAAGCGTTTATCGTGTGGAGCGTACTGAAAACCAGGTGTCCCGTTTCGGCCGCTGTCACCGTTGAACTGGTCGTCTCAAGGTCACGCATTTCGCCAACCATGATAATATCCGGGTCCTGTCGCAGCACATGCCTCAAACCCGATGCAAAATCAGGGCAGTCATCACCGATTTCCCGCTGTTCAATCATACACATGTTGTTTTCCAGGGCGTACTCGACCGGGTCTTCAAGGGTGATTATACGCTTCTTGCTGCTCTCGTTAATCAACCCCACCATTGAGGCCAGTGTGGTACTCTTGCCGGAACCGGTGTGCCCGGTGACCAGAACGAGTCCTCTGGGCAATTCGGTAAGTTCCTTGACTATAGGCGGCAGATGGAGGTCCTCAAGCAGGGGAATCTGGTTTGGAATTACCCTGAAGGAGATTGCAATACTTTCTCTCTGGTAGTGGGTATTGACACGAAACCTGTGGCCATCGTCTATAGTTGTGGAAAAATCAAGGTCCCTGTTCTGCTCGAATTTCTTGAACCTTTCAGGGCCTACCATTGCCAGGACCATTTCCTTTGCATTTTCGTTGCTTACAGGTGGGAACTGCTCCAGAATCAGGAGTTCCGTGTTCTTTCTCAACACCGGCGGCATACCCACGTTGATGTGCACGTCACTGGCACCTGTTTCAATTGCTTCTGCGAGTATTGTCTTGATATCTGTCATATTACTGTCTCCCATTTTCTCAGCACTGCACAATTGTTCTCGGTCAACGTGTTTAATCTGTTAATTTACATTTTCAACAAAAACCTCGTTTTCGTTCTTGCCATATACTTCAGTGACACGCAATACCTCTTCAATCGTCGTCAAGCCCTGCTGTACTTTCTTCATCCCGTCGTTGAACAGGGTTGGTTGCCCGGTCTCGAAAAAGGCCCGACGCATGTTGCTTACAGATGAATCTTTGTTGATTATATCAGTAAACGTGTCATTAATTATCAACAACTCGTAGATTCCGACTCGACCGACGTACCCGGAACCTCTGCAGTTGTCACAGCCGCGGCCGTGGAGCAGTTGTTGCGGTTCTATTCCGGCGTTCTCAGCGTGTTTACGCATGTTCTCAGGAATGTTATAGACCTCTTTGCATTTGGGACAAATTCTTCTCACCAGTCTCTGGGCAAGCACCGCGTTCAACGATGCGGAAATCAGGTATGCTTCGATGCCAATGTTGATCAGCCTCGTAATGCTGCTGGCGGCGTCGTTGGTGTGCAGTGTAGACAGTACCAAATGACCGGTAAGTGCGGCCTGTACCGCAACGCGGGCGGTCTCATTATCGCGGATTTCACCGACCATTATGACATCGGGGTCCTGCCTGAGCAGACTTCGAAGTGCCGAGGCAAAAGTAAGACCGATCTTATCACTTACCTGCACCTGGTTGCAAAAGTCAAGCTCGTACTCGACGGGGTCTTCAACTGTGGAGATATTCAATTTCTCACCGTCCATCTGGCAGAGCGAAGAGTATAGTGTGGTGCTTTTGCCGGAACCCGTTGGGCCTGTGACTAATAGTATCCCGTGTGGCAGTTTTACCTGTTCACTGAAAGCGCTTGTGATCTCCGGCTCCATGCCAAGGTGTTCAAGACCCCTGATGATTGATTTGCTGTCGAGGACACGGATAACCACCTTTTCACCGTGATTAGTGGGCAGTATGGAAACTCGCAAATCGACTTCTCTTCCGCCCACGATAACCGCTATTTTGCCGTCCTGTGGGAGCCTTCTTTCCGATATGTCGAGATTGGACATGATTTTGATTCGTGAGACAATGGCCGAATGCATCTTCGACGGAGCCTGTTTCATTTCGAAAAGCACACCATCGATGCGGTATCTTATGGCCGTGAATTTGTTTTTCGGCTCGATGTGAATGTCGCTGGCGCCTTCGTGTATGACGTTGCTAATCAGAAAGTTTACGAACTTGATGACCGGCGACTGACCCGCCATTTGTTCGAGGTCTTCCGCTTCGTCCGTGCGTTCCTGAACGATTTCCACGTCGGTCATGTCGCTGATAATATCGTCGAGATTGTCATCAACAGTTTCTTCTCTGAAGAATTCGCAGATGGCCTCAATGTCCTTGTGACCGCAGACCACGGCTTGCACATCCATACCCATCTGTCTCTTGGCGTCTTCAATTGCAAAGACATTTTCCGGCTCCGTGGTAGCGACGATGACCGTGTCTGCCTCCACGGCGACAGGACAAATAGAAGTGCCCTTAATAAACTCGATGTCCAGTTTCGAAAAGGCCTCTTTTTGTACCTTTTCAGCCTCGATGTGCCGGAACTCGAGTCCGCAGAGTTGGGCTTTTGCCGTCAGGATATCATCCTGGCTGCAGAAGCCTGCTTTGGCCAGCAATGCCGCTGTTTCTGCGGTCGGAGTTGCTGATTGCTCCTGCCGTATTTGCGATTTCTGCTCAGCGGTAATCTTACCCGTTTCCAGCAGAACGTCCGCAACATCCCGCACACGGTATTCGCAGGCATCCTCGGGAACGTAGAGGTCGCTAAGCCCGACTATCGAATCGTTGTCACTGCCCAAATCGGTCTGTAACGTCTCGAGCGCCTCACTCTCGCACCCGAATGCTTCCTCTTTATTGTGGGTAACAAATGGTAACTTCATTCTGCCAACTTCATTATTATCTGAATATTATCATGGCCGGATTGCTCCCATACCAACACGACAGTGCGTTGGGTAATCTTCTCAACCCTGAAGCCTTTTATTAAATCACCTTCATAGACGATTTTGTCGTTGATCATGCAGCAACTGCGTGTATCGGATTTTATGATACTACGAAGCTTCATTTCCTTTGCTCGAAGCTTGACCTGCCGTTGAAGGATTGCTGCGGCGTCCTCAAGGTCGGTCTTTTCGCTGCCGGTACTGGCAGGAGTCAGCAGGAACATGTCCGCTGCAAAGGGATCTTTCACCAGCTCATTAACCTTGACCTGCTGGAAGTCTGCAAATTCATAGAATTTCTGCACTATCTGATCCATTCGGTTAAACATGTCTGCCTTTATTCCTGTGAGCTTACTGATTGCAACTTCAACCTTCGCTTCGGCCGGCTCGACACCTGCTAAGGCTTTCTGCGGCGAACTCTGTTTTATCATAAAGATGAGAGATATCAGGCCGACGACAAAGATGGCCATCAGCAGATATGTGCTCTTGCGGACGTGGTTTTGCCTGGTTGCAACGGTGAGGTACTGTTGGTCCTGAGGCTTACCGGCACCGTCGCCGACTGCTGCCGACGAGTTCCTTTGTGTTGTCATATCTCCAAGCCCCTGGTCTTTCATGAACGCCAGCATAACGCGTCTCCATCCTGATAGTAATTGTCAACACATATTCACAACCGGTTCACCGATAATTCCGTACAATCGTATCATCGAGCTCTAACCGGTTGAGTTCTGGAAGAATATGCCTACTATAAAACTTGTTGTTATTTGTCCCTCGCCCTTTGTTTGTTTTTTCAACTCGAGCTGGCGAATCTTCATGATTCGTGGAAGCTTTTCGAGTTCCAGCAGAAACGAATAGAACGATTTGAAATTGCCGACGAGTTCCATTTTCAGCGGCTGTTCAATGTAACCGTTATTGTCCTTTTTCTGCAGCGTTCTGATCATTTTAGCTTTGAGACCCTGTTTTTCTCCGATGACCGTGACGTCACGCAGCACTTTGTCGATTTCACTGGTGGGAGGAAGTTTGCTCTCGAAGAAATCGATGGCTTTCTGGAGTTCTTCAAGCTGCTTGCTCAATCCCTCAGCCGCTGACGTGGCCGTCTTGAATTCCGACAACTTCGCAAGTTTGTCGTCCATTCGTGATTTTTGCTCGGCCAGACTCTTGTTGGCCGGCTTAATCATCAACTCATACGCCGCCAAAGCCAAGCCAACCAGCACCACGAAGAATGCAAATTTTCTTAAACCACTTGTCATGATTTTGTCCTTTTGTCAACAAACCAGGATAATCCTTGTTTCAATTCCATTTTCAGAAAACGCGAAAACCTTTTCCGCTTTTTAATTTGATTGCTTCCACGTCCTGCTTCGTAAGATGCGCATTTTTGGCCAGCATTGCCTTGAGCTTAAAACGCCTGGAAATCGCATCATCTACTTTATGCTCTTTTGATTCCACCAGGGCTACATCGCTGAGAATTGAGGATGCACTCAAAGACTGTATGTAGGCCGCAACCTGTCTGTCACTGGGGGCAATTCCTTCGATGTCAATATGTGTCTCAATCAGTTTTTCGGTTGATACGATCGATTGCATCGCGTTGGCCATATCATCCCGTGTCTGCTCGTGCTTGTTGACTGCTGTTTTGGCGGCAGTTGCTCTATGCTTCGGCTCTTTTTGGATTATGTTCAGCCGAACCAGTGATACTCCCGCCGGCAGGTTGTTCGTCAAAGAAGCCAAAAGCACGCTTTTTGGCACCGTCTCCAACAACTCCGCCGTGGTCAGGGCCGTTTTCATCATGGCTCTGCGTTTTTTCTGAAGCTGCTCGAATTGATCTATGGCCACCTGCGCCTCCGCCAGTTTCGCATTGATAACCTTCTCCCTGGCATTGACGGCTCTTTGTCTGATTTTGATCGTTACAAATGAACCGCCAAGCACAGCCATCATTATAAGCAACAGTATCAGATACATCACGTTCGTTCGGCGTGACTCCTTGCTCTGCACATAATCATCCGGCACAAAGTTTATATTAACCATTTGTTTATCCCTCAATCTATCTTCTGTTTTGTATCAGCTTCCTGAAGTCCTTCAATAATCATCTCTTGGAATTCTCGCAAAAAGCAGGGCCGATGGATTTGTACTCCTACGATAAGCTGAGTCCAAAGGCATTAGTCCAATTAAACTCACATTTGTCGATTCCCGCCCAGGCAGGGTCCGAAACTTTAACCGCCGCCAGGCAGTCACCCATTTGTGCCGGCATTTCCAACTGCTTCGCAATCCTGGCCGAAATCGCTTTTCCCGCATCCTGAGAGGCCAGAAAAATGGCCCGTTCAATCTGAATTTTCCTGTACATCGAATTGAAGTGCCGCTTCGATGCCGTCAATTCCAAAATCAATCGAGTTACCATTTCATCGCTTTCAAGCTGCTCGGTTCCTATTGCTATCGAACGCGCAAAAAGCAGACTTTTATGACGACAAACCACTACGTTTGTGCGGTTGGCGTTAATCTCAAGCAGCATCACAACCGCTTCAAGATCAGACTGACGTCTGCCAAAAAACCTGACGTAGCTGTTGACCAGTGCAAGAGGCCAGACACAAATGGACTTTATCACCAGGTTGGCTTGCTCGTAAATGGCCAGATGTCTGTCAATAATCTTTCGTTCCATGGCTATGGCGACCGTATGATTCTCTTCTGTCGGAACACACTTTATCACCGCATCATCACCCGAAAAGGGCAGCTTCCGGCCTATTTTCGAACGTACGACAGCCAGCAATTTTTCATCGGAGACATGTTGGCCGTTACTGCCCGGTACTCGAACATGGTCAATGAATACCTCTGCCGTTGGTATAGTTGCCACAACGCTTCTGCCTTGAAATCTGCCTTTTCCAATCAACTCGCGTATTGACTCAATCGCCCATCGTTGCCAATCACCAGTTCCGGGCTTGATATCAGCCGGGCGAATCCTGCTGCCGCCGGCGATGAGCACTGCACCGTTTTCATTTGGCCTCAGTTGAGCTATTAGCACACTGTGCTCGCTGACATCGATACCGATTGGCCCGCGGTTACGGCTCCGGCTGCAAACTGCTGAATTCGAACCTGTGCGGTTTTTCAAGAACCAAACCATACACTGTCCTTTTGTATGCGGCGAACTACGGTACACGCCACCTGTGCGGCACCGATTAAATACATTGCTTTTGCATTCACATCATCGTTCCAAGTTGATAGCTTCATTAATGTTAATCACGTCAACAACCCCACTTGGTTCCGATTCTTGCCGTGTGATCCCAACTAAAATATAGGAAACATACACACCAGCGGCCAAACGAAGACAAGAATATTAATCATTGATTATCTATTCGGACCTTCTCGACAGCAAGAAAAGCGTGTTAGTCCCATAAGACAGACCCGTGTTGTAGGATACCCCCCGGGAAATCCGCCGGTTGAATTCTTGTTTGATATTACATCGCAAAAATGCGCGCATGCGGGAGAAATTTGTCGATGGCAAAGCTATTGGTGGTCAAAAACTATGCCCAATAAGAATAACCGTGAAGTTCATTGGTATAAATTCGGGATCGTCCGATATTGCAAAAGATGTTATTGTACCCGGTTATTGACACAAATTTATCTCTATTCTGCTTTGAGTCGGCGCGTCATCAGGTTGGCCATGGCAACCCCAACCGCCTTGTTCTCGAAAAGAACCTCGCAGACGGCGTGCGTGATGGGCATTTCGATATTGAAACGTGACGCAAGAGCCTGAACTGACTTGCAGGTGGCGACGCCTTCGATGACCGATTCTGTAGCACGCTCTGCATTCTTTACGGTCTGTCCCTTTCCAATTCGTTCGCCGAAAGAGCGATTTCTGCCCGACGGCGAGATGCACGTTGTTACAAGATCGCCGAGGCCCGTAAGGCCCGCGAACGTTCCAGGTTTTGCGCCACAGGCGACGCCCAGGCGGGTTATCTCCGCCAGACCTCTGCACAACAAGGCGGCCTTGGCGTTGTCACCTGCCTGAATCCCGTCAATGATGCCCGCGGCAATAGCGATGACGTTTTTGCACGCCGCCGCAAGTTCCACTCCGACCACATCATTGTTTGTGTATACCCGAAGCCAATCTGTGTTGAAAGTGTACTGTGCTTCTGCTGCCAAAGCCTGTTCATCGCAGGCGATACACGCCGTAGCCGGCAGCTTTCTCGCCAGTTCGTTGGCGATGGTGGGTCCGGAAAGCACCGCGCATTTAATGTCGTCGCCGAGCACATCTGCCAGTATCCTCGTAGGCCGCAGCAGAGTTCCGTTCTCAATGCCCTTGGCAATCGAGACAATGGGTACGCCGGTGTCAAGATGACCTTTCAGCCTGGTCCAGATTCCACGCATGAACTGACACGGTACCGCCGAGACGATAAGGTCGGCATTTTGAAAAATGCGTCTGTCGTCGGACTCGAACGCGAGTGCTTCCGGGACCTTGTAGCCTGGGAGAAATTTTATGTTCTCGCGTTTGATTTCGGTCTCTTTTAGCTGCTCGCCATCATATCCCCACATTCGCGTACTGATACCTTTTCCGCAAAGCAGCATTGCCAGTACCGTACCCATGGCACCATCACCAATTATGGAAATATTGTTGAACATAGCCTGGAAAAAACTTCTCGACGCATATTCATAACCGAACGGGACTTTCCAGCGGTCATTAAACCATTGCCTCTGCTAAATTGCAATAGCTGCTTTCTGCACAGACCTATAGAATTTGATTGGATGCATCTGAAAAGGCCCTTTCCGAACCTGTCGAAAAGGGCCGTGACAAAATTCGAATGTTGTCCGCTATGCCTGCACCGCAGCCTCTTACGAACTTGCCAAAGTCTCCTGGAGCTCATCTTTTCTGCGCCTGCGTCGACGCCGGTTGATTGTCTGGCGATCCGGGTCGTACCGCTTCGGTTGAGACGCCACCTGAACAGCCTTGACAGCCGTCTCTGCGAAGAGGTCTGCCCCAATCTCTTCCCACAGGCCTTCAGCACGGTTGAATACGCCGCCCGACAGCATAATTCGCATGTTGGGCCAGGCATTCACCGCCCGAACTGTATCTATCAACTGTCGTATTTCAGGCGCCTGCTTGGGCGATGCGCCGTAAATCAGCAGAATATCCGGTGCGTATTCGTTCACATAGCCGAGAATATCATCATTGGTCAAACCCCCGCCTATCAATCTTACTTCCCAGCCGTCACTTTCGAACAAATCCACCGTCATCTGGGCTCCGAGTTCCTCCAATTCGGTCTGACCGCAGCAAACAGCCACCTTTTTGCCCTTTGCGGGCCTGTGAGGCAGCTTATTCTGTAGCTGATCCACAATCGTACGGTTGATTCGCGTAGCCAAATGTTCCTGAACCACGCTGATTTTGTCCCTGCGGATCAGATGCTCGACTTCCAGCATTATGGGCCAAATGACATCGGCATAAATCGCGTTTGTCGGCACGCCACGCTGCAAAGTCTCCTCTATGACACCGCGACAAGCGGTTCTGTCGCCTTCCAACAAAGCTCTGAGGTAACGTTCGAGAGTATTGTTTTCAGCCATAACCGAATCTCCTATAGACTTCTTAAATCCATTTACTTGCCTACATTGCCTACGCAGCATTCACTTTAACGCTCGATGTTAAACTGGGCAAGCTACGTATCGGCAGAGGTGATTTGAAAACTTTAGGGAAAATGGGCAAGATGGGAAATATAGAGAGACCGCTTTGCGCGGATAGCAAATACCAGGCGCGCAACTCTGAAAATTCTCCACTGACCGCCCTGAATTCCCTCTTATTGATATACTCGTCGTGCTCAAGGACCTGGCGGCGTAAACGCTGCGGAAAAGTCAGGAAAGGAAAACGCTGACCCTGCGGTCACTAATTAACCCGCTGAAGGTTTTGTCCCCCATTTCAGCCTTCAAAAATCTTTTGCCCTATGGCCCGATAAAATCTCCCGTCCCGCCTGGTGGTTTCAGTTATACACTCTCTGAAAGTGCCTTATAGCGGTGCATTTTTGAATTCGAAAGTCCTTAATGCTATAATGACCTTCATAGCATTGGGTGTTATTGATAATTGATAAGCTAAGTTTCCTAAGCAAGACCGCAGATTGGACGCTGCCCTTTTTGATAGGAAACGGAGGAATGGAGATGAAGAAGGTAATCCTTGTCATAGGTATAGTCGTCCTGCTCCTGGTTGTGCTTAGATCGAAAGCGCTTCAAGGCCATGCGGACAAATTTATCAAGTCGTACCAATCTCACGAGCAGAAGCAAATCCACGATTTTCTTTCTCAATAAGCATTGGTCAACTTTGAAGCTTGGTAATAGTCAAAGAACCAACGGGAATACCATTGGTTGGCCAAATGCAAGCGAACCCTGCTTTAGGTGCAGCCCGCCGGGGAAGGCCCAAGAATCTTTCGCGCATTTTCTTAAGATATATCCTGAGTCTGTGGGGCAAGTTCCAGCCACTCGAAGATGCGCTGACACGAGTTGCCGTCTGTATACTTATTGTACTTGTGCTTGAACTGTTTTATCCTCGCTTGAACGGTATTGTCGGCGAAAATACTCTCAAGGTTTCCAATCTTTTCAATGAAATCAGCAGGGTTGGCAATGATTACGCCTGGAAGGTTTTCGGAGCAATACTCAAAGTAGAACTCGCCTCTTTGTTTTTTGTAGGATTCGAGGTCAAACGGATAAAAGAGCTGAAGTTTTTCGGTCAGTGAAAAATCAAATATGACGCTGGAATAATCTGATATGAGGACATCGACGTGAACAAGAAGTTCCTGGATGTCATCAACTTCATTGGAAACATCCTTTATATTTGAGCAGTTTTGTGCGAGCTGGACGGCTTTAGCATATGGATGCTGCTTGATAAGGAAGAGGTAATTGTTTTCCTGAAGAACGCTGTTGAGGTTTTCAAGGAAGTTTTTGTCAAATGGATTGACTTGGTGTTCGACTTTTCTGAAGGTGGGAGCATACAGAATCAGCTTTGAAAACCGGCCGGATCCGGTAATACTGCGAAGATCCTCGGTTGCAAAGAAATCCCTGTCGAACAAGATGTCATTACGTGGGTAACCCAGTATCAGCATCTCTGCCTCAGGATATGAACTTCTGTAAACTTGACGTGCATGCTCACAAGCACAAATGAAGTAGCGGTATTTGCGACGTTCACGTTTCTTGACCATTTCCAGGATTCTTTCCGTTGTTCCGGCAGCCCGTGTGAGTCCCATATGTTTCAAAGGTGTGCCATGCCAGCACTGGACGATATTGAAGTTGCCCAAAAGAAAAGAAGCGTTTGGATTGAAGAAGTTGGTATTGTCGATAAACAGATATTTAGCACGGAGCATATACCAGAAAGCCCGCAATCCTTTGGTAGGCTTGATACCCAGCTGCTTTATCTGGGGGAACATTTTCCTGTTTGGTATGTGAAAAACCGCTGTATGGTTTTTGAGCTTCTTAGCGCTGTATATGGCCAGATATTTGGGGCTTTCCTTAAATTGAAAACTCTCTTCGTCCTTCCAGAGAGGAAATTTGTACGCACCAACAGAACTAAAGAACAATATTTTTTTGTTCTTGGGTACAACGTAACTGAGCGGCAAAAGCGCCCACTTTAGCAGAAAGGCCCTGATTAGAAGCATGGCAAAGCCAGCCAGCTTAAGTGCTACTTCAAGGCGATTTCTTCCCGATATAGTTCTATTAAGTACGCTGTATGTTATCATGGTCTCAATCGTTTCCCTGCATATGACTTCATTAAGTCAACTGTCTTACATGCGTCGAATCCGGGCTTACCAGCATCTTTTTCGTAGCAAGTTTGAAAACAGTTCCTTGTATTTTTCGACGATGATTCTGATGTCGTGCGTCTCTTCGGCATAAAGTCGAGCATTCTCAGCGTATTGTTTTCTTTCTTTTGTGTTAAGCATTTTCCTGAGATTAGATAAGAATATGTCCCAGTCCCCATCGGCACACAAGCCGCATTTATACTTGTTAAGAAAATCATCCGGATTCACATTGAGAGACACAATCGGCGTACCATTCTTGCAGGCCTGCACATAGGTGTTCGGGAACCCTTCTGAATCGCTGGTGTTCACGAATACTTTTGCTCGCTGGAAGTGAGCGTCGATTTCGTTAAACGGTACACGTTCGATGAATTCGACGTTTCGAACCTGACGGGCACGGCCCACCAATTCGCCGTAGCTATTGTCGCCCGTGGCCTGCTGGCAAATCATCACAAAGGATTCCTGCGGCAATTGCCTGGCCAAATCAAGGAAGAGCTGCGGCTTCTTTACTTCAGCACTCCTTCCGATCCAAATAACCGCTTCCCTTCGTGTTCGAGATACTGCAGGCAAATACTGCCCATTCTGAATCACGAGCGGATCCACTCCTATTGTCCGCATGATGTCACGCTTGTCATTGTCGTTTTGGACGATAACCTGAGAGGCTTTTCGCAGCGACCAGCGAAAAAATCTTCCTTTAAAGTAATGTTCCCTCAAGTACGTTCCGTCGCATGCGAGCGAACTGGCGGTTCTATACACGAATATCTTTTTGTGCAATTTGCAAAATGAGGCCGCGAGGGATGTACCCAGCGATACGCCTTGCAGGAAGTATATCTGTGCGTCGACTCTGCGCATAACCTGCCAGACCTTCAGGGCACTACTAACGGGAAATTCCTTAAAGTCCAGACTCTTGAATATTCTTACGAGGTTTATCGTCTCAATCGCTTTTTGCCTATAGTCAGCGGCAATGAAGTTTACATCGAAACGCTCATCTTCAGCCAGTTCCGTGGCGAGAGTATAAAGGTCCACCTCCGTTCCGCCGAAAACACCGGTCACGTTCGGATCAAACAGCGGGTAAGCCTTAGGGGCGATAAAGCATACTTTGATTTTTTTGGCTACTAATTCCATTGATCCTGCGTGCTATTTCGGCAACATTTCTTCATACACGAGTCTGGCGCATTTTATGATAGAAGAAAGGGCGTGATTTTGCAAGCTCACAAATCACGCCCCTATTGATTGCAACAGGCTGTTGGTTGAACTACTAATCTTTTGCTGCGGGCTGCAGCCAATGCTCCGACAATGCAGCAAAATCAAAGGTATCTACCCTACCGTCCTTGTTGATGTCGGCTTTTTTTGCTTTCAGACTTTGAGGGACTTTCCCGACTATAACTACACAGTCTGCTCCTTCAATTGGTGTCTGGTCGGCCAACTGGCCGGTCAGTAACAATTCCAGCCAATCACCCTTTGCGATGTCGCCATCAAGTTCAGAATAAACCTGTTCGACAATCTCCTGCGTCTTGAATTTCAAAACCAAATCCGTGTACCCGTCCGGCCCGGTGTTGGTGCAATTACAGTCATTGGTATCAATACCGGGGCCGCCAACATCTTCGAAGCTGCTGCGAATCGGAGCGACACCCTCCAGCCGCAGCGCAGCAATATCAATTGTATTTACATTGAAATCCTCACCACCCAAAATGGCAACCGGCAGCACGCCTCTGCTGGACAGATTCAACGGATTCGGACAAGAACCCGGCTTAATATCCACATTTACAGCCAGGCCTTGTAAGTGTGAGACCCAGATATCTGCCGGTGTATCGTCTGAATTCCTATCAAAGTAGAAAGTCTTGCCGTCACTGCTTATTGAAGGATAGGTACTTGTGCCTCCGGGCGTATCGAATATCGACAAGTGTTCGACGTTACCGAAGGGGTCATCGGTAGATTGCCTTGTGGCCTTGAAAATCTGCCATTCGTCGTTGCGATGCGATGAAAAATACAGTTCCAGCCCGTCAGGGGAAACGAATGCACCGGATTCGGTAAAAGCCGTGTTGATTTCTTCAAGGTTTCGCACGCTTGTAAAAGGATCGCCCGGGTCAAGACGGGTTGCCATCCAAATATCATAATCTCCCTGACCGCCGGGAATATCTGAATGAAAGAATATTGCCAACTCATCTGAAGTCAACGATGGGTCATAAATCTTGCCGAGAGCGTTAAGTTCCGTGATGTCACTACCGCGGGGCCACGGATCGAAAACAGAGGCACGCTCGCTGAATATCAACCGGGCCACACTTTTTGAATAGTACATTCGCAGATTGTCGGGCGATACCCAGGGCCAAATTACATTAGCACCGGAAGCATTCAGTTCGTTTAGCTCCCTGATTGATGTAAAAGGCCCGAAAGGCTGCTCCCTGGTAGCCTCATATATACGGTTGTGGTAGTAGGTGTTTGTTTCTCGTCTCGTGAAATAAAGGCTCAGCCCGTCGTAGGACAGAAACGGACTACTATCACTGTATTGAGTATTGATCTCAGTCAAAGGAACGGGTGCTGTCCACTGTGCAGGGACAACAGAACACAAGCCCAAAAAAACCAGCAATAATGTGGAACAACGCAAAAAAGAACGTTTCATGTTTTTTCTCCTATAATTAAAGACTATATAAATAACTTTTACAGTCTTCCGCTTACGGGCGATACCACCGTTGTACGTCTCTTGCCACAAACCACCATCTATCGGATAAGTGTATCACACTTTCTCCAAAAGTCAAGAATATTCTGGATTTTTTCTGTTAATTCTGTGTCGAGTATGTTTCGACCGTCCGAGGGCAAAATCTCCAAAAACCTCGGTTTTTTGTGTCTTCCGAGCCTGCAGAGGACTTCATTTGCTCGATGCGATGATTTCGTTATAGGAGTCGAGATACATTTGTGAGATATTCTCCCATGTGAACTTTGTGACCCGCGACAAGCTTGCTGCCATCAGTTTTTCTCGCAATTGTTCCGAGCCGGCCAGCTTTATCACATTCTCTCGGATTGCGCCGGCATCTTTCGGATGAACAAGAAGTCCGGCATCACCAACGACCTCGGGACATCCCCCGGCATTGCTTGTGATTATGGCGGTTCCCGCAGCCATTGCCTCCAGCAGCACCGTCGGAAAATTCTCAGCTTCCGATGGAAAGATAAATATCGAACTCGTATTGAACAGTTCAATAAACCTCGGGTCCGTCTTATCCAGCCAACCCAGGAACTTAATTGGAGTTTTGGAACCCTCAGCAAGACGTTTCAACTCAGGCAGGTATGGGCCGTCGCCGATAACGTTTACCTGCCAATCAAGCTCTAAATCCTTGATGGCCTCAATCGCATATTGAAAGCCCTTGAACTGAAGGACTCGGCTGCACATCAGGATGCTTTTGCTCTTCTGCTGCGGGTCGAATCGGTCGAGATAGATTCCGTTCGGTATTACGCGAACCTTTGCCTGCGGGCAATTCTTCGAAATCAGTGCCTTCAGGAACTCACTCGGCGAAACCAGCAGCGACGCCCGCTTTGCCAGGAACCGCCATGCCGGTCTTATGAGTTTGTGAACCAGTCCGAATCTTTCCGGATTGTGACCGGGCACGTCCGTCCCGTGACAAGTCACAATAAATGGTATGCCGGACAATTTGCTTGATACCCATGCTAACGGTGAACCCGGCACTATGAAGTGACAGTGTATAATGTCATATCGATGTTGCCTAATCAGCCGCATTACCTTACATATCGCACCCGGAAAATACGTGGCCAACTCATGTGTATAACAGATGTCGGCCTTGCTGCGAAGAGCCGGAGTTCGGTAGATGTTGATACCGTCGACTGTCTCGAATTTCGGCAGGTCCTTGTAACGCATTGTCACAACGTCGACGTGATGTCCTTTTCGAACGAGATGCCTGCATAACTCGAAGGCAACTGGTGCGGCACCACCGCCTACCGGGGGGAACTCATGATTCAGCGTGAGTATTTTCAATTTTGACACTGCGGTTACGAACCTCTGGCTGTCGCCGAATCTTTCAGCCGAAACACCACGTGTTCGCCGAACATCCTGTGCAAAAGGTGCTGCCAACCCCGCGTCTCAACAAAAAACTGGAGTTCTGCCGGTTCATAATTTGCCATAATGAAATCTCGCAAAGGCTTCATAGCTTCATAGCGGTCTGCTTCGTCATCACCAAACTGACTTCTCAAGTTGGAGGCCCACAGTTTGTCATAAGCATCAGCCTCGGCACCGGCCGTGAGAAAATGCGCCCGCGCAGCTCCCTGAAAGCCTCGCGGCGCAATCGGCCATAATTCATAGGGAGGCCTGTTGGTGGGTATATGCCGTTTTCGTGAATCAACAATAAACTTCGGCGGCTCCTTCTTGAAATCTTCAACCATCTGATTGATTCGTTTTGTAAAGGCACTTGGCGCCGACCGCGGCATCATAAACGCAGGGGTTGTCGGTGCAAAACGCTGCGCGACCACGTATATCCCCGGAAACCAGCCCCAAACATACATAGTATCGCTCGGCTCCGAGTGCGACCGAATGTACTTACCAACATTTTCCCAGGGCGCGGTGCCATCGCTTTTGCGGCGGGCGGAAATCTCATCGAACTTCTGCGCGTAGCCCTTTATCCTGCGGCCATACTTGTTCCCGCTATGAGGACTCTTGCTTATGCCGAAGAATACATGCCACGACAGCACCACCATAACAACCAAAGCAACTGCTCCGCCTATTACCCATTTACCCTTATATACGGCATGACTCACTCTGTCGCGGTATAAGGCCACTACGTATCCGGCTAACATAGCCGCCGAAGCGTTAAGCGGCAGATAGTACTGCTCGTATGAACGCGGGCTGATCCAAACAAAGGCCATATCCAGTATCCACCACACCCCAAACAGCAAAACGAACCTGTCATACGTTGTTTTTGTTTTGTCCTCCGACTTACTCAGGCAATCCCAGGCCATCTTAACTATTCGAACTAAAATGGCCGAAACAGCTAATGCAATCGGCAGTATCATCACACCGTAGTATCTCAGCACTCTCGGCCACTGCTCCGAGAAGGGTACCAGTTCTCGGCTTCGTGCGAGATAACCGGCAGCAGGCTTGGCATTGCCTGCTCCGGCGGCAGCGGCTGTTGAACCGGCTGCTGAAGGAAGCATCTTTGCAATAGTCTTCCAGGCGAATGCGTAAGGCAGGCCCAACTTAACATCCCATGCTAAAATCCATATAAACAGCGGCGCAAGCGCCCCAGCGGCACCGGCCAAAAGCAGCAATATATCAATGCCCGTTTGCTTGAATGTTCTGTGTTTGAGCAAGGGTTGAGCAATCACAAAAACCCCGACACCACCGATGGCCGACATTCCGGTGGGCTTGAACAGAGGCGCCCAGATCAGAAACGCCCCTGCCAGCACCGCCCAGAACCACTTGCCGCCAAGCTGATACAAAACGAAGCAGCTCATTCCCAGCACCATAAAAGCTATCATGTACTGCTCTTTGACGTTGCCGAATTTCGCTATCAGAGGTGACGACAGATATATCGCAGCCAACAGCACACCCAGCCCAGCCGGTAGCATTCCAAACAGTTTGCGCATAGCAACGAACATCAGGACAAGAGCAGCCGCCTGCAGAATTGTCTGAATAAGTTCAGGCCCCGTTTCGTTATAGCCGAACAACCGAACTCCCAACATGTTAACCATCAGCGTCCCAATTTGGGCACTGGGTTTTTCCTCAACACCAATCTCGGCGCCGGCAACTATGTGGGCCGCCGAATAGACATACGCACCGCTGTCGTAAGCACCCGGCGAGTTGAATTCGAAGTACTTGCCCATCCCGAACGGAATCGCGACCAGTACCGCTACGATGACGAATGGCAAAACTTTGCTCAGACGCCTCTGCCGCTGGTCGGAAGATGGTTTCTTTTTCTTTTGCGATTTATCGTGCTTGTGTGAGCGTTTGCTTCCTGTGTGACCCTTACTCATTTCTTGTCTCCGCTTTTGCCGGGCGATTCGAGTATTTCTTTGATAATGTATGTAGGTCGATTCTGCGATTCGTGATATGTGCGAACCATCAGTTCTGCCAGCAAACCCATAAGGATGAACTGAATGCTGGTCGTTATTAACAGTGCCGTAAGAACAAGCAGCGGGTTTCTGTTCATCGACAGGTGCCCGGCAGAAATGAATTTCTGGTACAAAACTGCCAGCCCCGAAACAATAGCACCGAGAAAACTGACAAAACCCATTCCGCCGAAAATATAAATCGGTTTGGTCGAGAACGATCCCAAAAACTTCACCGTGATAAGGTCCAGCAGGACTTTCCACGTGCGACCGAGGCCGTACTTGGCGACGCCGGCCGTTCTTGGTCTGTGATTTACGACCATTTCAGCAATCCTGGCTCCGCTCCAGCTTGCCAGGGCCGGGATAAAACGATGCATCTCTCCATACAACCGCGTCTCTGCAAGTACCTCCCTGCGATACACCTTCAGCGTGCAGCCGAAGTCGTGCAGTTTCACACCGGTAGTTGCGGAAATAAGCCAGTTCGCAATCTTCGAAGGCAGCAGCCTTGTGAGGGCGTGGTCATACCTTTTCTTTCGCCAGCCGCTGACCACGTCAAATCCTTCGTTGAGTTTATCAATCATCTTTGGTATGTCCGCCGGGTCGTTCTGCAAATCGGCATCGATGGCGACGATGATCTTGCCCCTGGCGTACTCAAAGCCGGCGCTTAGCGCAGCCGTTTGTCCGAAATTCCGGCGAAAGCGTATAATTCGAACTCGCGCGTCAGCCTGCTGCAGACCAGCTAATATGTCAAAACCCGCATCAGTACTCCCATCGTCAACAAACAGCAGTTCGAATGCATATTTATCGGTAAGCGCCCGCCTAAGCTGCTCGTACAGGGCCTTGATGTTTTCCTGTTCGTTGAACAGCGGCGCGACGACCGAAACCTCAATTTTTTCCTTGCTCATAATCGCTCCGTGCAATTAGTCGCTACAACGATATATACTACTGTTCTGGCCAACGTTTTGCAAGCAAACACAAATCAGCCCGAATCAGAAAACGCCGAGGGACAAGGCCCACGGACGCTTCTGTAGAAATATCGACCTCTTGAGCCTCTCAAGTCACTTAAAAACACGCAACGACCGATAATGCTGACAATCAAAACTCTTTACATGCCAACTGACACTCATGCCAAGAGGCGAAACGCTCTAATCACACTGTATTTGTCCGTTGACATTAAACCGCAATATCCTTACTCTGGGCCAAAACATTTTCATGGTTAAAAGATGAGTGAGATTATCAGTCCCGACGAAAAAGGCAAACCTGTTTCCTGGTGGCACTGGCACAGAAGGTTGTACAACTGGGTCGTCCACTGGGCCGATACACGTTTTGGCTTTTTGGCTCTTGTAGTGCTGGCCTTGACAGAGCCGATATGTGTACCAATACCAGCGGACGTCATGGTTATTGGACTCTGCCTGGGAAAACCCAAACGTTCGCTTAGATATGGCTTAACCTGTGCGGTCTTTTCCGTTTTGGGTGGGACCATTGCTTTTTCTCTCGGCCTGGCCATAGGCGGTGAAAATGTTGTCCATTTTTTTGAGATGTTGAGTTTCGGGGCACTCAACTTGGGCGATAAGGCGCAAAAAACCCTCGACCTGTATCAGAAATACGATTTTTGGGCCATAGCAATCTCTGCGCTTACCCCCGTGCCATATATGCTGTTCAGTTGGCTTGGCGGAATGGCCAAGGTGTCGCTGCTGAAATTCATAGCTGTAAGCATAGTTTTTCGTTCTATGCGATTCGGCGGTGAGGCGCTGCTATTCTATTTTCTCGGTGAAAAAGCTCGCCGCCTGATAGAAAAGTATTTTAACACGGCCACGGTTGTTGTTATTGTATTGCTTGCGGTGCTGGCTTACGTAATGAAAAAACTGGGTCATATGTTTTCCGGCTGAAAAATGAACGACGCACAGAAAAAAATTCTGCTCACCACTGCCCGCGATACCATTCGGGCGGTAGTTACCCGTGCTACTGTTCCAAAACCCCAGACTGATGATGCCCAGCTCAATGCTTGTTGTGGCTGTTTTGTCACATTGAAAAACGCAGACCAACTCCGGGGCTGCATCGGCCAGTTCACATCAGAAAGGCCTTTGATTGAGCTTGTTGTCCAGATGGCCAACGCCTCAGCCATGAACGATCCGCGTTTTCTCGGCGACCCCATAACCGCCGCAGAACTCGAACAGTTGGATATCGAAATATCCGTTCTGTCACCACTGAAACTCACTAAAAACCCGCTGAGCCTGCGCCTTGGAGTTGACGGCATCTATATAAAAAAAGGCTATGCTTCCGGTTGTTTTCTGCCACAGGTCGCCGCCGAGACCGGCTGGAGCAAAGAAGAATTCCTTTCCTATTGTTGCAGTCACAAGGCCGGATTACCCCCCGATGCCTGGCAGGACGATGACACCGAAGTCTACCTGTTCACAGCCGAGGTATTTGGTTCGGCGTTCACTGAGATTTAACCAACACAGAGGCGGTTATGGTGAGAAAGCTTGCGGCTATTTGGTTCATCGGGCTTTTCGCTCTTACCGGCTGTTTCCAAAGTGGACGCAGTCCCGCTGCCGGTCGCAGCCCAGGAATCGATACACCTGCCGGCATGATAAACTATCTCCAGCAACAAAATCCGCCCGCCCTCAAAGCCGTAGAGCAATGGCAAAACGACTACGGGCCGGGCCTCAAAATACTTACGCAGCATTACCAGCTCTACACGACCATGCTCGAACCGTTAATGCTCAGGGAATTGCCCGGTTTTCTCGAGTCGGCTTATCGCGGCTACAACACGCAATTCCCAAAACCGATAGACACCAAAACGACATTTACGGTTTACCTTTTTGCCGAACGCGGCCAGTGGGACAGCTTTACGGTGAACTTTGCCGGCCCAAATGCCTCTGTCTACCGCAAAATTAAGGCAGGTGCTTATTACCTCAACGGCGCATGCGTAGTATATAACATCGGCAGAGAACGCACCTTTTCCGCTTTAGGCCACGAGGGATGGCATCAGTTCAACAGCAGGCATTTCAAGTTTCGACTGCCCAGTTGGCTCGACGAAGGCGTCGCCATGCTCTTCGAAGTCAGCAGATACGAGCATGGTTTGTTTTATTTTGAGCCTGGGCGAAACCTCAATCGACTTGGGGCATTGAAAAAAACTCTGCTCGGCAACAGGATGATACCCCTGAGGCAATTGCTCGCTATGAATCCGGGCCAGGTACTCGCGACCAATGAAAATGAGGCAGTGTCGGCCTTTTACAGTCAGTCTTATGCGCTCGTGCGTTTTCTGCGGGAAGATGGCTACGGCAAAAGGCTTGCGAACTATCACGAGCTGCTCTTAGGCGGCCTGCACGGGAACTGGCCGCTCAGTGACGAGGCCCGAAAAATCGCCTCGAACAGAAATATTCCCCTCACCGTACGCTTCAATAGTGTTATCGGGCCAAAATTGTTTGAGTACTATATAAGCAACGACTTCGAACAGATTGAACAGGAATACAGAAGATTCTGCGGCAAGCTTGTATATCACATACGTTTGAAATAACTACCACCAAACCACGACAACATGCCCCGGACATGCAGAGTATGGATAACAACAGCGTAAAGATCGTGTTGGCTTCGCAGTCACCGCGGCGAAAAGAATTGCTCGCCGAAGCTGGTTACGAGTTCACCGTTCATCCTGCGGATATCAACGAATCGGCTTTTGAATCCGAACCGGACACGCCTCGCGTCCATGCTGAAAGGCTGGCCATGGCCAAGGCCGAATATGTCGCCGAAAAATTCCCGGATTGCTTGGTTATCGCCGCTGATACCATCGTTGATTGCGACGGACAAATAATAGGTAAACCCGCCGATGCCGCCGAAGCCGAAGAAATCACAAGAAAGCTTTTCGCCCGCCCGCACAAGGTAATAACTGCAGTAGCGATAATGCATCTTGCCGGCGGTATCAAACTCCTCGAAAGTGACACCACGACCGTTTACCCCAAAAAAATGAGCGACCGGCAGATAGCTCGGCATATCGCCGGCCGCTTATGGCAGGATAAGTCAGGTGCCTACGCGATAAAACAGCAGGACGACGAATTCGTCGAAAGAATCGACGGCAGCCTGACTAATGTGATGGGCCTGCCAATGGAACTGCTGGAGCGCATGCTCCGATAGTGTTCTTCCCTGATCGCCTCAGCTAAAACGACTTGCCGAATATGACCGAAAAAAACCTAAAACAACTTTTCGAGAGACTGTCAAAATCGAAGTTCAGAAGCAGCTTCGAACTTGGCCCGAAGGAACTGGCCTGTCTCAATGAAAAAGGCGCCGCTCGGATTAGAGACCACGCACGCGAGTTTGTCACAAAGCGTTTGGCCCCGGCGACGTTACCGAACGACGGCAAACAGACGCCGATGCGAAATCACCCGGTTTTTATCGCCCAGCACGCCACCGCCACGTGCTGCCGCAAGTGCCTTTTCAAGTGGCATGGCATAGATGTAAAGGGCGGAGAACTCACCGAAACCGAAATAGACTACATCGTCTCGGTAATAATGCACTGGATATCCCTGTTTAGCCGGTGAAAGCATGCATCTATACTTTATAGCCGAAGCTGGAACAATCCCCCATCCATAGTTGCAGGTCGAAAAAAGTGATAGCTGCTCCTGCCTGATTTCATCTAAGCTCGGCCTAAACAAAGAATTACATTTTTTCGAAAGGAGTACCCTTGCAAGTTGTAACCAGTTTTTCTTAATACTGTCGAAAAGAATCAGCGTCTGCGGAAAGATATATCAACTAATCCGAGTCCAAGAAGAATCGCACCCAAAAATCCCCAAAAACTGGCTCCGGTTCCTATCACTATCAGAATTGGCCCTATGAAAAGGAAAAAAGGAGCACAGTATCCAACAAACACGCCTAACTTTCTTGTCTTATTAGTTTGGTTTTCCATTACCTACCTTTTTCTTAACATCCACAACTCTGACCGTAGGAAAAAATACTCTACAATAGCTATCACCATTGAGTTCTTCAGCTTAACTGTTTTTGTTAGCCAGGTCAACCACACCTTTTATTTGTAACTGTCCCAAAGATTGTGGGAGTATTTTTCGTGGTTGGCTATAACTGCCGGCGGTTAAATCACTTTACTCAAGTCGCATACTCCGCCAGCCGCTCGCAGGTACTCCGACAGGTAAGGATGAGCCAAAACCTTGTGCCAAGCCTTAAACCCCCCGCATGGTTTTGGTCCGGATCTTGTAATCCAAACCAATTATTCGCTCGGTCGCATTGTTGGTCCGGTTCTGTGGATCGCTGCTGACCCGGTCCCATGTCCTTTCAACATGCTGCAACAGCTGGTTGACCTTCCAAAGCAAGCCCCTGTGACAGTTAATGTAACGGCGAACCAAACGCTCCAACGCCGCGGGCACCGTGGGCGGCCGAGGCTCCTGATGTAACAGTTCGAGCAGTTCAAGCATGTTTTGCGATTCGAATTTCATCCCATCGTCCTTCAGTTGGCGATATAGCTGCCAAGGGCTGCGACATTTACTTTTACGCCAATGGGCCAGGCATATCTTATGAGAACCTTCCGGAACAATTTTCTCATAAACACTTAATTCATCTGTGCGTAGTTGCTCAGCTCCAACTGCCTGCATGACTTTTCGAACGTGTCTGCGAACCTTAATTGAATCTCTTTCGTTTACAGGTTCTACACAGACAAGCCTTTTTCTCTCAATATCAACGAAAAACAACAAACCGTCGCTTTTACCTGCCATCTTTGCCCCGGTACCGTCTACACCCAGAACCCGCACACGCATTCGGGGGCCGGCAAAATGCAAACTCTTGGCCTTCTGCCCTGCAACAGCAACATCCCTTTCAATGGTACTTTTGCCGCCTACACAACCCAATAAAGGCAAAAACTTTTCCACTGAACGATAGCTCACTCCAAACATATATAGAACCACACCAATGGAAATGAGCCTGTCGGTTCGCTGTTTACCGTCGGCTATGCCCTCAGCCCTGATCGTCCAGGTAGTTTTACAGAACGGGCATTTCATTCGACGCTGCGGTATTGAACTGATTTTGACATCGCTGACAGCTCGGTAGTTAATACCACTGTGAATATTGCCGCCGGATCGACCACAATTTGGGCAATGCCTCTCAAGTTTCAACCTGTTACCGACCGATGGTACAATGTATTGTAACATAAGAACCTCCTTGCTGGATGTTTCTTAGTAAACATCGGCAAAGGAGGCCTATTTTTTTCACCTCAACCACACAAATTGGGACAGTTACGATTTTGGCTTGCATTTATCGCTTTATGCCGCTGGCATGTTCGTGTATAATACTGCCGCCATCGTGGGGGATAGGGCAACGCTGGCAAGCGACCCGAGCACCGCGATGGTGCCATACGGCATAGGCGGTATCCTTGTGGTACCGCCTGCTTATAATATGCTGTTGGCTTCAAGGCGTTAAATGCCGGGGTCTGGGGCAAAGTCCCAGTTATTGGTTATGATGGAAAATATTAAGAAGGCACTGAATAAATACTGGGGTTATGATAGTTTTCTGCCGTTGCAGAAAGAGGCTATGGAGTGTATCAGTCGCGGACAGGATTCGATTGTGGTTCTGCCGACCGGTGGCGGTAAATCGCTTTGTTTTCAGGCGCCGGCTGTGACTATGCCGGGACTTGCCGTTGTGGTCTCGCCGTTGATATCTTTGATGAAGGACCAGACTGATGCGTTGGCCGAATGCGGTATTCCTGCTGAGCGTATTGATAGTTCACTTTCATTCGTTGAGCAGAAAGCTGTCCTCGCGAAGATACACAATAAAACGCTTAAACTTCTTTACTTAGCTCCCGAACGGCTGGTTTCAGATGGTTTTCTTGAAGTTCTGCGAAATGTAAAATTATCTTTTATCGCTGTTGACGAAGCGCACTGTGTCAGTATGTGGGGACATGATTTTCGCCCTGAGTATCGTCAATTGGGGTTATTAAAGCGGATTTTCCCTGAGGTTACTATTGCTGCCTACACTGCTACCGCTACGGAACAGGTTCGCAATGACATTGCTGAGCAGTTACGCCTCACAAATCCCCAAATGCTAATCGGTTCATTCGACAGACCAAATCTGGTCTATAAAGTCCAGCCGCGAAAGAACATAATAAAGCAGGTTTGTGCCGTACTTGACCGCCACAAAGACGAATCCGGTATTATCTACTGTATTCGACGCAAAGATGTCGATAAAATGTGTTCTGAACTGAGCAGCCAGGGTTACAGTGTCGCACCATACCATGCCGGAATGAATGACGAAGACAGGAAGACAAATCAGGAGGCATTCATCGAGGAGAAGATAGATACTATTGTTGCTACAATTGCATTCGGCATGGGCATCGATAAGTCAAACGTGCGATATGTGATTCACACGGGTATGCCTAAGTCACTCGAGCATTATCAGCAGGAAAGTGGCCGGGCAGGTCGTGATGGTCTTGAGGCTGAATGTTGCCTATTCTATTCAGGCGGTGATTACGGTATCTGGAAAAGCCTGATGAGCGATATGCCGGCAGAAGCTCAAAAGATTGCTATGGTCAAACTCAGCGGAATCTATAGCTACTGTACCGGCGGAGTATGCAGACATAAGGCGATTCTTCGATATTTCGGCCAGTACCTCAACAAAGATAACTGCGCCGCTTGCGACATGTGCCTGGGCGAACTGGATTACATAGATGATGCATTAGTAACTGCCCAGAAGATTTTGTCCTGCATTGTTCGTCTTAACCAGCAATTTGGCGGCAACTATAACGCTTTGGTACTAACCGGCTCAGAAGATAAGCGAATAATAGAAAACAACCATGATAAGCTAAGTACCTATGGCTTACTTAGCGACTATTCGAAACACATTGTACGTGATTGGATTGAGCAGCTTACCGGACAGGACTATATCGAAAAGACCGGTGAGTATAATGTTCTGAACGTGACGGCGAAAGGCTGGGCCGTTTTGAAAGGCAAAGAAACACCTCGTCTGCTGAAACCTGCACAAAAACCCGCTAAAGTGTCCAAAGTTACCGAAGATTCGTGGGATGGTGTTGATAAGGGACTATTCGAAGCTCTGCGAAAGTTACGGGCAACTATTGCAGGTAAAAAAAGGATTCCTGCTTATATAGTCTTTGGCGATGCGGCACTGAGAGACATGGCCGGACGAAGGCCTTCCACACTTGAGAGTTTTCTGGAAGTCAGGGGAGTTGGTGAGAAAAAATGCCGGCAGTATGGTGAAATTGTTCTTGCGGCTATTAAGGATTACTGTCAGGCGAATTCACTGGAGATGAATATCGGCATAAATCCAGAAACAGTTTCAACCGACTTACCGGTTAGTAGGCCAAAAGTGCGTTCATAATTGAGCAGGGCATGTCGGCATGCGTTCAAGTTGTTCGAGCAGGAACTTTTTATAAAAGAAGTAGCAACATCAATCGGGTAGAATCGACCATAACTCAATACCTGGTTGAATACATTAAACAGCAAAAAATCACCAGCCCGTATCCCTGGGTTGATGAGCGAACATTTGGCCTTATCGTAAATGCTGCAAATCTGATTGACGGCGAACGGTTTCGAGGTGTTCGAGAATTGCAATCAACACACAGCCTTTACAAAGCTGCTTAAAGCGGTACTATGGACGTTTGATAATGCTTCGGCAGCGAAGTAATAATTGCATTACGGAATACTTTGATGAATGAGACAACTACCGGAATACTAAAACGTGTTAACAAGGGTCGGTTCACAGTCAGATCTGTCGAACGGTTTTATCGTGCAGGGCCGTCCGATGTGATGGTTTACCCCGATCTGATTAATCGCTTTGGCCTGATAGAAGGAGCGGCCGTTACGGGCCAGGTCGCACGAAAGAAAGGTAAATCCAGGTTGGTATCTATCGAATCTTTGGGGGGTATGTCACCGGAGGCTTTTCAGAAACGTCCACACTTTTCCGATCTGGTAGCGATTGATCCTGAGGAGCGATTCGATTTGGGCAGTTGCGGGCAGGAAAGCATGCGCATAGTAGATCTTATCTCGCCGATAGGCAAGGGTACACGTCAGTTGATAGTCTCACCGCCTAAGGCTGGAAAGACGGTTCTCCTGGAACATATCGTCCATGCGATTCACCACTGCCATCAGCAAAGCCGCATTATTGTGCTGCTGGTTGATGAACGTCCCGAAGAAGTTACGCACTTTCGCAGGGCTGTGGAGGGTGCTGAAGTAGTAGCCAGCACGAGCGACCATAGTGTCAAGGAACACATCGAACTGGCTGAGTTGATGTTAGCCCATGTACAAACAGAATTGGAGTGCGGGCGTGAGGTGGTTCTGTTAATCGACAGCCTGACTCGGCTGGCAAGAGCTTACAACAGCAAGGGAGGTGGCCAGGGTTCAGCTCGCGGCCACACTATGAGTGGCGGTTTGGAAGCGGGAATTCTGGAGGTGCCTCGTCGTCTGTTTGGGCTGGCACGTAACATTGAAAATGGAGGTTCTGTTACGATTATTGCAACGTGTCTAATCAAGACCGGCTCTCGTATGGATCAACTGATTTTCGAGGAATTCAAGGGTACAGGAAACAGCGAGATTGTGCTGGACAGGTTGTTGGCTGAGGCAAGAATCTTTCCTGCGATTGACATCCGAGCCAGCGGCACACGTAAAGAAGCCATGCTGTACAGTGAGCAGCACATCCGCAGCCTGGCAATACTTCGGCGTGTTTTGTCGAACTACCGGGACCGTGAGGCCATGGACTGTCTGTTCAAGCTGCTCAGGAAGTACCCTAACAACGAGGATTTTTTGGAGAGTATGTGTGGTAGTGGCCAGAATCTTTCAGGCCTTTTTCCATAGTTCCGACAAGAAAGCACAGGAGGTAAAACAAGATGGAATCAACCCCTAAAGCAACCGCCGGTTCGCCAGACAGCAATCGTGGCTTACGCGACAGTGAGGTCAGCCGCCGCCAATTTCTCAAGGTTCTGGGTGCAGGCACAGCTTCGGTGCTTAGCCTTTATAATTTGCCTGCAATGGCCGGTCCGTTTACTGCCAAAGACTTCGCACAACTGGTGCCACCCGACAAAAAGCTCAGTCCCGACTGGGTAAAGTCCCTTTTTGCACGCGGTTCGCGCACTGTGTATCGCACGGGAGAACTCAAGTACATCGGTATGCCTGTGGGCGGCATTTGTGCGGGACAGCTTTACCTCGGCGGCGACGGCAGGCTGTGGCTGTGGGACATCTTCAACGAAGTTAAAAATGGCGTGCTCGCTCGCAGCGTCTGCTTTGCCGGAAAGGAGATTTGGCCGGGCGAAGGCGCGAACTACGTCAAACCCATAGAACAAACGCATCCGCTCGACCAGGGATTCGCACTTCGCATCAAATCGCAGGGCAAAACCCAGATCCGTGCCCTCGACCGCAGGGGCTGGCCCGATATCTCCTTTATCGGCGAGTACCCCATGGGCTTCGTCGAGTACCGCGACCGGTCGCTGCCGGTAGAGGTGTCACTGGAAGCATTTTCACCTTATATACCGTTAAATGCGGATGATTCCGGTATGCCAGCCACAATTATGCGTTTCAAGATAAAGAACACCGGTGCCGAGAAGGTTGATTTGGACATTGCAGGCTATCTCGAAAACGCCATCTGCCTGACTTCGGCAAAAAGCATGTACGGCAGCCGCTGCAATCACATCGAACGACACGATGGCTGCACGGCCCTGGTCTGCAGCGCAAAAACGCCACCGGAGGGCGCACCGACGGAACGCCCACCGGCCGTCTTCGAGGATTTTGAGTCAGGCACATACGAAAAATGGCAAATTCAGGGCACCGCCTTCGGCGATAAGCCGGCACGTGCCGACAGTACAAACCGCGCCGAGCCAATCAGCGGACAGCAGGGCAAATTCCTGGCCGACTCATCATGGATGGGTGGTTCGGCGAACGATTCGCAGCAACACGGTGATTCTGCCGTCGGCAAATTAATATCCAGGCCCTTCGAGATAACGCGGCCGTACATCGCGCTGCTGGTAGCAAGTGGCAAAAATCAGGGCAAAACCTGTGTGAACCTGCTAATCGACGGGAAGGTAGAGCGTACTTCGACCGGCACCGACAGCAAGAAGCTCACTTGGCAGGAATGGTACATCAGAGACTTAATCGGTAAGACCGCACACATTGAAATCGTGGACGCAAGCGGCGACAGCGGTGGTCACATCCTTGTGGATCAGATTGAGTTCCGTGACCGGCGGCACGACAAGTTCAGACGCCTCGAAGAAAAGCGAGACTTTGGTACAATGTGCCTGGCCCTGCTGGCTGACAGTAATGAAAGCAGCGGCTCAACGAATGTCACCAACCTTGCCGGTGATTCGCTTGCTTCGGGCTCGCTTCCCGAAACGCTCTTTAACGGTGCGGCATTGTCCACCGATTCTGCCCCGACCAAACCGTTTGGCCGAAAACTCGAGGGCGCCCTCGCCCGCAGCTTTTCTCTCGAACCTGGCGCCGAAAAAGTCGTCACATTCGCCGTCACCTGGCATTTCCCAAAATTCAGCCTTGGCCGTGTGGGCAACGGCGGATGGTACTACGCCTCCCGTTTTGACTCGGCCCTCAAAGTGGCCGAGTACATCGCGAAAAATTACGATTCCTTCTACCGCCAGACTAAGCTCTGGCATGATACATGGTACGATTCCACCCTGCCTTACTGGTTCCTCGACCGCGTGATGGGCAATAGCGCCACCCTGGCCACGATGACGTGCATGCGCCAGGCGGACGGCCGCTTTTACTCCTATGAAGGCGTCGGCTGCTGCAAGGGAACCTGCGGACACGTCTGGCAGTACGCACATGCGATGGCCCGCCTGTTCCCCGAATTGGAACGCATTGTGCGAGAGAGGGTGGACTTCGGCCTGGCATTCCATCCCGACACCGGCATCATTGACTATCGAGCCGAATACGATCAGGGTTACGCCACCGACGCACAGACTGGATACATCCTGCGCACCTATCGCGAGCACCAGATGTCACGTGATGATGCTTTCCTCCGCCGCGTCTGGCCGCGGGCAAAAAAGGCGATGGAGTTCCTCATCAAAGAAGATGCCAACGGTGACGGCATCCTCCAAGGCCGACAGCCCAACACCCTCGACATGGACCTTTACGGCGCCTCTTCCTGGCTCAGTTCACTCTATCTGGCCGCCCTGCGCGCCGCCGGCGAAATGGCCGTTGAAATGGGTGACACGGATTTCGCCGAACAGTGCCGCAGAATCGCCGAAATCGGCCGCAAGCGATTCGTCGAACTGCTCTGGAACGGCGAGTACTTTATCCACATCCCGGACCCAAAACATCCCGGCACGTTAGCCTACGGCAACGGCTGCGAGATAGACCAGGTCATGGGCCAGAACTGGGCCTTCCAGGTCGGTTTGGGACGTCTCTTTGACGCGGACAAAACAAAGAAGGCGCTTGAGTCGGTCTGGCGATACAACTTCACACCCGATGTGGGGCCTTATCGAAAAGTCTTCAAGACCGGACGCTGGTTTGCAATGCCCGGGGAAGGCGGACTCCTGATATGCACCTTCCCGAAGGGCGGCCGCGACAAAGTGCTCAAACCCAAGCCCTTCTGGGCCGAACTCTATTTCAATGAGTGCCAGAGCGGCTACGAGTATGAAGCCGCCGCAGGCATGGTCTGGGAAAACCTCCTTCTCGAGGGCCTCGCTGTCACGCGAACCATCCACGACCGTTACCATGCCTCGCGTCGAAATCCCTGGAACGAAGTCGAGTGCGGTGACCACTACGTACGCTGCATGGCTGTCTATGGCGTCTTCATTGCCGCCTGTGGCTTCGAGTATCATGGACCGAAGGGCCATATCGGTTTCCACCCGCGGCTGACGCCGGAAAACTTCAAGGCGGCGTTCACCGGCGCAGAGGGCTGGGGCGCCTTCACGCAAAGAATAGCTGACGCGACACAGCACGAAACCATCGAAGTAAAATGGGGCCGCCTGAGATTGCGCAGCCTGGCCTTCACCCTGGGCACGGGCAAAACTCTGCAATCGGTGAAAGTGACAGTGAACGGTCAGCCGGTGCAGGCGGCTCATACCATCGAAAATAACAAGGTGCTTGTCTCGCTCGCTGGCGATGCGATTTTGAAAGTACAGGACCGAATTCAAGTTACGATGAGTTGACCGGCAGTAAAAAACATGAGAAGTTGACCTTGCCTTGCCCCGTTTCCTAAAAGTTAAACTTCATGAGGACAACCATTTGCTCGGCGTTGTTTGCAGGGTTCTTACCCGCAGCCTACCCGAAAATGTCAACGAAACAACAGCCAACACTCCAATAACAAAAACTGCCGGAGCGTTACATGGCGGCGCAGTTGCTGCTCCTGAAATCGTTGGGTTTTCCGGCTCGCTTTTTGCCAAAAAAACCGCCACAACTGAAAAAAAACTATAGATTCTTGCAATTCGTGGGCGATGTTGGTATTATAATACTTACGCATGGTATGACTATTTCTATCGGAGGCAAAATGAGAAATGGCTGCTCGATGCACTGCTGCCAATCTGGCCCGACTGGATGAACGATGTTCCCGAACCTTAGGTGAGAACAACGCCGGCTGGAACGAACACATCGCTGGTCAGGTCATGGGAGTACCCCAAGCGGGATTGCTAACCGCACACAGTTTTGGCTGGCATGGCGGCAAGTCCCGAATCCAAAGTGCCGAAACAGCTCTGCTGCAATCTACAGACGCGTCTTAAGGCATTCAACTATAAAACAGCAGTCTGTATGCCCACACTGGCCGTTCGACCAACCGAAACAGGGAGTGCACCCCTCGGCTCTCTGAATAGTATGAATAAGCTCCGGTTTCTTCATCTTACCGGGACTGATCCCAAGTGCCTTTGCCTTTTCCCGTACCTCGACCATCGTCATACGTCTCTGTTTCACTGCCGTTGCTGTCATCTCATTTCATCCTTTCTGTAGCCGCCTTGCTGTGTCCAACAATCCATCTTGTCAGAAAACACAGCCCAAAGAGCGCCGCTACGAATCGTTCTATAAGCATTCAAAACCTCGTTGAGCACCTCTTATGTCCGACATACTCATATCGAACAATCCGCAGACAGACAGTAGAAAAAAATTGTCCAAAGCGTGATTTTTGTTTGCTCTTGGGGCTAAAGTCCCAAAATCTGCGATGTTCCTGCGCACCTTGGAAGGGTCGAATAAAGTATTTGGAGCATGGCTTGCCAAACTTATTCGCTTTTGCGTAAAACAGTTGGCGGCTGTGTGTCAGATATCAGCGGCTAATTTGTCAAGAAGTACGCCCTGGAGTTTGTGAAGCTCCAGAAGATTTTGCACATACTCGCGGGTTTTATCCCGTGAAGCAGTTCGCTTTTGGTTTTTTTTCGGCTTACTTGAAGCCTTTGCGCTGTTTTTGCCGGATTTAGTCATTTCCCTTTTATCTCCTTATTGACACCACTGTCATTGCCATCTAAACTTGATTCAAAGCCAGGTTGTTATGAGGAAATATTAACGCATATGCGAATAAATGCAAGCGGAATTTTTCGTGAATGTGAATAATTTATGAAAAAACTTGAGGACCAGGCGATTATTGAACGTGTAATATTGCTGCGAGAGCAATTTTCAGGCCCGCGAGGCCGGAGCAAATTCGCGGCGGCTTTGGGCATAAGTCCTTCGACCTACAGCTATTACGAAAGCGACAGGGTTCCGCCAATGGAGGTTTTGCTGAAGATGTGCGAGGTAACCGGAGCGGAGTTGCATTGGTTGCTGACGGGCAGTAGCGGGGGGAAAAAAACCGGCAACGGGCCTCACGGGGCACTGCTTGAAAAAGTGGACAGGCTGCTGAGAGATAATCCTGAACTGGCGAACCCTGTTTCGGCTTTTGTTGAACTGCTGAGCCAAAAGCGTGGGCTTGAAAGGGGTTTGGGCAGTGGGCCGAGGCCATCGAAAGGTGCCAAACGCGGGTGGATACCGGTGTTGGGCAGGACGGCAGCAGGAATCGTGCATTGTTGGAGTCAAGAGCTTGCGCCCGGGAGCAGCGAGGCTGTCACCGAGCTTGAGACACTGGTTAAAAAGCATATAGGCAAAGAGATTGTGGGTTCTCGTGATGGGGAGGTGTCGATTGATCTTCAGGCTCGTGCTCTTGTGGATGAGGTGAGGAATCTGCAGGCTAACCTGGTTCAGGTTGGCGGTGATACTGATGAGGAAATCGTTGAATTCGTTGAGTGTGACGCGGTTTTCAGGCTTTTCCCGGACAGCTTCGCGCTGTTGATTGATGGCGATAGTATGTCGCCGAGGATTAATGATGGTGATATAGTTATAGTCAGCCCATCAGTGCCGGCGGTGCAGGGGCATATCGCAATAGCGCGGGTTTCCAACCAGATAGGGGTTACGTGCAAGCTTATCCGGAGCAGCGATACCGAGGTGCACCTTATACCGATAAATGAGCGTTATGAGGCAAAAGTGGTGGCGAAAAAAGAGCTTGAGTGGGCATTGGCGGTTCTTTGCCATGTCCGTTCATAATGGCCGGGATTAGGGGATATAGGCCTGCCAGTGGTCCGCCGACGCCGGACTTTCGCTTTGGTACAAGGTTGGGGGAATTGGAATTTGGGGGATTTTGGAGGTTCGTTTTTGGGCAGTTACGGGGGGTTCTCCAAAAGAAAATCGACACAAACGCGCTGATTGGCGGTGAAAAGTGTTGGAAACGCGCGAAAACCTGCGAAAATGTGAGACAAAGATGCGATTTTCTGCAACTTTTGAGGAGTTTCGAAGAAGCGAAAACAGGTTTGATTGATTTTGTTCCGGCGGTGCCGGAGGTTCGCTGGAGGTGCGGCGTGGATCCGCCGTGGGCGGATTTCCAGTGCGCTGCAATATTGGGTTTGATTGGGTTTGTTTTTTCGCGGGCTGCAAACGCGAAAGTCTCCATAAGCCGTTTTGCAATAGGGGGTTAGGTTTATTTCTGGTTTTTGGAAATTGGGTTTGTTTTGCATAATTGTTGGGTTGAAGCACAAAATCCGAATATCTAAATCCGAAATAAATTCGAAGCATGAAAATGAGAAGGCTCGAAACAAGAGGGCCGCCCCGACGAGTCGGGATAAACTCCGATCTTCGATGGGGGGATTGAAATTGGGTTTGTTTTGGCGGGGGCTGCAAACACGAAAGCCTCCATAAGCCGTTTTGCAATAGGGGGTTAGGTCCATTTCTGGTTTTGGAAATTGGGTTTGTTTTGCATAAAAGGGTTGTAGCTTGCGGTTAAACTGGGCGGTATAGAGGGTTTGGGGGGATTTCAGGTGAAGGCATCGACCGGCTCGATGAATCGCGAGGGTAACGGCGGAATTGTTTGTTGCGATTGTGGTCATAGCGTCTATACCTCTGTTTTGGGTGCTTGGAAAAAGGGCGCCCTTCTATAATAGGTGTGACCTGCGCGTTTTTGTCGAAATTCGGGGGGGGGTTGCCGGGGTAAACGGCCTAAGCGCTTGTGGCAGAATGGGTAAGGAATTTTTGGTAGTTGCGGGGGTTTTAGAAGAAGTTCGCTCGGTTCTGATTGATAGTTCAAGCTATTCTATGTTTGGCCAAGCTTTGGGACGGTAATGATTTTTCGAAGGCGTTGGTATAATTCGGTCGGGCTGTCCCACTCGGCCTGCGGCGGCCAGGCTCCGACGAGCTTTTTCTGTGCCCATTCTCGCCCGTCCGCCGAACCGAGCGACACAGCCCTGGAGCCTTCTGGAAATAAGCGTTAAAGCTTTTTCGCATAGGATGAATACTGGTTTGTTTGCCGGCAAGGAATCTCTCAGAAAACAGAAGAAACTTTTTTCCACTTGAATTGCATACCAGAACATTTGGGCTTTACGGGGAGGTTGTGAGTGGTGATAATGTGGGTGTGAAAAAGGCGTTAGGATATTTAAGCCCTGCGTTAAGAAACTACATGAGGTGACAGAAAGGATTTGTAAGGAGAAGATAGAAAGGTTTTTTGAGGTTGAGAGAGAATAGGTAGATGTGTGTAGTGTTCCAGGTTTTTCGTGAAAGGAGTAATAGAATAAATGTCAGGGACTTACGATGTACAGCAAGTATGTGAGAATGGGCATCAAATAAATCAATGCCATAGAAGTCAACCTCAACACAGCCAAAAACATTGCGATAAATGTGGCGCTAAGACCATAACGAAATGTCCACACTGCGATTGCGAGATTCGTGGATATTACAGTGTTCCGGGTGTGATAGGGGGCGGAAGGCCTGATGTACCTTCCCATTGTCGCAATTGTGGGAGTCCTTATCCATGGACAGAGAGTAAGATCATTACAGCGATCCGGATTTTCGCAGAGTTTGGCAACCTAGACGATGAGGAAAAGAAGACCATTGAGCAGGACATAAATAATATCGCCAAGGACATACCACAGGCCGAGCTTTCAGCGATGAGAATAAAGCGAATATGGGACAAATGCAGCAATGCCGGTTATGAGATCGTGATGGAATTTGCAAGCCGTACGGCAGCCAAGGTACTACAAGGCCAATGACCTGATTCTAAGATAGGTGTGGTGTAGTGTTTGATAATGAACAAATATAGTAGAGAATCTTAAGTGGAAAACGCACGGGCAGTAGTTAAGGGCGAGAAATTACTATGGCGATAGTTGACCTTTTTTCAAAGCGGCAAAAACGAATGCGGGGAGAAGTGCCGGACGTATATACATATGACGAAATCCCAAAGAAGCTGCGAGTACAGATTGTTCATATATGGGATGGATCGTTGGGAGATGAAGAGGAATACTATCAACATGGAACGGTGAAACTCGCTTATAGACGTATAGTAGAAGTGCTATGCCGTGAATATGGGGTGTTTAATCTCACCAAGCGAGAATGCAGAGATAGATATGGTGACCGGAGGTACAATTTGGAGCTGTGTAGTTTTTTCCTTGAGGAAAAAGAGACGGAAAAAGCCTTAGACGTTGTTGAGTTGTCCTTTCAAGTGATAGACAAATTCACAAAAGATTTCAACTATCTAGGGAGACACAGATATTTAGAGATTGCAGACGATGCGATTGCCGAATTGAACTCCAGATTCAAAGAGCACGGGATCGGCTATCAACATGAGGAAGGCCAGATAATTAGAGTTGACTCGCAATTGTTGCATAGTGAAGCTGTTAAACCAGCTTTGAGACTTCTGAACGGCAGAGAGTATTCTGGAGCGCAACAAGAATTTCTAAACGCTTACAAACATTATCAGAACGGGAAACATAAGGAAGCGATGAATGATGCTTTGAAGGCTTTTGAAAGCACTATGAAAAGCATCTGCGATAAACGACGCTGGACTTATGACGCCAAAGACACAAGTAAGAGACTAATAGAGATTTGTTGTGAGAATGATTTAGTCCCAAAATTCTGGCAGCAGAACATGTCAGCGCTAAGAAGTTTGCTTGAGGGAGGGGTGCCCACAGGGCGCAACAAACTAAGTGGTCACGGGCAAGGTTCTGCTCCCACTGTGGTTCCAGAGCATATTGTCTCATATGTTCTGCATATGGCAGCAGCAGCAATAGTGTTTTTGGTGAGATCGGAGCAGAATATGAAATAGCTCGGTCGGATGGACGTGTTGAAGAAGCAACGGGAAGTTGTTATAGAGTAAAAGTGCGTTTTTGCTTAGCGTTTTGTAGGGGCTGTATAATTACTGTTTTGCAGGAGAAATAATGCCAGCATTTGATGAACTGCCCTTCACAGATCGACCTGACTTGTCTCCGTTCCTACTTCATTTCACCAAAAACACGGAATGCGAAGACAATTACACGGCTTTCGACAATCTCTTCAACATTCTCGAGACAGGTGAGATTTACGGGTCCGGCAGCAGCAAGGGCTTCGTGAAAAGCCCGAACAAGGCTTCATGTTTCATGGATGTGCCTTTCATGTCCCTTAAGTATGTCTTTACGGAGGATAATACTAAACACGAGCGCCCGCGATACGAACCTTATGGTATTCTAGTCCTTAAACAAGCGTAGCGTGGTTGCTTTGTCGGGTATCGGCTGAGTTATTTTTTCGGCGCAGCAGATTGCTGTCAGCCACCAAAGGCTTAAGAATTTTGTTCCAAATTTTTGCTTCGTTATAATTTTACCTGCTTTCAGCACATCAAAAAGGCCAACACGAATCGGGACGTCCGTATCCCGACATAAAAGTTCCAGTCGCTCAACAGCGAAGAGGATTCCGAAAGGTTTCAACCGCACGGAAAAATATATCAAAGTATTCATTCCAGCCCAGCAGTCTATACACAAGTGTGCGGCCTGTTTTGACAATCTGGCACGGCAGCATGATAAAGAAATTGCGAAACTTCTTGAACTCCATCCGAAGTACCTTTCGCTTCTCTCGCTTGTGCTTTTTATGCCACCGGCCTTTAGTCGGCAGCAACAAGGCGTACCATGCTTTCAGATTCCAGGCCAATGAAGCCATTACCATATCCGGTCGGCACCAACAGCGTCGAGATAAACCTCATCGTTTCGCAGCCGCTCTATATCTTCAAGACATTCACCGTTGCAGAGAATGTTGTAAGCAATGTTGAGGACATGGTCGGATTCGAAATATGGATTGTGCAGCTTGAAAAGATGAAGATGGCGATTGATAGCTTCGTCCAGTTTCAGCCGCTTGACCAACATTTGCACGGCCCCTATGCCACCATAGAGTACGCCACGGTTACGATCGGAGATGTCATAATGGATATTACCCGGATTGAGCATTGGCCCGGGATGTTCCGGCAGCGATCTTTTGTCAAGGCGATTGCGAATTTTCCGTTTGCGTTGTCTCAGTTTTTCTGCTATTTTCTTTCTCACTCGAAATGACTCCTTTCGTTAGATTTTGGAAATATATCAACTTTCCCCGAGTGCATTGTAACGTACTGAAGGGGGCATTTCGAGTACTTTTTGATAATTAAAACCAATTTTTTATATCACGCTATGCTTGTTTAAGGTCTAGTTCCCCCATCGTATTCCGCTAACATACGATATTATCTATTTTACCAGAGACATGGTATACTTTAGGGCGATTGCTGTCAACCAGGACGTGCTTTTCGGGGCCTGGAACGGCTCGGCTTTTTTTTGGGGGGTGACTGCTGCTGGAATGATGCGCGCAATTTCGGCAGGCTGCCGGGGTAATTTTTTTGTATGAATTCGACGAGCTTTTCCCTGACCTGACAGCGAAGAGTCCAGGCCGTAGATGCATCATGGGCGCTGAGTAATGCTCGCAGTTCAAGCGTGTGTTCGGAAGTATTAGTTGCCTGCAGCACGCATACTTTGCGGTCCCAGAGTTCGGAGTTTTCCAATATTTTCTGGAGTTCGGCGCGTATGGCATCAACGGGGACGGTATAATCAACGTAAATGTAGACGGTACCCAATAAGTCCGCTGTACAGCGGGTCCAGTTTTGAAAAGGCTTTTCGATAAAATATGTAATCGGTACGACCAAACGCCTCAAGTCCCATATTTTTACAACCACGTAGGTCAGGGTTATTTCTTCTATTCGGCCCCACTCGTTTTCGATTATGACTACGTCATCTATGCGGATGGGTTGAGTAAAAGCTATCTGAAGCCCGGCAATAAAAGTTCCTATAGTTCGCTGGGCGGCCATCCCGACGACTATGCCGATGATTCCAGCCGACGCGAGGATGGTTGTTCCAAGCTGTCGGACTTTGTCGAAGATCATGAGCATTATGCCCAACGCCAAAACGGATACGACGATAATGACGATTCGCTTGAGGACATTTAACTGAGTTCGGACTTTTCTGGCCCGGAGGTTGTCTTTTTGGTCGATATCGAAACGGCCAATTATGTATTCATCCAAGACGTAGGTTGCTTTTACGAACAGGAATGCTATTAAGCCTATGAAGAGCAGGCTGAAGACCTGCTGTGCAGCATGGAGATATTCTTTGGGTATCTTAAGAGGTAAGACCATGCGTATGACCAAGAGCACAATAATCCACTGGCAAGGGCGATAGCAATGCCTAACCAGGAGATTATCGGTAACAATTTTTGTACCCCTGGTAAGTGTCAGGAGGATTCTGTAGACAAACAGATGGCCTACTACGCCCACCAATACGGTTATCAGTAAGAACCACAGTGTCCAATCGTTCATTATCAGTCCAATCATTGCCAGATTTAGTTTGCCTGCTATCGTCCAATCATAGAATCCAACATATACAGGTAATCAGAAAGCAACCGGGTTATCAAGAACTTATCTCTAACGGTTTCATGGCCTTGATGGCCCATGTTTTTTCTGTCTTTGGGATTTTTTAACAGGTGTACAATTCTGTCGGCGAATCCTTCGTTATCTTTCGGTTCAAGCAAGAATCCATTTTTGCCATCCTCGATCTGTATAGGTATGCCGCCCACATTAGAAGCGACTACGGGTGTTTGTTTCCAAAGCGCCTCTGTCACAGCAAGACAAAATCCTTCCTTAATAGATTTTTGTATTATGACACTGGAGTACCTTTGGATTGCATTGACCAGTGTTTCATTATTTCCGACGACAAATAAGATGTCACCGGTTTTGAGCAGCTTGTTGGCTTTTCGCTGGACCTTGTTGAACATTCTGAGGCCTTCGGGGTCATCACTGGCAACATTGTAGCAAAAGACCAATCTGCAATCGACCTTTTCCTTAACCAGTTTGAAGACATCTATAACACCCTCGGGGTCTTTCCAGGGGTCAAGCCTGGAGACCTGGGTAATTATGGGCTTGTCGGTAGGAATGCCCACTCTTGTAATATGCTCCAAGATAGTTTTATCGGAAATATTTTTGTTTTTCTGACTTAGTGGATTGATGGCTGGAAATATAAGCCTCTGGTTTATCGGCAGGTTTTTCTTGAAATACTTCTCGCTTGAAAAAACAACCTGGTCATATTTCAACACAAAGCCCTTTAGGAAATCCCACAGTTCCTCATGCGGATATGTCAAATCAATATGGCATCTCCATATCCATGGCTGACGTTTCTTATAAGACCTTATCAGTGAGAGGGGCTGGGGATCGTGAATGATTACGAGATCGTGGTCCAAATGTGTAAATTTGGAAAAATTCTCATTGACCCGAAGATACAGTTGTTTCTTCCTTTCAGATAGTGTTAATTTCGCACCCTGCAGAGCGTTGTGGAAACTCTTTGTGACTTCGAAAAATTCCTGGCTGCCATGAAGTATTCTCCATCCGGCATCGATACCAACATCGTTCATGAGCAATACAAGCGAATAAAGTATCTCTGCAACGCCACCGCCCTGATAAGTGGCATTTAGATGGACAACATTCTTGCCATAAAGCCCTCTTGCGCGAGTGTAAATCTCGGCCAGTTCTTCATCGCTCACAATGTGTCTGAAATCTTCAAGTCTAAGCATACCTGCCTCCCTTGCTTTTGTTTAAATTTTGATCATTTTTTGTAGCAACAACCTAAAATCATGAACGGAATCCAGGCAAAATCGAGCATGTGAAGTACCATGGCCCACTCTTATTGAATAGGCACTTTCATGCAAAACGGCAAACATGTCTTCGTCCGTGTAATCATCTCCAGCAGCTAATATGAAATCCCATTTTTTCTTTCCCAGCCAGCGTCTCACAGCATTACCTTTGGTTATACGGGTATCCTTGACCTCAAGAATCTTGCTACCCTCGAATATTCCGATTCCTAAATTCTCAGTCAAATTCAATATGGCATTTTTAAGCTCAAGACTCCTGAGAGAGCCAAGTTCGGGATCTGCTCTACGGTAATGCCAGACTAAGGAAAAATCCTTTTCCTCAACTGTGGAACCAGGTGTTCTGTCACTGAATAATTCAAGGATTGGTTTTATATGCTGTTTCCAGTCTGTAAGCAATGGAACCGTTGCCTGCCATTGGCCGGATTGGCTCCGAACCCAGGCTCCGTGTTCGGCAATTAGCGAAACACTCAAATCACCAAGCCAGTTATTCAAAGTTTTCTTGTCTCTGCCGCTGATTATTACCAACTCGTTCCTGGATTCTGCGGCGAGTTTGCCCAGCAAGTTCCTGAGTTTCCTGTCGGGGCCAGCTTTTTCCGGCCTGTCGCTAAAAGACACTAATGTGCCATCATAATCAAGTAACAATAGCCTTTTTGTGCTTGTTTTATATTCGTTTATAAGCTTTATTTCAATTTGATCCGTTAATTTTCTTACTGACAGCTCAATCTGAATTCTTTTGACATCCTGGAGGCTGTTCAAGAAAACTTTAGCCCATCTTGTGACTGTGTAGCGGGATAGTCTTGTTTGCATAAGCCTGTTGCGTTCAATCTGTTCGGCAGGAGGCATTTCAAGTGCGTGTTTTATAGCATCAGCAATTGCCCTCTTATCGTGAACATTTACAGTAATTGCTTCTCCCAGTTCGCTTGCAGCTCCGGCCATTTCACTAAGTATTAAAACACCCATACCATTTTTTTTAGCAGCAACAAATTCCTTTGCGATAAGATTCATTCCGTCACGTAAAGGTGTTACAAGGGCTACATCGGCGATACAGTACAGAGCGGCAAGTTTGTCAAAAGGCAGGGTACGATACATGTACCATACAGGGACCCATCCAAAAGTTCCATGCTCTCCGTTGACTCTACCGACAAGCCACTCAATCTCTCTTCTCAATTCAATGTAATTCTTAACGTCCGTACGTGAAGGAACGGCTACAAGAATCAGTGTGACCTTTTCCTTGTACTGTGGATTTTGCGACAGAAACAAGTCAAACGCTTCCAGTCTGTGAATAATACCTTTGGTATAGTCCAACCTATCGATTGAAATAATTATTTTTCGGTCACCCACCTTTTTTCTAATGGGGACAATCCTTTTTTTTACTTTCGAGTTTTCGCATGCTGTGGCATATTTATCATAGTCTATACCCATCGGAAAGGCGTCAACTCTGACAATCCTATCGCCTAATGTCAACATTCCCATTGAATGCTCAATTCCTTCTATTCGAGTTGCACTGCTGAGAAAATGCCGCACATAATCATATGTGTGAAAACCTATTAGATCAGCCCCAAGGATACCTTTTAGAATGTCACTGCGCCAAGGCAAAAGCCGAAACATTTCAAAAGACGGAAATGGTATGTGAAGGAAAAAGCCGATTTTTGCTTTAGGAAGTTTTTTTCTTAAAAGCCATGGAAGAAGCATAAGTTGGTAATCCTGAATCCAAATCAGATCATCCGGCTTAGCCAGCTTTGCAACAGCCTCACAAAAAATATTATTAATTTTCTCATAGCTTTCCCAATTTGCGTTTTCATATATTGTGTACGACGGGAAATAATGGAAGAGAGGCCAAATCGTGCTGTTACAGAAACCACGATAGAAAGCCTGAGTATCTTTAGAAGCCATAAAGACGGGACGACAATTTTCCTTCTTCAGCCGCCGAGTTATCTGCTGCTTTTGGTCTGTCGAAATCTTATCAGAAGCTATACCCGGCCAACCGATCCACAGACTTTGGCGAGAATCGCAGAAAGAGGACAATCCCGTTGCCAAGCCTCCTACACTTGGCTGAAAACGCAGTTCATTTGCTCGTTTCGTAACACTTACAGGTAATCGATTTGAGACTATCAATAATCTAGCCATTGTCCTATTTTCCTTTTGTTTTCCAATTATATTATACGACTGTCGGCAATTCCACAACCTTTTTTTGACCAACAGGATGTTCCTGTGTTGCGAATTCGCCCTGACCCGTACGGGTTTGTAAAGTGTTAAAAGCGACCAGCCGGGGTGTCGCGTTTTTTGTAATATTTTTGAAGCAACCCCGTGACAGGTCAGATGGGTAAACATTGGTGGATTGTGTGACAAAGGTGTCGGCGTAAGCCCTGGGGGTGGGGGGACGGATTGAGGACGGATGACGGAGGGGGGGGAAGTAGACAACATGGGCAGGATGCCCGTGCCACGGGTGTGGGAACCGGAGCGAATAAATCGCGGGTGAAAAGAAACCCCGCGAATGAATCGTAGGGCTGACGGAGAAGGGACGGGATGAATTGGGGGTCAAACATAGTGAGATGGTGAAAGATGTTGACGCGGGGG
>Ga0210003_1000102_pt1 | contig 72158 bp, 64 predicted proteins | sample LantaG_FD_182804 | JGI IMG/M metagenome (GOLD analysis project Ga0210003, IMG submission 182804) | Deep subsurface microbial communities from Baltic Sea to uncover new lineages of life (NeLLi) - Landsort_02402 metaG (SPAdes) (version 2) | ecosystem: Environmental > Aquatic > Marine > Oceanic >... | reverse complement strand
CGGATGATTGCGCCAAGATCATTTCAACCGGTCACCCCGAATATCCGGCCATGGCGTTCAAGGACGGCGATCGCATCCGCGGCGCGGCCCCTTCACTGGTCAAAGCCATCGCATCGGACCTGAATGTGCCCCTTGAGTCTCAGTACATGGGAAGCTGGGCCGATGCCCAAGCAGCCACGCGTGACGGCGACGCCGACATGATTTTCGGCGTCTACTACAACGACGAACGCGCCAAGTACCTTCACTACGTGCAGCCGGGGTTCGCCTATGACCCGGTGAATGTCTTCGTCGTCCAAGACATGCCCTTCGAGTACAAAGGTCAGTCCGACCTTATTGGCAAGAAGGGGGCCACCAACAAAGGCGAGAGCTACGGCACGCAATTCGACGCTTTCATGAAAGACAAACTCGACATCGTCCGCACCGACGGCATCAACAAGGCCTTCGAGTCGCTGCTTGCCGGCGACGTCGACTACGTCATTGCCGGCTATTATCCCGGCCAGGCGGAGGCAACGCGCTTGGACATCAACGACAAGGTCGTGCCGCTGGAGCCGCCAGTCGTGTCGGATGAGATGTTTGTCGCCTTTTCCAAGAAGTCGCCCTGCGCAGCCTTGGCGCCCAAGTTCGGAGAAGGCGTCGAGAAGCTCACGACCGATGGAAGCTTCGTGCAGATGATGCGCGATGCCATGGCTCAGTGGGCAGGAGAAGAAAAGCCGTAACACCGACAGAGGTCGCAATGCGGGCAATTTGCCGGGCACGTAGCGTAACCCGCTTGCATGAGCCCAGTCAGCCGGAAGCCGGCACAGGATGACCACTCGGACTGTGTGATACCGCCCATGACGGACACCACCATGACCATGAGCGCGCCCTCGACGGCGCCGCGCGGGTCCTTGATCCCGCATCTGCTGATCATCGCCGTGGTCTGGGGCGTGTGGGCGGTGCTGATGGAACACGGCGACCGCTGGCACCTATTTCCCGAATACTGGTTCATGTCGCTCACCATGGCCGTCGGCTCTTTCATCGCGGGCGCCACCAGCGAAGGCGGCGGCGCGGTGGCCTTCCCCGTCATGACCCTGGGGTTCGGCATGGAGCCTCACGTCGCGCGCGACTTCTCCCTGATGATCCAGTCCATCGGCATGGTCTCGGCGGCCCTTGTCATCATGGCCATGCGCATCGCGGTGGAATGGCGCGCGATCCTGTTCGCAGGTCTCGGCGGGGCCCTGGGTGTCGTCCTCGGGCTGGAATGGATCGCGCCCCTGCTCAGCGCCGCCTTCACCAAGGTGTTCTTCGTCAGTTTCTGGCTGGGGTTCGGCGCGGCCCTCTACTGGATCAACCGCGACCGGGCGCGCGAGGTCTGCCTCCGCATCACCGCCTTCGGCCCCGGCAGCGCGGCGCTGCTGTTCGCGGTGGGCATTGCCGGCGGCATCGTGAGCGGGCTCACCGGCAGCGGTCTGGATATTGTCACCTTCGCGGTCCTGGTGCTGGTCTTCAGCCTGAACGAGAAGGTGGCCACCCCCACCTCGGTGATCCTGATGGCAACGAACACTGTGATCGGCTTTGCCTGGCGGGAGACCGTCGGCGGCGGCGTGGCGGCCGATGCCTGGAACTATTGGTGGGTGTGCGTTCCGGTGGTGGTCGTGGGGGCGCCCTTTGGCGCGCGTTTCATTCGCGACCGGTCACGCCATTTCGTCGCCGGCATCCTCTACTGCTCCATCATCACCCAGTATATCTGGGCGCTGGTCGTGGTCCCTCAGAGCCCCCGGCTGCTGCTGTTCAACACGCTGGTGGTGGGTGTCGCCACGCTGTTTTTCTGGACACTCGAGCGCTACGGCAACCGCCGCGCCCGCCTGTTGGGCACCCCGATGCCGGGACCGCGGACCTAGCGCTTGGCGGGGCGCCAGTCGGCGACGGATTTGGAATCCGCCTCCGCCTCCCAGCGCCCAGAGCGCAGCGGATCGTCCGCGAGCGCGGAAAGGCGCCGTAGGTATTCCGCACGCGGGATCTCGCGAAAGCCCATCTGCGCCGTGGTCGGCGTCAGCCATTTGTTGTCGGCAAGCACGAAGCCCCAATTGGCGAGATGCCAGGCGAGCACGGAGAAGCCGATCTTCGAAGCATTCGACTCGCGGAAAAACTGCGACTCGATGACGAACGTACGGCCCACGGCGACGCCGTAGCCGCCGGCGGCAAGCTCGCCCCGGTCGTTCCACACCTCAAAAGAGTGAGCGTGGCCCGCGTCGTGGAGTTTCGCATAGCTGTGCATGATGCGCGGCGTGATCCAGGTGAGTTGCCATTGACCGGGGCGCCGTCCGGCGCAGCCCTTGATGACGTTCTCGAAGTCCTGATCGAGCGTGATGCGGTAGCGGCCTTGGCGCATCATGCTGCGCAGCCGCGACGAGATGCGAAATGCGTGCAGCTCCAAGACACCGCGCATCACCGGTGACAGCCATTTGGCCGGACCGACATGGCCGTGTGGAAACAGCCCGCGGCGATATCCTTCCATCAAGGTCGGCACGGAGAGATCGCGCGCGATGCCGGCAAGCTCGGTATTGGCAGGAGCCGCGTCGGAAGCGGGCAACGCGCCGGCGCCGCCAAAAAGATCGGTCAGCCAGTGCCGCGCCAGGGGAGCGAGCGTACGCGCCCGATGCGGCTTCAACGTCCAAGCAGTGCCGAGCAGCGTCCGTACACAGACCTCGTAAGGCGTCTCGCGGAACAACGCGGCCCGCTTATCCTCGTTCGTGGACCGGCCCATGCGGTCGTCGAATCCCGCAAGCTTGGCGCGCGACATGATCTGTGGCTCAGACAAAACGTATCCCCTTCGCCCAGCCGCAAGGACCGTTTAGCGATGAGCCAAGCCTAGCAGGAGACCCCTCCTGGACCGGCCGCGCTCTCGAAATTGGGTTAACCCGTCAGCGGGGCTTGCGCCTGCGATCCCAAAGCCGTTCATCGAGCACACGGCTCACCCGCTCTGCGGGTGGAATGGCGTCGATCTCGCGCGCGAAGATGCGATATTCGTGCTTGGCGTCCTCGGGTCCGCCACCGTGCAGGAGCGTATGGCGGAATTCGAGGAGCCGGCGCCAACCGCGCGAATCCCCGCCCCGCGCCGGCGCCGGAACGCCGGCCGCCATCAGCCGGCGCATCACGCTTTGCGCCGCCTCATTCTCATCCTGGCCTGAGCGGACCAGAAGATCGATCAGCACGGCTGCCCGGGCGAGCAATATCTCACTGGGCGCGGAGCTGTGCCGGCGGTCGCGCTTGGTCTCCGTAGGGCTGGGACTCGTGCTCGTGCTTGGGCTTGGGCTTGGGCTTGGGCTCGCAGCCCTACGCTCGCCGCGGGCCACCAGGCCTTCGAGATCGGCGAGCGGCCGCAGATCCTCCGCCGAGACGCCGTCCGCTTCAAGCTCGGCGATGACGGCCTGCAAGCATTTGATGGCCAGGGCCGTCTTGTCCCCCGTCTCGGCGGAATAGGCCCGCCGCAGCGCGCGAAGCGCCGCACCGATGCGGTCCGCAGATGGCGAAAGCGTTTCCATAGCTCAAGTCTAACGCGTGATCGTTGGAGATTTGGTTACCGGCGCGCCAATCGCACTCCGCCATCATGGCGCGCAGGGTAAAGAAATCGTTAGGCGCGCCCGGAGCCGCGCCACCCGGCCGGGCCGATCCGCCCCTCTTCATGGCCTTGCCAAGCCTGCGCGCCTGCGGCTAGAAGGGAGCGGCTGGCCCCACATGGCTTGCAAATCGAAGAGCTGGTGGGGGATCGTCTAATGGTAGGACAGCGGACTCTGACTCCGCCAGTCTAGGTTCGAATCCTAGTCCCCCAGCCACCTGATCTCAGCATCTCACATCGAGCGACGCGGCGTCCGGCCGATCGCTCCCGGCCGCGCGCGGCCCTATCCCAAGTCATGAACTCGAGGTGAATATCGCGTTCAGAGCCGCTTCAAGCCGGCTTTCCTAAAACGCTTACTCGACGAAACACGCAGGCACCCGTCGAGGTGCCCGCCAAAAATCCGGAGTAAGCATTATGACCCTGAAGACCATCCTCATCGCCGGCACGGCAGCTTTTGCCCTGACCGCATCCTTTGCCCCGGCGAGTGCCGGTTCGTATCTCTCCCTGGAGCAATACGGCGCCGGCAACACATTCGGCAGCGCGCAGCACGGCCAACGCAATCGTCTGACGATCTATCAGCAAGGCTTCCGCAACAACGCGCTCGGCGCACAAACCGGCGTGCGCAATCGCCTGGTCATCGGCCAGGAAGGCCGCTGGAACCGCGCCGACACAACTCAGTATGGACGCGGCAACATCGCGGGCGTCGCCCAGTTCGGCCGCGGCCATACGGCGATCACCACCCAGGACGGAAATGGCAACGCCATCGGCGTGATCCAGGCCGGCCGCGGCAATCACGCCAACGTCACCCAGATCGGCCGGGGCAATGTCTCGGTCATCGTCCAGGACTAAGCGCCCGCGCGCGAAAGGATCGCTCTCATGTCCCGCATCATTCTCACATCGCTCGCCGCGCTGCTGCCCCTGAGTTTCGCCTTTGGAGCAGCGGCGGGCGGCGACTTGCCCGCCCCAGAAAACGCGTCTTGCGATATTCGCGTCACGCGCGACGGCGGCAGCCTCGTGGTCGAAGGCCTCGCCTTCGCCGCGGTGCCCGCCTCCGGCTCCTACGCGTTCGAGATCTCGCAAGGCGGTTACGCCGGCAGCTCCAGCATCCGCCAAGGCGGCGACTTCGAAACCGGCCCCGCCGCCGACCCATCGCTCGGCGTCGTCTCGCTGTCCGATCAAGGCAGCTATGCCGCCACGCTCACCGTGCATTGGCATGACGGCGCACCGGACTGCACGCGCCACGTCGGCAGCGGCCAGAAACTCTAGCGACACACCTTAGGAGACACGACCATGACCACCACAACACTCAGGACCGGCCTTGCCGCCGCCGTCATCGCGCTGACCGCGGCCGCAGCCACGCCGGCATCCGCCGGCAGCTTCACCCTCTCGCTCACACCGCGCGGCGAGAGCGCCGACCTCATTCGCAGCGGGCTCCAGATTTACGGGATCGTCAACGGGCTCAAGGGCGAGAACCACGCGAAGGTCAAGCAGAAGGGCCGCAACAATGCCGCTGCGGTTCGACAAAGCGGCAAAGACAATTACGGCCTCGTCTACCAGAAGGGAAATGGCCACCAGGCCAGCCTCGACCAGGCCGGCCGTAACAACGCCGTGGGCCTGTTCCAGTTCGGCCGCGCGACGAATGCCGATGTCGTGCAGTATGGCCGCGGCGAAGTCGGGCTCGTCTTCCAGGGAGGCTGGTAAGGAGAGCCCTAGAGCAGCGGGATGGCGTAATTCACGATCGCGCGGAACTGGCTGAGCTCTTCGCTCGGGGCCACCAGATCCGGAACTTGCCAGTCGATATATTCGACCTCAACCCGCAAGCCCTCCAGCCGTCCGCCTTGGGGCTCGTAGGAAACACGCAGGTCGAGCTCCTCCTGATCCGCGAAGCCGGCATTTGCCGCGCTGACCTCGCCATAGCCCTGGCCCCAGGCAATTTCGACCTTCACGCCGTCCAGACCGAGCCTCTCCAGATCGTAGGACAGCCTGAGCAGATAAGCGCGCACGCCGGCCTGGTGAAAACTCGTGACGATCATCGCCGTGTAGGACGTGCTGAAACCGAACGGCTTTTGGATGTCCGCCTCGTCGCCGACATCAGAGACCGCGCCGGTGAAGACGAAGCCCCGGTAGCTTGCGATGACCCGCGCCGAGGCTTGGTAGGTGTCGTACGGCGCGCCTGCGATGAGCTCCGCGCCCACCGTCCGCTGATCGAGAGTGTTGATGCCCGCCCGAAAGCTCGGACCATCGCCATCGCCACCAAGCGGGAAGAGATAGTCGATCTCGCCATAGGCCGTGTTCAGCGCATCGTTGATCCAATAGTTCGAGAGACCGATATTCCAGCCGTTCGCGTGATAGCTCGCGCCGCCGATGAGCATGCCGTCATTCTCATCGATGCCGAGCCCCTCGCTGAATGAGATGAACTGGTTGTCCTCGCGCGGTTTGTAGCGCGACAGATAGGACGCGACGTAGTCGAATCTCTGGTGCTCTTTTGGTTCCGGCAGCAGCACCACGCCCTCGAAAGTGAGCGGGATCATCCTGACGTCGTAGGGATTGACGAAGGGCGTGCGCAAGAGCTGGCGGCCGGCGGTGACTTCTTGGCCGGCGAGTTTCAGCCGGCCGTTGGCCTGGCCGAGAACGGTGATCTGATCGCCGTCGGCTGTGAGATTCATGCTTTGGCTGGAAAACGCGTTCGCGTAGAGCGGCTGGCTCGTATAGAGCGCGCCGCGCAGCTGAAAGAAGTCGGCGATATAGCCGGACTCATAGGAAAGCGAACCGCCGGTCGTGAATGCCTTAGACTCGTCAAAGCCGAACTGATCCTCGTCGAACCAATATGTCCGGCTATTGGCGCGGAGGTCCGTATCCCGGAAGAAAGCCGGCGCGTTCGGCATGCGCTCCCGGCGCTGCGCCTTGAGCCGCGCTTCGCGCGGATCAACATCCCCTTTTGCCCCTCTCGGGCCCTCGCGGGGGGACATGGGACTCTCGAACCCTTCGGCGATCGGGCTGTAGGATTCACGCGCGCTGGAGGGGATGGGAGTGTCGGTCGCGCCCTGGGCCAGGGCCTGGGACGAAAACCCGGCGGCAACCATGACCAAAATGGGGGAAAGGACGGCGCAAACGGCCCTGCCCTTCATCACCCCAGCCATTGCCTCCGCCTCCGCCCCGCACCCTAGAATGGCCTCTCGACCAAGCGTGCCACGCTAGCAGATTCTCAAGGGGCTGCGAATCGGCGCACCCTCGCCACTCCCGCTAAGCCCTTCACTTTGCTAGTCTCCGCCACGAAATCTCCCCGGAAGCCCCATAAGGTCGGTTCATGCTCAGACATACGCGCCGCCGCGCCCTTGGCCTGCTCATTGCCGCTTGCGCCGGCACCAGCCTCCTCTCTGCTCTGCCGCGTGCCCGCGCCCAGGAGGACGAGGAATCCGAGGCACCCTCGGAACCGGAGTGCTACGAATCCAAGAAGTTCGGCCCCTGGACGGCACAGGCGAGCGACGAAAAGGCAGGCGCGAGCCAACGCGACATCACAGCCGTCGATCCGAAGTCCTGCGATCTCACACTCGAATTCCAAGTCAACACGGACTTCGACGCCAAGATCTTTGTCGAGGGTAGTGAGGAGGGCTCGCTGCCTGAGGAGCTCCTCGTTAAGCCGGAGAACCGCCTCATCGCCAAGACCGCGGGCGGGACTGTGATCGTCGACGAAGCTTTGTGCGGCAACTGCACCGACATCTATGACGATACGGTCAGCATCGTGCTGCCGCTCGCCACCGCGCCGCTCTTGCGCGACGAGACGTCCATGGAGCTCGTGTTGAAGTTGTCGGGCAAGGACGAAGACTGCCGCTTCAAGATCGACTGCGTGACCATGCGCCAAGCTCTCGACTGGGCGGAAGAACGCCGCGACGCCTTGGCCGAGAAACGCGACGACAATGAATGCACCTCGCCGGAGGGCTGCTTCATCACCACGGCCTGCTGCGAGGTGCTTGGTCTCGACGACGATTGCTTCGAGCTGCGCACGCTGCGCCACTATCGCGACGAGGTCCTCGCCAAAGCACCAGGGGGCGCAGACGCCGTCGCGCGCTACTACGCGCTTGCCCCCGGGATTCTGGCACGGCTTCGCGCAACGTCTCAACGGCCAGACCAGACTCTGCTCAATGTCTATGCCCGCTTCATTCTTCCCGCGGCGCTCGCCGCGAAGCTCGGCCTCAATGCTCTTGCCTTTCGGCTTTACGTGCGAATGGTGGATGCGCTGATGGAGAACGAGGCAACCGGCGGGCGATAGTCGGGCCACCCCCTCGGCCCGTCACCAGCCAACGGGGCCACATGAAAACCCCTGCCTTGCCGTATTGGGGTCCCCCAGGCGCCCCACTCGCGGATTAAATCGGCATCAGGCAATCGATTTCGAGGAACCCATCAATGGGTTCGCGCATTTCAATCGCCGGAGCGCACTCAAGGGCACGAGCGCGCTTCTCGATGGGGATCGGGGGCGTGGGCCGTATGGCGGGACAACCGCACGGCCAGGCGAGGGAGCTTTGACCAATGACCGGTTCCACCATGCCGCTGGAGGCGCATCTCAGCGGCCATCCCGTCCATCGGGCGACCGCGCTGCTGCGCGAAGCCCTCTATAGTTCGGCGTCCGTCACACCCGACCCAGCCGAGATATGGACCGCCCCGATATTTTGCCTCGATCCGGCGCCACTCGAAATGGACCACGGCCCGGTTGGCCTGACTGACCCCGACGCCCTCACCGCCCTCCTTGGCTTCGCGCCCTTTGAAGGCCCTGCTCCCGAATGTCAGTCCTCTGTCACAGACACCGCCGATGGTGGCGCCGCGCAAGCGCCCTTGCAGGCGTCCTTGCAAGCGTCCCCGGAGGACGCGGCAGAGGGGGAGGATATGCTCGATCACGCGGTGCAACTGCAGCTTCGAGGCTTGGTTGAGGCCTTCCATCAGCGGCAACGCCAAGCGAACCTGGTGGTCGCTTGCTCGATCGCCGCGGCCCTCATCCTGACCCTGGGTGGCCTGATCCTCCTATTCAGCATGATCGTCCCTGCCCCAACCAGCCGCGAGGATGCCGGCTCGAAAGGCGACCGCGCGCCGGACCGCCATGCGGAGATCCTGATCCCGCGCCCGACATCGATCCCTGCGCCGATCCCTGTCAGCGCCACGGCCGCCAGCGAGGCCGAAGCACGCGTGATCGAGACGCGGCCGGGGCGGCCATTGGCCCTCGGCGCTCTCCTGCCACTCGGCTCGGCAAGCTACATCTTGCTGCGTGGCCTCCCTGAGGACGCCGAGTTGTCCGCCGGACGGCACACCGGCCCCGGCACCTGGATGGTGAAGGACACCGATGTGGCGAAGCTCATCCTCACCCTTGGGGACAATGCCAACGGCGACTACCCCACCGAAGTCTACCTGCTCGGGTCGGAACAAGGCCTTCAGGCGCGCCGCCATTTGATCCTGCGCGTGGACACGAGCCCACAAATCTATGCCGCCGGGCTCGCTCTCGGCTGGCCCACGGCTTTTATGGACACGGACGCTGCGCCTGAGCCCGTCCACACGCCGGTCCACGCACCCGCAGCCCCGGCGGAGACCACCGCTTTGTACGACCGCGCCCAGCATCTTCTTGCAGACGGCGAGATCGCCGGCGCAAGGCGGCTCCTCGAAGAACTGGCGGAGGGTGGAGAGGCGGACGCGGCCTATGAGCTCGCCCTGACCTATGACGACGAGGTGCTGGTCAAAGCCGGCCTTCGGGACATCGACGGCGACGCCGCGATCGCGGAGACCTGGTACACGCGTGCCGCAACAAAGGGCCACGCGGCCGCGGCCCGGCGCCTGAATACGCTCGTCAGACGACGTGCCGACGCCTGAGCTCGGCCAGCACCATTTCGGCCAAGGCTTCGGGCGTTGTCTCGCTCGTCTTCAAATCGAGTTCGGCCTGCTCGGGCGCCTCGTAGCTCGAATCGATCCCCGTGAAGTTGCGGATCAGACCGGCGCGGGCTTTACGATAGAGCCCCTTCGGGTCGCGTAACTCACACACCTCGAGCGGGGTGTCGACATAGATCTCGATGAACTCGCTCTCGCCGACCAATTCGCGCGCCATGTTGCGCTCGGAGCGGAACGGCGAGATGAACGAAACCATCACGATCAGGCCGGCGTCAACGAACAGCCTGGCCGTTTCAGCCACACGCCGAATATTCTCCACGCGATCCACATCGGTAAAGCCAAGGTCCTTGTTGAGACCGTGACGGACATTGTCGCCGTCGAGCATGTAGGTGTGGCGGCCGAGCGCATGCAAGCGCTTCTCGAGCGTGTTCGCGATAGTGGACTTGCCGGAGCCAGACAGGCCCGTGAACCACAACACGCACGGCTTCTGGCCCTTGAGGCCTGAACGCGCCACCTTATCGACGAAAAGTTCCTGCCACTGAACGTTGGTCGCCCGGCGCAGACCAAACTCGATCATGCCCGCCGCCACCGTGGCGTTGGTGAAGCGATCGATCAGAATGAAGCTGCCCGTCTCGGCGCTATCGCCATAGGAGTCGAACACCAGCGGCTTGGTCATGCTGAGATTGCACAGGCCGACCTCGTTCATCTCCAGCGTCTTGCCCGCCACGTGATCGAGATTGTCGACATTGAGCTTGTATTTGAGCGCCGAGACGGTAGCCGTGGCCGTCTGGCTGCCGCACCGGATGGTATAGGTCCGGCCTGGAAGCATGGCTTCCTCATCGAACCAGATGACCTTTGCCGAGATCTGATCGGCCAATGACGGCGCCGCGTCCGGCGACGCGATGACATCGCCCCGGCTGGCATCCACCTCTTCGGCGAAGGTGAGCGTGATCGCATCGCCTTCCTGCGCCTCATCGAGATCGCCGTCGGCGGTCACGATACGGGCAATGCGAACGCGCTTGCCCGACGGATGGATGACGACCTCGTCGCCCGCCTTGACGTGCCCGCTAGCCACAGTGCCCGCATATCCGCGGAAGTCGAGATGCGGCCGGTTCACCCATTGCACCGGAAAGCGAAACGGTCCCTCCGCCGCCGTGCGGCTGACATCCACGGTCTCGAGATGGCCCAGTAGGGTCGGCCCGTGATACCAGTGCATATGCGCGCTCGGGCCTGTCACGTTATCGCCCTTGAGCGCCGAAACGGGGATGGCAACGATCGACTCGAACCCGAGAGTCTCGGCGAAAGCCTCGAAGTCCGCGGCGATAGCGTCAAACCGCTTCTGATCGAAATCAGCCAGGTCCATCTTGTTGACGGCGACCACCACCTTCTTGATGCCGAGCAATGACAAGATGCAGGAATGGCGCCGCGTCTGAGTCAGCACGCCTTGGCGTGCATCGACGAGCAGCACGGCGAAGTCGCAATTTGATGCGCCCGTGGCCATGTTGCGCGTGTACTGCACATGGCCTGGCGTATCAGCCACGATGAACTTCCGCCGCGGCGTCGAGAAATAGCGATAGGCCACGTCGATCGTGATGCCCTGCTCGCGCTCGGCCTGAAGACCGTCGACCAGCAAGGAGAGGTCGAGCTCCCCGCCCCGCGCTGCGTTCGGACGCCTGGATTCGCGCTCGACACTCTGCAGCTGATCCTCGAACACCAAAGCGGAGTCGTAGAGCAGCCTGCCGATCAACGTGCTCTTGCCGTCGTCCACGCTGCCGCAGGTCAGAAAACGCAGGAGCCCGCGATTCTCCTCGGCGACGATCCGGGCGGCGAGGCGGGCGCTTGCACTGTCCTTGGTACCGCTGACTACGCTCAGCTGCGGCATCAGAAGTAGCCCTCCTGCTTCTTCTTCTCCATCGAGCCCACCTGGTCGTGGTCGATCACGCGGCCTTGCCGTTCCGACTGCCGCGACGCGATCAGCTCCTCGATAACCTCGGGCACCGTTACCGCGTCGGATTCGACCGCGCCGGTCAGGGGATAGCAGCCCAGCGTCCGAAAACGCACTTTGCGCATCTGGGGCGCTTCGCCATCGTCGATCGGCAGACGGTCGTCATCGACCATGATCAAGGCGTCATCCCGCTCGATCACCGGCCGCTCTTTCGCGAAGTAGAGCGGCACGACCGGAATGTCCTCAAGATAAATGTAGGTCCACACGTCGAGCTCGGTCCAGTTCGACAGCGGGAACACACGCATGCTCTCGCCCGGATTGACCTTGGTGTTGGCCAAGTGCCAGAGCTCCGGCCGCTGACGCTTCGGGTCCCAGTTATGCGCGGCGTTCCGGAACGAGAAAATGCGCTCCTTGGCGCGAGACTTTTCTTCGTCGCGGCGCGCGCCGCCCAATGCGGCATCGAAGCCGTGCCGCGCGAAGGCCTGCTTCAACGCTTCCGTCTTCATGATATCGGTATGCAGCGCGCTACCATGGGTGATGGGCGAGATGCCTTCGCGCACACCGTCCTCATTAATGTGCACCCATAGGTCGATGCCGAGCCGCTTCGCCTCCCGGTCACGAAACGCGATCATCTCGCGAAACTTCCAGGTCGTGTCCACGTGGAGCAGCGGGAACGGCGGTTTGGCCGGATAGAATGCCTTCATGGCGAGGTGCAGCAGGACCGATGAATCCTTGCCGATAGAGTAGAGCATCACCGGGTTGCGGAACTCGGCGACGACCTCGCGCATGATGTGGATGCTCTCCGCCTCAAGCTGGCGGAGATAGGTCGAAAGGCGCTGCTTCATCACTTCGCACTCAAACTCGTCGGTCGGGAGCCCTTGGGCGCGGCCTCCTCTTTCCGGGCGGCCTTGCCGTTCTGAGCCTTGGCGTGTTCCTCGGCCTTTCGCTTCGCGGCGAGGTAGCGATAGGCGCTGAGCGGGATCAAGACGAGATAAGTCACTGACCCCACAGCGAGAGTGAGAGATGGATAGGTCAAAAGCAGGGCAATGAAAAGCGCGGCCAGCACGAAAACAGGCGGCACATACTCCCTGGGGATCCTCTGGCCGATCATTTTCAACGAGAACGTCGGCACATTGGACACCATCAGCAGAGCGATCCCGATCGTATAGAGCAGGACGAGCGGGGTCAGGCTCGGCAGATGGAGCCCCAGATCCTGTGCATAAATCGGCAGGAGCAGGATGATCGCGCCCGCGGGCGCCGGTACGCCCACGAAGAAGGCGCCTTTCCAGGCGGGCAAATCGGAGCGGTCGAGCGACACATTGAAGCGGGCAAGCCGAAGCGCGGAGCAGACCGCGAAGACCAGCACCGCGATCCAGCCCAGGCTGCGCAGATCCTCCAGCGCCCAGTTGAACATGATGATAGCGGGCGCCACGCCAAAATTGACGAAGTCCGCGAGGCTATCGAGCTCGGCGCCGAAGCGCGAAGAGGCCTTCAGGAGCCGCGCCACATGCCCGTCGATGCCGTCGAGGAACGCGGCGAACACAAGCGCCGCCACCGCCAGATCCCAACGATGCTCGATGCCCATGCGGATCGCGGTCAGTCCGGCACACAGTCCGAGCAGCGTGAAGATGTTGGGAATGAGCACCCGGACCGGAACCTGGCCGCGGGCAAAAACGCGCGGCCGCCGTTTACGGTCGTCTCTTTCGGGCTCGAAGGGAGGAAACATGGCCGCTTAAATCTTCCCCTCACCGACAAACGCAGCGAGCACCGTCTCGGCGCCAATTGCCGTCTGCCCAATTTCGGTCAAGAGCTCGGTGCCGGCCGGAAGATAAAGGTCGACCCGGCTGCCGAAGCGGATCAAGCCGATGCGCTCGCCCTGCTCCACGCTAGCCCCCTCGCTCACGAAAGTCACGATCCGCCGCGCCACCAGTCCAGCGATCAGCACCACGCCGATCTTGGTCCCGGACTTGGTCTCCATGACCAGCGCCTGCCGCTCATTCTCCTCGCTGGCCTTGTCGAGTTCCGCGTTGAGGAAAGCGCCGGGTACATAAGCGCTGCGAATAATCTTTCCGCCCACGGGCGCGCGCACGATGTGCACGTCGAAGACGGACAGAAACACCGACACGCGCGTCAACGTCTCGGTGCCGAGCGCAAGTTCGCGTGGCGCCGTCACGCTCTCGACTACAGCGGCGACCTTTCCGTCGGCGGCGCTGACGATCAGCCCCGGCCGGTCCGGCGTCACCCGCTCGGGATCGCGGAAGAAGTAAGCGATATATGCCGTGAGCAATGCGGCGATCCAGCCGAGCGGCGGCGCCAGCAAAAACAGGAACAGCGTGGCGATGGCCGCCGCGCCCAGGAACTTGTAGCCGTCGCGGTGGATCGGCACGAAGGCGTTCGTGATGGTGTCGAGCAGATTATGCCTGTCGTTCATGGTGTCCCTACGGTTCGATCAATCAGCTTGAGGCCAGCGCCTCGTCCTCCAAGCGCTCTGCGGCGCGGGAGTCGGGCATGTCTTCGTCTTCGAGCGCGTGGGCCAGCCGCTCGCGCGCCTCGTCGGCCTCGCGCTGGCGCGCCCACAGGCTGGCATAGAGCCCGCCCTTGGCGAGAAGGTCGAGATGCGTGCCCTGCTCCACGATAGCACCGTGATCGAGCACGATAATGTTGTCGGCATGAACCACGGTGGAGAGCCGATGCGCAATCACGAGGCTCGTGCGGTCGCGGGCCACGCGCTCCAGCGCATCCTGGATATCCTTCTCCGTATGGCTGTCGAGTGCCGAGGTTGCCTCATCCAGCATCAGGATCGGCGGCGCCTTCAAAATGGTGCGGGCAATGGCCACGCGCTGCTTCTCGCCGCCGGAGAGCTTCAAGCCGCGCTCGCCGACCAGCGCGTCGTAGCCTTGCGGCAACGTCATGATGAAATCGTGGATCTGAGCGAGCCGCGCCGCTTCGCGCACTTCCGCATGAGTTGCCTCGGGCTTGCCGTAGCGAATGTTGTATTCGATCGTGTCGTTGAACAGCACCGTGTCTTGCGGAACCATGCCGATGGCCGCGCGCAGCGATTTCTGCGTCACATCGTTAATGTTCTGTCCGTCGATGGTGACCTTGCCCTGCGTCAGCTCATAGAAGCGGAACAACAGGCGCGAGATGGTGGACTTACCCGCGCCGGACGGCCCGACAATGGCGACCATCTTGCCCTCGGGAATCTCGAAGCTGACATCCTTAAGGATCGGCCGGCCCGGCTCATAGGCGAAAGACACGTGATCGAACGCGATCGCGCCTTTGTTCACGCGAAGCGGCTTCGCGCCAGGACGGTCCACGATCTCCGCCGGCTGATCCAGCAGCGCGAACATGGTCTCCATGTCGATCAGCCCTTGCTTGATCTCGCGATAGACCATGCCCATGAAATTGAGCGGCATGTAGAGTTGGATCAGGATGGCGTTGATCATGACGAACTCGCCGACGGTCAGCACACCGTGCGTGACGTCGCGCGCCGCAAGCAGCATGCAGACCACCATGCCGACCGTGAAGATCACCGCCTGCCCCGAGTTCAGCACGCCGAGCGTCGTATAGGTCCGGACAGCCGCCTTCTCGTAGCGCGCCATGGAGGCATCGAAACGCCGCGCCTCCAACTCCTCGTTCCCGAAATACTTCACCGTCTCGAAGTTGAGCAGGGCATCCACCGCCTTTGAGTGCGCTTCGGTGTCGCTGTCGTTCATGATACGGCGAATGGCGAGACGCTTCTCGGATGCGAAGAACGTGAACACAACATAGGCCGCCACGGTGACAAACACGACGGCCACGTACAGCCAGCCGAAATACCAGGCGACGAGGCCCCCGATCATGACCAGCTCGATCGCGGTCGGGATCGAATTCAACACGGCCATGCGCAGGATGGTGTCGACGCCCGAAACGCCGCGCTCGATGACGCGATTGAGCCCGCCCGTGCGCCGCTCCAGGTGGAAGCGCAAGGAGAGCGCATGCAGATGCCGGAACGTACGATCGGCGAGCCGCCGCACCGCGTTCTGCGATACGACCGTGAAGATGACGTCACGCAGCTGCGCGAACAGCACCATGAGGATGCGGCCCACGCCATAGGCCACGATGAGCATGGCGGGAACGATCGCGAGGCCGAGAAAATCGGCGCCCTGGGTCGCGATGCCAGGTGTCGCGACGAGTTGGGTAGCACCGGCCGTGGGTTCCCCGGTCAGGAAATCCACGGCGTTCTTGTAGGCGATCGGCACCGCCAAAGTGACGACTTTGGCGAGCACCAGGGCGGCGAATGCCAGGATCACGCGCAAATGCAGATCCGGGCGGTTCTTGGGCCAGATATAGGGGAGCAGCTCGCGCAAGACCGCGAGCTGTCCCGTCCGCGCCTGAAGCGCGGCGTCGCTCGTCGATTGCGGCAGCCGGTCTTGCATGAAAGGTCTTTTCTATCAGCGCGCTATACGCGCGGCAAAAGGGGCAGCGCGAACCTGCTGCCCCTGCTCTCTAACGCATATAGTCGCGGAGCGCACCCGCGCCAAGCGGGCGTGCCAAAGGCTATTCCATGCCGGGGGGCGGCGCGGCCAAATCCTCGGGGCTGGGCGGTGACAGCGAGATGCGGAACTGCGCCCGGGCAGCGATCATGTTCGTCGCTTCATCGAGTTGCTCCACACGAACCACATGCACCTTGTCGTCGATCTCGAGCTTCTCCTCCGCGCTCCACGCGCCGTCACCCTCGGCCGCCATGACCTGCGTAATGGGCTTGCTGTCGAGATAGATGTAGACTTTCTTGCCGGCAATGGCGGTGCCAGACAGCTTGAACGTGCCGGGCCCGTCGCCCTCTCTAAGATAGTCGACGACACCAACCTTGATCGGGGATTTCGGCGACGGCGATGACGCCTCGCCCACCACGTCTGCCTTGGGTGCGTCTGCCGTGGGCGCATCGCCCTCGGCGGCAAACGCCGGCAAGATCGGCACCATCAGGGTCATGAACGCGGCAGCCGCCCACGCAGTCAGCTTGCTTCCAATCATCTCGTTCGTTCCTCGCAAAAACCAGTTTTTCTCGGTCTTTTCGGACGGCCAGTCTCGGGCCTCCCGAAGACGTTGGCCGGACCCTACCGGATCGCTTTCGCGCCTTCCAGACCGTTCACCAAACAGGGTTGCTTGACGCCCGCGGAGGCCCGGTGGCACATGACCCCATGAGCCAAGACCCCATGAGCAAAGTCCAACCAACTCTTCAAACTGTTTGCGTCTATTGCGGTTCCGGCGCGGGCCGCACCCCCGCCTTTGCCGAGGCGGCGAAGGCGCTCGGCAAGACCCTGGCCGAGGCGGGAATCGGTCTCGTCTATGGTGGCGGCGACCTCGGGCTGATGGGCCTCGTCGCCCGCGCGGTGCTGGAAGGCGGGGGGCATGTCACCGGCATCATTCCCGGCTTCCTGTGTGCGCGCGAACACATGCTCGTGGAGGCTCAGGAGCTGATCGTCGTCGACGACATGCATGAGCGCAAACATCTGATGTTCGAGAAGTCCGACGCCTTTGTGGCACTGCCGGGCGGTATCGGCACGCTGGAGGAGTTTGTCGAGCAGCTCACCTGGACCCAGCTCGGCCGGCACCGGAAGCCTATCGTGCTCGCCAATATCGACGGCTTTTGGGATCCTCTGCTGGCGCTGTTCGACAAGATGACCGGCGAAGGCTTTATCCGCTCAGGCTTCGAGCTCAAGATGACCGTGGCCGCGCGGGTCGAAGACATCTTGCCGGCGATCATGAGCAAGCTTCAGCCATACCCCGAGAAAACCGAGGCCGAGGCGGAAGCAGAGATCGCGGCGAAGTTCTGAGACTGAAGTTCTGAGACTGAAGTTCTAAAACTATTGAGTCTCGATCAACCCGATATCTTCGGGCAGATCCAGCCAGTGATGGCGACGCGAGGCCCAGAACATCTTTGAAGGCCTGGCGAAGCTTGGATCGGCGAAACAGCCCACAGGCACGCCGATCACACCCGGCAGACCTTCGGCACGAAACGCGATCGCCGTGCCGCAGGTCGGACAGAAATCGCTTTCTATCGCGCGCCCCGACTCGCCACGGTCCGCGTATTGCCGTCTTTCACCGCTGATCGTCACCATGGATTGAGGAAACAGCGCCGCGTACGAGAAGGCGCTGCCCGTGCCACGCTGGCAGTTCAGACAGCTGCAGAGATAGACATCGACCGGCGCACCGCGCGTTTTGACGGTCAGACCGCCGCACGCGCAAGCCGCGGTGCGTTCAAGCGCGGTTTCCTCGTCCGCCATTGCACACCTCTTGGGTTACGGCGCCGGAGCGCCGTCGCGGATCAGCTTGTAGTTGATGGAATCGAGCAGCGCCTCGAACGAAGCGTCGACGATGTTCGGCGACACACCCACGGTGAACCACCGCCGCCCCTCGCCATCACGGCTTTCGACCAGGACGCGCGTCACAGCGTCGGTTCCGCCCGTGAGGATACGCACCTTGTAGTCCACGAGCTTGAGGTCATCGATAAAGCGCTGGTAGGGACCGAGATCCTTACGCAACGCATTGTCGAGCGCGTTCACCGGACCATTGCCCTCACCCACCGACATCACCGTCTCACCATTGATGCGCGCCTTGACGGTCGCCTCCGAGATGGTGACGAGTTCGCCAAGCGCATTGTGCCGCCGCTCCACCATGACCCGGAACGAGTCCACGTCGAAGAATTGCGGCACGTTGCCGAGCAGGCGCCGGGCCAGAAGCTCAAAGGAGGCTTCCGCCGCCTCATAGGCGTAGCCCACGGCCTCGCGCTCCTTCACCACTTCGAGGAGCCGCGCCACGCGCGGATCATCCTTCGGCACGGCGATGCCGATGCGCTCGAGCTGCGCCATGATATTCGAGCGGCCGCCCTGGTCGGAGATCAACAGCCTGCGCACATTGCCGACTGAGTCCGGCGGCACATGCTCATAGGTGCGCGGGTCCTTCTGCACGGCGGAGACATGGATGCCGCCTTTATGGGCAAAGGCGGATTCGCCGACATAGGGCGCATGCCGGTTGGGCGCGCGGTTCAGAAGCTCGTCGAGAACACGCGAGGCATGGGTCAGTGTCGCAAGTTTCTGCGGCGTGACATTTGTCTCGTAACGCTCGGCATAGTCCGTCTTCAGCATGAGCGTCGGAATGATCGATGTGAGGTTGGCGTTGCCGCACCGCTCGCCGAGTCCGTTCAGCGTGCCTTGGATCTGGCGTGCCCCGGCGCGCACCGCGGCCAGCGAATTCGCCACCCCGTTGTCGGTGTCATTGTGCACGTGAATGCCCAAATGGTCGCCGGGCACTTGCTTCACCACTTCGGTGACGATCGCCTCGACTTCCTCGGGCAGCGTGCCGCCATTGGTGTCGCACAGGACGATCCAGCGGGCGCCAGCCTCATAGCCCGCTTTGGCGCAGGAAAGCGCATAGTCCGGGTTCGCCTTGTAGCCGTCGAAGAAGTGCTCGCAATCGAGCAGCGCCTCGCGGCCACTCGCGACCACGGCCTCGACGGACTCCTTGATCCCGGCCAGGTTCTCATCAAGCGTGATGCCGAGCGCCACATCAACATGGAAGTCCCAGGTCTTGCCGACGAGACAGATGGCGTCGGCCTCGGCCGAAAGCAGCGCCTGGAAGCCAGGATCGTTGGAGATCGACCGGCCCGGCCGCTTGGTCATGCCGAAGGCCGTGAGCTTGGTGCCGAGCTTGCGCTTCTCCCCGAACAGCTTGGTGTCGGTCGGGTTCGCGCCGGGATAGCCAGCCTCCACATAATCGATGCCGAGCCCGTCGAGCTGCTCGGCGATAAGAAGCTTGTCCTCGAGCGAGAAGTCGACGCCGTGCGTTTGGGCGCCGTCGCGCAGCGTCGTGTCGTAAAGGGAGAGCTGTTCGCGCGTCATGACTTACACCACACCGAAGAAAAAGTGCAGCGCGAGCAATACCGCCAGCACGAGCACCACAAGCTTGATAACGAGATAGACGCGCTTGGAGCCTTTGAACGGCACGTCTTGAAGAAACGGTTTCATTGCGCGGCCTCCTGACCGGCAAGCGTCTTTTTCATGGTCGTATTGGCGAGCCACTCATCGCCGCGCCTGACACTGTTGCGCTGCTGCGCGACATAGCCGCGCTTGGCGAAAAAGGCCGACGCGGTGTCGCTTGCATCGACGTTGAGCGCCGCCGCGCCGCGCCCGCCGGCGAGTTTCTCGAGCGCGTCGGCGAGCAGTGCCCCGGCCCCGCGTCCGACCGCCGCCGGATGCACATAGAAGAAGCCTATCTTGTCGTCGGTCTCCAGCGAGCCAAACCCTACGGGCGCCCCACCCAGGGTCGCCACGATGGTTACCTCGTCCGCCAGCCGCTTGGCGAAGCCCGCCTCGTCATCGACGGCCGCCGCCCACGCCGCCTGCTGCTGTTCCGTGTAGTCCTCGCCCGTCAGCTCCATGATGCTCGACCGGAAAATCTCGGCGAGCAGCGGCGCCTCGTCCGGCAGCATCGGCCGTAACGCAAGCTGAGGGTTGGCTTGCGCGTTCATCGCGCAAACTCCTGACTTCGCCCGATTTCGCCCGAAGCAAAGGTCCAAGTCGTTCTGATTTCGCCCGTCACCGGATCTTTGGCATCCTCCAATTTAATGCCCATCCTATTGAGCTCGTCGCGGATAGCATCGGCTTCAGCGTAGTTTTTGTTTCTACGCGCCAAGTCCCGAGCCTCAACTTTGGTTTGTACCAGTGCGCTAAAGTCGGCGCTCTCGTCCTGCGTCTCTACAACCACTAGCGACGGTTCCAGCTCCTTGATTTTGAGGTGGAGCTGATCGAATTGACCCACAATGTTGGACGCAAACTGGTGATCGTTGTTTGCGCGAGCGACCTGGTACTTCAGCGCGAGAGCGGTTGCTTGCTCCTTGTCCTCTATGTCGGTCGCCATGCCATGGAACGCTGACAGGTGCTTGATGTCACTGTCTTTTAGGACGCCCAAGAACCGTAGATCGCGCGCCGCCTCGACAATGGCCGTTTTGGTTCCTTGTCCCTTCCGCGCGCGTATCGCAGCGATCGCAGCGGGTGTGTTTAAATCGTCCAACAACGCAGTGAGCACATCGCGCGAAGGAGCAGCACCCTCTATGCTTTCCATCAATTTCGTGAAATTGACCTTTCCGGCCTCTCGGAATGAGCCTCGAAGAATATTCAACAGCTCTATCAGCTCGTGCGTGGACGCTCTGAGCTGGTCGAATGTCCAATCGATGGGTTGGCGATAATGCGTCTGAAGCATCGCCCAACGTATAGATGACCCGGGCCAAGCGGGCCCCTGCCAACCGGTCAGCAGCTCATGCACGGTGACGAAGTTGCCGAGGCTCTTCGACATCTTCTGCCCCTCCACCTGGAGGAAGCCATTGTGCATCCAAACATTCGCCATGACGTGGGTCCCGTGCGCGCAACGCGACTGGGCGATCTCGTTCTCATGATGCGGGAACACGAGGTCGATGCCGCCGCCATGGATGTCGAACACCTCGCCGAGATGCGCCGCCGACATGGCCGAACACTCGATATGCCAACCGGGGCGTCCCGGCGTCTCGATGCCGCCCGGCGAGGGCCAGGAGGGTTCGCCCGGCTTCGACGGCTTCCACAGCACGAAGTCCATCGCGTCCTTCTTGTACGGCGCCACCTCGACGCGCGCGCCGGCGATCATCTCATCCAGCGACCGCCCCGACAGTTTGCCGTAGTCGGTCATGGACCCGACGTGGAACAGCACGTGGTCCTCGGCGACATAGGCGCAACCATTGGCGATGAGGCGGTCGATCATCGTCCGCATCTCGCCAATATGCTCCGTGGCGCGCGGCTCGACCGTGGGATCGAGCGCGCCGATCGCATGCATGTCGTCGTGGAACTGCGCCTCGGTCTTCTCGGTGACCTTGCGGATGGCGTCATTGAGCGGCAGTTCGGGATGATCCCGCCCCGCCCGCGCGTTGATCTTGTCGTCCACGTCCGTGATGTTGCGGACGTAAGCGACGCGGTCGGGGCCGTAGAGATGCCGCAACAGGCGGAACAGGACATCGAACACGATGACCGGCCGCGCATTGCCGATATGGGCATAGTCGTAGACCGTCGGCCCGCACACATACATGCGTATATGCGCGGGATCGAGGGGCGCGAAGGCCTCCTTGGTGCGGGTAAGCGTATTGTAAAGCGTAAGCGACACTGCCAAGCCCCTTCGGCTTGAGGCCCGCCGGATGTTCGTCAGGAAAGAGTGTGATAGTTAATAGAAGAACGACCCGCGCGAGCTATTTTGCTAGCCGGTAATAATGCTGCCGGAAATGATAAGGTTCGGTTGCGCGTTCTTCATCTTGGGCCCGCTTATGGCGGTAAACGGCCAAATCGTCAAGCAAACCATCTTATTCATGCCTCATTGACCCCGGAATTTAAGGGCGCATAATGGGTTAGAGGCTTCCCGGGGATCGGAAAATCACAGTGAACGTTCATCGCCATTTTCGGCGCGTCATTGCGCCGTCTGTGCGGTCGATCGGCCGTCCGGGCGCGCTTGTGCTGGCGCTGGGCCTCCTCGCGGCTCCCGGCGTGAGCCTGGCCCAAAGCGAGCAGGACATCCGCTGCATGCAGCTCCAGCAGGAGATGGCCGCGGCCCGTGGCGGCGGCGCGAACGCCGGCGAACTCGCCAATCTCGATCAGCAGATCGCCCAGCAGGACCGTATCTACCAGGGCACCCAAGCCGCCATGGAGGACGCGGGCTGCTATGAGCGCATGTTCATCTTCGGGCGCTCACTGAAGCGAACCCCGAAATGCCTCAACATGAACGCTCGCGTGGAAGACGCACGCCGGCAGCTCGCTCGGCTTCAGGGACAGCAAAAGTCGCTGCAGCGCGGCGGCGGCAACAGACGCCGTCAGGCGGAGCTCCAGCAGGCCCTGCAACGCAATGGCTGTAGCGGCGCCCCGAGCGGCGGTGGTGGCGGCGGTCTCTTCGACTTCTTCGGCGGCCCGCGCGAGCCGGAATACCAGTCCCCGATCTATCGCAGCATCAACCCCAACGGCCGCTACCGTTCCGTCTGCGTGCGGCTGTGCGACGGCTTCTACTATCCGATCAGCTACTCGACCTATGGCAGCCAGCTGGGGCAAGACGCCGATAAGTGCCAGGCGAACTGCGCCGCCCCCGCCGAGCTTTACGTCTATCAGAACCCGGGCCAGGAAATCGAGCAGGCCATCTCCCTGAGCGGTTCCGCCTATATGGATCTGCCGGTGGCGCTGAGATACCGGAAGGAATACGTCAACGGCTGCTCCTGCAAGCAGACGGAGTACAACCCGACCGACATCGAGGCCTCCAACAAGAAGGCGCAAGCCGATCCCGCCGCAGCCGGGGCGCAAGCCGAGGCGGCCGGTGGAGCACCCGCCCCGGCGCCCGCGGCCGACCCAGCCCAGATGCCGGAACTCGATCTCGACATCACCGGAAGCGCCGGACCGGCAGAGGCCGCGCCGCCCGTGCAACAAGCCGCGCCGGCGCCTGCACCGGCCGCAGCCCAAGCGCCGCCGCCGCCTCCCGCGCCCACCACGGCCCAGGCGCCGCCGGCACCTCCGCAAGGTCAGTCGACCATCATTAAGAAGCCCCGCGCCGCCGCAAATTAGGGCCGGCTCACGTCAGGCTTGTTTGCCCTGCAACCGCGCATGGGCGCGGTCGCGACCGATCAGCGGCAGGAGCTGTTTGAGCTCGGGTCCGTTCGTTTCACCCGTGAGCGCAAGCCGCAAGGGATGGAACAGCGCCTTGCCTTTGGCGCCGGTTGCGTCCTTCACCGCCTTGGACCAAGCTTGCCACGTCTCATCGTTCCATGGCTCCGGCGGCAGGAGCTGCGCGGCCGTTCCGCAAAGATCGGGATTCTCGATCACGGGCTGGAGCGGTCCCGCAACCACACGCCACCAGATCTTCGCGTCGCCCAGCACAGTCAAATTGCCGCGCACGGCCTCCCAGAACGTCTCGCCGCCTGAAATACCCATAGCCTCGAAGCGTTCGGCCACCGCGGCGAAGGGCAGAATGTGCAGGAGCTTCGCATTCAAGAGATGCAGATCGTGCGGATCGAACCGCGCCGGCGCCCGCGACAGCTTCCCGAACTCGAAAGCCTCCACCAGGTCATCGAGGCTCGCATGGGGCGCGATCGGGTCCGAGGTGCCGATGGTTGCCGCATAGCTGGTGACTGCCAAGGCTTCGAGCCCTTCGGCCCGCATGCCCTCGATGGCAAGCGCGCTGTCCCGCTTCGACAGGGCCTGCCCGTCAGCCCCGACCAGAAGATTGTGATGACCGAAGGCGGGCGGCGTGGCGCCCAGCGCCTCGAACAGCTGGATCTGCGGCGCCGTATTGGCCACATGATCCTCGCCGCGGATGACATGGGTCACTTCGAGATCGATATCGTCGACCACGCTCGGCAGCGTATAGAGATAGCTGCCGTCGCCGCGGATGAGCACAGGGTCCGACAGGGAGGCGGCATCCACGTGCTGGCTGCCGCGCACCAAATCGTCCCACACCACATCGCACGGCTCCAGCTTGAAGCGCCAATGGGGCTTCCGCCCTTCCCCCTCGAATTTCGCTTTCTCCTCGTCGGTCAGCTCCAGCGCCGCTCGGTCATAAACGGGAGGCTTGCCCCGCGCCAACTGGCGCTTGCGCTTCAGATCGAGCTCCTCCGGCGTCTCATAGGCCGGGTAGAGCCGGCCAAGCTTTTGCAGCGTCTCGACCGCCGCGTCGTAGAGCGCGAACCGGTCTGACTGATGCACCAGCCTGGCCCATTCGATGCCGAGCCAAGAGACATCCTCCTCGATGCCGCGCGCGAACGCTTCGGTCGAACGCGCGGTGTCCGTATCGTCGAGGCGCAGGATCAACGCCCCACCCTGTTTGCGCGCGAACAGATAATTGATCAGCGCCGTGCGGATATTGCCGGCATGGAGCCGTCCCGTGGGACTCGGCGCGAAACGGACGGTGACGCTCATCTCACAGCCGCTCGCGGAATTTGTTGGTGATGGGATAGCGGCGGTCGCGGCCGAAATTCTTGGCGGTGATCTTCACGCCCGGCGCCGCCTGGCGCCGCTTGTACTCGGCGAGATAGAGCATTCGCTCGACCTTCTTGACCAACTCCGGCGCGTGGCCCCGCGCAATGATCTCCGGCACCGGCATCTCCAGCTCGACCAGGCAATTGAGAATGTCGTCCAGCACCGGATAAGGCGGCAGGGAATCCACGTCGCGCTGACCGGGCTTGAGTTCGGCCGACGGGTCCTTGGTCAGCACGCTCTCCGGGATAATGGTTCCTTCCGGTCCGAGACAGGCTTTGGGCCGATGCGCGTTGCGATAGCGCGACAGCGCATAGACCTGGCCTTTGTATAGATCCTTCAGCGGATTGAAGCCGCCATTCATGTCGCCATAGAGCGTGGCGTAGCCCACCGAGACTTCCGACTTGTTGCCCGTGGTCAGCACCAGCGGCCCGAGCTTGTTGGAGATGGCCATGAGCAGCGTTCCGCGCGTCCGCGACTGAAGGTTCTCCGCCGTGAAATCCTGCGGCGCGCCCTGCAGCACGTCCTCAAGACTGGTGCTCAGGGCCTCGACCCCGTCATGAATAGGCACGATGTCGTAACGCACATGAAGCGCCTGCGCGATCGCCTCCGCATCGCTCAAGCTCTCCTTGCTGGTGTACGCGTAGGGCATCATCACGCAATGCACGCGGTCGGCGCCGAGCGCATCCACGGCCATCACGGCGCAAAGCGCGGAGTCGATGCCGCCCGAAAGCCCAAGCACGACGCCAGGGAAGCCGTTCTTGTCGATATAGTCGCGAAGACCGGCGACGCAGGCGAGGTAGTTGGCGGCATCGCCTTCCTCCACGTCCGCGACCGGTCCCGGCAGGCAGTGCCAACGACCGTCCTCGCGGCGCCATTCAGTGACCGCGAGCGCCACCTCCCAAGACGGCAGCTGCGCCGCCAACTCTCCGTCGCCGTTGAACACGAATGAGGCCCCGTCGAACACGAGCTCGTCCTGTCCGCCGACCTGATTGAGATAAGCAAGCGGCCGGCGCGTCTCCGCCACCCGGGTCTCGGCGACGCCGTAGCGTGTCTCCTGCTTGTCCATCCAATAGGGCGAGCCGTTGGGGACGATCAGGATTTCGGCGCCGGCCTGCACCAAGGCCTCGCACACCTCATCGGCCCAAATGTCTTCGCAGATCGGCACGCCGAGACACACGCCGCGAAAATGGATCGGCGCCGGCAGCGGCCCCGGCGCGAACACGCGTTTCTCATCGAATACGCCGTAATTCGGCAGGTTGTTCTTGTAGCGCACCGCCTCGATACGGCCCCCGTCCAACAGCGCCACCGCGTTGAAGACGAAGGGCGGCTCGCCCCAGGGCAGCCCCATGAGAAGGGCCGGGCCGCCGTCGGCGGTGTCGCGCGCCAACGCCTCGCAGGCCTCCCGCGCCGCTTTCTGCAACGCAGGCTTCAGCACCAGATCTTCCAGCGGATAACCGGTGAGATAAAGCTCGGTGAAAGCGATCAGCTCGGCGCCGGCCTCGCCCAGGGTCTTGCGCACCGCCCGCGCCGTCTCGAGATTGCCCTCGATGTCGCCCACGACCGGATTGAGCTGCGCAAGCGCGAGCTTGAAGGAGTCTCTGATAGCCTCTGCCATGACCGGAGCCTAATCCGAAAGTCGTCTGTCATGGCCGGGCTTGTCCCGGCCATCCACGTCTTTGCTTTCTAGAAATTCGTGGCTGCCCCGCACAAGGCCGGGCATGACTGGTCTGCGTACCAACCCGGGGCCTACTCGCCGGCGGCGATGGAGACTTCGGCTTCGGGACGCCCTTCCCGTTCGCGCTTCAGCCTTTCGGCCACGATGAACGCGAGCTCGATCGCCTGGTCGGCATTCAGCCGGGGATCGCAATGGGTGTGGTAGCGCGCCGACAGATCCGTCTCGGTGACGGCCTTGGCGCCGCCCACACATTCGGTCACGTTGCTGCCGGTCATCTCCACATGGATACCGCCGGCATGCGTGCCTTCGCCGCGATGAATATCGAAGAACGTCTCGACCTCTTTCAGGATCAGATCGAAAGGCCGCGTCTTGTAGCCGCTGCTGCCGGCCTTGATGGTATTGCCGTGCATCGGATCGCACGCCCACACCACCGACCTGCCCTCGCGCTCCACCGCGCGGATGAGCGCCGGCAGATGTTCGCCGACCTTGTCGGCCCCGAAACGGCAAATCAGCGTCAGCCGGCCCGGCTCGTTCTGCGGGCTGAGCAGATCGATCAGCTTGAGCAACCCGTCCGGCGTGATGCTCGGACCGCACTTCACGCCGATCGGGTTCTTGATGCCGCGCAGATAATCCATATGCGCATGGTCAAGCTGGCGCGTCCGATCGCCGGCCCACAGGAAATGGCCGGACGTTGCATACCAATCGCCCGACGTGGAATCGATGCGCGTGAGCGCCTGCTCGTAGCCGAGCAGCAGCGCCTCGTGACTCGTATAGAGGCTCGTCGAGCGAAGCTGCGGCGCGTTGTCCGGCGTGAGCCCGATAGCGCGCATGAAGCGCAGCGTCTCGGCGATGTGGTCCGACAGCTCCTGATAGCGGTGCCCGGCCGGGCTATCCTTGACGAAGCCGAGATTCCACTGATGCACATGTTCCAAATTGGCGTAACCGCCTTGGGCGAACGCGCGCAGCAGGTTCAGCGTGGCCGCCGCCTGGCGGTAAGCCATTTGCATGCGCTGCGGGTCAGGCGTGCGGGCGCTTTCCGTGAACTCGATGCCGTTGATAATGTCGCCGCGATAGCTCGGCAGCTCCGTGCCGTCTTGGGTCTCCGTGGCCGAGGAACGCGGCTTGGCGAACTGGCCGGCGATACGGCCGACCTTCACCACCGGCGATCCGCCGGCATAGGTCAGCACCACGGCCATTTGCAGAAACACGCGGAAGAAATCGCGGATCGTATCGGCGCCATGCTCGGCGAAGCTCTCGGCGCAGTCACCGCCTTGGAGTAGGAAAGCCTCCCCTTGCGCGACGCGGGCGAGCTTGGCCTTAAGCTCCCGCGCCTCGCCCGCAAAAACGAGCGGCGGGAAGCTGGCGAGCTGAGTTTCGACCTCGGCGACTTGCGCCGGGTCGGGATAGACCGGGACCTGCTCGATCGGTTTCGTGCGCCAGTGATCGGGGCTCCAACGCGGTGCCATGCGTAAACTCTCCACTTAAGTTCCCGCTATATAAGCGATTGAAATGACTGTGGCTAGGCGGCTTGCATCAATTGCCGACTCCCCCCAAGCATGCCACAAAGTCCTTAAGGCCATGGGAAGGAACGCCATTTTGCCTCATCGGCTCGAACACAGCCACACACCGGCCGGAATTGCCAGGCGCCTGCGCGGCGGGCCGCGCGTGAGCTATTTGCGCGACTGGGTATATGGCGGCATCGACGGGACTGTCACCACCTTCGCCATCATGGCGGGCGTGGTCGGGGCCAATCTCTCCGCCGGTGTGGTGGTGATCCTCGGGGTCGCCAACCTCCTCGCCGACGGCTTTTCCATGGCCGCCGCCAATTACAGCGGCACCAAAGCCGAGCACGACGAGTATGAGCAGCTTCGCCGCATGGAAGAGCGGCACGTGGCGATAGCCCCGGAAGGCGAACGCGAAGAGATCCGGCAGATCTTTCGCGCCAAGGGCTTCGAAGGCGACTCGTTGGAGGCCGCCGTCAACGTCATTACCAAGCATCACGAGCGCTGGATCGACACCATGATGGCCGAGGAGCACGGCATGCCCGCGGTCATCCGCTCGGCGCTCAAGGCCGGGGGCGTAACGTTTATCGCCTTTGTCGTGTGCGGCGCCGTTCCGCTCATTCCTTATGCGCTGATGTTGCCAAGCCCCGAACTCCCATCGGCGATCATGGCGGCGGCAACGTTCTTCTTCATCGGCTCGTTCAGGAGCTATTGGTCACCAAAGGCTTGGTGGTGGGCCGGCTTGGAAACGCTCGCCATTGGCATACTCGCCGCCAGCGTGGCCTATTTCGTCGGTGATTTTCTCAAGGGCTTTGCCTAAGCGGGTTTGACCTCTCCCGAAGCCCCATCGATTGTGCAAAACTGCGCGCCATGGCCATTCCGGAACCGACCTTCAGCATCGGCATTGAGGAGGAATATCTCCTCGTCGACAAGGAGACCCGCGACCTCGCGCCCGAGCCGCCGCCCGCTTTGCTCGCCAAGGCGGAGGAAGCGCTGCGCGGCCAGGTGAGCCCGGAATTTTTGCGCTCGCAGATCGAGGTGGGAACACGCGTCTGCCGCTCGGTGCAGGAGGCGCGCGACGAGCTGGTGCATCTGCGTTCGACGCTGGGAACCATCGCCGATGAGTTCGGGCTCGCGCCCATCGCCTCATCGACCCATCCTTTCGCGCATTGGGAGAGCCAGCATCACACCGACAAGGAACGCTACAATTTGCTGGCCAAGGACCTGCAGCACGTGGCGCGCCGCCTCGTCATCTGCGGCATGCATGTGCATGTCGGCATCGAGGACGACGATCTGAGGATCGACCTGCTCGGCCAGGCGCCCTATTTCCTGCCGCATCTTCTGGCGCTGTCCACGTCCTCGCCCTTCTGGCAAGGCACGCAGACCGGCTTGAAGTCTTACCGCCTATCGGTGTTCGACGAACTGCCGCGCACCGGGCTTCCCCATAACTTCTCGAGCTACAGTGAGTATGAGCGCACCATCGAGCTTCTGGTCAGCGCCGGCCTCATCGAGGACGCGACCAAAATCTGGTGGGACATGCGGCCCTCCGCGCGCTTTCCCACCCTCGAGATGCGCATCACCGATGTCTGCCCGCTGATCGAGGATTCGATTGCTATCGCGTCGCTCTATCGCTGCATCCTGCGGCTGCTCTATCGCCTGCGCCGCCAGAACCAGCGCTGGCGCCATTACCCGCCTTTCCTCATCCGCGAGAACCGCTGGCGCGCGCAGCGCTACGGCATCGAGCAGGGCATGGTGGATTTCGGCAAGGGCGCCATCGTGCCCTTCGACACCCTGCTGGAGGAGCTATTCGACCTCGTGGCCGAGGACGCGGCCTATTTCGGCTGCACGGCCGAAGTGGCCCACGCGCGCAAGATCCTTCAACGCGGCACATCCGCGGACCGTCAACTCGCCCGCTACGAGGCGGTGAAGGCTCTCGGCGGCTCGGAGCACGCCGCACTCGTCGCCGTGGTCGATGAGATCGTCGAGGAGACGCTGACCCTGCCGGGGAAGACGAAGACCGCAGGGCAGGCAGCCTCACGAGGCTAAGAGCATGGTGCTACTCCTCGTAGGCCGCTACTCCTCGTAAGCCATGTAGCGAACGATCTTCCAGGTTCCATCCGCCTGCCGCTGGAAAACGTCCATGCCCGGTTCGACGGATGTGATCTCCCCGCCATCCTTCTCCGTGATGGTGAGCGTCCAGACGAGACGCACCACCGCCACATCGCCGAACACCACGATCTCTTTGATGTCCAAGGCGTAGCGATAGGCTCGCGTGGTATCGGTCAGCGATTTGGTCAGCAGATCGCAGACCGCTTTGTGATCGCGCGTGGGGTAGCCGCGATAGTCGGCGCGAACGTCCACCGCGAACAGATCGCAGATCTGCTCCGTCTTGCCGGCATTGAAGTCGGCCATCCATCGCTCGAGGGTGTTTTCGATTTCTATGGCTGCACTGCCGGCCTGCGACAGCAAGCTGCCGAGGAGAAACAGCGAGAGGACCGCGAGCACCGGGAACGCCATTGCCTGCCTGGACATCATCGGCGCGCCCCTAAAGCGTCGTCCCCATGCCACCGTCCACGTTGAGCGAGGCGCCGGTGATATAGCTCGCCTCGTCGGAGGCGAGGAACAGCGCGGCGTTGGCGATGTCCTGGGGCTCGCCGAAGCGCCGCAGCGGCGTCTGCGTCAGCAGCGCCTTGGCGATCATCGGGTTGGAGAGATACCGCCCGATCAGCGCCGTCTCCACATAGCCCGGCAACAGCGTGTTCACCCGGATACCGTAAGGCGCATATTCGACCGCCAGACTGCGCGACAGGGCAGACACCGCGCCCTTGGTCGCCGAGTAGACCGACATCTGGCGCGTATGCTTCACCGACATCACCGAGGACAGGTTGATCACCGACGCCTTGCCCGAGGCGCGCATCAGATCGAACGCCTCGCGGGCGCAGCGCACCGTGCCGTCCACGTTGACCTGCCACACGCGGTCCCAGGACTCATCGTCCATATGCCGGAAGTCGGCCCGCTCGCCGATGCCCGCATTATTGACCAGCACGTCGAGCCGGCCATGCGCCGACTTGATCTCGTCCATCAGCGCTTTCACTTGCGCGGTGTCGGTGATGTCGACGGTGTGCGCGCTGGCGGCGCCATTTGACTTGACGATGGCGTCGGCGACCTCCTTGGCCGCATCCCCGTCGATATCCGCGACCACGACATGGGCGCCTTCGCGCGCGAAGGTCTCGGCGATGGCGCGGCCAATGCCGGCGCCCCCGCCCGTGACGAGTGCGATTTTGTCCTCAAGCCGCCGCATCGGATCCCTTGATTGGTTGAGGCAGCTCCCATTTGTGCCGCATGGTCACAAGTTCTTCGGCCAAGCTCGGATGGAGCGCCATGGTGGCATCGAGCTGCGCCTTGGTGACGCCGAGCCTGAGCGCGACGGCCGCCATCTGCGCGATCTCCGCCGCATCCGGTCCCAGCATATGCACGCCGAGCACCTTGTCGGTCTCCGCATCGATAATAAGCTTCATCATCACTTTCTCGTCCCGCCCGCTGATGGTCGCACGCATGGGGCGGAAGCTCGTCTTATAAATGTCGATGAGGCGGAATTTCTCGCGCGCCTGCTCTTCCGTCAGGCCCACCGTGCCGATCTCCGGCTCGGTGAACACCGCGGTGGGGACAAATGCGTAGTCCATGCATTTTGGGCTATCCTCAAACACGGTCTCGACGAAGGCAGTCCCTTCGCGGATCGCGACCGGTGTCAGTTGCAGCCGATCGGTCACATCGCCGACGGCATAGATGCTGTCCACCGACGATTTCGAGTACTCATCGACCACAACATGCCCATTCCAGCCGAGCTCGACGCCCGCCTGCTGGAGGCCAAGGGCCGCGGTGTTCGGCGCCCGCCCGGTGGCCGCCATGACGAGCGACGCGGAAATCGCGCCACCTTCTTTCAGTGACACCCGATAGCCGCCCCGCTCCGTCTCGATGGCCGCGACATTGGTATTCATGCGGAGGTCCACGCCGTGGTCGCGCATCGCTTCAGCCACGCCGTCGCGCAGATCCATGTCGAAATCGCGCAACACCTGCTCACCGCGATAGAGCACGGTCACCGCCACGCCGAGCCCGGCGAAGATCGAGGCGAACTCCATGCCGATATAGCCGGCGCCGATGATGACGATGCTGTCGGGCAACGCCTCGAGTTGGAAGCACTCATTGGAGCTGATGAGATGCTCCTTGCCCGGCACGTCGGGCATCGACGGAGAGGAGCCGGTCGCGATCAGAACATATTCGGCCGAGACCGGCTGATCGCGGTCCGCCAAGCGCACGGTGTGCGGCCCCTCGACGGTGGCGCGGGTGAGGAAGCTGTCGACGCCCACATTCTCCAGCGTCCGCGTATACAGCCCGTTCAGCCGGTCGACCTCCCGATGCACGTTATGGATCAAGGTCAGCCAATCGAAGCGCAAGCCCTCATAACTCCAGCCGAACCCACGCGCATCCTCGATCTCGCCGCCATAACGGCTGCCATAGACGAGAAGCTTCTTCGGTACGCAGCCACGGATCACGCAGGTCCCGCCGACCCGATATTCCTCGGCGATGCCGACGCGCTTGCCGAGCTCGGACGCGAGCCGCGCGGCGCGAACCCCGCCGGAGCCCGCCCCAATGACAAAAAGATCGTAGTCGTACTCAGACGCTTGCTCGGACACTTCGGCCTCACGCTCCCGGACGGTGGATCGCTTGGACGCCACCGGCGCCCGCGACGATAGCCAGATCCGCAAGGCCCAGGAACAGCCCATGCTCGACAACGCCGGGCACGCGCTTCAAGGCAAAGGCGAGGACTTCCGGCTCGGGGATCTTGTGGAAGGCGCAATCGACGATGAGATTGCCCTGGTCGGTGACGAAGGGCACATCCCCCTCCCCGGGTCTCAGCCGGAGGTCGCCCTCGCATCCGGCCTCCGCGGAGAGCGCCTCGATCAACCGCATGGTCGCCCGCAAGCCGAAACGCACCACCTCGACGGGCAGCGGATGAGAGCCAAGAGTTTCCGAGAGCTTGCTGTCGTCGGCAATGACCACCATGCGGTCGGACGCCGTGGCCACGATCTTCTCCCGCAACAGCGCGCCGCCGCCGCCCTTGATCAGGCGCAACTGGTCGTCGATCTCATCGGCGCCGTCGACCGTAAGATCGAGCTGCGGCGTCTCGTCGAGCGTGGACAGCGGAATACGAAGCTTCTGCGCATGTGCGCGCGTGGCATCGGACGTGGGCACGCAGAGCACTTCGAGGCCGTTGCGAACGAGTTCGCCGACGGCTTCGACGAAGTGATAGGCCGTCGAGCCCGTGCCGAGTCCGAGCTTCATGCCGGGTTTGACCAGCTCGATCGCGGCATGCGCCGCTTGCGCCTTCAGGTCGTCGGCCTTCGCCGCGCTGTCTGCCATCAGCCTTCGAGCCCCCCCATCATGACGTATTTCAGCTCCACGAACTCATCGATCCCATGATGGGAGCCTTCGCGGCCTTGGCCAGACTCCTTCACGCCGCCGAACGGCGCGAGTTCCGAGGAGATGATGCCCTCATTGACGCCGATCATGCCATATTCGAGCGCCTCGGCCACCCGCCAAGCACGCGCCAGGTTGGACGTATAGAAATAGGCGGCAAGCCCGGACGGCGTGCCGTTGGCCAATGCGATCGCTTGGTCCTCGTCGCGGAAGCGGAACAACGGCGCGACGGGCCCGAAGGTTTCTTCCTGCGCGATCTGCATGTCGGGCGTCACGTCCGCAAGCACGGTGGGCTCGTAGAACGTCCGCCCCAAAGCATGGCGCTTGCCGCCGGTCAGCACTTTCGCGCCTTTTGCCACGGCGTCCTTCACATGTGCTTCGACCTTGGCAAGCGCCGCGTCGTTGATCAGCGGACCTTGCACGACATCCTCTTCGTCACCCGCGCCGACTTTGAGATCAGCCGCGGCCTCCGCCAGCCTCTCGGCGAAACGGTCATAGATCCCGTCTTGCACCAGGATGCGGTTGGCGCAGACGCAAGTCTGGCCCGAGTTACGGTATTTCGAGGCAAGCGCGCCCTCCACCGCCGCGTCGACATCGGCATCGTCGAACACGATGAACGGCGCATTGCCGCCAAGCTCGAGCGACAGCTTCTTCACCGTGTCCGCCGACTGCCGCATCAGGAGCTTGCCGATTTCGGTCGAGCCCGTGAACGTGATCATGCGCACCAGCGGATTGGACGTGAGCTCACCCCCGATCGCTTCCGCATCGCCTGTCACCATGTTGAGCACGCCCGGCGGCACGCCCGCCTCCTCGGCCAGCGCGGCAAGCGCCAGGCCGCAAAGCGGCGTCTCCGGCGCGGGCTTTACCACCACCGTGCAGCCTGCGGCGAGCGCCGGCGAAATCTTGCGGGTGATCATGGCGAGCGGAAAGTTCCAGGGCGTGATGGCGCCAACCACGCCGACGGGCTGCTTCAGCACGAGCATCCGGCCGCTCTTCTTCGGCGACGGGATAATCTCGCCAAGGATGCGCTTCGCCTCCTCGGCGTAGAACTCGGTGAAGGACGAGGCGTAGTCGACCTCCGCGCGTGCTTCCGCGAGCGGCTTACCCTGCTCCGCGGTCATGAGCTGCGCCAAATCTTCCCGATGGGTACGCTGGAGCTCGAACCAGCGGCGCAAGATGGCGCCACGCTCCTTGGCGAGCATCCCGCTCCAAACAGGAAAGGCCGCGTTCGCCGCTTCGATCGCGGCGCGTGTCTCCGTCTGGCCGAGGTCAGGCACGCGGCCCACCACCGCACCTGTCGCCGGATTGATGACCTCGTGCGTGGGCGCACCGGTCCATCTGCCATTGATCAGGCACTGGTCCTTGACGATTCCGGGCGTTTTAAGCTGCATGGCCCGCTCTCTACGCCGCCGCTTGCCTGGCTGCAAGAGCCGCCGCTTGCCAGGCTGCATGCGTTCCTTGCCAGGCCCCATGACCTTGCCAGGCACAGAGTCACGTGTGAGAGAGGCGTGATGCTAAAAGGTGCAACCATCGTCTTCGATCTCGACGGCACCCTGGTCGATACCGCGCCGGACCTCACCAATGCGTTGAACCACGTGCTGAGGCAGCGCGGCCATGCGCCCGCCGCACCGGCGCTCGTGCGCGAATCCGCCGGGCGCGGGGCGCGGGCCATGATCGAGGAGGCGCTGTCCGCGACCGGTGCCCAGGACGACGTGGACGGGATGCTGGCCGACTTCCTCCTCCACTACGAGGCCAATATCGCCGCGATGAGCCGTCCCTTCCCCGGCGCCGTGGCGGCGCTCGAACGGCTCGCAAGCGCCGGCGCCAAGCTCGCCATCTGCACCAATAAGCGTGAGCGCTTGACCCGCGCGTTGCTCCAAGCGATTGATATAGAGCACTATTTTTCTGGCATCGCCGGCCGCGATACGTTTGGCGTAACCAAACCCGATCCGGGCCACCTCCTGGGCGCCATCGCCGCTGCCGGCGGTGACGCCAACCGCGCCGTCATGATCGGGGATAGCGCCGTGGACCTGCGGGCCGCACATGGCGCAAATGTCCCCTCGATCCTCGTGACCTTCGGCTATTGCCCGCCGCCGCCCGAAGGCCCTCGGCCGGATGCCGTCATCGACCATTTCGATGCCCTGGAGGACAGCCTGCTGCCGCTCCTGAAACGCTTGACAGACAAGGCCAGCGCACCCTTCTAATTGCGCGCTGATCGAGCCTGCGGCGCCCTATTAACGCCGTGGTTTCATCATCGTTGTCGTCATCAAAGTCCTGCGCAAGGAGAGACAGGTATGCGCGAACGCATCGTGACCAGCGTCTGCATGATTTTGCTCATGGCGGGCGCCGCCTATGCCGCCGATGCGGAACAGGCGTGCATGGACAAACTCGCGCAGGCGGAGAGTCTGGTCGATCAGCGGGTCGAGGCCAAGGCCCTGAGCGAGGGAGAGGTCGAGGACGTGAACATGCTCCTCGACGAGGCGGACGCAGCCTGCACCACAGGCGATTACAAGAAGGCGGGCGAGACTTTGGCGAACGTCAATAAGATCGTCACGCCGGCGCCCCAGTAGACCCCTCTGCAGGAAATCCCAGGAGGCGGCCGACTCTTTGAGCGCGCCTTCCTTGACTTACCCCGGACCCACTCGCTAAATCCCCCGTTCCAGCCGCATCATCGCGAAAGACCGGGCAGCCGGTTTTCGCACGATGAACGCGCCACTTGGGATCGGGCGGTTAGCTCAGCTGGTAGAGCACTGTGTTCACATCGCAGGGGTCACTGGTTCGAATCCAGTACCGCCCACCATGCGTCTCTTCGTGCAGGTCAGAAGGAAAAGCGGGGCGCGCTAGTTGGTCAGCTGTGACTTCGCCTTGTTCGTGAGGTTCAGCCGGCTCGCGAGCAATCCATCGGAAGCATTCGGATCCAACCAAATGCTTGGGTTCGATCGTCCGACTCTTGCCGTCACGTCGCGGGCAGCAGTCGCGCCAAACATCGCGATCACCGACAACGCTAACAGACCCATCATGACTTGTTGACGCATACTCATCGTCCGCCGAATCTGCGGCGGCAGCGATAAAATTTGCGTTTAAAGTTTTGGCTAAGAATGTCTTTACGGCGTTAACACATGTCGAGTTCGGCGCGCCGCAAGTCGCACCAGCGTGCGCGCCAAACTCAATGCGCGGACCTTATGAAAGAGCCGCTGTCCAAGCCTCTTAGTCTTTTCGCCGCCTCAGCGCATCGAGGCTCCAAGCCCCGCCACCGGCAAAGACAAAATACAGGAAGATGAAGCAGAACAGGATGGCAGCATCGCCGCCATTCAACAGCGGATAGAACTTCTCCGGCGCATGATGGAACATCCAATAGGCGACGGCCATCTGACCGGAGAGAATGAAGGCCACGGGCCGCGTGAACAGGCCGACCACGAGCAGCGCGCCACCGACCACTTCGAGAACGCCCGCGATCCAGGGCAGTGACATGAGCTCGGGCGCGTGGTTGGACGCTGGGAAGCCGAAGAGTTTGGCCGAGCCGTGCTCGAAGAAGAGAAGCGCCGCGACGATACGCAGGATGCTGAGGGCGCGCGGCGCCCAAACGGTCTCGAGTGTGTCCAAGGTCATGGCGGCTACCCTCCCCTTTTGGCTTCTGATGAGCATTATGAAGCCGAAGTGTAGCCCCTGGCCAACGGCCCGTCAGCACACGCTGTCGTTAGGAGATTTGGCAGGACCGCCGGCCGGAACTGGCAGGATTGGGGCGCATGCGTCCTCGCGGCGGACTTCACCGCATGGGGCGAAGCCTTTGAAACGACTCGCGCCCACAAAAAACGGGGGGCCGTCGGGCCCCCCGTAATTGTGCCTGGTCTTCGACGCGCGAACGCCGCGCGCGCAGCCTTACGCGGCGACGCTGGCCTTTGCCGTGTCCACGGACGCGATCGTCTTCAGGATCTGCGAGGCGATCTGGTAGGGGTCGCCTTGCGAGTTCGGACGGCGATCTTCGAGATAGCCCTTGTAGCCGTTCTTGGGGAACGAGTGCGGCACCCGGATCGAAGCGCCACGGTCGGCGACGCCCCAGCTGAACTGGTCGATCGCCTGGGTCTCGTGCTTGCCGGTCAACCGCATGTGGTTGTCCGGCCCGTAAACGGCGATGTGGTCCGCGCAGTTGCTCTCGAACGCATCCATCAGCGCCATGAAATACGCCTCGCCGCCGACTTCGCGCAGATAGGTGGTGGAGAAGTTGGCGTGCATGCCCGAGCCGTTCCAGTCGGTGTCGCCAAGCGGCTTGCAGTGATACTCGACGTCGACGCCGTATTTCTCGGTGAGACGCTCCAGCAGGTAGCGGGCCATCCACATTTCGTCGGCGGCCTTCTTCGAGCCCTTGCCGAAGATCTGGAACTCCCATTGGCCCTTCGCCACCTCGGCGTTGATGCCCTCATGGTTGATACCGGCCGCAAGACACAGGTCGAGGTGCTCCTCGACGATCTCGCGTGCGATCGAACCAATCTGTGAGTAGCCGACGCCCGTGTAATACTTGCCCTGCGGCGACGGGTAACCATCGGCCGGGAAGCCGAGCGGCCGGCCGTCCTTATAGAAGAAGTACTCCTGCTCGAAGCCGAACCAGGTGCCGTCGTCGTCCAGAACGGTCGCCCGTTTGTTTGTCGCATGCGGGGTCTCGCCGTCCGGCATCATGACTTCGCAAAGCACCAGCACACCGTCTTTCCGCGCAGCGTCCGGGAAAACGCGGATCGGCTTGAGGACGCAATCGGAGCTGCTGCCTTCGGCCTGCATCGTCGAGCTTCCATCGAAACCCCACAACGGGAGCTCCTCAAGGGACGGAAAGCTGGCGTACTCCTTGATCTGTGTCTTGCCACGCAGATTCGGCGTCGGGGTGTAGCCGTCGAGCCAAATATACTCGAGTTTGTACTTGGTCATTGCGAATCCTTCATGGTGTTGAGACGTAAATTGAACGTGGGACTCCCATCGCAGCCATCAGAGGCAGACGGCCAACAGCGGACTCCCAAAGCAGCAAATGTGCCAAAGGGATAGGAGGGGCCCTGCCCCCCTGGACTCGCGCGCCAAACCCGACGAGCGCCCATCCCGCGCGTTCACTTTTCGGTAATAAACTGTGGGGCTTAGGCGACGCTCAGCAGCTCAAGGAAAATGCGTGAGCGAAAGTGGCGTGCCACACGCCGCAACGCGGCGCGCCGCTGATGCGCGAAGCAGCAGAAGAAAAACAGCTGAAATAATAGCCATAACGCCAAATAATTATGCAAGAGGCTCGTCTCCCCTGTATACGGGAACTCAAACCTGGGTCGGTGCGCTGATTCATCGACACAGCATTCAAATGGAGAGCACCATGACGGTAAACGCAACTGAGGGGACGGCGACGATCTACCAGTTCCCCAAGGGCGGCCGCGCTGGTCTGAGTAGCGGTCGCTATGAGACGAACCTCTCCGAGAGCTTTGCAATGCCACGCATCGCAACGGTCGGCTATGGCGGAGCCTCGTACCACGAGGCGGCCATTCGCGAAGAGGAACGTTCTCAGAGCAACTGACGGCTTACGTCCGTCTACATAGAGGGCCGGCTTCGACAGAAGCGCGGCCCTTTTTTGTTGCGCGGGTGATGCGCCTCTTACGCGCGTGCGGGCCAGGCGGTTTGCGCCGCGTCGTCATCGCCGCTCTGAAACATCGAGAGCATGGGCTCGTCCGTGAGCACCACCTCATCGAACACACCGAACCCGTTGAAACGATTCCCCAAGACCCGGCCATAGGCCCCGACCTGGCCGATTTCCAGATAATCGCCTTCGGTGACGCAAGCGGGCAGGACAAAGGGCCCCGGCAGATAGTCGGAGCTGTCGCAGGTCGGGCCGTAGAGCACGAATTCAGCTTCGGGCGACGCCGTCTTGTCCCGCTCCGGCGTCACCAGCCGTGCCGGAAAACGGAAGCCGGAATAAGCGGCGTCGAACAGCGTGCCAAACGCCCCGTCATTGACGTAGAGCGCGTTCCCGCGGCGCGCATCCACGCGCACGATGACGGACTCCGCCTCGGCCACAAGCGCGCGGCCGGGCTCGCACAGAAGCTCGCAATTGTGTTTGACCGCAAGCTCGTCGGACGCCTTGACGATCTCCTCCATGAAGCTTGCAAGCCCCGGCGGATCTGAATGCGGATAGCGCGCCGGGAACCCGCCGCCGATGTCGATGGCATCCACGAGCACGCCAGAGGACAAGATGAGCTGCCCCACCTGATGCAACGCTTCGCCGAAGGCCGCCGGCACCACGGCCTGGGAGCCCACGTGGAAAGTGATGCCGAGACGAGTGGCGCGCTGGCGTGCCTTGAGCAGCAAGGCAGGGGCATCCTCTTGGCTGGCGCCGAATTTGCCTTCGAGCGGAATGAGACTGTGCGTGTTGGGGCAGGCGATCCGCAAGAACAGGGTCAGGTCGTCGGCGCCGTCCGTCTCATCGAGCACCTTGTCCAGCTCATCGGCGGAATCGAAGGCGAAGCGCCGAACCCCGAACTCCCGATAGGCGCGGGAGATGGCGCCGCGCGACTTGACCGGATTCATGAAATAAAGCTCCGCGCCCGGGACCGCCGCCATGCGCTGGATCTCTACCAAGGACGCCACGTCGAACGCAGCGATGCCCGCCTCGACCAGGGCGTCGATCACCTGGGGCGTGTCGTTGGCCTTGGCCGCGTAAAGCACCCGGCCGGGAAAATTGGCGAGAAACCAGGCGGCAGCGCGCGACGCGGCATGCGGCCGAAGCGCTAGAACAGGCCGCTCTGGGCGGCGGTGACGGAGAAGCTCCGTGGCGGAGGTGAAAACGTCCATCCCATGCGTACTCCCACACGAGATTGCCGATCTCGCTGCCCTTGGGCAGATGTCGCTGCCCCTGGGCGAGCCCGCTTGCGAGCCGGCGTGCTCCCTAAGAAGTTCAGCCACCCTTGTAAAGAAGTTTTGGTGTGCTGACCATCTGCGTGTGCTGACGATTTTGGCCGCCTGCTCCCGACCTGAGACCCAAGCGAGAAGCGTCCTATTCCCCGGGCTTGGCCGCGAGGGCTCCGGAACTGGACAAGACGGGGGTCGCTACGCTCGAATAGACCGGCTGTTGCAAAAGGCCGAACGTCTTGCGCGCCGCGAGCCGCACCATGGCTGCCGTGTAGGCATAGATTTCGGCGCTATCGACCGAGCCGTCGCCGTTGCCCACCGGATAGAGATCGGCGCTGCCGGCAAGCCCCTCGATCGCATACCGGGTGAAGAGCCCGATATCGTAGCTCGTATCGATGAGCGCACGCTGGCCCCGGTCGGCAGCGGCCAACACCGTCACCGTGGAGAGCGGCTTGGGTGGCAACGCGGTGCTCGTGGTCTCCGGTAGATTGGGCGGCAGCACATAGTCGCCGTGATCGCGCCCATAGGAACTCTCCAACAGCACGAGCACGGACTTCGCCTTCAACTTGGCGAGATTGGCGTAGAGCGTCGACAAGGGATAGCCGCTCCGCTCCTCGCGATAGGGCTCCGCATCGACAGGCAGCATATAGGTCTCGCTGTGGCTCGAATTGGTGGCGCCGTGGCCGGAATAATAGACGATGACCTTGGCATCGGGCTGCGCGCGCACCAGGCGCGCCAACTCGCCATCCGAGCCTGGCACCGGACCGAACACCCGTTCGAAATCGGCCCGGCGCGCATTCCGCAGATCGATGATGCGGTCCTGACGGAAACCGAGATGCTCGGTTAGGAAGAAATACATCGCGCCCGCATCGCTCCGCGCCGTCTCGGCGGTCGGCAGATTATCGTAGGCACCGTTGCCGACGATGACGGCGATGGCTCCTGGATCTTCAGGCGCCGGAGGCAGAGCCCGGTAGAGTTCGCGGATACGGCTGAAGGCTTTCACGACATTGCCGTTGCCAATGCCCGGGCGTGGAAGTTGACGCGGCGGCATGCTGCAAAGCTCGAGATGTCCTTCGTCCTCGATGCGTCGGATATCGTCCAGCGACAAATGCCCTTCGATCTGCACGCAGGAGCGGCACCAGACCACGCCGTACCGGTTTTGAAGATCGTCGAGCTGCGCTTGGCTCAACCCCTTGGGCGACGGCAAGCATCCCGGCACGCAGGCCTGCGCTCTGACATCGTCGCCATGGGCCCGGCGCAGAACAGCAATCAGATCCTTCGGCAGACAATCGATCTCAAGACGGGTCGGCGGCAGTGGCGGCTCTTCTTCCACCACCGGTGCGGGCTCGTCCTCGCCGTCCGCAAGAGCAGCGGTGAGCGTCTCCCCATCAGCCTTCTTAGCGGCCGTCGGCGCGGCATCTTTCGGCGCCGCGGCTTGGATTGGCTGAGGCTCAGGCTCAGGCTTAGGTTCGGGCTTAGGCTTCTCTTCCTTGCACAGCTCACCGATCTTCTTCAGCACAGGCTTGGCCAGAAAATCGCCATAGGCTTTCAGCCCGTGTTCGTTTTTGAAGTACCAGTGGGCGGTCCAGGTATCCTCGTTCGCCTGCCCGTCGATCGGCCCCTTGTAGTAGCCGAGCTTGGCGAAGCACCGCTGCACCCGGGCGGTCGTCTCGGCCTTCACATCACGGGGTTCGGCGGGGGCGGCCGTCGGCTCGGTCTCTGGCGTCACCACGGCGATGCGCGTCGGGGGCGTAATCGTCTCGGAGGAAACGGTCCCCAGAGGCAGCTGCCGCACCCCCCCTGGACCGGGGAGTGGTTCGGCGTGGGACACGGCCGGGGGCGCAGCCGCACCCAGGACCGCCAGGGCGAGCCCAAACATCAGGCTTCGCCCGCTTTCCACTCTCCCCGCCATGATGACCCTCAACGCAAAACCTGGGTGATCGCGCCAAAACCGCGCGCACCAATTCAACACAGTCACGCAAATCCAGAGCAAGAGCTAGGCCAAGCCACGCCCTCTTTGGAACTTCCAGAGCACGCTAGAGCGCGATGGCGGCAAGAGATTGGCGGAGCGCCATTAACTGGAAAAAACTCACCGCACGACCAGCTTAATGGCCGTTCGGGCCAAATCCTCGGAGGCATCGTCCGCGTCCTCGGTCGCGGACTTCTCGGCCCCAGCGGTCGAATTATTTGCCGAAACCTTGTGTTTCTGCCCCGCGGCGACCTTTGCCGCCCCCTCCACCACGATCCGGCGTGTGAGGAACTGGCGGTAATTGCCGAGCGGCGTGAACTGCCGGGTCTTGAAGTCGTGCTCGATGCCGTCGGCTTCAACGCCCGTCGCGTTGCAGATGGCGATGACGGTCTCCGTGCCCGGATCCTTGAGCCTGAACTGGAACGGGGCGTCGGCATCCGGGAACTTCATTTCCGTATTGGCCGGCAGGAAATTGTCTTGCTGAAAAATATTGGGGAAGATCACCGTGCCGTCGCCCCCCGCCTCCACGTTGATGAGTGTCAGGTGGCAGCCTCTGCTCGACTTGACGCTGAACACGGGAAGATCGTTCACCCGGTAATTGCTCTTGTCGGATATGAGCGCGAGATCGAAGTCGTCGAAGAACACGTCGTTCCCATCGCGGGTCTGCGCCACCGCGGTCGGCGTCAAAGCCGCAATCTCGATGGGCTTGTTGTCCGAGACCTTGGCGACGAGCTCCGGGAATTCGACCTCGAGGATTTGGCGTGGCAGCACGCCCTGTTCCAAACGTCGCTTGATGCGGCCCAACGCACCGCCAGCATCGGCGAGGCTTTGCGACAGCGCGTCGGAACTGATTCCGTACTCCGCCGCGGCAACCCGAAGATCGACCGACTTCTCATACGCCTTGGAGAGAAAGTTGATGCTCTCCACACCTTGGGTCTGCGAGTCGAGATCCGGGTCGAGCCCTGCCGCCAACATCGCCTTGCGAAATCGCGATGCGTCCTGCGCAAGCAGTCTCTTCATCTCCTGTTGCGGCGCATAAAGCGCGCCGACTTTCTTGCGGATCTCTTCCGGAAAGCTCCGGTCGTGAAGAACATGCCCGCGGATGTCATCCGTGACCTGTCGAATACCCTGGTTGTGGCAGCCGAAGCAGGAGATCGCATTGGTCACCGCGCGATCCCGCTGGCTGTCATCCAACACAATCTCGGTCGGCCCTTTGCCGAGCCGTTCGCCCTCCGCCGTGTTGAGGTAGTAGGCCTGGAACCCGTTCGGCAGGCTGAAGATGGTCTCGCCACCGTCATGCTTGAACGCATCGGCGCCGAACGGCCCGAGCGGGTGGACAAAGAGGCTCTGCGCCGGCTGATCGCCTTTGAAGTCATAGGACGTCCAGAAATAACCCGTGGGAATGGCATGCCGCTCGATCAGCCGGTTGTGCTTTGAGACACCGGACTTCTGAAAGCCGGCGCGCCGAGCGAGGAACGCTTCGATATTGGCTTTGACGTCGACGCCCTCTTGCCGCTCGAGCTCGGCGAACGTCGTCGGCAGTTTCAAGAGATCGTAGTAGAGCGGCGGCCGCGCGGCGTTGAAAGCAAGCCAGTCGCCCCGCACCCATGGAAGCTTGGAGCCGGTGACCTTCACCACCTGGTCATACGCGGGCACCTCGGGCGCCATCCCGTAGGGGTAGAGCCCAGCAAGCCGCGCCCAGTCTTCCGTCGTCCAGCCGAGATCCGCGAGATTGAGAGCGATAATGGTCCGCTGCGGATCGACGGTCCGCATCTTCAAGGCTTCGGAATTGCCGCTCAGGCTGTTGAGCAGCTTCACCACGCCCTGGCGATACCGCACCATGTCCGCATCGGAGACGCACGCATTATAGAAGTGCGCGAGCGTGATATAGCGCATTCCACGGCGCCGATGCCGTTCCTGCGCGTCGATATCCTTGGCGATTGCCGTGACGACCGCCGCCTCATCAAGCGGTGCACGATTTCCGCACGCCGCGGTGATCGTGTCGCCAAGACCCTTGATCCAGTCATAGACCGCCTTGACGTCTTCCTCCGTCGGCTCGGCCTTGCAGTCGAACTCCTGGTAGCAATCGTAGGGCATGTCCTTCTTGGCGATCTGGATGAAGAGGCCCGAGCCGTCCGGATTACCAGGCAGGATCAAGTTCGGATCGCGCGCGATCTCGTCGAGCGCCAGCACGTTGCCGAAATTCTTCGCAGGCTTCTGGCGCTGCAGGCTCGGTCCCGCCTGATGGCACCGGGCGCAGTTCTTATTGAGGGCGCCGAAGGCGGCGCGCGCGGCCGGGTCCGATGGGGGGGTCATATCGGGAGGCGTCTTCTCCTCGGCCCGCGCATGGCCAAAGCCCGCCGCCAAGCTCCCAAGCATGGCGAGCGCAACGAGGGCTGGACGGATGCACCACGTCATCAAAGCCTCCAAGAATCGCAAGGCCGGCCGATATCAGCCTTCACTAAGCGGCCACAACTGAACCTGCCATGAACGGCGAAGCTAGTCCCGAGCCGCATCATCGCTGGACTTGGTCTTCGATTTCTTTACGGCATTGGGGCGCGGCGGCAGCGTCTTGAGGAAAGCCGCAATCGCGCTGCGATCCTCGGCCGTAAGCTTCGCCATATTCTCCTGCACCGGCACCATGGCTTCGCCGATCACATCGAAATCGGGGGTGGTTCCGCTCTCCAACAGATAGGCGATGTCCTCTTCGGTCCAGTCGCCAATGCCGTGCTCGCTCGGGGTGATATTGGGGACCGTCCCCTTTCCTTCCGGATCCTTGGCGCCGGCGAAGGCCTTCGAGGGCACGATGCCGCCAAGCGCATTGCGGGACGAATGACACTCCCCACAATGGGCCGGCCCCAGCACCAAATACGCGCCGCGATTTACCGCCTCGCTCGTTTGCGGATCGGGCTCAAACGTCTCGCCGTCGACATAGAGCCGTTGGAACAGCCCGACCCCGCGGCGGATATTGTAGGGGAAGCGCAGCGCATGTGCAGGCGTGGCGTTGTGCACGGCCGGCAACGTATCCAGATAGCCCTTGAGGTCGATGAGATCCTCGAAGGTCATGCGCTGATACGAGCTGTAGGGAAATGCCGGATAGAGATGGACCCCTCCCGGCGCGACGCCGCGTTTCATGGCGTTGACGAAGTCGAGCGTCGTCCAGTCGCCGATGCCCGTCTCTTTGTCGGGTGAGATGTTCGGCACGTAGAACGTTCCCACTTCGGTCTTCAGGCAACGCCCACCGGCGAGTACCGTCTCATCCTTGATGTCGAGATCGTCGCACTGACCCGCGGGCACGGCGTGACACTCGGCGCAGCCGCCGGCGATAAACATGGTCTTGCCGTTCTTGGTGTCCGGGGCGTGGTCGGGCAGCGCGGACGCGGGCACCGTGACCGGCACGGTGAGCAGATAGAAGGCGATCGCGCCCGCGGCGATCAGCGCGACGACGATCAACACTGCTTTGCGCAAAGTACCTGTCCTCCCCGGGCCGCATCCTGCCACGCAGGCAAAGTCCGTTCCACCGGGAGGCGTCAAGGCATGGGCAGCGGGCGCCTTTCTTCAAGCACGTCCCAGCCACGCTGCACGGCGGGCCGCTCGGCAATCGCCACATACCAGCGTTTGACGTTCGGATGGTCGGCGAAGTCCACCGTTTGCCATTCGAAGCGTGAGATCCACGGCCAGATCGCGATATCGGCGATGGAATAGTCGCCGGCGACATACGCGACCTCGCCCAGGCGCTTATCGAGCACAGCCCATAGCCGCTTTGCCTCCTTGGCGTAGCGCTCCTCCGCGTAGACGCTCTTGCCCGGGTTGAACTTCACGAAGTGGTGGGTTTGTCCGAGGAACGGTCCGGCGCCGCCCATCTGCCACATGAGCCATTCCACCACCCGCCATTTCATCGGGAAGTCTTGCGGCCAGAACCTGCCGGTCTTCTCCGCGAGGTAGAGCAGGATGGCGCCCGACTCCATGAGATGCAGGCCGTTATCATGATCGATGATGGCCGGGATCTTGTTGTTCGGCGACACTTTCAGAAAATCCGGAGCGAACTGCTCAGCCTTGGTGATGTCGATGGCGTGGACGCGATAGGGCAGCCCCACCTCCTCCAACATGATCGAGACCTTCTGTCCGTTCGGCGTCATCCAGGTATAGAGATCGATCATGTCCCCCTCATTTCGTTCTCGGTGCGGTGTGCGTCTCGCAAACGCACATGAGGTCGTTCGCAGTTGCGGAAATTTTGATTCATCAAGTCTTCATCCCCCCGCCTCGCTATCGCCCGAAACCCGACGCGCCGACGCCACAGGCGGCGGTTAGCCATAGCAGCATGAGCGCCGCCGTTCGATGCGTGCGCCGAGGGGAGGAAGTGATGCTCAATTGTGCCCATATAGACAACCAACTCCATAAGGGCCCTGCGTCGAGCCATTCGAACTTCGCCCGCTATGCGATCTACTACACACCGCAGCCGGGAACCGCACTCGCGGCATTCGGCCGCTCCTGGTTCGGGCGCGCCAATGACGGCGCCACCTTGCAGGCCTTCTCCACTTCCGGTTTGTCCGGCTCAAGTGTGGCCAATGTCACGCCACTGCCGGCACGCTACTCAGGGCTGCATGCCGTGGTGCGTCCCCCGTTTGCCCTACGCGACGATGCCGTCCTCGATCATGTGCGGACGCGGCTGATCAACTTCTCGGCCCGCCGCAAACCCGTCGAGACCGGCCCCCTGACGCTTGCCCATTCCGGCCATTACCTCGTCTTGCGTCCCCTGGAACCCAAGCCCGCTCTCGATTGGTTGGCGACGCAGTGCGTCAACGCCTTCGAGGAGTTCGCGGCGGACCCCGTCGAGGACGACGAAGAGAACCGCCATCTCAGCAATTATCAGCGCCTTCTCCTGAGAAGCTACGGCCATCCTCATGTGATGAGCGAATACCGTTTCGCGATCACATTGACCGGTCCGCTCGACACCGCGCATCTCGAGCGCGTGTCCCAGGCACTGTGGCCCGTCATCGAGGACATCTGTGCCGACGGCGTCACCGTTGATGGCCTCTCGCTGTTCGGCGATACGGGCGGCCGTATGCCGATGCGCCTCATCGGGCGCCATGGGCTCGGCACCTGACCCCAGACCGGCTGGCTTCGGCCCCGCGTCGGAGCGGGCCTAAGTTTTGACACACCGCTCCGCCACCGTCGCGTTGCTGGGGAAACACGGGGGTTCCGATGCCCGATTACGGGGAGATCCTGGCGTTTCTTGGCGCCAATCCACCGCAACACGAGACAGAGCGAGAGCTTCACGCCTCGCTTCTCGAACTGCTCGCCAAGTGTCTCCGCGCCGAGCAGATAACCACCGACGATGACGAGACTTTGGACCCGAGCGAGATCCGCTGGGTGACCGTCAACTGACGCCAGCCATCAAGGGCGCGGGCGCCAAATGGCCGGGCTCGTCCCGGCCATTTCATTTATGGTCACGCTGACACAGCACGACGCACGGGAGCGAACGCATGAGCAAAGTCGCTTGGATCGGGCTCGGCGTGATGGGGTATCCCATGGCCGCCCACCTCAAAGCCCGCGGGCACCACGACGTGACCGTATTCAACCGTACCCCCAAGAAGGCGGAAGCGTGGGTCGCGGACCATGGCGGAACTCATGCCCACACACCCGCCGAGGCGGCCAAGGACGCCGACTTCGTCTTTGCCTGCGTCGGCAACGACGACGATCTCCGCGAGGTGACCCTCGGCCCGGACGGCATCTTCGAGACGCTCAAATCCGGCGCCGTCTTCGTTGACCACACCACGGCCTCGGCCACGATCGCCCGGGATCTGCATGAGGCAGCAAAGGCTCGCGGCGCCGGCGCCCTCGATGCGCCCGTGTCGGGCGGCCAGTCCGGCGCCGAAGGCGGCACACTCACGGTCATGGCGGGCGGCGATGACGCGGACTTCGCCAAGGCGAAGCCCGTGATCGAAAGCTATGCGCGCGCGGTCAATCTCATTGGGCCCTCGGGTTCGGGCCAGCTGACCAAGATGGTCAACCAGATCTGCATCGCCGGCCTCATCCAAGGGCTCGCCGAGGCGCTTCATTTCGGCATGCGCGCCGGCCTCGACATCGAGAAGGTGATCGCCACCATCTCCAAGGGCGCCGCGCAATCCTGGCAGATGGACAATCGCTGGCAGACCATGATCGAAGGGGAGTTCGATTTCGGCTTCGCCGTTGACTGGGTGCGCAAGGATTTCGCCATCTGTCTCGACGAGGCGCGCAAGAACGGCGCGCGCCTGCCGGTGACCGCGCTTGTCGATCAGTTCTATGCGGACGTCCAGGAGATGGGCGGCAAGCGCTGGGATACGTCGAGCTTGATCGCGCGGCTCGAGCGCGAATAGCCGAGCGGACTAAGGCCGCTTCTCCTCCGCGGCGTAGCCGAGCGGCAACGCGGTGGTGAACTTGATCTGCTCCATGGCGAAGGCGGAGCTCACGTCGGAGAGCTCGATCCGGGAAATCAGCCGCTTGTAGAAGGTGTCATAGCGTTCGATGTCGGGCACCACGACGCGCAGCAGGTAGTCGACCTGTCCGCTCATACGATAGAACTCGACGACCTCGGGGAAGTCCTCGAGCGCGGCATGAAATCGCTCCAGCCATTCCTTGGTGTGATTGCTCGTGGTGATGGACACGAACACCGTCACGCCCACATTGACCTGCTTGGGATCGAGCAGGGCAACGCGCCGTTCGATCACACCATGCTCTTCGAGCTTCTGGATGCGGCGCCAGCAGGGCGTGGTGGACAGCCCGATCTGCTTGCCGATCTCCGCCACGGGCAAGGTGCAGTCCTTCTGCAAGATATCCAGGATCTTGCGGTCCATCCGGTCGAGCATCGCCAAGCCTGACAAAATTATTGAGGAAATACAGGGATACCGAGAACATTGTTCCTGAAAACTCGGCACCGACTGAAATCGATAGATTATTTTTCCAAAAGCCGCAAGAAAACTACAGAAGCCGGCGCACCTCCCGGCGTAGCACCGGCAACAGCTCCGCCTCGAACCAGGGATTCTTCTTCAGCCAGGCATTGTTGCGCCAGGAGGGATGGGGCAGCGGAAAGACGCGCGGGCGCCGTTTCGTCTTCAGATGCTCGCGCCAGCGCAGCATCGTCTCTTGCAGGGTCTTGCCCTTCGACGCGCCCAGGTGAAAATCCTGCGCGTAGGCCCCCACCGCCAGCACGAGATCGATCTGCGGAAGCGCAGCGAAGAGCCGGCGATGCCACAGCGCCGCGCATTCGCGCCGGGGCGGGAGATCGCCACCCTTGTCGTCCTGGCCTGGAAAGCAGAACCCCATGGGCACGATGGCGAGCCGGGCTTCGTCGTAGAATTCGTTCGCCGTCACCCCCATCCAAGCCCGCAAGCGCTCGCCGGACGGATCCGAGAACGGCGTGCCGGACGCATGGACGCGGGTGCCCGGCGCCTGCCCGCAAACCGCAAGGCGCGCCGTGGCACTCGCCCGCAAGACAGGGCGCGGCGCATGTGGCAGCGCCTTGCCGCGCGGGGTGTCGACGCAGAAGCGGCAGGCGCGGATCGATTCAAGGACGTCAGCGAGCTCAGCCATGGCAGCAACCGAAAGAGACGGCGGTCATAGATCGATGGTCATGCCGTCTTCGGCGATCATATAGCGGGAGGTGTCGACCTTCGCGATCTCCGCCAGCATGTCCTTGCCCATATGGGTCAGCAGGATCTGCTTCGCGCCAAACTTCTCGTAATTGGCGTCAATCGTCCTGTAATCGAGATGGATAGGAAGCGTCACATCGTACTGAAAGCATTCGCTGATGAACAGGTCGGCATCGCGCGCCACTTCATACAGGGCTTCGACCCAGCCTGTGTCGCCGGTAAACGCGACAACCCGGTCATCGACTTTGACTCGGAGCGCATAAGGCGGTGCGCCCGAGGGGTGATGCACCTCGAACGGGGTCACGGTGACACCGCCGAATTCCAGCGGCGTGTTCTCCTCGTATTCGACGAAAACCAGATCGAAGCCGCGCTCTGCCGTAGTTGCGTTGGGATAGAGCGCTTCCGCCAGCGTAACGAACCGCGCCTCGATGCCTTTGGGCCCCGCGACCACCAAGGGGCGCGTCCGTTTGCTCACATATTTGGCGTCGATCAACAGCCACGGCAGCCCGCCGAAATGGTCGCCATGCAGATGGCTGACAAACACCGTGTCGATGTCGTTCGGGCTGATCCCCAGCCGGTGCATTCCGATCAGCGCCGTCGCTCCGCAATCGATGAGGAACGTCGAGGCGCTGGAGCGCACGCAAAACGAGGTCTGGAGACGGCTGCCGGCGCCGAAGGCGTCGCCACAGCCGATCACGGAAAGCTGCATGGAGTTCCTAACTTAGCCAATCCGGCTCCCCCGAGCCTTCTGATAGGGAAATGTGGCACTTGAGACTTGAGCTTCAAGGTCCCGTGTCAGGGCGGCGCGAGAGTAAACGCACCGTTAGGGATTTGCGCAGATAGTTCTCGTTAAGCCTAAATGGGGGACTTGGGCGCGGGCTCTTTCCTGTGCGCTATATCTTTGATCCAGAAAGGCTTTTCTTGTGTGGGACAGTCGCGGGTTGAGTTAAGTCATGTCAGGAGGCGCGTCAGCCGAAACCCCCCGGATTCACGCCGGCTCGGCCAATAATCAAAAGCGCCGCGCCTATCGCAGCGTCCAGGAAGCCCGCGAAAAGCTCACCTACAAGTCTGGTCACAAGCCGGAGTTCGAATACGAGCTCCTGATGATGTTCGTGAAAAACGAACTGTCGGCGGCCGTGACCACCCCGCTCCTCGCCATCATCGTCGCCATGGGCGCCATGTTCTGGGCTCCACCGCGCGAACTGCTCTTGTGGCTCTGCGCTGTCTTCGTCGCCAAGGGCATTCTCATCGCGATCTGCCGACAGTTCACCAGGGTGCCGCAGGAAGAGATCAACACACCGGCCTGGCGCGCCAAGATTACGGCTGCGGAATTCCTCTACGGCGTGACGTGGGCAGCGGTTGTGTTCATCAGCCCGGAAACACAGGGCGAAGCCGCGCACACCTTTATCTTCGCCTCGCTGGTGGTCGTCATCTCGATGCGCATGCTGTTCGCCTCGACGGTCATGCCCGTCGTCTATGCGGGCACCTTGCCCATGACGATCGCCATCGTCGTCCGCTTCGCGCTCCTGGATAACCCGTTCTTCTGGGCGATGGCCGCCATGGCCGTCGGTGTGCACATCTACTTCATCTGGCTGATGAACGGCTTCAATTCCACCGTGATGGCCATGCTCGAATACCGCGCCGAGAAAGACGCGCTGATCGGCGAGCTCGAGCAATCGAAGTCAATCTCCGACGAGGCCCGCTTGCGCGCGGAGGAGGCCAACCTCGCCAAGTCGCGCTTCCTCGCCACGATGAGCCATGAGCTGCGTACCCCGCTCAACGCCATTCTCGGCTTTTCGGAGATCATGCGCGGCGAGATCCTGGGGCCGCACGCAAACCCCACCTACAAGGAATACGCCAACGACATTCACGAGAGCGGCCAGCATCTCTTGACGCTGATCAACGAGATTCTCGACATCAGCCGCATTGAAGCCGGGCGTTACGAGTTGCACGAAGCCCCCGTCACCCTTGCCGACGTCGTCTCGGACTGCCACCGCTTGATGCGGGTCCGCGCCGAAAACAAGGGCCTCAAGATCGTCGAGGCCTTCGAGGAGAACCTACCGCAAGTCTGGGCCGACGAGCGCGCTATGCGGCAGATTTGCCTCAACCTCCTGTCCAACGCCATCAAGTTCACGCCGACAGGCGGTACGATTACGCTCAAGGTCGGCCGCACGCCTCTTGGCGGACAATCCCTGAGCGTGAAGGACACCGGCCCCGGCATCCCGGAAAACGAAATCCCCAGGGTTCTGCGCAGTTTCGGCCAGGGCTCGCTCGCGCTCCAAACGGCCGAAGGCGGAACCGGGCTTGGTCTTCCCATCACCAAGGGGCTGACCGAGCTGCATGACGGCAACTTCGATCTCAAGAGCAAGCTCCGCTACGGCACGGAGGTGACCATCTCTCTACCCCGGAGCCGCGTCATGGAAGCGCTGCCGCGCCTCGCCGAGCCCGGCGAGGAGCAGGCCAAGACCCAGCACGTGCCCTGGCGCCGCGACCGCGACAAACGCGCAAGCTAGGCTCTCCCTTCGCGGCCTCGCCTCCCGCCGCGACCTGTGGGACAATTGCCCACCCCAGCCGGACTGCCTACATAGTTCGAGGGACATCCGACCGGTAAGGGACCTCTTGGAAACACCTTGCGTCAATATTTGCCTGCTCGACGAGACGTTCGGCCTTTGCGTCGGATGCGGCCGCAGTGGCGACGAGATCGCGGGCTGGGCGACCATGACGCCCGACGACCGTCGTGCCATTATGACGATCCTGCCCGATCGCCTTGAGCTCCTGGAGCGCCAGGCGAAAGTGAAAGGGTCCCGCGGGTGACCACCTGGGCCGCTCTGTTCATTCTTGCTCTCGCCGCCATGATGTTGGTGAGCAACGAGTCCGGCATGATTGCAGGCCTCGACGCCACCACCTTCGGTTATGTGGCTTTCCTTCTCGCGCTACTCGTCTATGTCGCCGGCGGGCTCATGACGCGCTATGCCGGGGGCGCGAGCGCCATGGTCCGCGATGCGGTGACCTGGCTCGCACTCGGTCTCGGTCTGGTTGCCCTCTATGCCTACAAGGACCAGATCACGCCCATCGCCGCGCGGGTCGTCGGCGAGCTGCTTCCCGGCACGGCCATGACCGTCGAGACCAGCGCCAACGGACTGACTGAGGTCAAGATTCGGCGGCGCCTCGACGGCCATTTCACTGCCAAGGTGAACGTGAACGGCAAGCAGGTCTCCATGATCGTGGATACCGGGGCCTCATCCATCGTCTTGACGCCGGAAGACGCCAAAAGGGCCGGCATTGACCCTGACAAACTCACCTATCGGGTGCCGGTATCGACGGCCAATGGCCGCACCGTGGCGGCCCGGGTGCGGCTCGACGCGGTGTCGATCGGCCCACTCGACCGGACCAAGGTCGACGCCCTGGTGGCCCAGCCCGGGGCGCTCACCCAGAGCCTGCTCGGTATGAGTTTTTTAAGCCGCCTCCGGTCCTATGAGTTTTCGGGCGATTTCCTGACCCTGCGCGGCTGAAGCCCGCGAAAGTCAGCCGGATCGGGAGCGAGGCGTTCTGCGTACCGCCACCAAACATATGCTGTGGGAAACGATACAGTGGAGCGCGCTCGTGCTCGGCATCGTTGCCGTCATCTATTTCTTCGACGATCTCCGCGCGGCGTTCCGTCCAAACAACACCCTGCCGACGCTGGCCGAAGCGATGCGGGATCGCCCTACCGAGCCCGAGGAAAACGGATCGGGCTTCGAGCGCACGGTCAAGCTGCGGGCTGACGCCAATGGTCATTTCGTGTTCAAGGCGGCTGTGAACGAACGCCTGGCAACCTTCGTGGCCGACACTGGCGCCACCTATGTCGTGGTCACCTATGAGGACGCCGAACGCCTGGGGCTGTCCCCGCACAATCTCGATTTCACGGCCCCGGTTCAGACCGCAAACGGGATCGCCCACGTCGCACCGGTGAGCTTGGACCGCGTACGCGTCGAAGACATCACGGTCCGGAACGTGCCGGCTGCCGTGGCCGAAAAGGGTGCCCTCGGCACCAGCCTGCTCGGCATGAGCTTCTTGAGCAGGCTGAAGAGCTTCCAGATCAAACAGGGCGAGCTGGTTCTCACCCAGTAAGACCCCCAAAATCTGCCAATCGATCTAGGAGTGGTGACACCGGGGGAAACTCTGCTATGGCCACGGGGTTAATCCTCGAAGGCCCATTTTCCGTACTCGTTTCGATGGAGTGAGAATGTTTCCGAAGCCCCGCCAAGACCTCGTCCCCAACACCGCAGAGTTTGAACGCTTGCCCCTGGTCAAGGCGACGGGGTTCCGCGAATACGATGCGCGCTGGCTCTACCCGCAAGAGGTCAACCTACTCGGCATGGAGGCTGTCGGGCTCGGCCTGACCACGTTGATGCGCGAGCGCGGCGTCCCGCTCCGCATCGTGGTCGGCCACGATTTCCGCTCTTATTCCTCGGCCATCAAGGCAGCGCTGATCACCGGCCTTCTCGCCGGCGGCGCCGAGGTTCACGACATCGGGCTGGCGCTCTCGCCCATGGCCTATTTCGCGCAGTTCGATCTGGACGTCATGGCCGTTGCCATGGTCACCGCGAGCCACAACGACAATGGCTGGACCGGGATCAAGATGGGCATCGATCGGCCCCTCACCTTCTCACCCGAGGACATGACCGCGCTGAAGAACATTGTGATGAACGCGAAGTTCGCGCCCTATCACGAGGGTGCCAAATATATCTACGTTCCAGATATGCCAGAGCGTTACATGGCGGACTTGCTCGACCGCCCCAAGCTGAGCCGCAAGCTGAAAGTGGTGGTCTCCTGCGGCAACGGCACGGCGGGCGCGTTTGCACCGGAAGTTCTTTCGAAGCTGGGCTGTGAGGTCATCCCGCTCAATTGCGAGCTCGACCACTCCTTCCCGGCGCACAACCCGAACCCCGAAGACCTCGCCATGCTGAACGCCACGCGCGATGCCGTGCTCGAGCACAAGGCCGATCTCGCGTTGATCTTCGACGGCGACGGCGATCGCTGTGGCGTCGTGGATAATACCGGCGATGCGATCTATGCCGACAAGGTCGGCGTCATGCTTGCCCGCGATATCGCCAAGCTGAACCCAAACGCGCATTTCGTCGCCGACGTGAAGTCCACCGGGCTATTCCAAACCGACCCGGTGCTGAAAGAGCACGGCGCCAAGACGGTCCTGTGGAAGACGGGGCACTCCTATATCAAGCGCTATAGCCACGAGACCGGCGCGCTGGTCGGCTTCGAAAAGTCCGGTCATTTCTTCTTCAACCCGCCTCTCGGCCGGGGCTATGACGACGGCCTGGTTTCCGCGCTCGCTGTGCTCGACATGCTCGACCGCAGTCCCGACAAGACGCTCGCCGAACTCAAAGATGCGCTGCCGCGCACCTGGCAGTCGCCGACCATGTCGCCTCATTGCGCCGACGAGACCAAATACGGCGTGGTCGACCGGGTGGTGAAGCATTTCGAGGACGTCGCCGCGAAGGGCGGGAAGCTTGCCGGGCAAAACATCCGTGAACTGATCACTGTGAACGGCATCCGGATCGTGCTCGACGACGGCACCTGGGGGCTCGTGCGCGCCTCATCCAACAAGCCGGAGCTGGTCGTCGTGGTGGAGAGTCCTACGTCGGAAGAAAACATGCGCGCCATCTTCGCCGAGATCGACGCCGAACTCGCCAAGCAGCCGGAAGTCGGGGAGTACAATCAGAAGATCTAGGAGGGTGCATCCGTGAAGCTGCAATAGAACCGTCAGATCTCTGTCGCAAATTTGCAATCCGAATCTGCTTCCTTGCACGCCTGACATGATCAACTTCGATTACACAAGCGTCGTCTTTGCAGTGGGCCTCACCGTCGGCGTGACGCTCGACCTACTTCTGCTTCGCACGCTCCTCGCTCCGCCCTTCCGCATCTGGCCCACGCCGGAGCCGGGAAGCTGGCAGAGCCTCACCTTTTGGGGACTGTTTCGCGGCGGCATGGTCCTGACCTTCGTCGTCGCAATATTGGATTGGAACAGCGCGGGCCTGATCGACTGGAGTCGATTCATCATCGGCGCGCCGCTGTTCCTCGTTGGCTTCGGCATCACCGTGTTCGGTTATTTCAATCTCGGCCTGGGTAATACCTATTGCGGGGCCGACGGTCTGGTGAGCCACGGCCTCTACCGCTTCAGCCGCAACCCGCAATATACCTCGTCCATCATGGGTCTGGTCGGCCTGGTGATTTGCGCCAACGCCTGGCTCGCCGTCCCCCTCGCGTTTTTGATGAGTGGCGCGTATGTGCTGATGTCGCTTGTGGAGGAAGCGTGGCTCGACCAGCACTATGGTGCCTCCTATCAGGCGTATCGTCAGCGCACCGCCCGCTTCTTCGATGTTCAAGGGCTGGTCCTCGCGGTCATCGACAAGAAGCAGCCCTCCCGCCGCACGGGCTGATCCCCCCGCAAATCAGCGCTTTTCGGTCCTCCGGCTCAAAAGGAGGCCTATCGGAAATTCCCCAGTTTTTGATCGGAATTTCCTATGAAGATTGTACCGCGCGCTAGCCTCCCTACATGTCTCTGAATGAGCTTCCGGGGAGGGGAAGGCGTTGCCAACATTACGACAATTGGAATATCTAGTCGCCGTCGCCGATACCCGGCATTTCGGCCGCGCGGCCGAGCGCGTGCACATCACCCAACCCACTTTGAGCGAGCAACTCCGGACCTTGGAGAAGCGCCTCGGCGTTCAGCTCGTGGAGCGATCGCGATCCAACGTGGTGGTGACGCCGCTCGGCGTTGAGGTGGTCGAGATTGCACGCCGCATGCTGCGCGACGCCCAGCGCATCCGCGACGTCACCGGCTATGTCGGCTCCGGCATAGGGGGCGTCGTGCGCCTAGGGCTCCCCTTCACCATCGGCGCCTATCTTCTCCCCCGCGTCGTCCCCCACCTTCATGAGCGCTACCCGCACCTCAAGCTCTATGCCCGCGAGGACTTCCCGCACGTCTTGCCGCGTGGACTTATCGAAGGACTACATGATGTCATCGTTGTGCCGCTGCCCGTCGCTCAAACCGGGTTGAAAGTGGCGGTTCTGTTCGAAGAGCCGATCTACCTCGCCGTCCCCGTCGACCACCCACTCGCGCAGCGCGACACGATCAAGATCCACGATCTCGCCGGCGTCGATCTTCTTGCGCTCAGCCCAGGACATCAACTGCGCGATCTCGTCGTGAACTTGGCTGCGGAGTCCGGCGCCAATATCCGCTTCGACTACGAAGGCACCAGCCTCGACACGTTGCGCGAGATGATGGCCACAGGCTTAGGCGTCAGCCTGCTGCCGGGACTCTATGTCCGCAGCGTGGTGCGCAACGACCCACGCTTCAAGACATTCGAGATCGGCCGCCGCGGCCTCAAGCGCACCATCGGCATGCTCTGGCGCAATACCAAGGCGAACCAACCCAATTTCGAACGCCTGGCGACACTATTCCGGGAAACCGTCGAGAAGGAATTCGCCGACACCCACGCCAAAGAACCCATCGAATAAACCAGTACCGTTTGGAGATCCCTCTATGGACGCCGTGCAAGAGCTGGTTATGGGCAAGCCCATTTGGATGTGGGCGCTGTTCATGTCGATCGTGCTGGCGCTCCTCGTCCTCGACCTCGGCCTGTTTCACCGCAAGACGCGCGAGATCGGCGTCCCCGAGAGCCTTGTCCTCAGCGCCTTTTACATCACCATCGGCCTTTCCTTCGGCGCCTGGGTTTGGGTCAATCTGGGTGCCGCCAGCGGCAAGGAATACCTCACCGGCTTCCTGATCGAGAAGACGCTGTCGATGGACAACATCTTCGTCATCTCTCTGGTCTTCTCCTATTTCGGCATCCCGCGCCTCTATCAGCACCGCGTCTTGTTCTGGGGCATTCTCGGCGTCATCGTACTGCGCGGCATCGTCATCGGACTGGGGGCTCTGCTGGTCGCGGCGTTCCACTGGGTCCTCTACATCTTCGCGCTGCTCCTGGTCGTGACCGGCATCAAGATGCTGTTCGTGAGCGACGACGTCCCTCACATCGAGAAGAACCCCGCGCTCAAGCTGATCCGGCGGCTCTTCCGCATCACGCCGGAACTGCACGGGAACCGCTTCTTCATGCGGCGTCCCAGCGAGAAGACGGGCGCGCTGGTCACCTGGGTGACCCCGCTCTTCGTTGCCATGATCCTGATCGAGATCGTCGACGTGATCTTCGCGCTCGATAGCGTGCCGGCGATCTTCGCCATCACCACGGACCCGTTCATCGTCTACACGTCGAACATCTTCGCCATTCTGGGCTTGCGGGCGCTCTATTTCGCGCTCGCCGCCGTCATCGACCGCTTCACTTATCTGAAGCCGGCCCTGGCTCTGGTGCTCGTGTTCATCGGATCGAAGATCTTCGTCGCCGACCTCGCCGGTTGGGAGAAGTTCCCGGCCGCCATCTCGCTTGGCGTGACCTTGGCGCTCATCACCGGGGGCATTGCCTATTCGCTGTGGCGCACCCAGCGGCAGACGCCGGTCAACTCTTGAGGCTGTTCTTAGGGCTATTCCGCCGCGACCGGCCGGCGCGCATCGAGAACGATGTCGCGCGCTTGCGCCAACACCTCGATGCCTGCGCCATCAAGGTGAGCGTTCTCGGCGATATGGCGGCGGAAGGCCCGCGCCCGGGGCTGACCGTGGAACAGCCCGAGGATGTGCCGGGTCACGGCATTGAGCCGCACCCCGCGGGCAAGCCCCCGTTCCACGTAAGGGAGGAACCGATCGAGCACATCCGCGCGTGACGGCGGCGGCGCATTGTCCCCGTACAGCGCCCGGTCGACTTCGGCCATGAGATACGGATCGGCATAGGCGGCCCGGCCCAACATCACGCCGTCGACCGTTTCGAGATGCGGCGCGGCCTCTTCCAGCGAAGCGATCCCGCCATTGAGGATGATCGCAAGGTCGGGACGCCGCGCCTTCAGGCGATGCACGCGGGCATGGTCGAGCGGCGGCACGTCGCGGTTCTCCTTGGGGCTCAAACCGTCGAGCCAGGCTTTGCGCGCATGCACGATGAAGGTCTTGCAACCGGTCTCCGCGACCGCGTCGATGAAGGCATCGAGGCTTTCCTCCGCGTCCTGGTCGTCAATGCCGATGCGGCATTTCACGGTCACGGGAATGGCCACGGCCTCTTGCATCGCCTTGACGCAATCGGCCACAAGCGCCGGCTCCGCCATCAAGCATGCGCCGAAGCGTCCCGATTGCACCCGGTCCGACGGGCAGCCGATATTAAGATTGATCTCGTCATAGCCCCAGTCGGCGCCGATGCGCGAAGCCTCGCTGAGCTTCTTCGGATCGCTGCCGCCGAGCTGAAGCCCGACCGGATGTTCGGCCGCATCGAACCCGAGCACGCGCTCAAGGTCGCCATAGAGCACGGCCTCGGCCGTCACCATCTCGGTATAGAGGAAGGCGTGGCGCGAGATCAGCCGCAAAAAATAGCGGCAGTGGCGGTCGGTCCACTCCATCATCGGCGCGACGCAAAAGCGGTGGGAGTCTGGTTTCAAAGGCTTACGCTCTCGATGGGAATCCGTCTCTGAACATGGCGTTGGGGCGCCACGGGCGCAAGTCGCCTCAAGTACAACTCGCCTTAGGGCGCCGCAGCCTCTTCACCTTCGACGGCCTCCTCATCGGCCTCGGGCTCCGGCTCAGGCTCGGGCGGGGCCAACGGATGAGGCTGTGAGATCATATAGGCCGCGACGTCCCACGCCTCCTGCACCGTAAGGACGGGCGCCAGGTAGTCGGCGCCGACGGGCATGTTGGCGCGGATAAACGATGCCGCATAAGCAATCTGCCCCATGCCTGCGCCACCGTTGAAGGCCCCGTCGCCCCAGAGCGGCGGCACGTAATAGCCGACGTCCGGAGGCTGCTTTGCTTCTCCCTGTCCACCCTCGCCGTGGCAGGCCGCGCAACGCTGCGCGTAGATCGTAACGCCGCGCCTGGAATCGGGGACTTCGGCGGGCAGCGCGATCGGCATCAGCCCCATGCCCGGCAGGCGCACGCCCTCCGGCGTATCCTTACCGACAAACTCGATATAGGCGATGAGCGCCGCCATCTCTTGGCTGTCTTCCGGCAGGGCCCTGCCATTGAGGCCGAGCTCCATGCAGCCATTGATGCGGTCGGGAAGCGTGACCACCTTATTGTTGACCATCATCGGAAAGGTCGCGGCGGTGGAGACGAAGGGCGCGGCGAAGGGCTGAAGCCCCGCCTTCAAATGGCAGCTCTGGCAGGAGAGGTCGTTGCCGCCAAACGCCATGGCCGGGTCTTCTGCGCTCTTGCCGATATAGCGCGGCGTGTCGACGATCAGCGCATGGCCGTAACGAATGAGGTCGTTCTCCGGTCCCGGGCCGAGCGTGGAAATATCGACGTCGTATCGGGCGGCCTGCTCGTCCAAGAGAAGATAGCCGGCGCCAAACCCCACCACGGCCGCAAGGGCGATACAGATCTCAAAAACAATCGTTCGCAAGAGAAGGCCCCCTAAACAAGCTTGCGCCGTGCACTATGCTAGACGCGCCCGTGCGCCAAACGGGATGAATCACTATATGAGCCTAGAGTCCCCAGGGTCCTGAAAGCATGACAGAAGCCGCATCCCCCGACGCCCATCTCGCCATCGACCCCGTCTGTGGCATGAAGGTCGATCCGCATGTGGGTAAGCCCACGCATGACTACCAGGGCCACACCTATCATTTCTGCTCGCCTGGTTGTCAGGCGAAATTTGCCGCAGGCCCCGAGCGCTACTTGAACAAGCAGGACGAGCCGGAGCCGGCGCCGCCCGGCACCCTCTACACCTGCCCCATGCATCCGGAGATCGTGCAAGAGGGCCCGGGCCCCTGCCCCATTTGCGGCATGGCGCTGGAGCCCATGGGCGTGTTGCCGGAAGACGCGCCGAACGAAGAGCTGATCGATTTCAGCCGGCGGCTCTGGGTGGCGATCCCGCTGTCGCTGATCATCGCCGTGCTCGACATGAGCGCGCATGTCTTCGGCGTCGATCTTTTGCCCTTCCTCCCGCCGCACGCCCAGCAATGGTTATTGCTGGCGCTGGCGACGCCCGCCGTCTTGTGGTGCGGCTGGCCGTTCTTCGTGCGCGGCTTCGAGTCGTTGCGCTCGGGCTGGCTCAACATGTTCACCCTGATCGGGCTCGGCACCGGCGCCGCCTATCTTTACAGCGTGGTGGCGACAATTGCCCCGGGTCTGTTTCCGGCCGCGATGCGCGATACGCACGGCCTCGTCCCGGTCTATTTCGAGGCGGCGGCCGTCATCGTGGCGCTGGTGCTGGTGGGCCAGGTTCTGGAGCTCCGCGCCCGCGAGAAAACAGGCGGCGCCATCCGCGCCCTCCTCGATCTTGCGCCGAAGACGGCCCTGCGGGTCCTGAAGGACGGCAAGACCGAAACCGTCCAGCTCGCCGAGGTGAAGGTCGGCGACGTGCTCCGGGTCCGCCCGGGCGACAAGATCCCCATTGACGGCACCGTCGTCGAGGGCCGGAGCGCCGTCGATGAATCGATGCTGACCGGCGAGGCCGTCCCCGTGGAGAAAGCGGACGGGGACTCCGTCACAGGCGGCACGCTGAACGGTTCCGGCGCCTTCGACATGCGCGTGGACCGCACGGGCGCGGAAACCACGCTCTCGCAAGTCGTGAACATGGTGGCCGACGCGCAGCGCTCCCGCGCGCCTATCCAGGCTCTGGCGGACGTGGTCGCGGGCTATTTCGTGCCTGCGGTGATTACCGTCGCGGTGGTGGCTTTCATCGTCTGGGTGCTTTTTGGTCCGGCGCCGCAGCTTGCCCATGCGCTGGTGGCCGCGGTCAGCGTGCTCATCATCGCCTGCCCTTGCGCGCTCGGGCTAGCCACGCCGATCTCCATCATGGTGGCCACGGGCCGTGGCGCCCAGGCCGGCGTGCTGGTGCGGAACGCCGCGGCGCTCGAACGTCTCGCGGCGGTCACGACACTTGTCGTTGACAAGACCGGTACCCTGACCGAAGGGAAACCGAGCCTGACCCGGGTCGAGGCCGCGCAAGGCTTCGACGACGACCAGGTCTTGGGACTTGCCGGGGCGCTCGAGGCCGGCAGCGAGCATCCGCTTGCCGAAGCGATCCTGAAGGGCGCCGAGGACAAAGGCCTCACGCTTGAGAAGACGCAAGGCTTCGAGGCGGTCACCGGCCAGGGCGTCAAGGGACGCGTGGGAGACCGCGAGGCTCTTCTCGGCAATGCCCGCCTGATGGAAGCGTCCGGCATCGACGTGAAGCCGCTCGCGGAGGAGGCGGAGCGCTTACGCCAAGGCGGCGAGACGGTGATGTTCTTGAGCGCCGACGGCAAGCTTGCCGGCATCGTCGCCGTGGCGGACTCGATCAAGGAGAGCGCCGCGGAGGCGATCGGCGCGCTGCATGCGCTGGGCTTGCGCATCGTCATGGCGACCGGCGACAACAAGACCACGGCGAAGGCCGTCGCCGCCAAGCTCGGCATCGACGATGTGCATGCCGGTTTGCGGCCGGAAGAGAAGCTGACCCTGATCGAAAGCTTGCAGAAGACTGGCGCGGTCGTTGCCATGGCCGGCGACGGCATCAACGATGCGCCGGCCTTGGCCAAGGCGGATGTCGGCATCGCCATGGGGACCGGCGCCGATGTCGCCATGGAAAGCGCGGGCCTGACGCTGCTCAAAGGCGATCTCCGCGGCGTCGTGCGCGGCGTCAAGCTCGCCCGCGCCACCATGCGCAACATCAAGCAGAACCTTTTCTTCGCGTTCTTCTACAACGCCATCGGTGTGCCGATCGCCGCCGGCGTGCTCTATCCCGTCGCCGGCATCTTGCTGTCGCCCATCGTCGCTGCCGCGGCGATGAGCTTGTCGTCGGTGTCGGTCGTCGGCAACGCGCTGCGCTTGCGCCGGGTCGATCTCGACTAGGCGATCTCGACTAGGCGATCTCGACTAGCAGAGACCCTCGATACGATTTCCGGGATCAGCGGCCAAGCGGTGGCGCGTCAATGACAACGCCAACCAGTGCGGCAATCACGATTGCCAGCACAAAGGCGCCGAACAATCCACCGTAGAAGAACAGGCGGCGTTCCTCTTTGTCCAAGGTGAGTTCGACCTGCCTGACCCACTCGCCGGGATAATCCTCGCCGGAGACTTGGTGCCGCGGCGTTGCGGACGATGGTTTTGCCTTGGTCATCTACTTGCCTCGGTCATCTAATTGACGATCGTCAAATACAGCGCGACCGCCGCGAGAAGGGCGAAGCCGCCAAAAAGGCTTGAGAGGAAGATCACCCGCGACCATTTGGTCTTGAGAATAATCTCAGCCCCCCGTGCCTTTTGGGCCGGGTAGGGTTTCGGGTGTCTTTCCGGGGAAAGCGCCGTGTTTTCTGCCGAAATTATTGTCATGGCTGCATCTCCTACTTGAAGCTGTTTTGGGTTAAACGCAGCCATCGGCACTTAGGTTCACACACCTAGGTTTCACACACTTGGGTTTCACAAAGCTGCCACGGCAGGTTCGGGCTGGCATCGTGCGCACGGCCCTCTAAGAGCGAGCGCAAAGGATAGGTTTGTTGCCATGAACGACTCCGGCCGCCAAACGAAACATCTCAAAGACTATGCTCCGCCCGACTATATCATCGAGACGGTCGCGCTGGATGTCAGCCTGGCCCCGAAGGCGGCCCGCATCGTCTCCGCGCTTGAGATGCGACCCAACCCGGAAGCCGGCACAGGCGGGCAACCTTTGGTGCTCGACGGCGCAGCGCTGACGCTTGAGCGCATCAAGCTCGACGGCAAGGCTCTCGCGGCCGGCGACTACATGTTGTCGCCTGGCAAGCTGACCATCCCCAATGTTCCCGCGCGGCCCTTCACGCTCGAAATAGCAACTCTGTGCGATCCGGAAGCCAATACGGAACTCTCAGGCCTCTACCGCTCCAGTGGCACCTATTGCACCCAGTGCGAGCCTGAAGGCTTCCGCCGCATCACCTACTTCCTGGACCGGCCGGACGTGCTTGCCGTTTATACGGTGCGCATTGAGGCCGACCGCGATACGCCGGTGCTGCTCTCCAACGGCAATCCGGTCGAGGCCGGCGAGATCCCCGGCACGAACCGGCATTATGCCGTGTGGCACGACCCCTTCCCGAAGCCGTCTTATCTCTTCGCGCTGGTCGGCGGCGATCTCGCCTCGATCCACGACAGCTTCACTACCGCCTCCGGAAAGAAGGTCGCCCTCGCCATCTATGTGGAGCCGGGCAAGGAGGATCGCTGCAGCTGGGCCATGGACTCTCTGAAGCGCGCCATGGCCTGGGATGAGGAGCGCTTCGGGCTCGAATACGATCTCGACGTGTTCAACATCGTCGCCGTCAGCGATTTCAACATGGGCGCGATGGAGAACAAGGGTCTCAACATTTTCAACGACAAGCTCGTGTTGGCCCGTCCCGACACCGCAAGCGATGCCGACTACGCCTCCATCGAGAGCGTCATCGCCCATGAGTATTTCCACAATTGGACCGGAGACCGCGTCACCTGCCGCGACTGGTTCCAGCTCTGCCTGAAAGAGGGGCTGACTGTCTTTCGCGATCAGGAATTCACCGAGGACGTCCGCATGGGACCGGTGGAACGCATCATCACGGCCCGCCTGCTCAAGACCCATCAATATCCGGAGGATGCCGGCCCCCTCGCCCATCCCGTGCGTCCGGGCTCGTATATCGAGATCAACAACTTCTACACGTCGACGGTCTACGAGAAGGGCGCCGAGGTTTGCCGCATGCTGCAGACGCTGCTCGGCCGCGAGACCTTCCGCAAGGGCCTAGACCTCTACTTCGAGCGTCATGACGGCGACGCTGCGACGGTCGAGAATTTCGTCAGCGCCATGGCTGATGTCTCCGGCCGCGATCTTACGCAGTTCATGCTGTGGTACACCCAGAGCGGCACGCCGGAGCTTGCCTGCTCTCTCGACTACGACCCGCACGCCAAGAGCGCCCGGTTGACGGTCAGCCAGGTCGTGCCGCCGACCCCCGGCCAGACCAGCAAGGAGCCGATGCTCATTCCCCTGAGAGTGGGCCTGATCGGCGCCAACGGTGACGAACTTCCGCTCAAGCTCGATGGCAAAGAGCTCAACGACGGCCTGCTCGAAGTGACGATGCGCGAGCAGGTCTTCGAGTTCCAAGACGTTCCGGCCGCGCCCACGCCGTCGCTCTTGCGCGACTTTTCCGCGCCGGTCCGCCTCACCACGAGCCTCGATCCCAACCAGATCGAGTTCCTGATGATGCATGACAGCGATCCCTTCAATCGCTGGCAGGCCGCGCAAACTTACGCCGGCAATTTGATGACGGCCGCGGCGCGGAACGGGTTGGACTTGGCGCCGGTAACGGGCAAGGAAGCCGGGCGTCTCGCCCAGGCCCTGGCCGCCACCGTCCGCGACGAAACGCTGGGACCGGCTTATCGCGCCGAGGCTCTAAAGCTCCCAAGTGAATCCGACATCGCCCGCGAGCTTGGCCGCAATGTCGATACGGACGCCGTGCATGCGGCACGAAATGCCTTGCGCGCCAAGATCGGCGACACCATTGGCGACACCCTTGTCGAGATTTATGGCGCCGCGCCGTCCGGCTCCTTCTCGCCGGACCCCGAGAGCGCCGGGCTTCGCGCCTTGCGCAATGGTGCGCTCGACCTTTTGACGGCGACCGAGACGCCGGACGCGATCGACCGCGCGATGCGTCATTACCGCGATGCATCGAACATGACCGATGCCATCACCGCGCTCTCGATCCTGTCTCACCTGCAATCGCCAATACGCGATGAGGCCCTCGCCGACTTCTACCAGCGCTGGCAAGACGAGCCGCTCGTCCTCGACAAATGGTTTGCCGTGCAGGCGCGTGCCGCGCGCCTTGACTCCGTCGAGACCGTGCGCGGCCTCCTTGCGCATCCGAAGTTCTCGCTGAAGAACCCCAACCGCGTGCGCGCGCTGATCGGCTCCTTCGCGCAAGCCAACCCGTCCGGCTTCAACCGCGGCGATGGTGATGGCTACCGGCTGCTGGCCGCCCAGGCGCTGGAGATCGACCGCTTTAATCCCCACGTTGCCGCCCGGCTGCTCGGCGCCTTTGAGAGCTGGCACGCGCTCGAATCAGGGCGCCAAGCCCATGCAAAAGCCGCCCTGGAGGACCTTGCGAAGCAAGATCTCTCGACCGACAGCTACGAGATCGTCACCAAGACCCTCGGCGGCGCTTAGACTCGCTGCAATCTGTCAACGGGTTATTAACTAAATTTCCACAGGTTTTCTCTGGACAGATGCGTTCGTCCTCGATTCCATGGACGGAAGCGATTCGGAGATGCGGCAACTTCTCCGGGACTGCGACGGACGAAGAAGGGGGACCGAATGGCGCGGGCGCGTTTTGCGCGGGGCGAGGGAGTCTATTCGACCGCGGGGCCGCAATGGCAGGACCTGCGGGCGATTTTTGACCGTCACCTCCCCTCCACAGAGGCTCTCCGCCGCCTCGTTCCCATTCTCCTGATTGGATTTACGGCGATCGCCGTCTTGGGCTTCGCCTATCAGATCGGCGGCAGCAAGAACGCCGCCCTTCGAGCGGCGGAACGGCAGCTCGAGCTGACAGCCAACGTCACCGCGCTGACGCTCAAGGCCGGTACCCTAAGCTCCAGCACCGATTGGCAAGAGGCCCTCGCCGGTACCCTCCCCAAAGGCGCGACCCGCGACGGGCGCATCGCGCTGCTTGCAGACGCCGAGGGCGGGATTCAGGCCCGCGCGCCCATCGACAGCCCGTATGAGGGCAATCTCCTCAACATTCTGGGGCCGCAGCAACCGCTGACCATCATGGGCGCCGATGCCGGCGTCCTGCGCATCGCGCTCCTCGACGGCACCGACGCGCTCGTCACCGTGCGCAACGTCCCCAAGACCGACGCGCAGCTGGCATTCATTCAACCTGTCGGTCGTGCACTCTCCAATTGGCGCGGCAACACCATCGTCGAGATCACGCTCCTGGTCTGCGTCGGCCTCGTCCTCGCCCTCATTGCCGGTGCGCTGTGGTATCTCGTGCCGTCGGCGGCCACCGAGAGCGACGATGCCCTGACCGAGGAGCTGACCGAAGCTCTGCCCGGCTGCGGCGTCTGGCGTTGGAATCTGGCCCGCGGCCATGTGCACTGGTCCGCGCCGATGTACCGGATGCTGGGACTGGAGCCGTCAAACAAGCCGATGCCATTCCGGGTCTTGGCCGGAGCGCTCCACCGCGAGGATGATCTGCGCGCCGAGCTCGACCGGCACTTGCGCGAGGGCATCTCCCTCTTCGACCAATGTTTTCGCCTGCGCCATGCCGAAGGACATTGGGTCACGCTGCGCCTGCGCGGTCATATCACCCGCAGCGGGATCGAGAACGAACCGCATCTCACCGGCATGGCCGTTCTTGCCGATCAGGCTGCGCTTCCCGGCGCCTCCGACTCCAATGCCCGGCTTCGCGATGCGGTAGAGACCATCTCCGAAGCCTTCGTGCTGTGGGACAATCAGAACCGGTTGGTCATGTGCAACAGCAAGTACCAGCAGTTCCACGGTCTCGCCGACGACATCGTTCAGTCCGGCAGTTCCTATGACGAAGTCATCGCGGCTGCTTCCGAGCCCATCGTCTCCAAGCGTATTGCCGTCGCGGGCAAGGATATCCCCGGCTCGCGAACCTATGAGGCGCAACTTGAGGACGGCCGCTGGCTTCACATCAACGAGCGCCGCACGCGCGACGGCGGCTATGTCAGCGTCGGCACGGACATCACCGACCTGAAACAAAGCCAGACCCGCATCGCCGAGAACGAGCATCAACTCCGCGCCAGCGTCGCCGAGCTCAGGCTTTCGCGCCGCGAGCTGGAACACCAGAAGCAGCAGCTCGTCGACCTCGCCGAGAAATACGCACTGGAGAAGAACAAAGCCGAAGCCGCGAACCGCGCCAAGTCCGAGTTCCTGGCCAATATCAGCCACGAACTCCGCACGCCGCTGAACGCCGTCATCGGTTTCTCCGAGGTGATGCAGCAATCGCTGTTCGGCCCGCTCGGCCATCCGAAATATCAGGAATACGCCCGCGACATCTACGAGAGCGGCGCCTATCTGCTGGAGGTCATCAACGACATCCTCGACATGTCGAAAATCGAGGCTGGACGCATGAACCTCAACCTCAGCAGCGTGGACATGGCCGATATCGTCGAGGACAGCATGAAGGTGGTGAGCAAGGCCGCCGCCGACCGCGACATCACGGTGGAGCGCCACGGCCCGGCCCAGCTCCTCATTGAGGCGGACCGCCGCTCGCTGAAGCAGGTCTTCCTCAATCTCCTGTCGAATGCGGTCAAGTTCACCCGCGATGAGGGTCGCGTGGACGTGCATCTGTCGCGGCGAAACGGCCAGGTGAAGATCGCCATCAAGGATACGGGAATCGGCATCGCCGAATCGGACATCGCCAAGCTCGGCAGGCCCTTCGAGCAGGTCGAAAACCAGTTCTCAAAGAGCCACCAGGGCAGCGGGCTCGGGCTCGCCATTTCCCGCGCGCTCATCGAACTGCACGGCGGCACGCTTCAGATCAAGAGCCGCGAGGGCCAGGGCACGACGGTGACCTGCACCTTACCCATCCAGGCCGTCACCCCCGCCGGCGAACAGCCGCTCGCCAAGAGCGCCTAGGCCGGGAGCCTTCGCGCTTAGGTCGGAACGCCTCACGCAATAATGCGGTCGAAGGCCCCGTGCACGGCCGCGAGCGTATCCTTCAAAGTCGCCTCCAGCGTCTCGAAGTCCGGCATATCGGCGGACCGCGCCAGCAATTCCCGAAGCGCAAGCGGCGCCGTTCCCGTGTCGAAGGACTTGCCAAGGCATAAGCGAAGAACCTGAGTCAGCGTGTGGTAGAGCCGCGCGGCCGGGATTAGGATTTCGGCGTCGCCAGGGGCAAGAATTCCCGCCGCGGAAAGCTTGGTGAGTGCCATCTCCGTGTTCTGATCGAGCACGTCCGGATGTTCCGCCGCGCTGACGAGCTGAAGAAACTGAGCCAGGAACTCGAGATCGATCAACCCGCCACGCACCTGCTTGAGATCCCAGATATCGGTTGTGCCCTTCTCGTTCTCGATCTTGACCCGCATCGTCCTGACCTCTTGCGCAACGTCGGCCCGGTCGCGCGGCCGGGTCAGCACCGCCCTGATCGTGTCGTTGATCTCTTTGCGAAGCGCCACTGGACCGGTGACGACGCGCGCGCGGGTCAGCGCCAAATGCTCCCAGGTCCAAGCCGAACTCTTCTGATAGTCAATGAAGCTCGAGAGTTTGGTCGCTACCGGGCCCTGGCTTCCCGATGGCCGGAGCCGCATGTCGACTTCGTAGAGCGCGCCTTCCGCCGTCTGCGCCGACAACGCCGCAATCAGGCGCTGAGTGAAGCGTGTGTAGTATTGCGTCCCGGGCAGACTGCGCTCGCCATCGGATTGCGCATTCTCGCCGGCGAAATCATAGACAGTGATGAGATCGAGATCGGATGTCGCGGTCATCTCGCTACCGCCGAGCTTGCCCATGGCAAGGACCGCGGTCGCGCCATCGGGCATGCGGCCATGCTGGGCCACGAGTTCCTCGTCCACACAGGCGGAAAGCGACTCGATCAGCGTTTCGGCGAGCGCGGCATAGGCGCCACCGGCTTGCCGCGCCGAAATCGTGCCGGAGATCACACGCACGCCGATGAGAAAGCCTTGCTCGCGGCCCACAATACGCGCCCGGTCGAGCGCATCCTGATAGTCCGTGGCAAGGGACAAGGCGTTCCCCACCAGTTCTTTGAGCTTTACCCGCGACGGCACCGCCCCAAAGAAGCCGGGATCGAGCACCGCGTCGAACAGCTTGGGACGCCGCCCGATGACCTTGGCAAGCCGCGGCGCCGTTCCCATGATGTCCGCCACGAGGCGCAAGAGACTTGGATTGGCGGCGAGCAGGGAGAACAGCTGAAGACCGGCGGGCATGCTCTCAATCACCTTGTCGAAGGTGGCAAGCGCGAGGTCCGGCTCCGATGTTCGGCCTAACGCTTCAAGCAGATGCGGCAGGAATTCCGTCAGCCGCTCCCGCGCTTTGGCGCTGCGCGTGGCCGCGTAGCGGCCCGACTGCCAGCCGCGAATGGCGGCGATGGCCGCGGTTGGGTTGGTGAAGCCCAGCGCCTCGAGGCTGGAAATCGCGCCCGGATCGGTGTCGTCGACGACCACGATGCCGGGCGCCGAAGACGAAGACCCGGGGATCCTTTCGAACAGCGCGCCATAATGGCTCTCGACCAGCTTGAATTGGGCGAGAAGCGCGCTACCAAACGCATCCGTGTCGGGAAAACCACAGAGCCTCGCAACACGGTCGAGCTCGGCCGCATCGTCGGGGATGATGTGCGTTTGCTGATCCCCGATCATCTGCAGCCGGTTCTCCACCCGGCGCATGAAAAGATAGGCTTGCGTGAGGTCGTCCGCCGCTTGGCTCTCGATCCATCCGCCCTCGGCAAGCCGCGCCAATGTCTCCAGCGTCGCGCGGGTGCGCAGTTCGGGGTGCCGGCCACCGGCGATCAATTGCTGGGTCTGGGCGAAGAATTCGATGTCGCGAATGCCGCCACGGCCGAGCTTGATGTCATGGCCGCCCACGGCAATGGACCCGTGCCCCTTGAAGGCATGGACCCGCCGCTTCATGGCGTGGATATCGGAGACCGCGGCGAAATCGAGATATTTGCGCCAGATGAAGGGCAAGAGCTGGTCGAGGAACTCTTCGCCGAGCGCCATGTCGCCGGCGGCGATCCGCGCTTTGATCAGCGCCGCCCGTTCCCAGTTCTGGCCGAAGCTTTCGTAATAGGTGAGGCCGGCATCCGTGGAGAGTGCGATCTGGGTGGCGCCAGGATCGGGGCGCAACCGCAAGTCCGTGCGATACGCGTAGCCATCGCCCGTGAGTTCCTGCACCAGACGCACCAACTCGCGCGTCAGCTTGACGAAGAACGACGACGGCTCGACGCCCTCGGCGAGCCCGGCGCGCTCGGCGTCGTAAAACACCATGAAGTCGATATCGCTCGAATAGTTGAGCTCCATGGCGCCGAGCTTGCCCATGGCGATGATGAAATAGCCCGGCGACTCCTCGGTCGACGTCACCTGCCCCGCCTCTCGCGCCTTGCGAAACAGAAAGCTCACCGCCGTCTGTAGCGTGGCATCCGCGGCCTCGCTCAGGGCATTCAGCGTCACACTCGTGGACCACACGCCGCCGAGATCGGCGAGCGCCGTGAGAAGCGCGCTGCGCTGCTTGAACCGGCGCAGCAGGACCATGGCCTCCTTCACTCCCGGCGCCTGCGCCACCGCCTCGGCAAGAGCGGCGCGCGCTTCGGAAAGGTGGCTATCGGGATCGCGTGTGAGGCAATCGGCAAGAAGGGCCGGAGACCGTTGGGCCAGCGCGGCAAGATAGGATGATCCGGAGAAAACGGCTTCAAGCAGCCTTGCTGTCTCGGGCGCCGCAACGGCCTGCGCCGCGTCGCCCAGCTCCGGATCCTCGGCAAAGGCCTTCGAGACGGCCTGAAGCACGTCGGCGCCACGCGCCGCGTCATAGACTTCAGGATATTCGGTGATGCGGTCGGCGAGCGCCGTCACGTCGGTCTCAGTTCTGCTCCCGTGGACGGATCGGTGACCGTCCCATTGGCGTCCACGCCTCCTTCCAGCGGTAGCGAAAGGATGACGCGAAGGCCCGGTTCGTTGTCCTCGAGCCTCAAGCTGCCACCATGCAGTCTCGCCACGGCCGCGACAAGGCTCAAACCAAGCCCGCTACCCGGTTCGGACCGGCTGGCCTCAAGCCGCACGAAGCGCCCCAGGACCCGCTCCCGCTCCGGCGCCGGAACGCCTGGGCCCCGGTCCGTAACGGTGATTTCCGCCGCGCCGTCATCGGTCTCCGCGCGCACCTCCACTTCGGGCGCCCAGCCATTGCCGCCTTGGGCTGTCGGCGCGCCATATTTGAGGGCATTATCGATGAGGTTGGCGATGGCTTGGCCGAGAAGCTGGCGGTCGCCGCGAATGACGATTGGGGTGGCGGCGTCCGCTTTGAGAACGATTCCCTGCTCCTCCGCCACCGGCTCATAAAGCTCAGCCACGTCGCTCACCAAGGCGGACAGGTCGAGCGTGTCGCGGTTCTCCCCGCCGGCGCCGGCCTCGAGCCGGGCGATCGAGAGCAGAGCATTGAACGTCTTAATGAGGCCATCCGCCTCCTCGATCGTCCGCTCCAACGCCTCGCGATAGACCGTGCCATCGCTCGGCTCGCGCAGCGCCTCCTCCACCCGGTTTCGCAGGCGGTTCAGCGGCGTCTTCAGGTCGTGAGCGATATTGTCGGAGACCTCGCGCAAGCCCGCCATGAGCTGCTCGATGCGCGCCAACATCAGGTTGAGGCTCTGAGCCAGGCGGTCGAGCTCATCGCCGGAGCCGCTCACCGGAAGCCGCCCGGTAAGATCCCCCTTCATGATGGTGCGCGTGGTGGCCGAGAGATTGTCGATGCGGGCCAGCAAGCGCCGGCTCACCCAATAACCGCCGCCGATGCCGACCAGCGCCATGACGCCGAGCCCCCACAGCATCGTGATGCGGATCAACCGGGCCAGCTCCCGTCTGTCCTCGATATCACGGCCG
>Ga0210003_1000101_pt1 | contig 73024 bp, 95 predicted proteins | sample LantaG_FD_182804 | JGI IMG/M metagenome (GOLD analysis project Ga0210003, IMG submission 182804) | Deep subsurface microbial communities from Baltic Sea to uncover new lineages of life (NeLLi) - Landsort_02402 metaG (SPAdes) (version 2) | ecosystem: Environmental > Aquatic > Marine > Oceanic >... | reverse complement strand
CTTAAATTATTTGAATCACATTCAAAATTATTTGAATCCAGCGAACTAATGGATCAATTTGATGATGATTATATTGAAGAATATTGGGCTAAAAACTTAGCATATACCGATATTGATGATATTATATCTATTTTTCCTCAATATGTATGGCGATTTGTTGACGATAATGAAGCATTAGATTCTATAAAATCTGATGAAATTAATAATTTAACAGTTGATGATTTTTGGGAAGATGATTTCAAAAAATATATCAATGGTAAGTATATTGAGTCTGATGATAGAGAAGAGATATATCAGAAATATATTGATAGTGAAATTGATCCAGATGAAATTGCAGATTTGAAAGTTGATATAAAGGAAGAAGAAGATGAAATTGAGAAGAAAAAATTAAAGAAAAAACTTAGAAAATTAAAGAAACGAATAAAGGAAATTAAAGAAATGGATTTAGATGATCTTCTCGATGAAATGGATGAAGATACATTAAAAGAAGTTATTACCAATATCCTTGATGAATCTGATTTTATTGAAAACGCAGTAGAAAAAAGATTTGATAATTATGGTAGTTTAGAAGATTATATTGAAGAGATATGGGGTAGTACTGATAGTATTGAATTTGGTACATCATATCGAAATGGTAGTCGAACATCTGGTGATTGGGATTGGATATTAAATTTTGTTGATCATGATAAACTTATTGAAGCGTACACTGATGAAGAAGATTTTGATCATAAAAAAGGAACAATAGAAGGTTGTATTTCAGATACAGGAGCACTACAGAGAAAATTATTAGAAATTGATAGTAAAAATGCGTTAGAATTATTTGACGAAATTAATACAAGTAGTGACAGTATAGGTGATGAATATGATTTTCAAAAGGCTTATATTGAAGCATATGCTGAAAATTATGCCTATGGTGAAGAAAGTGATATTCCTGAAGGTAAAGGAAAAGCTTTGAAAAATTTATATGATAAATTTGGATTAGATAGAGAGATTGAAGATGAATATGTTGATTTTATGCATTATGTTCATGCCGAAAAATATAATCTATAATAATGGAAATAATGAAATTTGAAAATTTTAATGAAAAAGATTATCCTGAGAATATAACAGGACTTCAAGGTATAAGATATTTTATTTCCACACATGATGATAAACAACCTTGGTTAAGAAATAGAACATCAGATTTAGAAGAAGCTTTACAACTATTAGATAAATTACAAGAAGCCTCATTTAATAAAGATTTTTGCATATATGAAGGTAATTTTAAAGTCTTATCAAAAGAAGATATTAAAACAAGAATGGAAACAAGTAAATATAATTTATAAAATATGAAATATATAAGAACTTTTGAGGAAAATAAACCAAAAGAAAATGGTGACAAATATACAAAAATGCGTTACTGTTATAAATGTGAACAATTTGCAAAACATCTTGATGGTAAATGTTTGAACTGTAAAAAGATAAAACAACAAGAAAAAGATCGTCAAAAAAATTGGGGAGTTAAATGAGAATAAGAAAATTTATAGAATATTTGCAAGAAAATTTACAAAACAATATTAAAGATAAAATAATGTTTTCAGTGTTATCTGATGGTTTTACTACTAATCAAAAATATGGAAATCAACAAACTAATTTTCAGGCTTTTGATGTTAGAAGTGATTATGATATTATGAACTTAATATCTAAATTTGAACCATTTATAAAAACAACTGTTCGTAAAGATAAAAAGTATAGAATAGTAGGATTGGCTTTAAATATGAATGATCCACAAGTTGAAAAATTAAGTGATAAACAAAATTGGATAACTGGTCGCAATGGATATGTGTTTGCGACAATAGAAGAAACTCCAGACTTACCTAGTAATGTTGATGAAATATTAACAGAAGAGGCAATTAATTCCGCAAAATCTTTTTATTATGAAATTAAAGATTGGAATAATGCTATTAAATTGCCATTATAAATATAATTTTATTTCAGATTTGTAGATTTATTAAGAAGTTGGAGTGGTGCGAAGAAATATTATTATTATAAAACTATTAAGCAGTACAAATTCGGTGGTGGTGATGTTCCCTTTGAAGAAAAGATCGAAAAGATTAAATCTGAATTTAGCAAGCACAAAATTAGTGAGAGATATGACTTGAGTGTAGATTCGCCAGTAAGTTTTATTGATGTGATTTTATTAGAAAAATAATATTTCATCTTTTATTAAAAAAATTTTACATCATAGAATTAAACATAGAAATACATTATAAACCTATTACAATATTATACATTTCATTACCTAAATAAATAGATGAATCTGCATCAAAATGATAAGCATCAAGTAGAGTACCACCACTCATATTAACAATATATGCATTTGAATCAGAACTAGCAATATTAAATTGTGCAGTTTCTACTACTGAACTATATTCGGCAGAGGTGTGTGATATTGAACCATAAATTATTGATAATGTTGAACCTGTGACACCTGACACAATATCGTTTCTAATATAAGAGATAACGTCACTAAAATTAGTTTCATAACTATTTTCCGCATCAGATGGAGAATAATCACTTTCACCCTGATGCCACAATATACCTATAAGATTCATAGTTTTACCTAAACCTTCAATATAAGTTTTTGCATTATCATAATTTTCTTTTAATTCTAGTAGCAATTTTGGTGTACCATCTGGTATATTATTAAAATCAACATTCCAACATCCTTTTGTTATTCCTGTATTTATGTAAATAGGTGTACCACCTTGAGTTCGTTTAATCAAATAAACTGGTTTATTACTATATTCGTAATATAAATGAGAAAATTCTAAATCATATGCCCACAATGTTGTATCTGGAACGGCTGATCCTGTATCGACACCAAGTTCAAAATTATTAAATTGATTGTCACTACTATTCCATATTTTAACACCAGTATTAATAGGATTATTTTGGTCTAACCAACTTGGAGCATCTGCCAACAAAACTCTACCATCACTATTAGATTGTCCTGCAACTATAAAAACATCAAAAGATGTATCTACAGGAGGAGTTGTTGAATTATTTATACTACTTAAAAATGAGTTTAACATCGACATTATACTATATTAAATTTTATATCTTCATTTGTTAATACATTACTTGCTCTACCATTTGAATCCAACACATAAATTTTAGGTCGAATACTTGCTAGTCCTGCTGTTAACATCAAATCTGAAGGTACAGTAATCGCATATGGATCTGTAGATGTTGATACTCCTTTAATTGTACCTGTGCTACCACCATATACCCAGACTGCAACCAATCTATCTGGTGTTGAACCAGTTAAATCATATGTAAATGTTAGATTAACTGTCGTTCCTGATGGTATATTCTCACCATTTGTCACACCACTCATCACACTATTACTAATAACAGGTGCATCACTTGATTTATAATTAGGATGGTATTCATCAAAATATAAATTTATATCAGTTCTTTCAGATTCATTCATACTTCTATCATAAATAATCATATCATAAAAATATTTTAAATTATACGGTAAAGAATCAGAAGTATTATTAGATCTTGATAGAATATTAGTCAAATTTAAATATCCTCTTGAAGTTGAAGTTTTTGTTGTTATTAATACATTATCAACATAAAGTTCAACACTATCAGCTAATTGATTTATACCTATAATATGTACACCTGCCAGTTTTTCGGATATTGTTGTATCTGTTCCGATTGATACAAGTGCGTCATTCAAATAATAAATTTCATCTGATCTCAACTCTAATATTTCATGACTTACTCCATCAGCAAGTATTTCGAATCTATCTTTATAATTGACATCTAGTTCACTCATAAATGTAATATACCAAGTATTACCCGTTAAAAATCCTGGATTTGCTAAGGTATCAAGTGCTGCTGTATTATCAAATAACATTCTAGTATTACTTAATTCTAATGTTGGTTGCAATGATGTTGAATCTTGAATTAACGACAAATCAGTGTTTATTGAATTTGTTATTCCAGAAATTTTACCACTCACATCATCTAATTCGACTTCAAATGGACTATATCTTGCAACAGTATTTCCTGAGAACGGAAGTTCTGGTAATGGTGGAGTCCAAGTACCAGTTTTTACAACCGAATATGCAACATTATTGTCTGGTTTTAATGTAAACCAAAAATCATATACACTATCTTCACTATCTAAATCACTTCTATATAAATCAAAATTCGTATCAAATGTAATATTGTAGTTAGCATTTGAAAAAATTTCACTATATATCACATTTAAAGGCGTTCCACCAGTTATCGAAGTAAAAAATATATTGCTGTTTTGTTCATGCGTATCGTAGTATTTATTAGATTCAAAATTTAAAATCGAATTAAAAGTTGTTCCAGTTATTGATGAATCACCACCATCCACACCTGAACTACCTGAGGTCCCATCTTCACCATCAATTCCTGATGTTCCTGAAATTCCGTCAATTCCTGATGTGCCTGATGTACCATCTGTACCATCTATACCACTACCATCTATTCCTGATGTACCTGATGTACCATCTATTCCACTAGTACCATCTGTGCCACTTGTACCATCTGTGCCACTTGTACCATCACCTGTTGTTCCTGATAATGATTCCAAATAAATTAGATTTCCATCCATTTCAGATATTGTAAGTTTACTACCTTTATTTGTTCTTGTTATTAGTCCCATATTATCATTTATTGATTTTTTATTTAATTTTTAAGTATATATCAAATCATCATTCTCATTTATCAATTATCTATATTGTCCATGACCAATCCCAATCACCTTGACTATATTCATCTGTTTTATATTCATCTAAGAATGGTGAATACGTTCTAAAATTAACAGTGTCTTGTCCAAAAGTTAAAGTTACTAAATGACCAGCATCATTAACATTAAAATATTGAAAATTTGATAATATTTGATAAATTGGCACACCATTAGAATGTTGAGATATTAATAAATTTGATGCAACTGTAGGTGTTGCATCATGTCCACTAATTACAAATCTAACATTGTTATTAGGATAAACAACATCTCTCCATATTGATGTAATATCAGTTAGTGCATATGGATCATTAACATCAGTTGGCACACTACCTAAACCATATCCATTAGAAGGCGCATGATTCATATCATGTGACAATAATACTTCCGATTCTGTTGATCCAGAAGTTTTACTTACATATGCGTGAGTAACTAAAATTACAGGTATTGTCGAATTTGATTTAACGATAGTATCTGCCCAATCTAAAACTGATTGTCTTGGACCAAATTCTATCGACAATATCAATAATTTATTATTATTAACATTAACAATATGATAAGTATTATCGGAATCTATATCATATGATCCTTGATATGTAGTCATTCCAGTAAATGATGATAATGGAAAATAAGAATTCAACATTGTATTATCTCTTGTACCATCTTTATAATCATGATTACCTGGTAAAGTTGAATATGGTATTTCAGAATCAATTAAACGATTCATTTGCCATTGCATAAATGACCACTCTGTATATCCAGTTGTAGTAAATGTGGTTCCAGTTGAAATTAATGGATTTTCATCATAATTTTGAACTATATCACCTTCATGAGCAACAAATTGCAGATTAAGATTATCTTTATTACTTATTAACCAATCTATTTGTTCTACCATTATAGAAGGTTTATAATTAACATAAGATTGGGTATCTGGTAAAAAAGCTATCGTATATGATGATGGTTGTATATATTCTAATTTTATTTTTCCGTTTTCTATAACTATTTTATTATCTATTGTAAATATTTTATCCATTTTTATTTATTATTTTAAAATCTTCTTATTGCTCTATAGTTATAAAATGAACTTTTGACATGTGTACCATCATAAACACCTGTACCTATTTTATATCTAAACCCGAATGTTGCACTACTTTCAGTTGATGTCCAATAACTTGCAGTTGGTGAGAAGTTTCCGAGTCCATATAAATATAAATTATTTCTCAATAATACAACCTCATCAAAAGAAGGCATAAACCAATCAGAATATCCATTATCTAATTCTACACAATATTTAGGACAACTACTACCAGTGTAACCAGATTGATTTAAAATTGCCATCGTATTATCATAACCACTTCCAACAGTTGACAATGTATTACCATTAAGTACTGTGGATAAATCTGAACTTGTCCAAGGTCCTGTACTATCTTCAATGCCAGCATTTGGAAAAGATTCTAAATAAGTCCAACCATCAGTAGATGAATTTGGATTAATATAAAATATATAACCACCACCAGGTCCAAAATCTCTTAGATTATATTCTGTTGAACCTGTTGTTGAACCTGTAGTTGTTTCTACTTTACCTATAAATAAAAATCTATTAGCCATATTTAATTTCTTATAATTTTCATTTTACCTCTTATTAATGTAGGCGAATCTATTAATGTTACTATTGTAAATTTAACTTGATCACCAGAACTAACCATATTTAAAGCAGTTGAAGTGTATGACTGAATTTCAGCATTAAATGTGATACCATCCAAACCTGTTATTGCAGTTGAATTAATATAAAAAGTGGTAGTGCCAGTACCAGTATCATCTTGTAAATACACACTGTCAATTGTGTAATTATAAACTGCATATAAATCCAAAATATATGTTTGTCCTGTTGTTGATAAATTTATAAATTCCCAATCCAATGTTTCTATTAAATTGGAAACATTTTCATTAACTGTTATACCTGATGATACATCAATATTATCAACATATAATGTACTATTTTGTGAATTATAGTAAAAATTATCATATGTCACACCTGTCACTAATCCATCTATCCCTGAACTGCCTGAGGTTCCATCTGTTCCTGAGGTTCCATCTGTACCTGAACTACCTGAGGTTCCATCAGTTCCTGAGGTTCCATCTGTGCCTGAACTACCTGAGGTGCCATCAGTTCCACTTGTTCCATCTGTTCCTGAACTACCTGAGGTGCCATCAGTTCCTGAACTACCTGAGGTTCCATCTGTTCCTGAACTACCTGAGGTTCCATCTGTGCCTGAACTACCTGAGGTTCCATCTGTGCCTGAGGTTCCATCTGTTCCACTTGTGCCATCAGTTCCTGAACTACCTGAGGTTCCATCTGTTCCTGAGGTTCCATCTGTTCCTGAACTACCTGAGGTTCCATCTGTTCCACTTGTTCCATCTGTTCCTGAACTACCTGAGGTTCCATCTGTTCCTGAACTACCTGAGGTTCCATCTGTTCCACTTGTTCCATCTGTTCCTGAACTACCACTTGTTCCATCTGTACCTGAACTGCCATCTGTACCTGAAGTGCCTGAACTACCACTTGTGCCATCACCTGTTGTTCCTGATAATGATTCCAAATAAATTAAATTTCCATCCATTTCTTCAATAGTAAGTTTGCTGCCTTTATTTGTTCTTGTTATTAGTCCCATATTATCTTTTTAATTTTTATTCAAAATAATTTTCAACATAATCATCATCAACATAACTATTTATAGTATTGTTAATAGATCCTTTACTACCACCGACAGAAGTAACGTACAATCTTTCATACATTTTTCTTTCTTGTAAAATATGTTGCCTATATGTTTCATATCTTTCAATTATTTCTCTTTCATTCTCTAATTGTGCTTCCTTATCTTTATGTATTTTAGCCTCAATTTTTTCTATTAATTGTTCTAAAGAGTGTATCATATTAATTATTTATTTTAATTTTGTATTCTATATATAAAAATAAAAAATAAATTTCTAAATTTATGATTCTGTGATAAAATTGAATAGAACTGAAAAAAGTATAGAAATGAGATTAATTAGATTGAAAAATAATTTTTTATATTAAAATTTTTTGTATCTTTGTACAAATTAAAAAATATAATAATAACTAAAAAAATCGAAAAAATGAAAAAAATTGCTGAATTATATGGGTAAAAAAGGCTGGAATTTTGAGCAGGCGTATGTTGTCACAATAGGTAATCAAAATGTATATCATTGGTTAATGAGTAAACAAGTTTTGGATTTTGATTCAGAAGTACAAAAAGAAATAGAAAAGTAAATTAAGATTAAAAAAACCTCTCAATTAATTTTGAGAGGTTTTTTTATTTTTATCCTTTTTAATTAAATATTCAATATATTCAGATTTTGATAATTCATTCTCTTCTGTAAACTTTTCCAAAGTTTCATTCAGTTCTTTGTTGATTGTGATAGACATTGTTCTTTTCTTATCTTTCTCTTCTTTTTTAGGTCTTGCCATATTTTTTTAATTTTTTTTGTACTTTTTATATCATTTTTTACTTTTTGAGTTTAAAATATTTATATATAGTAATAAAATAACAATTTAATAATGAAAAAAATTAAAACAAAAGAAGCAGTTTCAATAGCAATTAATAAGGATTTGTATGAATATTTAAAGGAAAATATTGAAAACCGTTCAAAATATATTGAATGGTTAATTTATCAGGATCTTAAAGAAAAAGGTAAATTCAAAAAAGAACTTTATATATTGTGAGAGAACATTATGTTTATGTTTATTTAAATACTCTTAAAAGTGGTAATTATCAGTATGGTAAATTCAATTTCGAACATGAGCCATTTTATATTGGTATAGGTAAAGGTAATAGAATAAATGATCATATTTATGAATCAAAAGGTAAATATGGCAAATTTAATAAAATGAAAGTTAATATCATTTTAAAGATTTTGAAAAATTGCAAAGACCCTATCAGGTATAAGTTATATGAAAACATAACAATACAATCAGCAAAAAGGTTGGAAAAATATTTAATAAAATTAATAGGAAGAAGAGATTTAAAATTAGGAACTTTGTCTAACCATACAAATGGTGGTGATGAAACTCCATTTTATGGTAAACGACATAAGAAAGATTCTATTGAAAAAATAAGAAAAACAATTGGTAAAAGTCGCAAAGGTGAATTAAATGCTAATTATGGTAATAGTTGGACTGAAGAACAGAAAACTCAAGCATCAAACAGACAAAAAGAAAATCATAAACATTTAACAGGATATAATAGTCCATCACGAAGAGTAGAAGTTAGAAAGAAAATATCAGAAAGTAAAATGGGATTAAAAAATCCAAATGGTTGTTTATGGGAATTGATATCTCCTATTGGAGAAAAATATATAATTGAAGGTGGTATTAAAAGAGAATTAAAAAATTATGATTTAAATTATCAACAATTTGAAAATTGTGAAGTAATAAATGGATATAGATATAATAAAGTTAAAAAAGGTTGGAAATTAAAGAAAATATATTTTTTATATTAAATATTTTTATATCTTTGTAAAAAATTAGAAATTATGTTAAAAATTAAAGGAAAATACACAGATGCGTTAATAACGATTGATGATATTGAAGAAGCATGTTTACAGCAAGTTTACGCTATGACTAACCATGTGGCTTTTGATGGTAAAATTGTTATGATGCCCGATTGTCATGCAGGAAAATCTGCACCAGTCGGATTCTCAATGCCTTTGGGAGAAAAAGTTTTACCCAACAGTATTTCTGTAGATATTGGTTGTGGAGTTTTGTCTGCTAATGTAGGTAATCAAGTTTCTTTAAATAAAGATAAATTGTTGAAAATTGATGAATATATTAGGGATGTTGTTCCTATGGGAAATAAAATACACCAAAGAAGTTCAATTCCATCAAAATATTTTGAGAAGAATTTCAAATTTGATGAAGCAACAGAATCTGCTCGTAATTTTATTATGAAATATAATAAGAAGTTTAACACAAACTTTGATTATGTGAGATATTCATATGATTGGTTTTTGAAGAAACAAAAAGAAATTGGCATGAAGCAAGATGCAGAATTGGCTGTTGGTACTCTGGGAGGCGGCAATCACTATTGGGAAGTAGGTGTGTCAGAAAATACTGGCGATATTTGGATTACTGTTCACTCAGGTTCAAGAAATTTCGGAAAAATGATTTGTGAGTATCACCAAAATAATGCGAAAAGCATATTAGATAACAAAAGAAAAGTCGTTTTAACTGATAAGATTAGGGAAATTAAAGAACAGTTTCCAGGAAGAGACATACCTAACGAAATTAAAAAAGCAAAACAGGATTTAGGTTTAGATTTTGATTTTAATATCAATGGTATGGAATTTTTGGAAGGACAGGACGCTATCAACTATTTTATGGATATGATTTTTGCACAGAAATATGCAGATTTTAATAGAACAAGAATGATAGAACTTGTTGTCAACAAATTGAATATTAAAATTTTAGATACTATTCACTCAATTCACAATTTCATCAACTTCGAAGATATGATTATTCGCAAGGGTGCTATTTCTTCATATATTGGTGAAAGAATGGTTATTCCATTAAATATGGCTGATGGTATGTTAATTTGTGAAGGTAAATCTAATCCTGATTGGAACAATTCAGCTTGTCACGGGGCGGGTAGGATTATGTCAAGAGGTGAAGCGTCTAGGAAAGTTGACTTGAAAGATTTCCAGTTTAGAATGAAGGATGTAGTATCTACAAGTGTGTGTAAAGCAACTTTGGATGAATCCCCACAATCCTACAAGAAGAGTGCTTTTATTGAGGCTGCAATTGCTCCAACCGCTAAAATTTTAGATAGAGTTAAACCTATCTTAAATTTGAAAGATAAAGGTGAATCTATGACTTGGAAAGAAAAAAGGTTAAAAGCCAAATCTGAAAAGGATGAAACTAAAAATCGTAAACAAATGAGAAAAATGAGAGGTAAGTAAAATTACCTTTCATTTATTTATATGAAAAATTGAATATAAAATGAAAGAAGATTTGTGTGATAATGAAATTGCAGCAAAAGATTGTGAGAAGAATGTAATATATTACATTACAGGTGCTTGGTATGGTTATATGAACACTCCTGTCAAATTACATTCTAGGTTTAAAAATAACAAAAACAATAAGACATATCAAGAATTTGTGTTTAAGAGTTTAGATAAGAAATTGGATTTTGTTTTTACACCAGATGAAATATTATTTATTAATGAATTTAAAAAACTGTAACAAATTATAAATTATGAAAGAAAAAGAATTAGAAAAATTAGGATTTACTAAAGAGATAGTAACCGCAGAAGAAAGTGGTGATACTGACTTTTATTACTTTACTTATGAATTTTTAAATGGGTTTTGTTTAATATCAACAACTAATGATGATGGTGAAGATTTTGGTGTTGAATTATTTAATGAAACTGATTTTTTCTTTTCAAATGCTGAAGAAGTTAAGTTATTAATAGACATTTTAAAGCGAAATTCAATTTATGGAAGAAGCAATTGTAAAAAAGATATGTGAAATAATGAATGTGAAATATTCTCATTATGATAATCATAAAATGTCCAAAGAGTATTTTCCACATTATAAATTAGATTCTATACCAAAAATAGTTGTATATTCTGGTATGTCACCTTGGCAATTTACAATATTGGAAGATATGTCTATTGTGACTCCTATGAGTCCTTTTAATGAAACATTGATGGAACTTCGTGATATTATTCCTGAACTACCTGAGGAAAAAAGAGAACTATTAGATTCTGCTAAGGATGAAATGGAGAGAATAAAAATAGCTGAAAAATATCTGAAAGATAACAAATGTTCATTGATAATTAATGATGAATCAAAACCTATCAATTTTTAACTAACTTGACAATAAAATTAAGAGAATCAACTTGATTCTCTTTTTTATTTATTTTCATCTTGTTCTTTCTTATTAAGATATTTGGCTTTTTGCTTCTGTGCTCGTTTTTTAACGGATGGTTTTGTATATTCCATTCTTTCTCTGAGTTGTTCAGATACTTTCGTTTTACGATATTTAAATTTATATCGTTTTAACGCAATGTCTATATTTTCACCTTTTTTTACTTTTATTATTAACATAGTTGGTTATATATTGTTTTTTCTGGTTTGTTTTTTAATTTTCATTTTTTATATATAATAAAAAAAGTTTTTTGAAGTGAGTATTAAGAAATTTCAACCATTTTTAGAGTATAAGATAGATAAACCATCTTATTATACATCAACATCATCGTATCCAGAATTCTCAGTTAATTATGATAGTGCTAATAGTGATTTAGATGATGAACAAATAGTTAATACTATTGATAAATTTTTTAGTGATTTTGAGAAAAATTCAGATCCAATTAAAATTAAAAATGATGCCCACCGTAAATTTGGAGACAACTTATATAGATTATTGGAGTTAGATTCATTTTTTAAAGCATTAACAATAAAGAATAAAATAGATGGTAAAGACTCTGCTATCAAATATTTTAAAGGTTATATATCTGATTTACCAAGAATATTTGATAAGATAGATCAAGATTTCTCAAAATCGGATGTTAAAGATAAATTTAAAAAGGTAAAAGAACTAAAGAAAAAAACAAAAACTCAAAGAAAAATTTCTAAAGAAATTTTTAAAAGTGAACTGGATGCTCTTTCAATTGAGTTGGTTAAAATGACAGAATACATTAAAGATTCTGGTATGAGAGTATTAGTAACTTGTGACGGTAGAGATTCCGCTGGTAAAGGTTCTTTTATAAAATTAATTGAAGGTTTTACAAATGAGAAAATTGTTGATCATGAATGGTTTGGTATTCCAACACAATATGATCAACAACATTGGTTTGATAGATATGAGGATGTTTTGCCGCCTAAAGGACATTTAACATTTTTTGATAGAAGTTATTATAACAGAGCAGTTAATGACCCTGTTAATGGATTTTGTACAGAGGATCAGTATAAGAAATTTATTGAAGATGTTGTACCATTTGAAGAAAAAATAATTGATGGTGGTGTTACTCTTATAAAATTTTGGTTTTCAATTGAAAAAGAAACACAAGAATATAGATTTGCTTTAAGGCAAGCGAGTCCAATAAAATGGTGGAAGTTTAGTCCAAGCGATGCTAAGGCTGTTGATAGATATGATAGATTTACATTTTATAAAGAACAAATGTTTGCTAAAACATCAACGGATATTGCACCTTGGGTGGTTGTTGATATGAATGATAAAAAATTAGGACAGTTAAATGGTATTAGATATATATTATCTGTAATACCTTATCCAGATAAAAACCAAGATATAATTAAACCTTATAAATCAAAGGTTTATAAGGTTTAAAAAATAAAAATAAATTATGAAAAAGTTATATAAATTTACTCAATTTTTAAATGAAAAGAAAGAACCAGAAGGTGCTAATAAAGCAAAGAATGAAATTGAAAGAGATGCTAAAAAAATTGCATCTGAGATGTTTGATAAAACAAGAAATTTACATTTTGAATATAAAGATGGATTACCAAGTGCTGTAATATTTGAAGTTTCTGATAAAGATTATAAACTTGATTATAATGAAGTTTTGGCAATGGATTATTCAGAGAATGTTTTAAAGAAAAGAGCATATAAAGTTGGACTAAAGTTTAGTAAAAAGAATGAAGAGAAAGTTTCTGATACAGTTTCTAAATATATTATGAAATTTAATATTAAGTTAACCAAATCTGATAAAGTTAAATTTGATGTTGAAAGTGATTACTATCTTGTTTGGGAATTTGATGAAAAACCTACGGAAGTTATCAAATCAATTAAAAGTCAAAAACAAACTTGTGTTTGGGAAGAACCTAAATTGAAAATATTGAAATCGACTTGGGAGAAATTGGCGAGTGCTGAAGTCCGTGAATTGATTAAAAAGGCTGAAGGTATTAAGAAGAGAAACGAGTAAAATCAAGGAAGCAACATTCTATTAATATATAAAGAAAAAAGAATTATAATGAGAATAGATATTGCTCAACAAGCCGCAGCATTATTTGAAAGAATAAACGAATTGGAAAATACAATTTTACAATTAGAACGAATCAGAGATGGTAAATCTTTTAAAGTTTCAACAGTTTTTATTGATCCAAAGATAGGGGCTCAAGAAGTTGAGATAGAGTTAAAGGAAGGCAAATTAACAACTGAAATTTTTCAACAAAATATATTAGGCTATATGATAGATAATTTTAATGTTGAATTGAAGGAACTTAGAGACGAATTAGATGAATTAGGATAATTCAATATTTTTTACATTAAATGTTAATATAAAATAATCATGTTCCAGAAATATGTCTAATATGTATGGGACATTATTTTTTAATATTTCATCAAATTTTTGACAATTTAGTTTATCATAATTGATACCATCAACATAACAATAAATATCACCAGTTTCCTTATCTAATTCAATATTTTCTAATATTATTCCACATCTAGAAAGCAATTTTTCAAATTCATCAGAATAAAATTTCAATTTTGATTTTTCTTCTGAGTAAAAATAAAAATTATTTTCAAAGTCTATCATAATCTATTGTTATATTAACCTTTATGTATAGATCTCCTCTTGTGTTGTCGTCTTTGAGTAAACCTTTATCTTTTAATCTGATAAGTTCGCCTTCATTAGTTTTCTCAGGTAGTTTTATTTTTATTTGAGATTTATCCACATGAGTATATATTATTTCTTTACCTTCGATAGCGTCTTGAAAGTGAATATTTTTTGTGTGATGAAGGTTATAATTCTTAATTTCATAGTTTTCATCTTTAACAAAATTGATATTAACTATCAATGAGCCGACCTTTTCTCTATAATATTTCGAATGATGTCCAAAACCTCTATTAATGTTCTTTGTTGAGTTTCTGATGGTATATGTTTTTTCTAAAACAATTTCTTGTTCAGTAAGAATAACTTTTTCACCATTACACACTTTACAGGTTCCAGAGTATATTTTACCTTCACCTAAACAAGATTCACATCTAAAGCCATAAAGATCTTTACCTTTACCATCACAAACTTCACAACCAAAAGATTCACTATTTCTATCAAACCCTGTGGCTTTACAACTTGAACATTTTGCTCTTTTCTTATATTTAATTGTGATGGGTTTATTTTCATATATTCTTTTCAGATCAACATTCATATTTGCGACAATATCCAAATCTTCTTGGAAATCTTCCCGCTGTTGTCGTTGTGTTTGGTGTTGAAAGCCTCCCCTAAAAAATTGTTCAAATGCTGAAAAAGGATCGTGATTGAAACTAAACCCCCCAAAATTACCAAATCCCCCTCCTGTGAAATTTTTTCCGTGAGGACTTTGCGAATCATATCTAGTTTTCTTTTGTTTATCACCTAAAACTTGATAAGCTTCATTAATTTCTTTAAATTTTTTATCATCCCCGCCTTGCTTATCGGGATGGGTTTCGTTTGCCTTTTTTCTATATGATTTTTTGATGTCAGCATCAGTAGAATTCTTATCTACATCTAATATATTATAATAATTTTTATTTGGGTCCATATTATATGTATTTTATTTGTTGAGTCTTATTTATAAAAAAACTCCTATCTGTTTAGATAGGAGTTTTATATATATTTAGTTGAGATAAGTTTACAGTTCCCCCATTAGTTTCATAATGTGTGCCATTCTGTTTCTCCTTGTCAATTTAGTATAAAGTTTAGTTTTATCCTTTGCTAGTTCGGCATAAGTTACTATAGGTATACCATATTTTTTCGCTTTACCCATTTTACCTGTATTTGATGAATCGTCATCCGTAACCAGCAAGTCGGTATTTTTTGTGAGTGTTGTGTGTGTGAATCCGTGTTTTGTCATAAAATCAACAAAATCTTGTTTATATGACCATCCTTGAAATTTGGGTGAACCTGTCATTTCAAATGTAATTTTATCTTTAAATTCTGGCATGTTTTTATATTTTATGGTTATACTTATCGCAAAAGTATAAATAAAAACATTATAAAAAAATTATTTTATGATTTTTTTGAATCTAACTACTGGAATATAGTGTTCTTTTTGTATTGTATATCCATTTCTTTTTTTGAGTTTTCTATCATCATATTCAATATTTAAATTGATCAAATTTACATTATAGATATCTTCCCCAGCAAAATTATTGACATTTTGTTGTACACTACTGGTACTGTTGTGGTTCATAAAATATGAGAAAACTCCATCTTCTTTTAAGATATATTTTAATTTTTTTAAAAATTTATCTAGAGTTGAGTTATATTGTTCATACAGAAAAGGATCAAAATATATTCCGTCAAATTTTTTACCTTCTTTAATAAATCTATCAACAGATTCTAACCAACTTTCATTTAACATTTCAACATTTTTATCCCAACCATTTTCTATTGCTTCTTTGAATAATTGTTTGTGTGGTTCGATAATTGTGTGAGATGTAGGGTTTTTTAATTGTATGAAATGATCTATTATACCTAATCCAAAACCAACATTTAAAATATCACCACCTTTGTTAGCAACAATTTCTGCCGCAACTTTCATTATTGGTTCTTCATAAATACTCATTATTACTGATCCGTATTTATCTATTAGAAATCCATCTTCATATTCTAATTCTGAATTAATGTAATTTTCGTATGTTAGCATATTATTTAGTATATTTATAGTCACCAAATCTAACCACATACATTTGGTCATATGTTTTATCTTGTTCGTGAGAAAAGTTTTCTTTTTTCTTTAAATCTTTTTTCTTTTTCTTTTTCTTTCTTAAATCTAAAGTTGATTTTTTGGTGTGTGTTCCTAATATTTGTCCAATATCACCAGAACCTGGTATAGAATCTGAAACTGAACCTGGAGTTTCACTTGGAATTGCAGAAGTGACGTTACCCATTCCGTTCATATTGCCCATTGTTGCTGTGGCATCTTCTATAAATAATTTAAAATTTTTTATCATAAATGTTGTATTAGTTTTTCTTTAATATTTTCATCAAATTTTATTCTTAATAATTTAATATTGTTTAATTTACAATATTTATTTTTAATATTATCATTAATTTTAATATCTTCTGAATAAAATTTAGTGTTTATGTTAAAATGTTGCCTACCATCATATTCTATACACATATTTAAATCATAAATATAAAAATCAAATGGTAATTTCAATTTATTTTTACAATCGTCAAAAGTTTTTTGATGTATGAAATTTATATTTTTATCTTTTAATATATTTTTTATAGTTTCTTCTCCTATAGAATTTATTTTACATTTATTACAACCTTTACCTCTTAAATGGTTTGTTGGTATTTGCTTAAATGTTCCATGCTCTGGACAAATTATTTTAACTTTTGTTCTATTATTTTCATATTGAACTAATGAATAATCATATTTACCATTATGTATTTTATTTGATCTTTTTATAAATTCACTATTAGACAATTTTACGTTGTTAGCACAATTAGGACAACCACAACCTTTTAAATGTTTTGTTGGTGTTTGTTCAAATATACCATGTTCTGGACAAATTATTTTAACTTTTGTTTTACTGTTTTTATAATTAACTAGTGAGTAGTTATATTTATTGTTGTGTATATTTAGTGATTTTTTAATAAATTCTTTATTATTTGATCTTTGTTTTTTTGATGAATTTTCTAATGCACATTTTTGGCAACCTTGACCTAATAAGTGTTTATTTGGTGATTTTTCAAATATACCATGTATTGGACAAATTATTTTAACTTTTATTTTATTATTTTTATATTCAACTAGTGAATAATCATATTTATATTTAAATAATTCGTTAGATTTTTGAATAAATCTATTTATGTTTTTCATCTTTATATTTTTTATTTTTCCTAAAATATCTTTTATATTTTCGTTTTTTATCCTTATAAGACTTGCTTATGTCGTCAACACCTTTTGGTGTAAATTGAATACCAGGATTTCCATCATTTCCAGACACTAGGTAACCACCTTGATCTCTTGTTGATGATGTATCACCAGCCGAACCAGAAGTGTTGTTAGGTGTTACTTCAACGCTCTCTATAAATAATTTAAAATTAGTTATCATACACTTATATATTCGGATTGAAAAGTAATTTTTTATATATAGTTAAAAAGAATCTCAATTTGATGAAGAAAATATTTGAAGAATATGTAGAATCAGCCGATTATATTATATCTGTGTTCTTTAAGGAACTAGAAGTACAAGTAAAAAAGTGGTTTGATGGAGGCTCTCTTGGTGCTTCAGGTTGTCAGTTAGTTCAAATAACTAATAACGAAATAATGAACCCTATGCAAAAATATCAAATGGTTGAATTTTTATCACCAGAGAATTATTTTCAAATTATGTTTATCGTTAGAGTAGATGAATTTACAGACGATAATGAGATTGATAAAGTGCATTTGAAAATTAAGAAATATACAGATAATGAAACGCAACAATTAGAACGAGAATTAGTCGAAGAAATTGATGTTGAAGATGTAAAAGAAGATTTTATTATTGATAAAATATCAGAACTGGATAAATCTGATGAAGAAGAACAAGAGGATGTTGATTTAAAAGATAATATTCATGATGTATGAAAGTAATTGCAAATGGTGTTGTATTAAATAAAGTAAAAATGTTAGATATATTTGAATTGGATCTTGGCGATAGTATGTTTGATCAAAAAACTGAGGCATTTTCAATAAAGGATCCATTTATTATAAAATATTTTTCAATGTTTGGTAAGCAAATATTAAAATATGGTAATATTGGTAAATTGTCTTTTTATCAGGACTTTACACTATCTGAAAGAGAATATTTTATATTTAATGATGAGAAACTTTACACAATACTATATGATAAAAATGAGGAAAAATTAACTATTGATGAGCATCTTGCAAATATAATTAAAGAAATTGAAGAAGTTGAAGGTATTTATATAGGTGAGGAAGAAACTCAACGTATGAAGAGTGCCCCTGATATTAGTTTACCTAAGGATCAATATATTCAAGAGATGATTAAAAAAAGAAATAAGAAATAATGGGTGGAGTGGATCCAGTAATAGATAAAATTGTTCCTAATAATCACGGAAGAGATTTGAATAAAACTCCTGGAGGTGCACAATTATATGATAATAATGTTGTAGATAATAATACTATTCAAGTTGAAGATTATGAACCAAATATCCCAGGAATGGAATATATTGATCAGATTGATACTACAGAAAGAAACCGAAAATCATATCCAATTGGAACACCTTTATATAATAATAATGTTGTAGATAATAATACATTAAACGATGAAACATTATTTAATGGTGTTGGTGTTAATAATACATTAGATGGTGAGACATTGTTTGATGGTGTTGGTGTTAATAATACATTAGATGGTGAGACATTATTTGATGGTGTTGGTGTTAATAATACATTAGATGGTGAGTTTGTCTTTGTGAATGAAGATAATGAGCACCTTTTAAATGGAGAGCAACTATTTGAAAATAATGATGAAGATAAATTATTAGATGGTGAAATTGTTTATGTGAATGAAGATAATGAGCACCTTTTAAATGGAGAACAACTATTTGAGAATAAAGATGAAGATAAATTATTAGATGGTGAAATTATTTATGAAAATATTGATTATGACCGAAAAATGGAAGGAGTCTTATTCGAAAATGTTGACAAAGATAAATTATTAAATGGAGAACAACTATTTGAGAATAAAGATGAAGATAAATTATTAAATGGAGAACAACTATTTGAGAATAAAGATGAAGATAAATTATTAAATGGAGAACAACTATTTGAGAATAAAGATGAAGATAAATTATTAAATGGAGAACAACTATTTGAGAATAAAGATGAAGATAAATTATTAAATGGAGAGCAGTTATTTGAAAATAAAGAAAGCAATAAAACCTTAACTGTTAATGATTTTGTTTATGATAACATCATAGATTATAAGAAACCTACTTTAAATAATCCCTCATTATATGATAATGATAAAGAGAATTTAAATACAATAACAGATAAAATCCTTTATAATAATGATCCTGAAAATAAACCTAAATTGGCTGAAGGTAGTGTTTATAATGTTGATAGTAAATTAAAAAAAGATATCAATTTAGGTGAAGTTTATAAAATGGAAAATAGTGTTAGGAGAGAAACTAACTTGGGTTCTATTTTTGAAACTGAACATTACAATAAAAGAGATATTGAATTAACTAAATTGTATGATGTTGAAAGTGAATTGGATTTAGAAGAAAAATCTGAGATAAAAAAACAAAAAGAAACATTATATAGTAACACAAATGACACGAAAGAAAAATAATAAAATATTATGTTAGACATTAAAGATATTTTCTTAAATTCGGACGAGTATTATCACACCGAATTCAATAAAACTATAATATATTTACACCATACTGCAGGTGGACATCGACCAGATTGGGTTGTTGGTATGTGGGATAAAGATTCAAATTCTGATGGCTCAATTAGACGAATTGCAACATCTTTTATAGTTGGTGGTAGAAGTACAAGAAATGGTGAAAGTGAATGGGATGGTGTGATTGTTAGATGTTTTCCTGAAAGTAAATGGGCATGGCATTTAGGTGCCAAAGGTACAAAAGGTACATTTGATAAAATATCGATAGGTATTGAAATATGTAATTATGGTCCTTTAACAAAAGGTAGAGATGGCTCATTTTATAATTATGTAAACACTATAGTACCTGAATCTGATGTTATTGAATTACCTAATCAATTTAGAGGTTTCAAATATTATCATAAGTATACCGATAAACAAGTGGAGTCGGTTAGAGAATTATTGCTTTATTTATCATCAAAATTCAATATTAATCTTAGAATGGGGTTAAGAGAATGGATTGAAAAAGAATCTTTAGTTATGCCTACTGGAATATCTATTATGGAACAACAAAAATGGTTGAATAGATATGGATTTGTTGGTAGAAATGGTAAACCATTAGGAGAAGATGGCGTTTGGGGAAATAATACTGCTTGGGCTGTACAATCGATTGGTAAATCGGCATTTGAATATAATCCATTAACATTAAATGGTTATCCAGGTATCTGGTCTCATGGTAATATTAGAACTGATAAATATGATGTGTCACCTCAACCTCATCTTATTGCAATGTTAAAATCTTTATAAATTAGACGGGTATAATACTTGTTCCTATTCTATCACAATATTGTGCAACTTGTGCAATTTGTGCGTTAGTTCTTATTCCTCCACTAAATTTTATCTTAGTGTCGTCAGGAGTAATTTTTCTTATAAATTTAACTTTTTTAACTTTATCATCAAAGTCACCATCATTTGGTAATTTTCCTGTGGATGTCATTATAAAATCAACATTAGCATCAACACATATTTCACTAACTTGTTCTATTTCTTGAAAACTTAATGCACCTATTTCAATGATAATTTTAACAATTTTTCCTTCTTTATGTACATATTCTGAAATACTTCTAATTTCATCTTCAATAGTTTCAAATTCCTTTTCTTTTATAAGTTTATAATTTAATACAACATCAACTTCATCTGCACCATTCACAAGTGCTTTATCAATTTCTTTTATCTTTTCTGTGGATGAACTACTACCTTTTGGAAAGTCTATTGTAGCAACAACTTTAATATCATAATTTTCAAGAAATGATGATACAAGACTAACATATTCTGGTAATACACAAACAGAATATACTTTTTTTTCTTCAGCAACAGAACACATTTTTTTAATATCATCATTTGAGAGAGTATCTAAATTAGTATAATCAATTATTTGATAGTAATTTGTGTTATTATTCTCATTAATATATTCATTAAATTTCTTGATTGTCATTTTATATTACTATTTTTAATTTATATCTTATATATAAAAATACACACATAACTTTTTTATTTCCAAAAAAAAAGTTTATCTTTGCATTACATTTGAAATATATATAATATAAATAAAATCTAAAAAATGAAGAGTATGGTAGTATCAAAGTTTTATTCAAGATTAGAGAAACTTGGTTTAAAGAAACATAAATGTTCTGAAGAAGAAATTAAGTATCTTGAATCTATGAATGAAATTGAACAGTGTGATGCACTTAATGCTGAAACAGATTTTATTATTGATAGATTATCAATTAAAATGAAGATTTCTTTCCTCGTTGCCACAATTTTACTTTTTTCTGGTGTATTTTTCCTACAACACAATATGATTTGGTTATTTGTGATATCTTTACTACTTACTGGTAGTATTTTAATAGTCGCAAATAGATTAAGAAGTAAAATTCAAATACAGAAACTCACAAGAATTATATTTGATGATGTGAGAAGTGGAGTTTCACAAAAAATGTTTAGATAAAAAAAAACTCTATCTTAAAAAGGTAGAGTTTTTTGTATATAAAGGTATTCAGGATTAATATCCACTTTTAGGTGATCCAACATCTGCGAGTAATTCGTGTGAATAACGAGCAGTATCAATCCACTCACCATTAGTCCATTTTGGGTGACCTTGTGGATTTTTTACAAAAAATTCAACATACTTTTCAGCTTTATTTGGATCTTCTTTTTGGAACGTTTCATACGCTTTTCTTCTAATAGGGTGACTTAGGATGGCTTGTTTAGCTTCTTCAAATTTTTCTCCTTTGTTTTTAAAACCAGCACCTTTTCTTATCTTATTTCCTAATTCGGTATCTGTGAAAAAACCTTCATCTACTAATGTATCGAATGATTTAATGTTATTTAGTTTTTCAACTACTTTTTTACCAGGTTGATTTTCAACTTTCATGTCAAATTTACCAAAATCTTTGAACGATATTAAGTTATTTAATTTATCCATCTCTATTTAAATTCTTTTTTTGTATATATTAATATATTTTTTCATTTTTTACTCTATTATGTTCAATTCTAAGTTTTTTTGTTTTAAAATATCACGCAATTCATCTTTTTCTAATGTTTCTTTAAATTCGTCTGTCTTATCTTCGATGTTTTGTAATATCCAATTATTACCAGAGTTTGATGTTTGATATACATATTTTACTCCATCATCATCAATTTCGATAGTTCTTGATGTCATTTTTTCAAAAAAGTTTCTAATATTACCATTAACTTTATACATATATACATCACTCCAACCAAGATTTTTCTTAGAGTATTGAAGTATTATATATTTTGGTGTGTCAATTTTTGGTATATCTCTATCAATCAACAAAAAATATTTTATATTATATTGTTTCTTTAAGAAATTTTCCATATCTAATGTGGATGCTAATTCACTCTTTTTGAGTTTTTTACTATATAGTGCCTTATTAAAATCACTATCATTATAGATAAATTCAATATCTTTTTCAATAAATTTGTCTTTATTAATGCCAAGTGTGTAGTAAAACTCGACCTGTTCTGCATCCACACTTTGTAATAATTGTGCAATACCTGTAGATATGTTTTCATTTAAAAACTCTTTATACTTCATTAACTTCATAGTACACTTATATATTAAAAATTAAAACTAAATAAGAATTTTCTTATAAAAGAAGTAAATAAAAATAGAAATATGTTTAGAGAAGCATTAACTTATGATGATATACAAATAATTCCAAAATATTCTGATGTTGAACATAGATCAGATTGTGATATAACTACAAAATTAACAAAAAGGTTCACTATTAACAAACCCTACGTTTCTTCTCCAATGGATACTGTTACTGGCGGTGAAATGGCACTACGTATGATGCAATTGGGTGGTGTTGGTTGTATTAATAGGTTTCTTAGTATAGAGGAACAGGTTGATGCTGTTAATATGGTTCAACTTGAGAAACGAGAATTGATGAATGACTATTTACCACCTGGTTCTTTTCCAATATGTGCGGCTATTGGAGTAAATGAATCAATTGTTAGATTAGGTAAATTAGTAAATGCTGGAGTAAATGTTATTCTAATTGATGTTGCTCATGGGAATACCAAATTGATGAAAAATGCAATCGAAAGAATTAAGAAAACTTATCCTGATGTAGATGTGATAGCAGGTAATGTTGCGACTACTGAAGGTGCAGAAAATTTATGTAAATGGGGTGCAGACGCTGTTAGAGTCGGTATTGGTAATGGTTCATTGTGCGAAACTAGAATTAGAACTGGTGTTGGAATTCCACAAGTTACCGCATTAGTAGATTGTATTAAAATTTGTGATGGATATGGTGTGCCAGTAATTGCTGATGGTGGAGTTCGAATGATAGGTGATGTTGCTAAGGCTTTGGCTCTTGGTGCAGATACCGTTATGTTTGGATCTATTTTTTCTGGAACTAAAGAATCACCTGGAAAAATTCAAAAAACAGGTCAATGGCCTGACGAACAACTATTTAAGAAATATAGAGGTTCGGCTTCATTAGAAGCAAAAGTTGAAAATAATTTAGATGAAAAAAATGTTGAAGGAAATTCTAAATTGATAAGATACAAAGGTAAAGTTAAAAGGTTAATAGATGATATTGATGAAGGTTTAAAATCTGCAATGTCTTATGTTAATGCGGACAATTTGAGTGAATTTCGATCAAATTCCGATTTTGTTAAAGTTACACAAAATGGAATGATAGAAGCAAAACCGCATTTACTTTGAAAAAATAATAAAGAAAAATGAACAATCCATTTGATTTCTTTGATGAAATGTATTGTGTAAATCTTGATGAACGAACTGATAGGTGGGAACATGCACAAAAAGAATTTGAAAAGGCTGGAATTAAAGATAGAGTACAAAGATTTTCAGCAATTCGTGATAATGATGGTAGGATAGGTATTATTAAATCTAATCTTGGTATTGTAAAATTAGCAAAAAAGAAGGGCTTAAAAAATGTGCTTGTGTTTGAGGATGACGTAGAATTTATTGTAGATAATCCTCAAGAAGTGCTTGCTGAATCATTAAGTCAAATTGGTAATTTAGATTGGACTCTATTTTACTTAGGTGCCAATACACACAATAAGTTAATAAAGATAAAACCAAATCTTATATTATTGAAAAATTCATTTGCTGTACATTCTATGGCGTATAATGAAAAATCATACGACACTTTTATTAAAAGATATGAGGGTGTTAATAGAATAGCAAATATGAATGATATTCTTGACGTTTATCTTGCACAACATTTTCAAGAAAAATATATATGTTTGATGGTTAACCCGATGATGACAACTCAGATGAATTCGTATTCGGATATAGAGAAGCGAGTGGTTAATTATGATTTCATAGAAGAAAGATTCAAAAAAAATATTAATTAATGGATAAAACAATAAATTTGACACTTTCAAATGATATATTTGAAAGACAAGAGGATGTATATGCCTATGTAGAATTTGGTAAGTTTACAAATAGGTTTTCTATATCACAACAGATAATATCGGATAAGTTTTGGAATTTTTTAAAAACTGAATATAATGTTAAACCTGAGAATATGATGGTTCATTGTGATATACAAAAGGATATAAAAGGTAGGGAAGAGCGAAGTTATAAGTATGTTGTAACTCTAAATAAACCATATAAAGTGATGTTTATTTTTTATGATGAAAAAAAGGTTATTGATTCGGAGTTATATGAAACCCCTGAAGAACAAGAGGATAAAATATTTGAAATGTTAATTTATTTCCAGTCAGATTCGACTGATTTTGTCAATAATGATATTTTACCAAAACTTGAAGAAATGACATACCATCCACCAAAAAACAAATCATTTTTCCTTATTTCAAGAGGTAATTATGGATATGAACTTCGTAATGCTACCGTTAAGGATCTTGATATTAATTTGAAGATGAATTATGGTGAGGAATTTATTGATAAAGATAAAGAAATTATTAAAAAATTATCAGAAAATAAAAAAGGTTTGTTTCTATTTCATGGATCACCAGGTACTGGTAAGACAACATATATCCGTAAAATTATACACGATTTATCAGAGGAAAAGACTATTATATATGTACCAAGTTATATGATGTATGGTATTGCAGAACCTGAGTTGATTTCTTTTGTTTCTAAATTTAAAAATACTGTTTTACTTTTAGAAGATGCCGAAACAATCTTAACAAATACTACTGAGGATAGAGATCAAGCAGTTACAAATATTTTAAATATGAGTGATGGTTTATTGAATGATTATTTGGATATGCAAATTATTGCTACTTTAAATGTGGAAAAGAAAATAATTGATGAAGCACTTTTGAGAAAGGGTAGATTGATGGTGAACTATAAATTTAAAAAATTAACACCTATACAAGCAACTGATTTGTCTAAGTATATTGGTGCAAATAAAAAATTTACAACTGCGGCAACTTTAGCAGAAGTTTATGATGATAAGAATGGAAAACAATTAATTGATTTGGCTGATGTTGATGATTCTACAAAAGGAATGGGATTTAAAATTAATAAGAAATAGTACTTACATAAAAAAAAGAGAAAGTTTTAACTTTCTCTTTTTTTATGCTAATTATTTTTAATCAATTCATTATATAGATTAACACAATTTTGAATATTTTCAATTGTGAGAATAGTTTGAGGTGTACCAACCTCAGGATAAAATATAATTTTTTCAGGTTCAATTATAATAGTATCATAATACGATATTTTAATTTTGATACATTTACCTGATAATATATATCTTTCAATTTCTCCTTTTTCAATTATGTCAGCTTTTAAAAATTTTAGGAAAAATTGTATTTGATCATCTGACAATGTTGTGAAATCTAATAACATTTTAATTGGTTTAGTTTTTCTTTTCGTTGTTCTACTATTTTCTTTCTAACAATTTCGTTTATTTTATTGTTTATTTTATCTTCAATATTTTCATCTTTATTTACACTAAATGATTCTTCATTGCCGTCCAAAAATTTAAACATAACTTTTGGTTTCCAAGAAGCCTCAGATATTGTAGAAATACTTTGTATTCCCAATTCCAATAAATCTTCTGTAGTAAAATCCCTAAAATTTACTTTACCTTTTAAATCAATCATGTTTTAATTTCCATTTTTTAGCCATACCTCTTTTAAATAATTCTTCAATAACATTTTTTGTTGATTTCTCATTACTATAACAATTTATGATGTTTTCTTTAACGTAATCCAAACAGAAATCCATATACTCTTGTATATCTTTTTCATTTATTGATTCATAATGTTTCTTTAATAATTCTTTGTAATAATTATCCATTTAATTTTGTTATTTTTTCAAATTCTTGTAATAATCTATCTTTATTATCTATTTCTGATTTCTGTATATATTCGGATATCATCTCTTTCAATGAAACTGATTCGCCATCTAATTGTATCAGATCTCTATCTCTTTTAATATCATCATCCGTATAAGAAACATTTTTAAAATCATTTTCTGATAATAACATTTCTATTTTTAGTTTATTATCAACAAAAAGTTTTTTATTTAATGTGAGACTCACGTAGTTATTTAAAAATATGGATTTATCTATTTCAAAATCTTCATCATCATTTATTGTAATTTTTTTAAATGATGGACTTATTTTATTAAGAATAAATTTATCTTTATTAGTGTGTGTTTCTAGAACAATAAACCCTTTCTTTTCATCTTTTTCTAAGTTGTATGGTGAACCTAAAAATTTAATATTTTTCATAACACCATTTTTATCATAATAACCACAATAACATTTTTGAAATTTTGATAATTTTTTAAGTATTGAATCTCTTTGAGGTGTATTAATATCAAAGTGAAAAAAACAATAATCAGAATCAAATTTGTCAATATCTTCTACTTTACTATTACTTGGTAACATTGCGAATCTTTGGTCTAATAAAATTTCAATTTCTTTAGGTTCTGATATTATTTCAATATCTTTAATGTTGTTTAAGATGGTTTTTGTGTGTGTATCATTTTCACCGTTTAAAATATAGACTGGTAGTATTGAACTTATACTCTCAAATGTCTCCTGAATGAATTTTAAGACTTCTAAGTTGATGTTTTTGGTATTTGATAGTAGATTACCTAAGTGTACTAATATGTCGTTATCGCTCTTATTTTGCTTTAAATAAGGTATAAATTCGTTGTTGAAATAATAATCCATATTCTTCAACCATTCTTTAGTTGTAAGGTTTTTTGATATGTTAAATTGGGTATTGCTGATTATAATTATCTTGCTCATCTATTTGGTCTAATTTCTTTTTTCTTATATCTTTTTGTCTAAGTGATTCTAAATTTATTGGATGTTTTATATAATCAATACCCTCTTTTCGTCTATAAAGTTGTCCAGTCTTTTCATCTCTACCAGATTTTTTACCTGTTACTTCTTCGTAAAAGAAAATTTCATTATTTTCAAAATCTTCTAAATTCTTACATCCCCTATAGTTTTCTAATTTATCGGTTACCAATTTACCATTGATAAAAAACCATTTGGTTGTGCCGAAAAATGGATCTCCATCTTCTTTTTCTTTATGTCTTAATTTTGCAGGTCCGTATAAATTATGTAATAGTCCATTTTGAAGAATATATTCATACCCATCAAATAATAATTTTGTTATAGTTCGTTTATTGTGTTCTAAAAAATAGAAAAATTCATTAAAATTTTCAAATTCTTGTTTATATCGTCTTTCTTCACCCATATTAACACAGAGAAATTTATTCCAAGATATTTCACATTCTATTCCAAAATTATATTTTATCATTTATCTTATCTAATTTTTCTTTTCTAATAATTTTAGCACTTTCTTTAGTATTATAAAATCTATTTATATCTTTAGTATCAATTACCCCCAAATTTCTATTTTCATCTTCTACAAATATCATAAATTTGAAACTATCTGTAATTTTTAGTTTTGTGTTTTTCTTTATGATCTTAGTAGGCATACCTTTACCTACTGATTCATTAACATCTTCTTTGGAGATTATAATAGTTTCTTTTTTATATTCATCCCACCAATACATATTATCTATCCGTTCTGTCCAATCGTTCAATTTGTTCCAATTTCTTTTTTCTGACTATCCTTTTAAATTCAGGGTGTCTTTCAATTTCATCATCTATCATACTATCAATAAACACTTCTGAATTCGGTGTTTGCCATTTTAAATCTTCTATAAATTCTCTAGTTAATGACATTAAGGTTGAGTATCCATTAATTGTTATTCTTAATCTTGGTGCCATTGTCGCTTCACTCATAGTATCTAAATCAATACCGTATGCTTTTCTTCTTTCTTCAGTCCATTTCATTTATATCTTCCAATTTCTTTTTCCTAACAATTTTTATTAATTCTGTTATATGTGAGTTAATTCTTTTAACAATAAAATCATCATATGGTGGACCACTTTTAAAATCTTCCATATCAAGTCTTGTCATTTTTATTGTAGATTCAACACCATTAAGTTCAAATGTTACTATTGGTGCCATTGTATCTTCATCAATTTTGTGTGATACTTTCATTCCAATTTTATCTAAATATTCTTTTTCGTATCTCATATTTCTTTTATTGCTATACAATCTAATTCTTCAAATACTTTATACCCATTTAATTTAAACCATTCCATCAATTTGATATTTTGTTTATCAGAGATATGATCAGGTTCATATATTATTAAACCAGGATGATAATTAAGAGATAATATTAAATCTGAGTCTATACCTTCAGCATCTAAATAGAGCCAATCAAAGTTTCCGTATTGTTCAAAAATATTGTTTATTGATATAGTCGTTCTAAAACTACTTATGATTTCATCTTCGTTTAAAAATTTTGAAATAATTTTCTTATCCACGGTATCTGTACACCCTTCTTTACCTTGAAACCAAGTAACATCTTTACCATCAGGTGTAACTATTTCATTTATAAATTTACAATTATTTAGATGAGAATAGTTTATTTTGGCTTCTTCCAATTGAAGTGAACTACCATCAACCATTACAACATCACAAGCATTTTCTATTACTGGAAATATCCATTGACCCCATAATCCATTATGTGAACCAACAATAAGTCCTTTAGTTCTATGTGGGGTATTTTTAATGAAATAATATAATGTTTTTTCTACAAGTGTGCCATTATTTTCAACTTGATATTTCCAATCTAATACTCGTTGTTCTTGAGCAGTATCAATTGTAAAATTGTATATGACTTCACCACCTGACCATTCAACCCAACAACCTTCATCTAATTTTCGAGTCCAAACTATTTTATTGTTAATAAAATTTTTAAATTTTACTACAAGAGGTAATTGTTCCTCATTAAAAATGTTAAATGTTGATAATTCTACCCGAGTTGTGTTTTCTGTTCTATTATATGTTATATCTATCATTTATCTTATCTAATTTTAATTTTCTAGCTTCAACAATACTTATAAAATCCTTTTCTTTATACCAAGTAGTTTCTACACCTTTATAATCTCTCACACCATAAAACATACCTGTATCTTTATGTGTTTCAAATGCTTTATTTGTGATAGTATATTCTTGCAATCTTTCTAATTTCCAAGCATTTGGACCATCTAAACCATCATCATTGAAACCAATATAAATAACTCTATCCCCTATCGTAAATTTGCTCATTTATTTGTTTTAATTTCGCTTCTCTAATTTTATTTTTCATCTTTTTTAAAGATGTTTTAGAATAAAAGTTTTCCATTTTATCTTGAAATTCTTGTTTTATTTTATATTTTTCCCTTTGAAGTTCTTTGCTCAATATAACGACATCATCTTTAGAATCAAAAAATTCATAATAATATTTTTCTTTAAATCTTTCATCAATAGGTGTGAAACCATTAGATTCACTTTCAATGTCAGTATTGAAAAGATATTTATTTGATATAAATATTTCACCATCTAAATATCCATAAAGCACAGAAGGAGATGAATGTGTATGTCTCTCCCATTTTTTAGGAAACCATATTATCCATTTATATTGTTTCATTTATTTGTTCTAATTTTAATCTTCTTTCTTTCTTTAATCTTTCTTTCACATTAAGTTGTATGTATCTTGGATCTTTATCAACTGTGACATATCTCAACATTCCATTACTCCTAATCATATATAAAATAAATATTTTATTGCTTTTATTAAATTCATCAACAAAGCCATAAATGTTTGTTTCGGATACTTGTTTAGTAATTGTAGTTAGTTGGTTATCATCTTGAAGATAATGCAAAATAAATGATGGTTGTTCAACTAAAAAAACATTCGTATTACTGATAATTTTAAAGAATAGTTCTAAATTTTTAAAATTATCAACATAATCAACAATATTTAACTTTTCATTTTGAAAACGATCATATTCAAAGCTATTTTTCAAAAATGTTATAAAATTTGTATAATAATCATCATAAAGTATTGTTGGTTTTCTTTGAAAAACGTTATTTTCTTTGAAAACCTTATTCATCATATCAAACATATCTTTATATATTTGTTCATTATTAGGTAGTTCCATTAATTAAATCAATCGCTTTTTGTCATATGTTCACAGATATCATTAAGCCATTTGTTTTTATAGCTATAAAAATAGCCACTACCACATTTAGTTTTAAATTCTGTTTTAGTTTTATATTTTAAAGCTTCTTTTTTACAATTTTCATAATTCCAATATCCTATGTTTTTATTACCTATCATATGTTCACAGATATTATTAAGCCATTTGTTTCTTTTTGCTGAGTTATAAGCACCTTTTGAGTTTTTATAAAAAAATTTTTTAGTTTTATATCTTAAGGCTTCTTTTTTACAATTTTCATAATTCCAATATCCATTAGGTTTCTTTTTTAGTATCATATGAGAACATATATCATCTAGCCATTTGTTTTTTATAGATGAATAGTATGCGCTACCGTTATTTTTTGCAAATTCACTTCTACTTTTATATTTCAATGATTCCTTTTTACAATTTTCATAATTCCATATGATTGATGTGCCTCCAACTCCCCCTGTTTTTATTTTGTTCAAAATTTTCCAGCCATTTTTTTTATAAAATTCTACATATTTATATTCTTCATTTTTTGCTTCATTTATTGGTAGATATTCTGTTAATTTTTTAATTTTTGGATTCTCGTTAATTTTAATCATATGTTCTTTTACTGTTCCTTTAAACATATGTTTTTTATGTCTATTATCCGTATTATATGTTAACCCAATATATATTGAGTTATCACTAAATTCATATGAGTATATACATCTCAAATACCTATTACCATAACAATTCATATGTGAACAAACATCAGCTATCCAATCATTAGATAATGATATTCTATAAGCTGATATACTTTTTTTATTAAATTCTGTCCTTGTTTTGTATTTTTTTGCAATATCTCTACATTCTTCTAATGTCCACTCATCTTTGCTTTTTCGTAAAGATATCATATGTTTAGTTATATCATCCAACCATTTATTTTTAATTGATGATGTATATGCGCCTGATGAATATTTTTTAAAATCTTTTTTATATAAATATTTTTGTGCCTCTTTTGTACATTCTTCTTTTGTCCATTTCATTTTATAAAAAGTGGTTTTTATTTATATATTAAAAATGTAAATGTAAAAAGGTAACAAAAACAATATCATTTTTTAAATATATAAAGTAAAAATTAATAAAATATATGATATTATATAAGGGTGATTGTTTAAATGTGATGAATAAAATAGAAGATAAAAGTGTCGATATAATATTGGCAGACTTGCCGTTTGGTGTGACACAAAATAAGAAGGATATTAGAATTCCTTTTGAGCCATTATGGAAGCAATATAAAAGAGTTATTAAAGATAATGGTCCAATATTATTATTCTCTCAAGGTATATTTTATGTTGATTTAGTTAATTCAAATAGAAAAATGTTTAGATATGATATAATTTGGGATAAACAATTGATTAGTGGATTTTTAAATGCAAACAGGATGCCATTGAGGGTTCATGAACAAATAGCTGTCTTTTATTCAAAATTGCCAACTTATAATCCACAATTTATATGTGGCAAACCATTACATTCTAAAGGTACATCATATTTAAATAAAGAACATAAAAATCAAAATTATGGTGATTTTGATATGGTTGATGATTCGAGAGCGGGCACAACAGAAAAATACCCAACATCTATTTTTTCTTTTCAAAAGCCACACCCTAGCAAGTCTCTTCATAGAACAGAGAAAAGTATAGAATTGTTAGAAGAATTAATAAAAACTTACACAAATGAAGGCGATGTTGTGTTGGATAATGTTATGGGTTCAGGTACTACAGGAATAGCTTGCCTTAACACTAATAGAAAATTTATTGGTATTGAGATAGAGTCTGAAACTTTTGAATTAGCACAAAATAGAATAAATAATCATAAACTTTAAAATAATTCACTTTTTAATTTACTCATCTGTTTACTTTTATTTTTTCTTGTTCCATATAATCAATATATAATTTCACACACTTTTCATATTCATATGCGGATTGCTTATAAATTTCTTGAATTTTTTCATAGTCATCATCTTCTTCTTCATCAAAACCATCATTACGACTATTATAGTGAATTTTAAGTAATTCTTCGCTAATCATCTATATCTTCTTTATATTTTTCCGCAGCTTCCTTTAATTTTTCATTTGGTTCTGGTGGATTTTCAATTGTTTTTTCCAAAATTTCTATATCTTTTTCCGTTAAATCCATTTCTTTCTTTCTTTTGTTTTCTTCTCTAGTTTTCTTTCGTTTTTCTAAGATTTCATCCCTTGAAACGATAAATTTAACCTTTGGGTTAGGTTTATCCTTGTTGTAAGACACGATCTCTACTCGTCTGTCAGATATATCAACATACTCTTGATTGATGTCCATACCCACGTATTTACGATTATTAAGTTTTGCCATTTTACAAGTGGTGCCTGCTCCACACATCGGATCTAATACAATATCACCTTCATTTGTCCAAGATAAAATATGATCCTCCGATAAACTTTCTGGGAACATTGCTGGGTGAACGTAAGCATAATCGTCCTTAGTTGTGTAGCCTTTACCAGCATTGATGTACCAAACATTATATCTTGTGCCATATTCTGCAACAGTAAATGCTTCAGATTTTTTTAAGTTGCCTTCTTTTGTTCTTGCAGAAGGTGTGCCAAAATTTTGGTGTCCTGACCAACGATTTTCTTTATCTTTAATTAAATTGACAGTATTTGGTTTACCCTTTGAAAATACAAACATATATTCAAAAACTTGTGAATATCTACCAGATTCTGGAAATGGTGGACCATTTTTGTGATAAATCATAGTGTCATAAATAGTGAATCCTATTTGTTGAAAATATAATGCCATTCTAAATGATGTGCCAGTTTCTCCACCATTTTTTACTTGATCGTTTACTACCCATACAACGATACCACCTTTCTTTGTTATACGATAGAGTTCTTGTGCCATTTCCTGAAAAGGAAATGAATAATCATCAAAAGTAATATTATCTTTTATTTTACCTTTATATGTTCTGAGATTATCGTATGGTGGTGATGTTACTGTTAAATCAATAACATTATCAGGAATTTGCTTCATCAATTCTACTGAGTCGCCAACTATATTTTTATTTATAAAATCATTCGGATATTTCATTTATGATATCTAATTTTTTTCTTCTAAGTTCACTTGGTATATAAAAATGTTTAAGTAGTTCAGAATATTCAAATTCAAGATCAGAACTATCATTAATTGATATAAAATATGCAGTTTTATTTTCTTCAAACCAATTATTTCTGATGTCATTTATTTCATATGAATTATGTTTTTTATACCAAATTATGGTATCCATACAATCACCAAAATTTTCTCTACAAACTAATTTATCACCTACTTTATATTTCATTTAATGATTTTTTTTTCTAAAAGTTCTAATGCTGGTGTGACGTTTAAATTATAAGGTTTATCAATATAAACGTCCCAATTCGCCATTTGCCAAAAATGGTAATTATTTCGTTCTAAAGTGTTTCTCCAAGAATAGAACATATGAGCTTGATGTTCATCTTTATCGCCATCAAAATCAATATAATTCATAATAGTAATTTTTACATCATTATGAATTATTTCTTTTACATACACACCTTCATAATCAGTTTTATCAAAGGTTTTTAAGTTGAAAAAATCTTCTCCTGTTACTATCACACTAAACTCTCCAGAACAATTATTAAAAAATTGATAATATTTGTTAAAATATTTTCTCTTGAATATTTTAAAAGGTTCAGAAAAATGTCCACCTCCAACACCGTTCCAATTCATAAAAAACAATTTGGATTTACCTATCGGTACTGTTGCAACATCAATAAATTTAAATAATTTTTGTTCTTCTTTTGTTAGTTGAGTTTTCTCATATTTAAACCAATCTTTTAATTTTAAATTTGGATACTTTTTACCAAATTCAAATGCTGATTTTAAATCGTTTTGTGTATATTCTAATTCCATTTTTAATTTTATTAAATTGTTAAATTCTTTATTTTATCTAATTTTTCTATTCTTATACATTTTATACAATTTCTTCTATGTTCCGCCACTTGTTGACATACATTTCTTTCCATCTGTGTTTTTCTTACTTCAGATGGATTTGTGTGTTCAACAAATAATATTTCTCCACATCTTGCAACTGATTGTACTCTATAAAGTGCATCTTCTTTTTCTCTTTGTTCTCTCATCCATTTGATATCTGCACATAATTTACAAGTTCTTTCATGTAAAAATGCTTGTGTAACAGCATCTTTTTCTAGTTCATTAAGTTTTTCTTTATCATCTGTATAAAGTTTGATGTCGTTCCTACAAGTAACGTTTACTTTAACCCAATATTTGCTCATAAAATTTCAACATTTTTTAATTGATCTAATTTTGCTTTCCTTAATAATCGTGTCAATTTAGATTGAATTTCATCGTAAAATACCTCTTTATCAGTATATTGTGCCATCAATTGTTTTATTTGCTTTTCTGCCTGTTTTCTAGATAGTTGTCCTACTGGAATAATAAATTTTCTTGTTGTGTTATGACCAGTATTGCTGTAATATGTTGAGTTATCAATTTTAAAATCTCTTACCCATTTTTTACCATCTAGAAAATAATAAGAACCTTCATATTCAACTTCTATGTAACCGTCTTTATTCTTCTGAAATTTCATTTAAATTTATAATTTTGTTTTTACGAACAACTTTATTGATTACTCCTTTATTGTCACCATAAGCGTAGTCCGTTACTTTATATAATGTTATATCATTTTCGACATGTAAGTTTAATGAATAAATACCTTTTTTAGGTCTACCTAAAAATCCAGCTTTGTGTAAATAGTTTACATATACTTTTCCAGTACTTCCAAGTGGAATATCTCTGGAACGAAAGTACTTTGTTTCATTAACAAAATCTTTTATTATTTGCCATTTAGATTCGTCTTCCATCATATTTACATATTCGTCAAATGTTATATTAACCATAATTATCAAACTTTTATTCAGTTGTGATATATTATAAGTATATTCATTAAATAAAGAATTGTTTATGAGATTTTGTGTTATAGGTGATATTCACGGTAGAGATTCCTGGATGGATTTTGTTGGTGAGAATAAAGATACCCATTTTATTTTTCTGGGTGATTATTGTGATCCTTATGATAATAAGATTGATGATAGTGATGCACTTGTAAATTTGAATTTGATTATAAATTATAAAAAGTCTCACCCAGATAATGTTACATTACTTATAGGTAATCACGATGCCCAATATATGTGGTATCCTAAATACCATACAAGTTCAGTAAACTATAATGAAAGGTTAAAAGAAACCATAAAAGTTTTTCAAAAAAATAAATCTCTTTTCCAATTTGCATTACAAAGAGATAATCATATTTTTGTACATGCTGGTATTAGTGTTTGGTGGTATGATGAACATATTGAGGTATTAAAATATTTTGGATTAAAAGAAGATAATTCAAATTTAGCTGAAGTGTTAAATGATATTGGAAATGATGATAAATGGAGAGATATTTTAATGCAAGTATCATCTTGGAGAGGTGGTGATTCTTATATAGGTGGACCAACTTGGGCGGATAAACGAGAATTAGAGGAGCCATTAGAAAATATTCATCAATATGTTGGACACAATAAGGTTCAAAATATATGGACAAAAGGTGACAAAATAAGTTCCATCACCTTTTGTGATATATTATCTGTAAGAAAAAAAGCATTTATTATAACAATATAGGATAGATATCTTCTATTTCGTTTGGTGTTATAGTATCAGGTAAATCATCTGGTCCTATTTTAACTAATTCCATTTCAATTTCTTGATCTAAAAGAGAATTATACTTTTCTATTTGTTCTTGTCTATAATTTAACATGTCTTGATATTTCGTCTTTAATGGTATTAAATCTTCATTAAATTTTTCAATATTTTCAATTTGAAATTCATCACCATTTAAAAGTGGGTCACCATTATCATCTTTAATTGAATGTGATTGACAAATAGCAAGTCGCTCTTGTTCAAATTGTAGAAATTCTTCAGTTGGTTTTATAACTTCATTAAGTTTGTTAATATCTTGTTCAATAGCTTTAATATTTTTTATTAAGGCATAAGAAAAATTTTTGTTGTCACTATGGTATCTAAGACCTTGCAATTTATTGTATAGATCAAAAAATTCACTTCTTTTCATCATTATAATGATTTTTATTTTTATATATTATGGTGTATGGGTCCTATTTCAATCAATATATAAAAATAAAAATAAGTTTTATGGGTGAGTTAAATGAAATTGACGAACTGATTGAAATATTAGAGTCAGCAAGAGTTGATTATTATAAAACTTATAGTAAGAATATTAAGGCGGCATCTATTAGGTTAAGAAGAAAATTAGAGGATGTGGCAAAGAAGTGTAGAGAAATAAAATTAGATGTTCTTGAATATCGCAAAGATATTATAGATCCGAGAAATAAAGAAAGATTTCCTTACATTGAAAATGTTGATGATTAATTATCAAGTCTAATCATTTTAAATCCCACAATTATTTGTTCTTCTATTGGTGTATCTTTATTATCACCTTCGGTGTCAAATGCTAATCTCCAACCATCACTTAAAAAGTCTGTGATAGATGCAAACATACTAAGTATTGAAATGCCTTCATTTTCGGTATCATATCTTGCTATACCAAACCATTCATTTTCTTTTTCAAAGTTTCTTAATACTTCCACATTATTTTTAACAGGAAATATTTTATTAAATTCTCCATATGTTGGTTTGTTTGGAATTAAACTCCAAACAAAATTTAGATGTTCTTCTAATTTTTTAATCTTTTCGTCCATTTATTTTGTTTAATTTTTCTTTTCGAATATATGAATTGTATTCTTTTTCAGAATGAAAAGTTTTATCATATTCAAATTGAACTTTTAATTTTTTTAGTGTATTCTCATTCCAATTAAAATCTAATTTATTTATGATTTTTATAAATTTGAAATTGCAAACAATTATTTGTTCTAATACTTCACCATTTTTATCGTGATAATTAAATATAACTTTTGGCAAATTAGTATTAATCAAAGATTCTATTATTTGTGATGTACTTTTTTTCCTTATATTATCATAATTGTTGTGAATGTGTGCAATATTGCCTTTTATTTTAAAACAATTTTCATTTAAAACATTCTCACCAAAGTCAATATCAACTAAATTGTTATAGATAGGTTCAAATAATAAAATTGGATTTGGGAAAAATGGTGATATTGGTTTATGTAAACTTGCCATTATATTGAAAATATTCTTTCATGATTTTCATCATATATAAGTATGATACAGCCTTGCCCCCAAATCCATTGAAAATAATAATTTTTATATTTTATAATTTGATTTGGAAAAACACAATCATCCTTAAAATCAATGTCTGTTATTTCTTCTCCTTCAATTTCAACTAACTTTAATAATAAATTAAATTTATTATTAGGATAAGGTTCATAACCTTTTTTATAACATTTATCACAATATTTGTCACCATGCTCTCTAATTATTCTTCCTATAAAATCATCAAAATCTCTTTCATCTAAATAGTGTTTGAGTTTTTGTGCTCTTTTATATTCAATATCTAATTTTGCGCTGAATTCTTCAGCAAAAATTTCTATTTTTTCTTTTATCTCAGGTTTTAAATCCCCATTTTTATCATATAAATGTTCTAACATGATTTTTAATTGTTTTTATAATTTAATATATCAAAATCTTTTTTTAAAGTTTAATATATAAGGTTACAATGAAGAAAATGTATTGTTGCTTTGAAGAATGGCAAGTGGAACAAATTGCGTCCAGTAGATATAGTATGGTATTTGCACGAAATGTTGCTCGAAAGATAGGTAGAGATATTATGAATTATATTAATACTGGATCATATGGCTCAGCATATAAAGTGGATGGATATAAAGTAATGAAAATTACAACAGATAAAAGAGAAGCGTTTACCGCAAATATGTTGATTGGTGAAAATACAAATAATATAGTTAAATATTATGAAGTGTATGAATTGGTGAGTTCCGAATTAAAAAAGCCAACATATGTATTAATAATGGAGTATTTGATTACATTAGTTGAGTACTCAGAAGCAGTAAGAGATTTTTTTGACTATTTTGCAGTGAATTATAATCAAGAAGATTTCTTTAAATATAATGAATTCCATCCTTCGTATATTAACTATTTTAAGACTAAATATTTTGATGAGTGTAAAATATGTCTTACGGAAAAGCAGGTTGATAGTTATATTGAAAAATTGAAACATATTGCAATAGAAACTAAGAAATATAATATTTACCCAGTTGATGTTCATTCGGGTAATATTGGTTTTAGAGTTGTCAATGAAGAATTGATATATTTTGATGTTGGTATTAATGAAAATTATACTGAGATTGAATTAAAAAAGATAATTGTAAATTAATATATAAATTTATGAAAAGATTTTCCAAATTAAATGAAGATATCAGTTCTTTCGAAGAAAAAATTACTGGTAAATATAAAAGCCTTAAAAGAGGTATTTTAGAATTAATTGATGGTACTATAAATAGTTCAGAAATGGTTAACTATCAAAATTTTATCAATAAGTATATTGAAGATTCTGATACTGTAATTGAAAATTTCGTAGAAGATAATGATATTTTTAATTTCTATTTAAAATATAAAGGCGATATTGATGAACTACTCACCGATAATGATTTTTTCAATAAAACTGCAAGAGAAAATGATGTCTTTAGTTTATATGATTATGTGATAGTTGGTACTAAAATTGCTGTGACTGAATGTATGGAAATTTTACAAGAAGAAATTTTTTAACATTCTCTTGGTGAACTAGGAGTATAATTTCTAGTATTTTGTTTAGTTGCAATTTGTTGATCATCAAGTTCGTCACCTCCGATTGTCCAAGTATTATGATTCTTAGGAACTACTGCATATTTGTCCCACGATCTTATATTTCTAACTTCCCAAGGTTTATATTCCCAATGCCATGTTTCTGATTTTACTGTTCTTACAAATCCAAAATTAACAGCATTTTTTTCTAACCATTTATACGCATCATTTTTACCTCCATTTGTCGATATATCAAATGCTATTCCATAATGGTGATACCCATAACCTGGTGGTGCAGTTACAGGTTTAAAAAGTTTTGAACTTGCGGTTTTTAAAAATGTTTCATCAGTTTTTTTGTTTGTTGGTGCATTTTGAACTCTTAAACGATATTGGTCGTCCCATAATCTATAAGCATCGTTTAATCTAAGTATCACACCATCAGATTTTGCCGCATCATACATTTTTTTAAATGCTGGGTAGTAGTCACTAATAACTATTTTATTTTGCACTTTAACTGCGGGTTTTTTACTAATTTCTACACCTTTATTATATATAGGATAATTTCCTATTGAATCTGGTAATGTAACTTTGGTTTCTTCAATTTCTTCAGGATTATAAACTTTACTTTTGGTGTTATATTTACCATCAATTAAATAACTTTGACCTTTATATTTTCCACTTGGAGTATTATTTTCTAATTCTTTTTGAGCTTCTATTGATTTTTCAAGATTATCAAGTTCTTGTCTATTTGCATCAGTCACAGTATAAATTTTTCCATCAATTAATCGTTTTTCATAAGAACCTTCATCAGGTGTGAAATTTGGATCATCACCATGAGATTCAGTTTCAGGTTGTGGTAATCGTGAAGTTGGTTTTGAAGATACTTCAATTTTACATGCCTTTTTATTTTGTTCTTCAATTCTTTGTAAAAGTTCTTGATTATCAAAATTGATAGTGTTATCAATTAGACTTTTATCTTCTTTTGATGTATCTGTTCTAGGATTTCTATCAAGTTTTGTAACTTGGTTATTATCGACAATTTTAACGTGATTAGAAACGAATGTTGGTCTAATTGCTTGATATTTATGTAACAATCCATCAATTTGAGGTTTTATTATTGGGGCTGATTGATTTCCTAATAATGATGTTGGTTGTAGTAATGTACTTACAAATTCATCAAACCAATCAAACCAATGATTACCTAATACTGCATCTTGTCCAGCGGCTCTGTCCCCTAAATTTAATAATTGGGTATTATCTTTTAATTCGTGATTTATTGATTCCTTATTAATTGTTATTTTGTTATAAAGATGATCAATTGTTAATTCATTACTATCCGCTGAAATTTGTGTTCTTTCATCAAAAAGTAATGCAACAAAATTGACATACTCATCATCACTTAACATATTTAGTTTATTTTCTAAATTTATGTTATAGTTTTCAGAATAGATATAATATGGGTCATAAAAATCATTAGTTAAGAATAAAATATTTACAATTTTACCAATTGCTGGAACTTTATATTCTTTACCTGCTAAATCCATAAATGGTGAAGCATAAGGAATATCGCTTAGTGGTATCTCATTATATAAGGACTGCACCCTAACTTTAATTCTACCTTTACGATTTGGATCATAATTATCTTCAACGATCCCCATATATAATTTCTTTTCAAATCTTTTTTCCATTAAAAGTTAGTTATATTTCTTACATCACCTTCCAAATCATTTAATAAGTCTGATGCTAAGGCTTTTCCAGCATTTTTTAAACTTAATCTATTATTGAAATCTGGTGAATAAACATTATCGGGTTCTATTTTGTTAATAGTAGTCCAATTTCTAAATTCATTTAAAGAACTTTCAACAAATTTACCTCTTTCTTCTCTTAACCTAGTTTCTAAATTGTCAAGATAATTCAAACCTGCGTTAGCAACTGTTTGTGCTACGGAACTTAATTTACTATTCCAAAATCCTTTAGGTGTAGGAGATGTACTTTCTGATTTTATTATTTCTAATTCTTTAAAATATTTACTATCTATTGTATTTTCCCAAGGATTAATTTCTGTTCCACCATCAAGAAAAGGAAAGGTGCTCCATCTTGTTACAGATTTATATATAATATCAAATTGTAATTCTGATTGAGAAGGCATTGATGCGCCATAACCTGCTTGTATGATATCGTCACTAAAGTTATATGAATTGAAAAAGTTAAAACTACAATCATGTAATGTAAACATTATTGTTGATTTTGGAGATATTTCATATTTAAATAGTTTGTTTTGATCTTCTCTCAATTCTGGTTGTAATTTCCCAGTAGGAAAGATGTGATTTCTCATATCACTAATTTGAATATTCATATCAAATCTTAAAAGATTTTCAGGTATCATATACCTTTTGTTTTTATATGAATATACTAAGTTATTATATAATTCTGAAAGATACCAAGCAATCATTCTAACATCTTCATTTAGAGTGATAGTTAATTTGTCATCACCATATTTAATTATCTTTTTGTTTAAATTATTTAATCCCGATATTTTATTGATATAATATGGTTTATTATATACTGGTTGTCCTTCTGTGATATTTTTTTCAAAAATTGTAAATAATTTTCTTTTAAATTCCAAATACCATTCATATCTAGTTGCAATTTCGTCTATTGGTGCATCACCACCAAATCCATATTTATCGAAGAAATAACGAATACTATTAAAAGGTGAAGAACTAATATCATCTCCTACTGTTGAACCATTAAAAAATGGTGAATTTGGGTTGAATCCAACCTTGAAACCTAAAATTAGTGGATCTTCATATTGCTCATATGGATCATTATTAAAATCATTAAATAATATATTTCTAAATGTATTTACATCTTCATCTATTTTTGGAAATAAGACACGACCTACCATTGGGTCTCCATTCTCATCTTTCCACCACACTTCCTTTTTTGCACCAGAAATAGTGTAAGGATCATAAGGATCAATTTCTTTATTCTCAAATCCAAATAATTGACCAAACCTACTTTGCATTTCAGGATTATCTTTTGCGCCTAATTGTCCACCAAATACGCTTTCCCAGAAAGTTTCACTTTCATAACCTTTCACATATTTAGGATTAATTCTCTGATTTTTTATGATATCCTGTAGATTTCTATCAAATTCATCTTTATCTCCAATGGAACCAAGAGTGTCCATTATTTTATTACCACTTATTAAATTTCTGTAACTTAAAGGCATAGTTGTTAATTATTTTTTTCGATTTAATTCGTTTCTTATGTCGTGAAGTTCTGTATATGTTAAATTTAAATCTCTACGAACTAATGTGATTTCTTGTGTTGCTCCACCATTTCTTTTGAAGTTATAATTAATTCCAGTAACAAACCAATATCCAGACAATTTTTCTTTTACTCCGATATCATCCTTTGTTATATTAACATCAAAAAAATCTATTAATAAGTTTTGAAATCTTCGAATCTCAAAATTAACCATTTGAAGTGTTGCTGTCATTGTTACTTTATGTAATTTAGATATATTAAATTCATTTAGTGTTAATGCTAAGTGATAGTTCTTATGTACATTATCTTCATCTATTTTACCTAAGAATGTGCCACCTTTATTATTATTTACGATAGGTTCATTAGTTATTAGTTGAATTAAATTTGGATCGTCAGTTTGGTTCTCTTGAGTGAGTGTTTGTTCAATTGTATTTGTTGATTTATCAAACCATCTAGAAGAATAAATATATCCTGAATCTAAATTTGTGTTAAATGAACGGTTAGTTAGATTGTATTTTGCGATAAATTTGTTTGTCATTGCTAAATTGTCGCTTGTTGATAGATAAAGATCAACGAAATCTTCTTTTTTTTCTTCGTTTTTTTCATCAGTAAAGTTTGTATTTATGGATTGTAAGACTTTTGGTGATTCGCTAAGTTCGGTTTCTATATCAACAAAGTTTAAATTATAGTAAAAGTCTATAAATGACCAAACGAAGGTATTGTCTGATATATATGCTCTTTTAGTAATATCCTGAATAAATTCTAAATAAGTATATGCTGGGTTTATCCAAGTCATATTATCATCAGTATTACTCATATTTGTTGCGAATCCTAAACCTATTTTATTGGATATGGTTTTTAAAACATTATAACTAGTTTCATGTGGATATGATTCAAATATTGTGTAGTGTAACCCTTCAACATCTAATATTCCTTTAAGTGAGAATCTTTTTTCTGTGCTTTCAATACTTGCTTGTATTGGATTATATTGTAATATTCTAAAATCCATTCTAATTGGCATAGTTTCTTCTGATGTTGATTTTACAAAAATGCTTAATATTACATCATTATCAAAAGGAAAAAAGTCGTCAATTAATGTACCAATTTCATCTATACATACCATTTCAATTTCTGGTAAAAATTTGTTATTGAACAATCTGATATTAAAAATTGCACTAGGATCAATTGTTGTGCCCGAATTTTGGTTAGATTTGCTTAATAAAACAATAGGAAAAATATCAAAGGATGATGCATAATCTGTTAATGCGTTGTCAGGTTGATTACCTGCGAAATTAAATTCAATTAATCTTTGTTTAATATTAGAATATTCCTTTACTTCTATCATTTTGTAAATTACATTTTTATTATATATAAAAATGCAACTTACCCCGTTATTTAAATGAATTCATGATTTTAATCTTCCTATTCTTAGTGTCTATAGTAACCTGTTTGATATTTTTAGGTTGTAATGTTGTGGGAATTTTATTAGTTTCACGATTTTTATTAGGTTGTGATGTTCGTATAATATGCTCTCTTATATCATCAGTATCTTCTAAATCATCTTTAACATAAAGATAATTTATATTATTTTCTGAGCAATAATATATTTCTTGATTCTCTTTTACTGAATATGGATTAATAATATTATTAATAACCATTAGTTCTTCAACATAATTTGACGAACCATATATTCTTTTGGAAATTAAATCTAACCTCATTTCATATTCTCTAGGTACTATATATGTGTAAAGTTGAATTTCAATATTATAGACAATATTTTTTTGAAATAGATTAAATAGTTTATCTTTTAACTTTAATGATGATATGTCAAATGAATAAATGTTCATTGTAAGTGGTTATTTTTATCGTAATTTATTTAATGATGTGGTTAAACTGTTGATTTGTGATTGTGTGTCAACATTAGGTATATTTAACATTTGTCTTTTTTCCGTTGATGATTCGGTGCCAACATTGTTTGGATTGTTTTCACTTGTCAATGGTGTGGCTTGATCAAAAGGTTTTATATTATCCCCCATAGGATTTTTATCATATTTAGAATAATCTCTCAAAAATGAATTATTAAACATTCGGATAATTTCATTTCTACCTAAATTTCTTGATTGACTACAACTTATTGTAGCTTTTAACCACATAGGCATATCATTAAATCCAACTTCATTACTTGTTTCAATATCTACTTTGTTGACTATTATATGGTTGGTTGCTAACCAAGGTGTGTAAGGATTGCCTACGGTTAAATACCATGGTGTTGAACTATCTCTACCTGTCATCATCTCTATTGAACCTTTAAGTTCCCATCTATATTTTGCAATTGTGGCTGTCATTACAGTTTTTAAAGTCTCCCTGAGAAGGTTTTTACCTTGTTCCATAATTTCTCCTGGTGACAGTTCTTGCAATTTGTCCACGGCTTCACCTGTTGCGGCTTTTAATGCGCTGATAGATTTTTTAATTAGTTCACCTAAACCAGTTACTGCTCGTTTTACAAGTAACCACCAATAATTTATATCATCCTTCATAATTCCACTTTTTGCTGATTGTATTATTCCAGATTCACCATTCAACCAATATTTCATATCACTTGTGCCCATTTTTAATAGGTTATCAATAATATCAATCATTGCCGCACCTGGATCAACATCACCAATAAATTTTTGCTCATATGTTGTTTCAAATGAGTATTGCATATCTGATTTTATGTTTTGGGTAGATGGGTCTCTATATGGTCCTTCTTGAAGCACATTTGGATTGCCAATAGGTATATTATTCCAATTCCAAGGTGAATCTTCCCCACCTGTAATTCCCATTTGTCTCATTAATCCAAAAAGTATTCCTCTGGCAAAACTTGGCACAGGCATAATTGATTTTAGATTGCTACCTTTTGCAAAGTTTTCTTTTATCATATCACCAAGCAATTCATCTAATCTTTTTTGTGTAGTTGTCCAATTTTCATTAAATCTAATTTTACCAAAACTATCTTCTTCTTTTAACCAACCAATAACCGTTGATATTGGTGCTGAATTTAATTCATCTAATTTTTCAGGTATTGCTGAACCTTCATCAAATCTTCTAAGTATCACCATTCTGTTTATTGGATACACACCTAATTCTCTTAGATATGCTAAGTCTGATGGTTTAATTAGTAAAGATTTTGAAGAGTTTGTACCATTAAAATTATTAATTAGATCTACATATGGGTTGTTTGAACCTTTTTCATATACTGTTGTTTTTGTGTAATTTTTAATTTCTTTTGTTTTGTGATTTCCTAATAATCTTTCATTTCGTAATCCTGTGCTATCAACACCTTTTTCTCTTATTCCTTCCCTTCCTTTATATACATAGTAATGTTGGGTACTTGTGGTATTTAATGCATATATGGATCTCTCATTATCACCAACAGTATTATCGATAGTGTTCGTTGCTGGTGTTTTTTTGCCAGGGGTGTTTATAAATAAAAATTCCATTTCAGAGAAATGTGCCATAACATATTGTAATTTTTACTTATATATAAAATTTTTCTTTCTTTGTATTAGGTGAGAAATTAATAGTCGCTTATTATTTGGACGGCATCAAAAATGTTCATATCTGATATGATACTTGATATATTATCACTATCTTTAAAATCTTCAAAAAATAATAATAAATTAAATTTATGATTTATACCAAGGTTCTCTTTGATTTGTAACACATCTTCTATTCCAATGTGTTTTATTTTATTTAAATTTGGTATATAATAAACATCACGTTTTTTTCTAAACGTTTGAATTATTTTAGTGTAAATTAATAGGTTAAAATAGTCTTTATAGTCATCAAGATTCTCAATTCCATGTTCATCCAGTTGTTGTTTGATGTCGATGATCGCCTTGTTTCTAACTCTATTTATTTTAACATATTTATCAAATTTTTTCCTATTCTTAACGAAAACTACATAAAAATTCATAAACGATAAACAAATAATTTTCTATTATATATTACTTATAAAAGGGTCCTCTCAAAATTATTTAAAACAATAAATAATTTAAAAAACTTTTTTGGTTCTTTCTTGTATAAAGAATAGATTTATTTATAATAAGTCTAAATAAAAAATAATACAAAACAAATGGCAAAAAGAAAATCCGCTAAGTCTAGTAAGGATTTTGATTTCTCAAAAATTTCTAATTTAATTGACAATATATCTAAAAAAGATATTGTAACTATTGAAGAATTAGATAAAGAAAAACATTTTATATCTACTGGAATACATATTTTAGATGGCTTATTATCTAAAAGTATATTGAAGGGTGGTATACCAAACAATAAAATAACTGTAATTGCTGGTCCTAAACAGACAGGTAAGAGTTTCATTTCCCTAAACATAGCAAGAAACGCACAACTTGAAGGATATAATATTGTATGGATAGATACAGAGTTTTCAATTGAGAAAACAGATTTCGAAATGTATGGTATTGACACTACTGATCCTAACAAATTTATGTTAATGAGAACTAATGTTGTTGAGAAAATTAAAATGTTTTTGACATCATTTTTAGATGCGTTACAAAAATTGAAAGATGAAGGTTTGGATGTCTCAAAAACAATAATTTTTATCGATTCAATTGGTATGTTAGCTTCTGAAAAAGAAAAAGATGATGTTCTTGCGTTCAAATCTAAACAAGATATGACAAGAGCAAAACAAATTAAATCTCTCGTTAGACTTATAACAAATGATTTAGGTTTTTTAGGTATTCCATTAGTTGCGACTAATCATACATATTTAACAATGGATATGTTCCCTCAAACTATTATGGGTGGAGGTGAAGGTTTATATTATGCAGCGAGTGTAATTCTATTTTTATCTGATGCAAAGTTAAAAACTGGTCAAGAAGATGAATTAGATTTAGGTAAAAGTGGCTCTGTTATTACTGCGAAATCTGCGAAAAATAGAATAGCAAAACCTAAGAAGGTTAAATTTGAGATTGACTTCACAAAAGGTATAAATCCATATAAAGGATTAGATTTCTTTTGCACATTTGAAAATTTTGATAAACTTGGAATCGCAAAAGCAAAAAAAGTTTTAGATAAATCTACTGGTGAGATTACATATGAACCATCGACAAGGTGGCTTGTAAAGCATTTAGATGATAAATCATTAACTGAAAAACAACTTTATAATAGAAAAGTATTTAATGCTGATGTTTTGAAGGCGATGGAACCAATAATTTATGAATATTTTAAATATCCATCATACGATGAATATCTTAAAGAATTAGAAGGGTTTGATGAAAAACTCAATGATATTGAAGCAGATAATATCATTTCCTCTGATGATTTAGATGATGGCTCACTATTTGAATAATAGAGATAAAAATTAACCATAATATATGGCTGATACTATGAATACAAATATGGAGAAGCATTACTTTATTTGGATTATGGATAATCCTGAACAATTTAGTAAAGTTGAGCCATATTTTTTCAAAAATCAAGATATACAATTTATATATACCGTCATTCGAGAAGAATATCTTAAGAGTGAGAGTCGTATTATTCCTAGCCCCCAACAAATTTATGCAATGGTCAAATTGGCTGATGAGGATAATAAGATTAATGCGAAAGTTATTCAATTGTTACTTAAGTCGGACAATACTGATATAAGTGATGAATGGCTTTCCCCAAGATTTAAGGCTTGGAAAATACAAAATCAAATAAAGGGTGATGTATTGAAGAGTATTGATATGGTTAGAGGAATAGAAGATGTGAATTATGATAATATACAAGAAGTTGCCTCTAAACTTAAAAATCTCTTCAATAATGTCATGCTTGTTGATGACGATGATGAAGATTTAGGTGATGATTTTGATGACCCTGAGACACATAAACAAAGATTATTAAAGAACACCATACCATCTGGTTGGTCGTCAATTGATTCGATATTAGGTGGTGGTTGGAGTAAATCAACATTTAATGTTCTTATGGGTGAGACAAATGTTGGAAAGTCGATGTGGCTTCATAATATTGCTTGTAATGCTGCAAATGCTGGTACTAATGTTTTAATGATAACATTAGAAATGACAAACCAAAAAGTAATGAAGAGAATTGGTTCTATGAGATTAAAAATAAATATTGATGAATATGATGAAAAATCAAAGGATTCAGTATTTATGAAACAAAGAATAAATAATTTGAAATCACAATCAACAGTTGGTGATCTTTTTGATTCACAACCTGGTAAAATATTTGTAAAAAAGTATAATACATCTGATTGTACAATAACAGATATTGATAATTATATAAAGAAATTTGAAGAGGTAAAAAGATTAAAAGTTGGTATGGTAATAGTTGACTATATTAACATTATGTCTATTGAAAAGGGTAATGATGCAGGTAACATGTTATATTTAAAAGGTAAGCATTTAGCCGAAGGATTAAGAAGAATCGCAGACAAATATCAAGTGGCACTTATTACCGCAACTCAAGTAGATAAAGCCGTTTGGGGAGCATCAGATATTAAATTGGCTGATATACCTGAAAGTAAGGCTATTGCTGATACCGCAGACTCAGTTTGGGGTATTATAAGAAATCCTGAAATGAAAAGAAATAATGTTTATAGATTGAAAATATTAAAATTAAGAGATGGTGAACATAAAGAAGAACAAGTAAGATTTGATTTTAATACTAAGTTTTTAACTATGGAAAATGATCAACTTACTGGTGTAAAATAATGATGAAAATTGATGAGTAAAAAAGAATTAAAAGATACTGAAAATTTAGATGAATTGGAAGAAATTGATTTGGATATTGATCCTGAAATTGATGAAGATGAATCGGATGATGAATCTGCTGATGAATCGGAAGATGATTCGGATGAGAACAATGAGGATGATGATATTGATATTATGTTCAAATTTAATACCAATAATCACAAAATTGAGGGTAAACATAGTTTAAAACGAGATACTATCTTTAAGGGTAAAATTGAAGAAGAACCAGAACAACATTCATATATAACAGAAGATTATGCCCCGTCAGAAGGATTTCCTATTGAAGCGGGGTCCGCATATGAATTTGAAAGTAAGCATAATGATGAATATGTTAATAGATTAGAGTTGTCTAATGATGTTTATACTTTATTACAGCAGAAAACTTCACTTGATTTTACATCAAATAGAAGAAAACCTAATAGACAAGCATTTAATGATTATTATAGAATGTTGTTAGATAGTTTAGGACGAAAATATTCAAAATCTGAAATTTTCGTAGAACTATCATATTATTTTACAGATAACATTTTTAATATGTTTAAATTGCTTGATAAAGAATATGCAACTCAAATTATATATGAGTTAAAACAAAGTGGATATTTAGATAATTTAAATAATATCAACTTCATATAAAAAAATAAGAATAAGAAATGTACAAAAGAGAAGATGTATATAATGCTACTTTACAATATTTCAAAGGCGATACATTAGCAACTGATGTTTGGATTAATAAGTACTCATTAAAAGATACAATAGATGGTAGAGTGGATGATAATACTGTATATTATGAATTAACTCCTGATGATATGCATAAAAGGATTGCCCGTGAGTTGCATAGAATAGAGAAGAAATATTCAAATCCGTTGAGTGAAGAAAAAATATTTGACTTAATTAAAAATTTCAAATATATGGTACCACAAGGTTCGCCTATGTCTGGTATAGGTAATGATAGACAAACGGTATCATTATCTAATTGTTTTGTAATTGGTAATGATGCTGATTCTTATGGTGGTATATTTTTAACAGATCAAGAACAAGCACAATTAATGAAACGTAGAGGTGGTGTTGGTCATGATTTATCACATATCAGACCAAAGGGAATGAGAGTGAAAAATTCAGCCTTAACATCTACAGGTATAGTGCCTTTTATGGAAAGATTTTCAAATACTACTGAAGAAGTTGCACAAGATGGACGTAGAGGCGCATTGATGTTAACAGTAAGTGTTAAACATCCAGATTCAGGTGGATTTATTGATGCGAAAATGCAAGAGGGTAAAATAACTGGTGCAAATGTATCTATAAAAATTCATGATGATTTTATGAAAGCTGTTAGTAAAAATACAAAATATACTCAAAGTTTTCCAATAGATTCAAAAAATCCAAAATTTACAAAAGATGTTGAAGCTAAACCTATATGGGATAAAATTGTTCATAATGCTTGGAAATCAGCAGAACCTGGTATATTATTTTGGGACACTATTATGAGAGAATCTGTGCCTGATTGTTACCAAGAGTATGGTTTTAAGACAATTAGTACGAATCCGTGTGTTGTTGGTGATTCTTTGATTGCTGTTGCTGATGGTAGAAATGCTGTTAGTATAAAACAGTTGGCATTAGAAGGTGAAGATGTGCCTGTATATTCGACTAATAATGAAGGTAAAGTTGAAATTAAATGGGGTAGAAATCCTAGAAAAACTAAGAAAAATGTAGAAGTATGGAAGTTAACTTTAGATGATGGTTCTGAGTTGATAGCAACTCCAGATCATAGAATTTATATGAAGAATAATACTTATAAAGAGTTAAAAGATTTAATAGAAGGAGATTCTATATCATCATTTTATTCTTTTAGTTCAAATAAAGGATATAGGCAAATTGCACAAACTGGTCAGAAAATGTTGGGTGGTAGATTTAGAAATAGAAGGCAATATAGATTGATACATGAATTTTATTATGATGAGTTTGTAGATTATAAAAATGTAGCAATACATCATAAGGATTTTGATAATTCAAATGATAAAACTTTTGCAGATTTTAAAAATCAGGTTGTGAATAATCATAAAGTTATGAAAATTGAATTTTATGGTTATGAGGATGTGTATAATATAACAGTTGATGATAATCATAACTATAATATAATTACTAATTTTGAAGATGATAAATATATTACATCAGGTGGTATTTGTGTGAAAAATTGTGGTGAAATAACTTTATGTCCTTATGATTCTTGTCGTTTATTGGCAATTAACTTATATTCATATGTTGTTAATCCTTTTACAAAAGATGCATATTTTGATTTTGAATTATTTTCAGAGCATGTACAATATGCTCAAAGATTTATGGATGATATTATTGATTTAGAACTTGAAAAAATTGATAAAATTTTAGAAAAAATTATAACAGATCCAGAACCCGCACATATTAAAAGAACTGAAACTGAATTATGGTTGAAAATTAAAGAAATGTCAGAAAAGGGTAGAAGGACAGGGTTAGGTGTAACTGCTGAAGGTGATATGATTGCTGCTCTTAATTTGAGGTATGGTACTAAGCCAGCAACCGAGTTTTCAACTAAAGTTCATAAAATACTTGCGATTAATGCTTATAAATCTTCTGCAATAATGGCAGAGGAAAGAGGTTCTTTCCCTGTTTATGATTATGAAAAAGAAATCAATAATCCTTTTATTAGTCGTTTGAAAAATGATGATCCTGAGTTGAATGAAAAATTAAAGAAAGGTAGAAGAAATATTGCACTTTTAACTATTGCACCAACAGGCTCAGTTTCAATTTGTACACAAACAACCTCAGGTATAGAACCAGTATATTTAGTATCTTATAAAAGAAGAAGAAAAATTAATCCTAATGATAAAGATTCTAGAAGTGATTTTATTGATGATAAAGGTGTTCATTGGGAAGAATATAATGTATTTCACCATAAATTTGAAACATGGTTAGAAATCAATGGTTATAATATTGGTGAAGTTAAGAAGATGAAGGAAGACGAATTAAAAGAAATTATTAAAAAATCTCCTTATTATAAAGCGACATCAAATGATGTTGATTGGGTTGAAAAAGTTCGTATGCAAGGCGAAGTTCAGAAATATGTTGATCATTCAATTTCTGTTACTGTAAATTTACCAAATGATGTTACTGAAGAAATGGTTTCTAAAGTGTATGAAACTGGTTGGAAATCAGGTTGTAAAGGTATAACAGTCTATCGTGATGGTTCACGACAAGGTGTTATTGTGTCTCATGATGAAAAGAGTATTGAGCAACAAATGAAAGAAAATAATGCAAAGCGTAGACCTAAAAGATTAGAATGTGAAATTATAAAGTTCACTAATAATAAAGAAAAATGGGTAGCATTTTTAGGTATAGATGAGATATCAAAAGAAAAATATCCATATGAGTTATTTACAGGTTTGGCTGAATCGTTTCAAATTCCTATTTATGTGGAACATGGAACTATTATTAAAATTAAAGAAAAGGATAGTGACGGTGTTATTCATAAAAGATATGATTTTGAATATACGGATAGAGATGGATATAAGGTTACAATGCAAGGATTAAATAGAGCATTTAATCGTGAATTTTGGAATTATTCTAAAATGGTGTCTGCATTTTTGAGACATAGAATACATCTACCTAGTGTATTAAATATTGTTGATGGTATGAATATGGCAACTAATGGTGAAGAAGAACTCAATTTTGGAACTTGGAAAGCAGGTGTAAAACGAATTTTAAAAAAATGGATAAAAGATTCTGTTGAAACTACAGGTACAATTTGTCCTGAATGTGGAAGCACAAATATTATTTGGCAAAATGGTTGTAAAGAATGTCAAGATTGTGGATTTCAAGGATGTGATTAAAAAATAAAATGAAAAAATGGTAAATTTTGAATATGCTTTTAATGATGGTGCTTATTTAAATATAAAAGATCCTGATGATAAAAATGGTATAAATACATATAATGTTGATTTTGTTAATCAGGATAATCAGAATGTTGAATTTCAGATAGATTTGAAAAGCAATCATTGGGCAAAAACTAATAAAAAATATTACGTTAACTGGTTAATCAGAGTAAAATTTAATAATAAGATAGTTTTTGAGAAAAAATTAGATTTAAAAGAAAAAGATGTTTGTATATTTTTTGATAGTAAAGCGTTGGGTGATAATATTGGTTGGATGCCAATGGTAGAACAATTTAGAATAGAACACAATTTAAATAAAATTTATTGTTCAACATTTTATAATAAATATTTTAAAAATCTATATCCAAATATAATTTTTTTTGAACCAAATACCCGAAGTAGTGATGATTTTCTTCATTCTTATAAGTTGGGATATTTTGATGGTGGAAATAATTTAAATAAAAATGTAACTAAACCATTCGGTGAGCCTTTACAAAAAGTTGTTGCTGACATTTTGGGTATTAAAAATTGGAAAGAAAAACATTCACCAATCTATTATGAAAAATCTGAGAGAAAAATAGAACAAAAATATGTTTGTATTGCGGAACATTCTACCGCACAATGTAAATATTGGAATAATCCTACAGGTTGGCAAGATGTTGTTAATTATTTGAAGTCAAAAGGATATTTAGTGTATTCACTAAGTAAAGAAACTGGCGAATATATGGGAAATAAACCTTTAGATGGTGTTATTAAACCTGATAATAATTCATTAGATGAAGCAATAAAGTTGTTAGAACATTGTGAATTTTTCATAGGATTATCGTCAGGGATAAGTTGGCTAGCTTGGGCACTTAAAGTTAAAGTTATTATGATATCTGGATTTACAGAACCTTTTATGGAATTTTTAACAGGTTGTGTTAGGTTGCATAATGATGATGTGTGTAACGGTTGTATGAATAAGCCTGATGAATATGCATCTTTTGATCCAGGTGATTGGAACTGGTGTCCTAAACATAAAGGTACTTTTGAGCATTTTATTTGTTCTAAAACTATTACGGCACAAGAAGTTATAGAAAATATAGAAAAATTCGAAATCGGTGATGTTGAAATTTTACCAGAATATGAAGAATTTGAAGTAAAGGTTATAAAGAAAGAAGATGAGATACATTATATTAGGATTAGTAGTACATCATTAGGTGATACAATTTCTTGGGTTCCTTATGCTGAAGAATATAGAAAGAAACACAACGTTAAAGTTTATATTAGTACATTTTGGAATCAACTTTTTATAAATTCGTTCCCTAATTTAAAATTTATTAAACCAGAAGATGATAATAAATATTCATTTTCAAAGAGATTTTTAATTGATTATTATCCACTCACTATAAGTGATATGGATTTAAGTAGATTTGATAATCCATCGATGATTGATTATAGAAATTTGCCAATTCAATTAATTGCACCAAATGCCTTAGGTTTGCCGATGATAGAACTTGATGGTAAAATAGATGAACCTGAAAGGGAACGAAATATAAGAGGTAAATATGTTGTAATTGCATTACAATCAACCGCACAATTAAAATATTGGAATAATCCTGTAGGTTGGGAACGAGTATTTGATTATCTTAAAAATAATGGATATAAAATAGTTGTAATTGATAGAGAAAAAAGTTTTGGAATTTCTGGACATTTTAATCAGGCACCAAAAGTTAGAGGACTTATTGATAAGACAGGTAATATTGATTTAGTGGATAGAATTGTCGATATTAAAAATGCGGATATGATAATCACCCTGAGTACTGGGTTGGCTTGGATGGCTTGGGCGTTGAATACTCCAACTATTATGATATCAGGCTTTACAAAGCCTTGGAATGAGTTTAAAAAGAATATTAAACGTATTCATAATGATTCGGTTTGTAATGGTTGTTGGAATGATACATCTTTAAAATTTGACACACATAAATGGTTATATTGTCCTCAAGATAAAGATTTTATATGTTCAAAAGTAATTCAACCTGCTGAAGTTATTCAGGCAATAAAAGAAATTGAATTAGAAAAGAATTCAGTAAACATTCCAAACTCAAAAGGAGAATTAGTCGATAAAGTTACTATTTTACAGATAAAACTTGAAAATATAAAGGATGAAAACAAAACCAAAAATATCAGAAAAGAATATAATGAACTTAAGAAAATAATGGAGAATGAAATTGATATTTTTGAAGAAGATGATGATTATCAAGATTTATTAGAAATCAATAGAAAACTTTGGAAAATTGAAGATGATATTAGAGATAAAGAACGAAAGAAAACATTTGATGATGAATTTGTAGAACTTGCAAGAAGTGTATATTTTACAAATGATGTGAGATCTGATATTAAGAAAAGAATAAATGTCAGCAAAGGTAGTTCTCTGGTGGAAGAAAAGTCCTACCAAAAATATAATTAATTTTTAGTGAGAGAAGAAGTACAGAAAATAAACAGTTATAAAAATTATATTATTTCGACAAATGCTCAGGCTTTTGAATATGATGGTTGGGGTGATGATTTTAAGCTTAAACAAATTCGTGAAGCATATGACAAATTTTGTGAAGATCAAGATATTGATTTTACAAAGTTTACAAAGGATGAATTATTCGAACTTGGGTTTTCGTCTTGGGATGAAAATTTAATAGTGATGCCATTATGGGCATATCATATCTGTAAAGATGGTTTAACTCTTACATCGATAGATGGTGATACCGCAGTAAAAGGTAAATCTGATATTGATACTGATGTTCGGTTTGGATGTATTGCTTGGGGTTTTACAACAAAGGAACTATTAAAACGGGATAGAAAAATCAAACTTGATAAAATAGAAAAAGAGGCTCAAAATTGAGCCTCTTTTTTCGTTGGGATTAACCAAAAAGAAAGAGAGAGTATTATTTCTTTTTATTCTTATCATCATCAACGTGACCGTAGATGGTGGCACGGAATCTTTCAAACCTCTTATCAGCCAAGAATTTCTCGGACATTTTGTTAGGTTTGGTGTTGTCAGACAAGTTGTATTCCATATCAAGTACGTGGAGAACGTAACCTACAACTTCATCATCAGATACAGTCATAAGGAACTTAACAAGGTTATCAACTTGATGTGATTTCAAATCAGCAACTTTCTTTTCTTTCATATTGGTAAGAAGTTCAGATTTCTTATCACGGGTGAATTCTTTGATATCATCTTCAATTTCATCAAATCTATCAAGAACATCAATAAGAGATATTTTCAACGTATCTTGTACATATCTTAAGAATCTTGCGTTAGGTGCTCCAACGAAAGAGTGTCCAATGTGCTGAATATCATTCAACCATACATTTGGGTGAGGAAATCTACGAATCATAACAGAATTGCCTTTTTCATCTTTCACAACATTGCTATCCATATCAAGTTTTTCTTCCCATTCACCATAGTTGGCAAAGATATAATCAGAAAGGAAAGTCCAAGAACGTGGAGTTGCGTAAGCCTTGTTGTTTTGAGTTCTTTCATCAGGTTTCTTGTAGTAATATTGTGCATTGGCACGAAGGAAACCTACAACAACTGGGTGAACATTTTCATCAGCGAATTCTTTTTTCCATTCTGGGAAAGGCATATCGTGAGTATAGTGAATAAGACGGTTATTCAAAGCCTGGTCAAATTCTTCAACATCAGTACCATCTTCTTCTCCAAGGTTACCTGAGGACATCATAAATACTGAATCGTTAAATTTGAAGAAAGCACCAATTTCACGTTCAAGAAGCAACTGAAGTGCGGCATTTCTTACTTGAAGTGTTGAACGGTTTAACTCTTCAAAGTGAATAAGTGTTGGTTTCATATTGGCTTTGATAGCCCATTCTGGAACGACATGCTTCAAAGTTTTTACTTGGACGGTTTTCTTTTGATTAGGATCAACAGAACTAATCATACCTTTACCAAAACCATCAATACTATCAAAATCTTCAATTGTAACAGTATCAACAACAGGGAACAAACCAACATCGGTTTCATCAACCATAGATAAACGAATATCGAAATACTGCATACCTAATTTGCGGGCGATTGACCTTGCAACAGCGGATTTTGCGATACCTGGAGGTGATGTGATAAAAAGTACACCAGACTTGGAGTACATAACTCTGAAATATCTTTGTTCTCTTTCTGATAGTTTTTCAAAACCTTTAAGAGCGGCTGGATTGTCAGTAATCTTTCTTTTTGGTTGAGCCATTTTCTGTGCCATATTATTATTTTCTATTTATTATTTATTAATTTCGTTTTACAAAAGTATGGAAGTTTTTCTAATAAAAAAATTTATTTTCAATTTTATTAAAATGAATCCATATCTGGGCTATAAACAAATCCTTCTTTTACTAGACTATTAATTATATCTTGTTTAGTTCTAGAGTAATCTATTACTTCCCATATTGATTCCATTAATTCAACATCACCACAAATACCTGCTCTATTTAGAGCATCTATAATATTTTTAGGTAAACTATGTGAGCCAAAAGAATCATCCAAACCTCCACCATTATTCATGTAAAAATTCTTTGTCACCATTGCGATTGCTGGAGGTTCCATATCACCAACCTGAGGTGGTATACAAACACCAAACATATAATCATTAGTATTCATATTGCTTAAATTCTTATTGGTGTTGTTATTATTATTACCATTATATGTTGGATTTTCATTATACCATTCAAATCCTTCGGTAGAATCGACTAAGTCTTCCATTTGACTTATAAAATTTTTCACTCTTAATTTCAAATTACCTTTTGATGCGTTTTTAACTGTTACCGAATGTAAATTTTCAGCGGCTCCAAAATCAATATAAAAATCCCCACCATTCAATGGTTTTAAGAGTTGGGATATTCTTTGATCTATCCATTTAACAGGTTGATCATACACAACATCTGTTGTGTGAGAGGTGTAAATATTGAAAGAAAATTCATCATCATAATAGCCACCATCACCATATTGTTCATCTGAATCTTCCCATCCAACATAAATAGTGTATTGTGATGTATCTGGTTTTCTCAAATCCATAAAAGGAAATTCAGTTTCTTGTCTATATGTATCTAACATATATCCATTTTCGATAAGATGTTTATAAATTTTTTCAACTTGATTATAAGTAATAGTTTCAATAAATTCGATATTGTTATTTAACCAATCACCTCTTTTAAACTCAATTTCTAATTCAGTTACTTTATCCTCAACAATTTTGAATAATTCATCTGAAATATTTTCTCCAATAATACCAGGTATCTCACCAATTTGTACTTCATATTTATCAATTATAAAGAAAGCCTTAGCAATAGAAGAATTTACAACTTCATTTTTTTCTTTCTCTTTTTGTTCTTTTTCTTCATTATGAAGTCTAATTATTTCATCAACAACTGCGTCCAATTTTTCATTTTCGTACATATTTTTCCAATCAATAAAATTAGGTGTAATGTCAAAATCAAAAATTTTCATAAGGAAATCATAGTCTGACATATGTTTGGTGTCAGATTCGACAGGACCTACAACACTATCAATATCAAGAACAGGACCATTAAGTTTAAAATTTACGATATATGTATCAGACATTCTATCGGAAAGTAAAATTGACATCAAATTCCCATCAATGGAGATTGGTTCAAATTTTTCATTACCTGTAATTGATTGATTTTCACGCATCGGCCACATTTTTCCTTGTTCTTCATCATTTGTAAGAATCGAATATACTATTTGAGAAAATGGATTTTTTAAATTCCATTTTTTATCTTTTTTTATAATGTCGTGAGTAAGATTATCTTTGAACAATTTTACTAAATCATTATCATATTCTTTAATTGCGGTTCTTTTAATTCTTTCTTGTTCTTCGGATTGTTTTTTATATCTTTCCCAAGTTTCAAGTTGTTGTTGTTTATATTCTTCTTCTTTTTTCTTTTCATATGCATCAGGATCTTTTTCATAAAGAAGAAAATCTTCAACTTCAAGAGCCCTGTATTCATCTTTAATATCTTCAATGAATGATGAAAAATTAGCATCTTCCATCATATCCTCACCAAGTTCATATTTCAATTTTTCAATATTTGTTTCTTTTGTGAAGTATATTGATGGTGCAACTTTTTTGAATTTAATTTCTTCAGATTTATTGAGAAATCCTTCAATGATAGAGTTGAGTTTGAATTCTAATCCTTCGGTAGTATATTCATCTTTTTCTTGACTTACATATATCAGTTGTCCAAGTTCATTTGGAATAATATGAAAATAATAATTTGTATTCTGTGAGAATAATTTTAATAAATCGTCTTTTCTACTCATTTTTTTTCTTTTATAATTTGTACAAAGATAATATTTTTATTGATATAAAAAATAAAAGTTGAAAAAAATATCAAATAAAGTGATTAGGGGGCACTACAATTTTTATATATAGATTAAGTGAAAATAATAGAGTAAGATGTTAATTAGTAAAAAAGTAAAAATCAAAGCAGGATCAAGAAAATTCAAATATTATCAAAAATTGGGATATAATATAAATTCATCTAAAGAATTATTTGAAATCGATATTAAAGACTTAAGTGAAGGTAGCAAAGTGTTGGTTAGTGTTAAGTGTGATTACTGTGGGAAGGTGTTAAGTGTGATTTATAAGAATTATATAAAACATAATGAAATTTGTAATAAAGATGCATGTTTAAATAAAGATTGTTCAAATCAGAAAATTAAAGATGTTTGTGTGATAAAGTATGGAGTTGAAAATCCATTTCAATCAGATTTTGTTAAAGAAAAAATTAAAAAAACATTTAACGAAAAATATGGTGTTAATCATCAAATGGAATTACAAGAAGTGAAAGATAAAATTAAAAAGACTTGTTTGAAAAAATATGGTGTTGTGAATCCTAAACAAAGTGATAAAGTTAAAAGTAAAGGTATCATATCAAATTTAAAAAATTGGGGAGTTGTGCATGATAGCAAATTATCGAGTCAGCAAGAAAAACGAAAACAAACTCGAATTAAAAGGGGTAATCAAATTCCTGATCATTTATTAGAATCATATTTTTTATACCGAAGAAAAGTTGATAATATTTCAGATAGATTAAAAAATGATATGTTAAAAGATTGGAATGGTTATGACTATTATGATGGTGAATATATAAAAGATAATTTTTCATTAACAGCACAGAATGTTAATTATCCTACATTAGATCATAAAATTAGCGTTTTTTATGGATTTTCTAATAATTTAGATATTGAGCAAATTGCAAATATTGATAATTTATGTTTTACAAAAAATAGATTAAATTCACAAAAGGGTTCATTAAATGAAAATGAATATAGATTAAAATTTTTATAAATAAAAAAAGTCACATCTAACAATGTGACTTTTTCATTTAATCTTCTTGTTTACCTATATCTACTATCTGTTTGACTCTTCCATTATCAAAAGTTATAGGACACTTGCTGGCGGTTGAAAGTATTAATGTTTGACCTTTGACATTTTTAAAATTCAAACTATCTGTATATCCATCAGTAAGAATTACAGTATTGTTTTTGTAAATCTTATTTTTTGGGTCAGTCATAAAGTCAATTGCTGGTTGTAAAATTGTTCCACCGAGACCACGGATTCTCATTCTTTCAAGTTCTCTCTTTTCTTTAATTTTAATAACATCTTGAACTTGTGCATCAATTTGAATAAGGTTTATTTCAATATCATTTTGGAAAATGTAAGAAAGAACTTTTTCAAATTCACCACCCATAGAACCTGATGTATCTAAGATACAATTAATTTCGTTTCTGTATTTTTTGTGTCCTTTTAAACCTTGAATACCACGCCTGTTTGGACGAACAATAGTTTTTTGTTTTTTTGTTCCAAAAACGTGATTACTCATAGTTCTTTTGATTTCTTTTAAGTAATCTTTTCGTGTTTTTCTAAGTTTGTTCAAGATGGTTTCAATTTCACCACTTGATAATCCACGATTTTTCAAAGTCTGCATAACACCTTCAACAACTTCACGTTTCATTTCAGGTGGAACTTCATCACTAATATGAGTGTCAAGAGTATTTTGTTCATTTCTCTCTTCACCTTCAAATATAGTTTCCTTTGAGTAACATTCTACATCATTTTTACCATATTTACCATATCTATCTTTTCCTTCTGTGTCTTTATCACCGTTACGTGATTCTTGTTGTTCTTTTGCAGATTTTTTGTGTCCGCAATGAGGACAAGTGTTTGGGTCGTTTTCTTGTTCACCACCATCACCTGAGCCTGAACCTGAACCACTACCTTGACTTTGGTCATCGGATTGTTCGTCACCTGAACCTCCACCATCACCTTGGTTTTTTTCATCAGATTTGTCACCTTTGCCGTCACCTGAACCACCTTGCTGATTTTGGTCATCAGATTTGTCACCTTTACCTTTACCTTCAGCGTTTCCTTTACCGTCTTTTTCTTCTTTATCCTCTTTTCCAGATGCGTTTCCGTCACCATCTTGACCTTCACCTTTTTGGTTCTTGTCTTCCATTCCTTTTCCACATTTAGGACATTTACTCTGATTACTTCTCATATCTTTGAGTTTGTCCTGGTTTTTCTTACGCCATTTCTTTTGTTCGTTAATAAGCCATTCGTAAAGTTCTTCAAAGATTGGTTCACCCTTGTATTCTTTTGGAATCATAAGTGCGGAGTTATTTTTGAAATGGTCTTTTGGAATATCTAAGAAAGGATCTTGTCCAACACCTGTTCCTGCGGCACCAAGTCCTTGTTGTTTCATAATTTCATCGTGAATGATTTGGTTGATAATCATATCCTGGGCAATATTTGCCATTCTTTGATCGTAACCAACACTTCTTTTGACGTGATCAAAAAGAAGGTGAAATTCTTCGTGAATTAATAAGAAATTCACTTCAGGTTGTTTCATACCATCAATGAAATCTTTGTTCCAATAAAAATTCATACCTTTTGCAGTAACATTGACACCAGCAGTAGGTACTTGTGGATTATTGATTTCATAGAAATTGATAAAAAGTGCAAATTCGCCATAGTAAGGAAGGTCACCAGTCGCCATCATAGCAACAACTGCGTCTGTTAGTTTCTGATGCATCCTGTTTGGCATAATATTTTTCAAGTATGAACTCATAATTTTATTTTAAGTTTAATTTTTTACTAATGCAAAAATACAATTTATTTTAATACAAAAAAATTATTTTTAGTTTAATCTTCGTTATTATATCGATTTCTAAACCAAAGTAGAGTGAGTGCTATGAGTAATAATGCAGTAAGTATGAAATATTTGTAAACTCTTACAAAACCAACAAACCCAAATTCATCATAATCCTTATATAATTCTTCACCAATTAATTTAACGTTTTCACCAACACTATTTAAACTATCTGCAATATACAATAAAGATGTGTCTTGTTTTGGAATTTCAACAGTTTTCTTTTGGGAGTAAGCAGATATTCCAATAAACATTACTAATATTAATAAAATAATTTTCTTCATTTTCTCTATGTTTTTAATATATTTTTAAATAAAAGTTGTATATAAGTTACTTTTTTCTTTCCAATATCTTGTGAGTAAATATCCTACAATAAGTCCACCAAGGTGAGCCGCATTTCCAATTCCAAAATTGAAATTAGTTACTGCTAATACTAATGATATAACTCCAAACCATATTACCATAGGTTTAATTTTTACAGGTATAAAGAAAAATAATAGTACTTTAGAATCAGGCTGAAGAACAACCATTGCGCCCATTAATCCGCAAATAGCACCTGATGCCCCAACACCTACGGGATAAGCATATATTGAACTAAACATCAACATCAATAAACCACCACCTAATCCACTAAGAACGTATAATAGTAAGAATTTTTTATCACCCCAAATTGATTGCATTGTTCTGCCGAATGACCATAAAACGAACATATTGATCGCTAAGTGAATAAATCCTCCATGCATCCACATAGCCGTGAATGGTTGCCAAATTTGAAATGTGAAATTTCCTGGATGTCCTGATATGATACCACTTTGACCAAGAGTTTCATACATCCATTGTGTTGCACTTGCTGAAAACCATTGTGGTAAAAAGATAAGAGTATTTATTACAATGATAAATCCTACAATACCAAATTTTGCAAGTTTTTCTCGCCTTTTTTGTGTGGTTTTTCTTTTTTCTTGATTTTTATGATACTCTTCTGTGAAGAACATATCTTTCAGACGTTGTTTTTTGTCGTCTGACATATTTTTGAAACCGCTATTGGGATCGTATGACATAAATATTGTTTTAAAAAGTTTGTGATTGAATCAAATGCAAAAGTAAGAAAAATTTTTGAAATAAAAAAATATAGATTGAGCGCTGTATTCACTATGGATTAACTTATTTTTATAACACTACAGTTTTTAGCCTTTTTAGGAAACTATCTACATGTCCATTAATTAAGTGTATAGTAATTTGGTTTACAGCAGCAACCTGTTTACTCCTATTACATCTTAAAAAAAGTTAGTTATCATCACGTATTCAATCTATATTATGTGTATTTTTGCATTTTGGTTAGTTCGACATGTTTTTTAATATCGAACCAAGAATTAATTAAATCTTCTCTATCACTTTTACCTGGTTCTTCAACTAACATACCAAGAAATCTAAATTTGAATAATTTTAATTTGAAAAAAAGAAATGGTATGTAAAAATACCAACGTCTCCGCCATATTTTCACATACCATTTACTTGATTCATAGGATAACATAGTCTATATATCAAATTCACTTAAACCATTACTATCAATTTCTTGAAGTTTCTTAATGACTTTTTTGCGAATGATGCTTCTACCTTTTCGGATTTGAGATTTGATAGTTGATAAATTGATATCAAGATATTCTGAAATATCTTTATATGCCATACCTTCTAATTCTCTCATTATGAGTACTTGTTTATACTTATCATCTTTTTTAGGTAAACTGTATATTGCATCTTTAATGATTTCGGCTTTTCTTACAAAAACATGATATTCGTGTTCTTCTCTCTTACCATCATCATAAGGTATTAGATTAGTTAAATTAACATTTTCATCAAATTCCTTATCTAATGATGTTGATGGTAATTTTCCATTATCTTTATGAGCCTTTTTGACAATGTTTTCCGCAATTTTATATACCCAAGTATTAACTTGAGCCCCACCTTCTTCAGGTCTTTTATAAGTGCTGATGTTTAACATTGCTTGAATAAATGCTTCTTCAGCATAATCTTCAGCAATTTCTGTGTCTTTAGTGTATCTCGCCAAATACCAGATAAGTTTTGGCTTATAGTCCTTGTAGAATTTTTGGAAGTCTAATTTTGTACGATGTTCAAAATCCTTCGCTAATTGATTCAATTTTTTGTCCATAGATAAATCCATATAATTTATTTTTTTAAGTTAAAATAAGAAACCCGAACCCCCTTATAGTATAATAAAAACAAAAAGTTTAAATTATTTTATAAGAAAATTAAAATTTTCTATATTTGTCCAAGATGTCTGAAATTCTAATGAAACCAATATCCTGTAAAATAATAAGGTTATTATCAATTTCAACAATTTCACCTGTGATTAAATTTAATAGGTCTTCATCAGTAAATTTTATACCTTTGAATACCATGGAGTTACTTACTAAAGATATAAAATCTTTTTCAGTCAATACAATTCTGTTCATATATTAGACAATATTAAATTAAAAATGTTACTTCTTTTTGAAGTTTTTTATATATTAATTTTGAGTTTCTATAATTGCTCAATTAATTTTATTCAAGTAGTGAGTGTATTCCATAATTATACACTTCTTCTTTAATGTAGTTTGGTCCAAAGTCAATTGGCTTTTGACCTTCAATTTTTCTTAATTTGTTTACTCTGCTCTCTATAAGAATTTGTTTGTCTGTTTTAATTTTCTTCCATTTTGTTTCAGTAAATGGATTTTTAAGTGGCATTTGTTAATTATTATTTTTTTCAATTGCGTCTAATATTCTTCGTGTTTCTCTACCAATAATTGATGTATCATAGCTTTTGAATAGTTCGGTGTAGGCATCAAATACATCTTTTAGATTTACGTCAAAATCTTTAACTGTATCTGAAAATGGGTTACGTAGAGTATTGGTAAAATCTGAGTATCCATATTCTATAAGTTTTTTGCCAAGTGCTCTCACTTTAAGAGTCATACTTTTAATTTTATCACCTTCATTATTGGTTGATAGTGATTTAACCAATTCTTTAAATGAAATTTTTCTTAGTGTAAGATCTTCAATGGTTTTAATATGGTATTCAATATCCATATTAAAGTTTATTAGATTGTCAGCAAAATTCTTAATCTTATTTGGCATTGACGTTTTATAGTGTTTGTTACGAAAACTTACATGAACAGAACCTGTCACGTTTGATTTACGAACCAAGCCAATATTCATTGAAAGTGCCTTTTCCTTATTAGTTGAATTGATAATTCCTATCATTTTAAGATAAGTTTCACCATTAATATCAACTTCACTACCTACCAATCTTAACTCTTGAATACCACTACGAACTCTGAGTAGGTAGGCATCAGGTGTAAAATAATTCTCAATTTCTGCAATTATTTTTTTACAAAATGATGAAAAATCAAAATTATAGTATTTATTGGAGACTTCAACCCAACATAATTCTTTTCCATCAAACGAAGTAATAACTCTATTACTCTTTTGTATGTTTATAAATTTGTCAAGTGTTTCATTGATTTCGTTGATGTTATATTTTTTTGATAAATTAAAGTTAATCATTTTAAATCGTTTTTATTTTTAACAAAAGTAAGATATATGTTTCGATAAAAAAAATTATATCTTGCCTGTTTTTTTATATTTTTTTCGTTTTTTCAATTTAATATATAAGTTAAATCAAAAAACGGTACAAAAATAGTAAAAATATTTAATATATAATAAAGAAAAAATAATCAATAAATTATGCCAATAAAAGATAGAGACCTTGGAAAATACAAAAGACCAGGGATTTTCATAGAAGAGATAGATGCAAGTATTATAGAACTTCCAGTTCAGGATGTTCTTATTAACTTGGTGCCAGGTTTTTCAAAGAAAGGACCTTTTAACGCTCCAATTTATATTACAAATCCAAGTGATTTTGAAGCAATCTTTGGTGAAGATGATAGGAGATTAGAAAACAAAGGTTCTTATTTTCACAAAACCGTAAAACAGATGTTAAAATCAGGTCCTGTTTGGGCTTTAAACCTATTATCAACAGATCCTAATAGAGATAAGTTAGAATGGCAAACAATTTCGGTATCTGCTCAATATGAAAACAGTACAGTAAATTCAACAGCATATGAACTATTCTTTAATAGACAAGATTTTTGGGAAAGAGATACAGATGCTTTCTTAAATATCGTAAAAAATAATAATGGTGGTGTTCAGGACAATAATCGTCTATTTCATATTACAAATATGGGTGATAAAGACATTACTATATTTATGTTCAAATCAGACATTAGTGGATTTGACATCACAGCAGAAGAATGGTATGGTGGACGTGATAAAGTTCCTCCATATATAGATTATAGAGAATGGATATCAGACTATCTTGCAAGTATTGTTGTGATAGCAGGAGATTGGACCGATTATAGAACATTGGCAAATGATACTACTTTTTCAAGATACTTCAATAGAAATGGTTTAATTAAAGGACAAGTTAGCAATTTTGTTAATGAAAGAACTGTAACAGTTTTAGCGTCTTATGATGTATCATTAATTCCTTATTTTAAGGATTTAAATGATAGAGATATGTACATTAAAAATGTAGTTAATAATAATACTGATAAAACAGGATTATTCTGCACATATAATGAAGATGCTTTACTTGAGGCTGATTTTAAACTTGGAAATCTTGATATTATTGGTGATGTTCTTGTAGGGCAAGATTTTACAAGTATCAATTTTATGTCTTATAACGCAACTCTAAAAGAAGCTTTGACATATAGTAATAAATATCTTGACTCAGCAAATAATGTTTTTACTAATATTGCAACACCTTTAAATAACTTAACAGTTAGTGGTGGAACAAGAACAGGTGCATATACAAATGGACACACATACGGTATTTATATTGATGATGTTAATGGAACTACAGGTTCAACATCAACAACATTTGGTTTTGATATAACAACAACCGCATATCCTTATTATGTTCTAAATGGCTCAACTTATGAACCATCTTTCAATACAGCAACATTAAGTTCTGTGACACAAACAACAACATATGCAACAAAAATTGACGTACTTTATTTAACAAATAACACTACAGAAATTAGTGTACTTTATGGTGTGGAAGGAATAAGTAATGTTTCATTACCTACAGCAACAGCACCTAATTACACATATAGTTTAAATAGTACTATAATACTTGGTTATGTTACTCATATAAAATCTGGTAGCACATATACAGCAGTTTATACACCTATTACAGTAGGAGATAGTTCAACTGTTGATCAATATGGTTCTGATACAAAAGGTTATGTTCCTATTGATAATTTCAGTTTTACATCAGTTACAGGAACTTATATTGATAATTATTTACAAATGGAGTTTTTGGGAACTTCTGGTATGACTGGGGTTTATAATGATTATAATTATTTAAGAAATAATCATTTATTTAACGAAATGGATACATATATCACAACCGATAAAACTGTATTAATTAAAGATGGTGAACCATTTGAGAAAACATCATCAACAGATACAGTTGTGATAAATGGTATAACAAGAACTGGATTAACTTACACAGTTGATGCTGGTTTGGATTATGTGCCAGGTGATGTTGTTACCGTTAGAGTTAGTGGTACAACAAGTGGAGTTACAGGTACTGTAACATCTTATTCAAGTACAACATTAATATTATCCGCAACAACAATAACGAATCTTGATACTATAAGCGAAACTGGTCAAACTGTGGTTGCATTTACACCAGTTCCAGAAGTTGGAGTTGATTTTGATATTACAGGTTTGCCAACAAATTTAGGATTATATTCAGGTTCAACCGTTACGGTAGTAAACGAAGATGGTGATGGTTGTGTTGGGACCGTGACAGATTATTCACTAAGTACAATAACTTTAGCAGTTGATTCTTATGTGTTATCTGGTTCAGGAGCAACAGGGTTAACTTGGACTGTAACTAGTTCACAACCTTATCAATCAGCATCATTATGGACAATCCAATTAGGTACTGAAGGTAATGTTAGCTTTTCATTATCAGATAAAACCCCTATTACAGGTAGAGCAGTTGTAGATTCAACAGCAACATCAAACGCATTAATTAGATTGAATGTTGAAGTTCCAACAGATTATATATCAGGTACAGATTCAGCAATTTTATTATATTATGTTGATAATGAGTTTGTTTTACAAGATGATAATACTGCAAGATTAAAAACAGTTTATCAAGAAGTAACACAAATACCACAAGTTACACTTGGTGGACTTGCTAGAAACGTTGGAGTTGTTGGTAAATACTCAACTTTTTATCAAAATTATTACAATGGTATTATAAACTCTGACGATTATTTCTGGGTTGATAATAACTCAGGTTCAACCGTACCTGCTGATGATAAAGTTTATTTGAAAATGTTTATAGATCAATCATCTATATTAACTGTTGATTTCCAAACATATGATGGTACAGTTTATACATACAAATCTGTTAATGATTGGAATACAAATTATACAAAACAACTTGTTATTTATTCAGACAAATCAAATTGGAGACAATCAATTGAGATTGAATCTTGGGTAGGTGATGATTTGACAACTGTACAACAAATTTCAATTAATAAAACAAGATATTCTGAAATTAAGAGAGGTGACTTCCTTGAAGCATACTATGACATAGCAAATTGGCAGGCACCAGATGGTGACGGATATTTGGAAGGTTCAGTACCAAGAAAATTCACACGTATCATTGATATTAAAAATAGTACAACTGATACTTCGTTGAAAACTCTTTATACTGATGCACCTATCAAATTAACAGATATGAACCAATTAAGTGGTACTTCATCTGGACAATCAATAGCAACTGTTGATTATCAAACATTTACTTATCAAAGTATTGATGTGTATGTTGATGAATATATAGGATTGAAGATTTCTCCGTTCCTTGTACATCAAGATTCAATACCTAATGGTACTGATTCAAGACAAAATTCAATTCTTGATGTTTTAACAATCGATAATAATCTTGCTAAATCATTAGCTGATAAAAATAAGATTTCTTGGAGATATCTTGTTGACCCTTGGGGATTAGGATTACAACCAGATGATGGTTGGGGATGTAAACAACAATTGGTTGACCTTACAGGATTGAAATTGAACGCACTTGGTTTTATAAATATGCCTTCAGCAAAAGATTTCAGAAACTCATCAAATCCTTCATTTGTGAATGATGATGGTTCACTTAACTTAGAATATGTAAGAAAAGGTGCCGATGAATCTAAAAATCCAGATTACTTATATCAATTCGCTACAAGACACGGACAACTTGATGGTCGTTCAACAGTAGGATATTTCTTCCCATATGTGAGAATATATGATAATGGTATACCAAAATGGTTCCCACCAGCGTCATATGCCGCAACAACCTATATGCAGAAATTTGTGTCAAACGTTGCAGGTTTTGTGCCTTGGACAATTTGCGCAGGTATCACTAATGGTAGAATTAATGGTATAACAAAAACTGAAATTGATTTTAATAATATAGACCTTGAGAATTTGCACCAAATGGGAGCAAATCCAATTGTGTACAAACTTAACAATGGATACTGTATTAATGATGAGTCAACCGCACAGGTTTTCCCATTCAGTTCATTATCATTCCTTCATTCAAGAGAAGTACTTATTGAACTTGAAAATAGATTATATGATATGTTGCTTAGATATCAATGGGCGTTTAATACCGCAGAGGTTAGAGCAGAAATCAAATATAGAGCAGATAAAATCTGTAAAGAAATGTTAGATGGTGATGCTTTCTACGATTTTAAAAATGTTTGTGATGCCACAAATAATACAGACTATATCATAGACCTTCAAATGGGTGTTCTTGATACTTACGTTGAAATTATCAAAGGTATGGGTATAATTGTTAATAACATTACTATCCTTAAAAAAGGTGATATTCAATCAGGTGGATTCACACCTCAATAATAAATAATTAAAGTCAAAGAGGGAACTCAGTTCCCTCTTTGCTTTTAAAAATGAAAACAGAAAAATGAAAGATTTTTTAGAATTCATAAATGAAGAAGAAAAACAATGTGAATGCGTTGATAATTGCACTTGTGATGAGTGTGGATGTGAAGATGAATGTACATGTGAAAAAAATGAAAAATTATCACAATTTGATGAATTTTTCAAAGAAAAATAATAAATAACTTATGAAAAGATTTGTAAAATTTGATAAATTTGAAAATGTTGAAGTGGTTACTGAAAAGAAAAAACCAACCGAAGCACAAATAGAAGCAAGAAAAAAGTTTGCGGAAATGGTTGCATCTAAGAAAAAAGATAAACCAGAAGATACCAAAGAAGTTGAAAAAGGTGAAAAATGTGCATGTGAAAAAGGAAAAGAAACATGTAAAGAATGTGAAGATTCAAAAAATTTGAAACCTAAGGATGAGAAAAAACCTAAAGCAAAAAAGAAAAAAGTAGCAAGTTTTGGTGAACATACAGGTGGTTTTAAACCATAAAAATTATTTTCCGAGGAAAAAGCGAAATTTTAATATATAGAGAAATACGTATAGAAAAAATAATATAAAAAATATGCCATTAGCACACTTTACAATGATAGACTCACACAAAGAAAAATGGGAACCAATTCACCCTAATCTTTATGAGGTGACAATTATATTACCTCAAATTTTACAAGGTATTCACCCAAATGCTACTCACCTACTTTTGGAAAATACTACAAAAGCGAATATGCCTACTTACCCACCTCTTGGAACTAAAGAACAAAGATTCAAATATTCAACAAGACTCTTTGTGATGACTCCAACGGAAACTTCTATAAAAGATATGGGTATCTCATTCAACCTTAACCAAAATGATGATTACCAAATTTTTGTGTTTAAAATGTTGAAAGATTGGTACGACCTCGCTTGGAATAACGAAACTGGAACACTACACTATAAGAAAAATATGGTAGGCGATATAATCCTACACCAACACGATAGAGAAGGTAAAGTTATCAGAAGAGTAACTTACCATAACTGCCAATTCCATACATTTACTGGAATGGAACAACTAGATTGGTCTTCAAATACAGAAGTTATGTCACTTGAAGCCAAATGGGCTGTGGATTATTGGGAAGATTTCTACTACTAATAACTATTTGATAATCAATAACTTACAAAGACACAATTTCAAATTGTGTCTTTTTTTATATATTTTTGTTAGGGGACTATTAAAATTTAATATATAAAAGAAAAGATAAGATATGTTATATAAAAAGTGTAATAAATGTAATGAACTAAAAGAGGTTAATAATTTTTTTAAGAGAAAAGGTTCAAAAGATGGTTATAGAAATGATTGTAAAGAGTGTTCCAAAAAATCAGATCAGAAAAGGGGCGAAAAAAGAAGAAAACAAAGACAAGAGAGAGAAATAATTTATGAAGGTAGAAAAGAATGTAGAATTTGTGGTATTGAAAAAGATTTATCAGAATTTCATATTAAAAGAGGAACACCAGATGGTCACCGTTCAGAATGTAAAGAATGTGTAAAAGGAATACAGAAAAAATATAAAAATCCTGATGAACGAAAAGAATATGATAAAAAAAGATATTCTGAAAAGAAAGAAGAAATTTTAGATAATAAAAAGGAATACTATGAAGGAAATAGAGAAGATATTTTAGAATATAAGAAACAATATAGAATTGATAATGATGATAAAATAAGAGAATGGAGAAGAAAAAATCCTGATAGAAATGCTATTGGACAATTAAACTATCGTAAACGATACCCACATATAGTTGCTTGGCGTTCAGTTCT